>JAABUS010007024.1_pt1 | contig 13201 bp, 10 predicted proteins | sample 5560161 | NCBI WGS metagenome assembly JAABUS01 (sample SAMN10711885, study PRJNA513376) | rock metagenome | isolation source: Antarctica rocks | place: Antarctica: Victoria Land, Trio Nunatak nord | collected 2016-01-04 | reverse complement strand
CGAGTTCTACACTCAGTTTCAACGATTATCTTTCTATCTGAAGTATCACGAAAAGCAACTGATCATCGATCTGAAAGATAAAATAAACCCTCGTCTTTGATTCGTTTGAATAGATCAATTAGTTCAACTCAATTCTCTCAAAGAGATTCATTTCTACCTGATTCATTTGAATAATGATCAGCAAGTCATTCGAGAAATCAAGAACAAAGTCAATCTCATCAAATACGTCGATGATCTGTCAAAGATCATCTTTCATAAAGTTGTTGTTACTCAGTCAGTTGATCATTCAAAATCTGATCATCTAAAGTCGTGCGACGCGATTTTAACTAGCGTCAAAAAAGCAGACGTTTTAGTCAAAACCTGTTTTATATGTCATAAATCAGATCATAGCTTTAGAGAGTGCTTCGATCAACCTACTAGAATCAATGCAGTGAACGATGAATATAATCGCTTTGATTTCAATTCGAATTTCGATTTAAAAAACTAGTCATCTCTTCAAAAGTCATTAAAGAAGTAGAGATTATATCTTTGTGCAAACTAGATGAAATTCTATCGAAAGAAAATTACTTTGAAAAGTCGTTTCTAATTGATGCTCATCTCATCTTGCAGAATCAATTCTTCAGTCTTTGTTTGCTAATAAACAGTGATTCAGTCGCTCATACGCTCATACACGCTAATCTAGTCAATAGAGTATGCAAGAAACTAGAAATTCAATCTATATCATTGACAAAAGAGAAGTTAATAAGAAACTATGATGAAAAGATATCTAAGAAGATCATCACTCATAAAATTCTACTCAATCTCATCATCGAAAGTCATAAGAAATTGACTGTATCAATGCTGATAGCTGATATCAATCATCATGAAGTCATATTAAGTAAGCTTTGAATGAACAAAAACGAAATATTATTGAATATGTGAAACGACGTCATTGTTTTTTCAAATCAATTAAATACTTCTATTTCGATTTTTTCAATTCTTCTCAATTCAAAGCACTCAAGTTGACTGCAATCAACTTCGTTATCTTTTACCATTTAGACTAAGACTTTTATTATGCTCAAACGATCTGTTTCAACTACGACTAAGAAAGAATCATTCTCGATTTGAAGCATAAATGCAGCTTCGTTCAAAACTTTACTGAATCAATCAAAGAAGAATCAGACTGAAGTCTTTGCTCTATTCATGACTGATATTAATAGAGAAATCGCGTACAATACTCAGTGCAATTTGAATGTTCTAAACATCTCTTCAATCAATGAAACGACTCAGAATTTGAAAGATATTAAAGTCAAGCTGTCATCAGAATATCATGAGTTTCTAAATGTTTTTAATCGAGCTCAATTGAATAAACTACTCTCTCATCGCTTCTACAATCATAAAATCGAGCTCATCAATAATTCAACGCTTTCTCGCTGTCGAGTCTATTGAATGTTTTCTGTCAAACTTCTGAAAGTAAAGAAGTACTTAAATGAGAATCTGTTAAAGAGATTCATCACTTCTAGTCAGATTTTCTATTTCTTTCTCGTTTTATTCGCTCTCAAAGCAAATGAAGATCTTCGATTCTGCGTGAACTATCGAAAGCTAAATGTCATTTTCAAAAGAAATAAATATTCTCTATCGTTGATAGACGAGATCATTGATAAAATAGTGAGTTGCAAGCATCTGACTAGATTGAACATTATATCAGCGTTCAACAAACTTCAAATGCATCTTGATAACGAGAATTACATCACTTTTATTACTGCTTTAGAAGCATATAAATACAAGATGCTATCATTCAAACTGACTAATGAATCGATCTTCTTTCAGCAATATATGAATGATGTTTTATGAGACTTTCTGAACGACTTTTGCCAAGTTTATCTAGATGACATTCTCATTTATAGCAAAACAAGAAAGAAACATAGAAATCACGTCAAACTAGTATTGAGTCGACTACGTGAAGCTGAACTGCAGATGAATATTTGAAAGTGCGAATTCAATGTAGAAGAGACTGTCTTTCTAGAAGTCATTGTATCAGAACTAGATCTTCGTATGAATTTCAGCAAAGTGACAGTCATAGTCAGCTGAATCACTTCAATCAATCTAAAAGAAATTCAGAGCTTCGTGAGATTTGTTAACTTCTATCGTCGTTTCATTAAGAACTTCTCGAAGCTAGTCAAATTGTTCACTCAGCTGACTAGAAAAAACACATCTTTTGTTTGAAACAAGATCTGTGTTCAAGTCTTTGACAATCTAAAGAAACAAGTCAGCTTGATCTCAGTACTTCGTCACTTCAATTTCAAACAACAAGCTATTCTGAAGATTGATGCTTTGAACTATGTAAAAGATGAAATACTATCTCAGTACAATGACGAGAAAGTTTTTCATTCAATGATCTTCTACAGTAAAAGCATGATTCTCGCTGAAATCAATTATCACATCTATGACAAGAAATTGCTAATCATTATTTAATGCTTTAAACACTGACGACTTGAGCTGAAGTGCACTGAACTACTCATTCAGATATTCATTGATCATCAAGCTTTGAAGATCTTCATGAAAAATAAACAGTTGAGTCGATGACAAGTCAACTATCTGAACATTCTGTCGAAGTTCAACTTTCAGATCATCTTTAGATCAGGCAAAATGAATACTAAAGTCAATGCTTTAACTTGAATGTCTCTAGCAAACATTTCTGAATCAGCTCAATGACTTGAAGATCATTTTCAGACTATTCTGACTTTCAATAAAGTCGATGTTCTACTCGTTGAATCGAAAGCAAATCTCTATCAGCAAATGCATATGATCAATTAAACAAATGAGCTCTGCGACGAATATAAACAAGCTATGAACGAGAACAAGCTCAAATTTCATATCACTAAATTGAAGAACTGCGAAATCATTGACAGCGTTCTCTTTAGAAAAGACTTACTGTGAGTTCTCAAGAATATGCATACGAAATCGCTACAGAAAATTCATGATTAGCTCTTAATCTCTCATCTCGACAATAAATGAACTATTGATCTAATTCAACGATTCTACTATTGATCAAATTATTAAGTCACAGTCAAACAGTACATTCGAAACTGTCATACCTGTCAGCAAAGCAAAGTCTCTAGAGATAGCATCAATGAACTTCATCATTTTCTACTCATTTCACAAGAACGCTGAAAAGATATAGCTATGAACTTCATTACTGAGCTATCTCTATCAGAAGACTATAACGTCATTTGCACAATCATATGTCATCTCATCAAAGAACGTCACTATGTTTTCTGTCATTGAGAAGACGATGACATCTCAGTTGAAGAAATGATTTGAATCATGCTATGAAACGTTTATCGACTGCATAATCTATTCAGTTCTATTGTTTCGAACAGAGACTTTTAATTAATATCAACTATGTGAAAAAGTTTTTGCAAGCGACTGAGAATCACAGCTAGTTTATTCACAGTCTATCATTCAAAGATCGACGATCAGACGAAACGAGTCAATCAAGACGTTGAATGAGAACTTAGAATCTACTGCAATTACATGCAGAACGACTGAGTCAAATGAATATCTATGATGAAATTCAGCGACAATTTCAATATCTTCTCGATCATCTCAATGATCTCTTTCTACTTCAATAAAGATTTTCACTCTCGAATGAGTTTTGATTCAGATACGACTGACTACGAAATCACTCATGAACGACTGAAAGCTAGAAAAGCAGATGATATTATCATTTGAATGAAAGAGCTACTGAGCTTCGATCATCAACAATTGAAAAAGACGAAGCTGATCATTGAAGCACAGATTAATAAACATAGACGAGACGTCATTTATGAAGTAGAGAACTGAATTTGACTATTCTTCAGAAACGTCAAAATCACGAGATCATGCAAAGATTTGAAAGACAAACAACTAGAATTGTATCAGATCACTGTCAAAGCGAGAATCTTCTATCATCTTCATCTATCAGTCAGCATGAAGCATCTGCATTCGATGTTCAATTCAAAGCTACTGCGATCGTATTGAGAAGACTCTTTATCAGAACAGCATGCAAAATCTTTCAGACTCATCATTATTGATGAAGACAATGATGAACACTGAAAGATAGATGACATTCTGAACTTTAGATGCTATCAAGATTGAATACAGTACAAGATTAAATGAAAAGATCTAGATAGAAACGATAAATGATACTATGTTGATAAAGATGAATTCGATGACTTCGAGAAAGTTTTGAACGAATTTCATGCGCTATACTCAAGAAAGTCACGCTAGTATCGAAATAACTCAATAAGAAAGCAAGCAAACGAGTTACATTCATGCAAACATGAATTTTCGAAGAAAGAGATAATGTTACGAGCGTATCAAGGCTGAAAAAGGCTGAAGCTCTAATTAATTCGCAGAGTATGCTAGCGAGTACTTTGCGTATTAATTAGAGCTAGTCAGTGTCTCTAGCTCAGATCTGACTCAGTCTCTATTTTCTTTTCTCAACATCTCTTTGTTCAACATCATCTTTCTTTCTACATCACATTCTACTTATGTCACAAACACATTTTCTTCAAGCTTAGCGCAGTCTCTGAATATTACTTAAATAGAAGCTCTTGTACTCATTTTCTTCTGTATTCTTAATATTCAGTTATAGTTATCTCTAAAGATCAAGCACTATTCAACTCTGACTTTCGTTGATTGACTCATTTAAATATGATTCTGACACTTAGATTGTTCTTGATATGCTTGTCTTTAATTTGTTCAAAGCTTAACAAGATTTTTCAATACTTTCAAAACTCAATGTAGTAAAATTTCATGATGATTAGAAAAGATAATCTATTAAAACTACTTCATTCATTTAAACTAATGAAGATTTTAAAATTCATTGATAAATTCTTGAGTATGTTGATTCAAACAACAGTCGCTTGAAATTTGAAAGAGATTGTAAGTTTGATTTTGTGCAACTGAGTAATGCTTGATCATGTTATTTCAAATGCTCATTGAAATTGAACATTGTCAATAGCAACATGAGAAATATTCAAAACAATGAAAGTCTTTTGAAGTTGTAGTACAAAGACTTCTGAAGTATATTCTTGATGAAAAGCATGATGCTGTAATTTATTAATCTTTTGCAATCTCTTTTGCAATCTGTTTTGCAATTTATTTTGCAATCTGCAGCTAAGAAGCAAATTATCAAAGCTTTAACTTTAATAAAGTTATGAATGTCTTGAATGTTCATGATCTTAGTTACTAAGTTTGTGTGTCTATCACAATCTTTGCTATTCAGATAATGTTTCATGATACTGTTATTAATGCTTCTATTGTTAAAATGCTCATAGACATGCAAATACAAATGACAAATGAGTTTAAGTCTTTTGCTTTCAACTAAAGCTGTCTGATAAAAGTTATTTTATATTTCATCTGTTCATGATTGTAAAATTCACTTTGAATGATGATAGTCTGATACTTTTTGTTCTACTTGCATTGCATATTGAGTTTGCTTTCATCAATACAGAAATATATGTTGATATTCTTGCTTATGATTGTATAGCACATATTGTTCATCATGTAACAACTGCAGTTCAACAAGCACGACAGAAGTAACATTAGAAGAAGAAAATCAAGCATTATTATGCTCACTGTTATCAAGATTCTCTGAAGATACATTTATAAAACTGAATAAACTGTTCATACTTGCTTGCAATTTCGATGTTCTGTTTCAAGAAAATGACATGATAAGTAAGTTAAATGAAAAAGAGACTGCAAAAAGAATCGCAAAAAGAATTATTAAGAAAGTTGCAAAAAGAATTAAAAACAAGTTTGATCTTTCAAGCATCATTAAGCTTAAAGTTTGAAAATCAATGCAAATCATGTATCACTGTTGACTTGTGACTGATTAATTCTTATCTTTTAAATTAACTGTTAATTATTTTAAAAACTAGCACATTTTAATAAATTTCAAACATCATGATTGATTAAGAAGCTTATTACAAATACAATGAAATAATTATACAGAGATGAATTGAAGTACAAAATAATTGTTGATCGTTGCACAAAATTATACAAAAAGAATGTTTAATTCTTCTGTTCATTTTTGCTATTTATTCATTACATGAAAGTATGCTGTGATGCTGCATGCAATAAATGATTCTATTTATCAGCTTGTGACTGTGAAACTAGCTAGATCATTAATTTAGAAACACTTGATTTCTAAGATATGAATATTAAGAGAATCAAAAAGATTACTGAGCTTCTTAATTTTGAATATTACTTTTCAGATTTCACATGTCAATTTATGTGAAATATTTGATGTTCATTCATACTTGTTGTAATCAAAATTTGTCAATCAATTCTCAGTCTGATTTGATAGTATAATTCACTTGCATGACTTGTTCTTAATTGTCTTTCTTCTTGATCATACTACATGTCATAAAGTTTTCTCAGATGTGATGAATGATTCTTGAAAGTACTTTGATGTTAATTTGCAATCTCAAAAGATATGATAATTTCTGAAGAAGACTTAACAATACTGATCGCTCTCTGCTTTTTTATATATTACAATGTTAGTATAAATATTGAAATACAAGTCGCGAAATTAATTGCAAAATTAATTGCAACATCAAGAGCAAAATTGATTGCAACATCAAGAACAAAATCAAGAACAAAGTTTAAATAGTAAAAGAAATAATAATCATGTTGTAAACAAAATTACAAAAAGAACTGTCAAAAACTTACACAATAAAACGACATACTACATCTTTTCAGAAATTCTGAAACTGTCAAAGAATCTTCACTATTAATGCTTCTCTGATGACATTCAAGTCATTCATCATTTCTTCATTCATCATTGTCTTGAACTTTTCGCTCAGAAGTAAGTTATTCATCTGATATCATTTTTTCATCTGAATATCATTGATGTCAAAGAGCTTCTTTCATTAAAAACTCTTTACACTTGTATTGAAACAAGCACTTAGTATCAAAGAATCTTGATTGAGACTTGTGACATTAAGATGTGTTCTTACATGATTTACTGTATTTTCTTTCACAATTCTATGAATTTATTAATATTTGATTGCAAAAAAGATTGCAAAAAATATCGTTGATTTCATTTGCTATTCATATGTGCAGTCAACAAGAACTCGTGATCATTATTCAATGCTTGTAGATAAACATTCGATTTTTTGAATTGCTTTATTCAGTAGAAATGAATATTTCTGTCTCTGTTTTTTGCATCTTTAATTTTCTTCTTATCATTTGTCATATTTTGCACATGAGTTCTAATCTTTTTTGAATGTGTATTGTCAAAATAATCTTCAATAGTCTTACGTTTGTGAGTAAATGTTATTGCAAATGCAGAACAATAGTTAACTTGTAAAAGCAATGATGTAGTAATTTAAATAATGAGGTAAAATAGTGAAAATTAATCACAATGATGAGATATGAAATTTAAACTTCAATATCTTAATTTAAGATTTTAAAATTTAAATTATTATTATTTCAACATTAATTAAGTTGTGTAATCATCAACTTTTTTCTTCTTTTATCTTCAAACAACAATAACATACTGCAATCATAATTGCAACAGCTCAATAAGTTATGTATCAATCTTATAAATTTATAAAAGATTGCAAAATTGATTGCAATACAGAAACAATAAGCTTAATTTTAACAACAAAATGTTACTCAGCATCTTTGATTTTGCAACTAACGAGATTTTGAAATCAATTTTAAATTCAAATGAATTTTTCAACTTGCATGAATTTATGTACATATTTCATTTCTTATTACTCTTGAATTGATTGCAAAACTGATTGCAAAGTAGAAATAATATTGCAGCGAATTTTAAATTCAAGCTTACAAAATCAAATTTTGATCATGAGTCAAACAATAAATCATGATTGTCAAGCAGTTCAGAATCATCATTGTCAAGCTCATCATCATCATTCTCATTATCATCATTCTCATCATCATCGTTCTCATCATCACTCAGTAAAAAACCTCATAACAAGCAATTTGTCAAAAAGATATCTTGAAAACAGTTAACAATGAAGTTGAGAACTGATGATAGAAAGTTGAAGTTTATCAGAGTAAGTTTTGAATTTTACTAGATTGCAAAAATAATTGCAAAAGTAATTTCAAAGACGCTGATTATATGTTAGAATGTTTAACTCATTGAATCAGTTTATGTTATTAATGTCATCATAAAAAGTGATTTTATCAAGCTCAAGAAAATGCGAAAATATTGCAAAGAAACTGTGACACTTTGTAAAATTCATCAATATCAAAAAACAATTGATTTACTTATTTCAAAGCTATCGTTTCAGCATGTGATTTGCAAAGTGTATTATGAATTGATTGAAATCAATCTTCACTTTCAATCAAAAGTTATAAAGACATTGCAGAAGATAACAGAAGTATGACTTGTTACAATGTATGAAGATTAGTTTCATGATCAATTTTGCAATTGATTTTGCAATTCAAATACTGATTACTTAACAGACATCAATCTTTATGCAATTCATGCAAAGTGTGTAATCATTTAAACAAAGAACATAAGATTGATTTTTCATCTCATGAGCGAAAAGTTTACATTTGAAGCTTGTTCAAGTTATATGATGAAGTAAATAATCATGTTACTATGCAATCAGAATGCAACGCTGTCGCAAGACAAATAGATAGTAAATACAATTTTTGCACTGTCACATTGTTAATGATACTATTGCTTTCACGCATAATTCAAGTTAATTCTTATTGCTTTTGTCAAGAACTTTAGTTTTTTTTCTCTTGAATATAAAGTCAATTGATTAACTATTTATATGCATGAGATTTCAGCGCAAACGAGATTTTTGCACATGTTAATTAAAACTATTTATATTGATGTCATTTTAGCACGTCAAATTTAATACTATTTGTTGCTAATCTTTTTAAATTAAAGTGCGTGAAAATTCAGTTTGCATGAAAATTTCATGCATACAAGTAATTATTTTATTTTTAAAAATTGAGTTCAAATTCAGTTTGCATGAAAACTCAATGCATATGAATAAGTATACTATTTTTAGAAATTGAGTTCAAGCAACTCAACTTGATCTTGAATTGAGCTTGAGTTAAGAAAGATCAACTCAACTTCAATTTGAACTCAGAATTGAGTTGAATTGATTTTTCTTAACTTAATTCAACTCTAACTTGATGACAAATTTAGTAAAAAAATCAGCAGAAAGATCAGTAGAAAGATCAGTAAATAACTCAGTAGAAAGCTCAGTAGAAAGCTCAGTTGATAACTCAGTCAATAATTTAAGTAAAAAGCTCAGTTTAATAAAGTGTTTGATAAAGAGTTTAATAAAGAGTTCAATAGAAAATTTGATAGAAAGTTTGATAAAGTGTTTAATTAAGAGTCTGATAGAGAATTTGATAGAAAGCTTGATAAAGCATTTGATAGAAAATTTGATAAAGAGTTTGATAAAGTGTTTGATAAAGTGTTTAATAAAAAGTTTGATAAAGCATTTTGTAATGATTGTTTCTTTAACAACACAAGATATATATAAAGATCAAGCAGTAATCACTATTACTAGACTTAAGATCTGAAGATAGCTGAGACAATAATATATATTGACTGCTTACATGAGTTGAGCATGAAGCTTTTATCTAAGAAATGATCTTTTATTATATAAACATAGAAGATTTGTGCAATCATCTGAGTCGTTGAGTGATCTCGTTGACTCAGATTCTGAATCATGAGAATTGCTTCATAATTTCAATGATCTCATATATTGAATCATTAACACATGATCATGATCTTACTAGCTCAAAGTTCATCGTGCTGTGTTCTACGTCTTATCTCAGCGTAGTTTCTATCTCAACTTAAGTTGTGTTTTAACACTAGATCTTCTTCAAGATTTCTGTTCTCAGAAATCATCATTTTTATGCATTTGAATTGAGTATTCAAATCATTGAGTTTCATTGCAAAGCATCGTCATCTTTCAAAGAAACTTCGTGACAATGATAGTTCAGTTATGCGTTCTTGCAATCACTGTTTCAATCATTTCATGAAGTGTTGTGTTGACACTGACTTTGATCATTGTATCAAGTGTATGCATCTAGATTGCAAATGCAATCTGATCATTTCAGAGACTGAATGAAAGTGAGTTCATAAGAAACAAACTCATCTTCATGCTGAGCTGAGTAAGACTTTGACTAAAGCAGCTCATCTGCAAAAGCAACAAGAATTAATTGAGTTTCACTGAAAAATATGATGCAACGAAAGTTCAAAAATATTAAAGAACTTAAAAAGAATAAATGTTGTTAAATAATTGAATCATCTATTAATGATTTTCTTCTTAACGTTGATTTCGAACAGCTCAAAATTTCTTCTGATTTCAACTAATTGTCAAATTTCTTTGCTGATGCAGAAGCTTTTGACAATTCTTGAGATTTTTCTTCAATTCTCAAGTGTTCTCAATATGTTCATATTCTTTTCACTTGATCAATCAATGAGACTGACTTTTAATATCTTGCTGATTTAATATATTTTTTACTTCATATTCAATGTTCTGACTCTCTGAATTGATTTCTGAAGACTCTGTTTAAATTGATGTATTTAAGTCTGCAGACTTCAAAAGATAAATATAAAATATCAAATGTATTTTCATAAATGTTAATAAATTTAACTTGTAGTTAATTGATTCTTTGATCTCTAGAATCTTATAAGATTTTAGCTTCGTATGATTCAGTTTATTACTTGATCTTTTCGTTTTAATGTTTTGTCTTAGTAGATATACTTTGTTTCTCTCTTTAAAAGTAGATTTTTTATCTCTTTTTTTATTTGCATACAAAGTCATGCACTTGCTGAGAAACTGTATATTCTTCTGTAATTCTTTTTGCAGCAGCTGCAACTGTTTTATTTGTAGCATAGCTTTTTGAGTTAATTGTGTAAATTCACATGATTTCTTAAGAGTTTTTGACTTGAACTTGTAGTTTGCAAAGAATGATGACATGTTGATTACTTCTGTCGTTGCGTTATTGAAAATCAACTGTGCTACTGACAGTAGCTGTATTCAATCATTCTGTCTATAGTTAATATAGCATCTGAGATACTGTTTCAGTGTTTGATTCATTCTTTTCATTTATTCATTCATCTGTGAATGATAAGCTGTTAACAGCTTATGATGAATTTTTAATTAATTCATCAAGAATTTTCAGAATTTCAATGTGAAGAGCTTGTCTCTATTCAAAATTATCTCATCTGATAATTCATGATTTGCTATAATCATTCTTAGAAATGTGTAAATTAAATCTTTCGCGAATGTTGCTTTCTTGTATGACAAGAAGTATTCATACTTGATTAATCTGTCTGTTATAATCAAGATAAAGTCATATATTGTTTTTGTAACTTTCTTTTTTGACTTTGATAATTTAATTATAAAGTTCAAAGCTATGCTTTTTCATGCATGATCTGATGTGCTGAGACTTTTCAAAAGTTCATAAAGTTTGTATTGATTATGTTTTGTATGAATACATACATCGCACTTTCTGATAATATTCTCTATCTGTTTTCTTATCTTTGAGAAATAGTAGATTTTAGATATTCTCTCAATGATTTTATTTGAATCTTGATGTTCATGTATCATTAACTTGTGATGATCGTTTATCATCTTTTGTCTACATCTTGTTGAAACATAAATCAGATCTTGAAATGTCAGTATTTTATTAATAATCTCAAAGTTCACGTTGTTCTTGATATTTTCTATAATATTCTGCGCAACTGAGTTCTTCGCTAGCTTTAGCTTTACTCGTTTCTCAAGATCTCTGTTGTTGATTCATAAAGTAGCTGCATTTTGTTTATTATAAACAATTAAATCATCTGAATTCTCTTGCAAGATAGTCTGATTTATCTGTAATTTATCTGTCATGTGATCTGCTTTTCTGCTTAAAATGTTGATTTTCAAGTTTTCAGATCTCTTTTAATATTGAATTTGAAAGTTGTATGATGATAACTCTTTCAATCATTTAATCTGTCTTCGATTTAAAACTTTCATAATCATGAAGTATAATAAATTTTTATGATTTGTATATACTTGAATCTGATGTTTAAATTTTTTCAAATACACTCTTCATTATTTGAAAGAGTTGACAATAACTAACAACTTCTTATTGTGTATCTTGTAATTTAATTCAACGTCTGTAAACTTTTTACTATAAAATGCAATAAGATGCAGATGTCTTTTATTATCTGATTAATTAATACATGTTTCAATAGCTTTGTTTGACATATTCATCTTGAGCATAATGAGTTTTTCTGATTCAAACATGATCAGTATTGACTGAAAGATGAACAATTTCTTCAGCTTTTTGAAAGCTTTTTCTGCTTTCTCAGTTCACATGAACAATATATTCTTTCTTGTAAGATTCATAAGTGACAAGATGATTCTGAAGTATTTCTCTATAAAGCATTTATAGAAGTTTGCAAATTCTAAAAAGAATTGAACTTTGATCTTCGACTTTGACATCAATTAAGTCGTAACAGCTTTTATCTTCTTTAAGTTCATTTTTAAACTTTAAGACATGACTATGAATTTCAAAAACTGTACACTCTGTACATGAAATTCACTTTTTTCTGACTTGATGCGCAGATTAACTTTCTTCAAAGTCTGTAAAACTTTCTTAATATATTGCAAATGTTTTTTCTTCGTCTTTAAGTATACTAATATATTATTCAGATATACTATGATGAATTGATTCAAATAACGTCGTAACACGTTATTCACAAATGTCTGAAATGTGACTGAAGCATTGATTAAATTAAAAGACATGATTAAATACTTGTAATGTTTTAGTCGAGTGCAAAAGACTGTCTTTCACTCATCTTCTTCTTTAATTCATATTCAATTGAATGCTTCAAGTATATCAAATTTCATAAATCATTATGCACTTTACAGTCTGTTCTGCAGTTCTGTTATAAGCAATAATAAATAGCTATTTTTAATCGTGATGTTATTCAATGCTCTGTAATCAACACATAGTCTTAGACTTTCATTCAATTTCAAAACAAACAGAATTGAGTATTTTGCTGATGATTGCAATTCTCTGATGAATTTTTTTCACATGTTCTTTTTCAGATATTGTTGCAAAGCATTGAGCTTTTCTGCTGACAATGAGTAAATGAACTGTTTCATGAGTTTCTTGTTGTCAATGAGCTTAATCTCATGATTTCATGATTGATGTTTAAGTAGTGTCTTCTGAT
>JAABUS010007020.1_pt1 | contig 13215 bp, 15 predicted proteins | sample 5560161 | NCBI WGS metagenome assembly JAABUS01 (sample SAMN10711885, study PRJNA513376) | rock metagenome | isolation source: Antarctica rocks | place: Antarctica: Victoria Land, Trio Nunatak nord | collected 2016-01-04 | reverse complement strand
ACACCCAAATGGCATGTGTACTAGTATTGCAGGCGGCCTGGTTCTGAGTGAAAGTGAATCAGATTCTGCTGATATGCAGCTGATTGCAACAGTACTCTGCTCTGAAGATTGCTGCATGTTCCTTTGCAGCCTCCTGGGCATCAGGCAGGCGTGCATGCATGCATGCATGCATCATGTGCTGTTTGCACCACAGCTGAACAGTGACTGCGCTAGCATGGAAACCCGCACTGTTCCTGATGGGTGTTGAGTGTGCTCATGCACCAGACCAGATTAGCAAGTGTTCCGGCATCTGCACTGTTTCGATCAACAGTGTTGAAGTGCATGTGCATTTCATTGGCAAGCGCAGTGGTACCGACACCTGCGCTGTTCTGATCAACAGTTTGAGAAATGCTTGTGCAGCTGACTGGCAAGCAGAGCTACAGCCACAACAATGCCGCTCTGCTGGGGGTGGTGCTCAACAAGGTCAACCCCAAAGAGCACAGCATCATCAGCCAACAAGTCAAGAGCAAGGTGCATAGTGATGACTTTGCCTTTGCTGGAGCCATTCCCTTTAACCCACTACTAAATACTGTCAGGTGAGGTGTGAGGTTCCCTCTGGTTTCGATATCATAATTGGCCAGCACGGTTTCCAGCTGCATTGACGCTGATCTGACAGATCTAGTTTGAGGGCAGAGGTTGGAGTAAAAAGCTTGCCCTGTTTTGGTGAGCGTCTCCCTGTTTTGCTGAAAGTATGTGCCAAACCCACACGCATCTTCTACACTTGTGCTCATTTACATAGGAGAAACGGTGTACTGCTGCTAAGATTGCACAGCCAATCTGCAGGTTGAATGAGATGAAAGCTGCTCTGGGCTCCAAGCTGCTGTACGGCCAGAATGACAGCCTGGACGCGGAGGTGAATGAGGTTCTGGTGGCCTCTGAAGGCATCAACGAGCTTCTGGATCATCTGCACAAGATGGATGCCCGGCCTCTGGTGATCACCAGCAGGGACAGGACTGACGTGCTGTGGACGCTGCTGACTGCACACAGCAACCCTGTGGGACCCCGAGTGGCTGGCATCCTGCTGACCTCTGAGGGTACTGGCCCAACGTGGGTCTCTGTCTGTCTGTCTGTCTGTCTGTCTGTCTGTCTGTCTGTCTGTCTGTCTGTCTGTCTGTCTGTCTGTCTGTCCGTCTGTCTGTCTGTCCTGTGCAGCATATGCAGTCCAGCAAGGTCCTGAATTGCTGAGGCATACTGCTGAGCCCTGCTTGACTCATCTTGCTGGTATATGTCTGTTTGTCAGTCTGATGGCCTGCCTGCCTGCCTGCCTGCCTGCCTGCCTGCCTGCCTGCCTGCCTGCCTGCCTGTCTGTCTGTCTGTCTGCCTACCTGCCTGCTTGTCTGTCTGTTGCTGAGTTCTATGCATATGGTGCTTTTGTTGTCACACACTATGCTTGTAGGCAAAAAGCCAGCGGTGGCACAGCCTTCTTGCAGTCTAGAAACTACAAAGCATTGCCATCCTAAACAGAAGACGTACTCTGCATCATTGCAGATGTATGTGCACTGAGGGATGACAGATATACAGCACATGAACAAATAAACAAATGAATGAGGGCTTGGCAATGGTGCAGGGGATTGATAGATCGCATGCTGAGCAGCGCCTACGGCAAGCACGGCAGGCTGGAAGGAGCAGCAGGTGCCCCCGTCATGATAGTGGACAAGCCCATGTACCAGGTCTGCCAGACCCTGGGCCAGATCCAAGCCAGTGTCCTGCCCACTTCTGCTCTCAAGATCGACCACGCTAAGGTATGCTTGCGATAGAAGCATGAGTGACCAATCCAGGCCTGGTAAGGAAGAGACACATATGGCGAGATGTGCTAGGTCAGACTCAAGCTAGGTTGGCCGATAGGCAAGACTGCACTTGCAACATCAGAGGGGCATGTCAAGGTTCACACTCACCATCAGAGTTACCAATGACTCGCTTTCTCACTGCCAAGCTCACTTTTCAGCTCAGCGTTACCCTCACTTTCACCTCACCCTCAAGTCAACTTGCAAGCTCAGTCTTGAGCTCGGTCTCAAGCTCAAAGGCACCTCCCTGCATGGACTTGCACATTACTGAACGACTTTTTACACAGTAACTGCGGCAAGTCCTTGCCCATTGTCTGATGATGCATGCGTCACACCCATCATGACCATTGTTATACAGTGTCATACAGTCCTGTATGCGCAGGAAGCATTTGCCAAGTATGTGGATGTGAACAGTGTGGCCGAGAGCCTGGCAGCCCCCAAGGCAGCCCGCCTCACCCCCAAGGCCTTCATGCACTCCATCACCCAGAAGTGCCAAGCCAACCCCCAACACATCGTCCTGCCTGAGGTACACATCACACCCCCCTGGGCAGCCCGATATGACACTTGGCCTCTCATTACATTGACGCCAAAAGGCGCAGTCTTCTCTTTTCTTTTCTTTTCACACCCCCCAAACCTCGTCTTGTACTCTCAATAGACAACGTCCAGCCTCAAGCACAGTCTTGGGCGCAGACCTGGACCTGTGATCTAAGACATGCTGCGGTGTCCTGCTGAGTGTGCGTACTTTACGTGTGATGGCTGTGCTGTGATGCTCATGGCATTCACCACACCTCAGATGCCCACTCCTTACTACGCTTCTCCTTTTCTTGTCATGTTGAGAAACTATGCTTCTGCTGTTGAGTTTACTTCTGTTGAACCATTTTCACAAGAGCTGCGCCTGTCCTCATGCTTGGAAATGACTTACACAACCAACGTTACACCTCACGCTGACCCCATGTGGCATGTGGACATGTCAAAGGCTGCTCCTGTGTAGTTTGGTACACACCAGGCTTGACTGCAACAGCCTGTTGAGCTGCCAGGACAGAACCCCATGCCAAGGGGGCAAAGGGAAAGATGGCGTGTATCACAAGCTGTTAGGGTAGCACTTTCAAAGGATAGCAAACAGCTCAGCAGCAATCTTTGCCAGACAACTTTGAGTACTGGCAACATACTGCATGTTCTAGCATGTGGCGCATTGGTATTGAGTGTCACATACGGGACAACACTGTTCTTTGGTATGGCGCAGTCTGGCGACAAGAGGGTGCTCACGGCAGCAACCCAGATTGTGCGCAAAGGGTTGGCTAAGATCACACTGCTGGGAGACCCGGAGTCAGTGAGCCAGGATGCAGACAGACTAGGCCTGGACCTCACAGGCATCAATGTTGTTGATCACATGGTAAGGCTTCACATGCACTTTGCACAACTCGAGCAATTGAGCATATATGTGTATGTACGCATGTATCCTAGTCTTCTTGTGAATGAGGGAAGTTCTGTAGGCATGGCTGGCAGGCATGTGCTGGATCACACTGTGCAGCTTTGATACGTGTGATGTGGAATCAGACAACCTGTCAAATGCAGCTTTGCGACTTCACATAAGTGCACAGCAAAGCTCTGCATGTGATGCCGATTGTAATCATCGAATAACAACAATCACGAAAAGAAAAATGATAACGATAATGGTAGTGATAAGCAACAACAATACAAACCAATAGTAATCATCACAATAATCATCATCACGCATGCTCAGCCCGCAGGCATCAGATTCACTTTCACTCAGACAGTGAATCCAGTGCATTTGAGGTAAAGTAAGCGCCCTCAGACAGGCTTGTTCAGAGCATCACAGGTGTAGCGGTCTTAATTTCAACTTGTGAACATCAGACTGAACAACATTGCTCCAAACAGTCTTAGTGTCACCACAACACCTGTGTGTGATGCAGAAAACCATTGACAAGTACGTCGGTGTGCTCTGCGAAGCCAGGAAGAAGAAGGGTCTGACAGAGCAGCAGGCCCGTGACAACCTGCAGGACATCAATGTGTATGGCACTCTCATGGTGCTTGCTGGAGATGCTGATGGCATGGTTTCAGGAGCCACCACAACCACAGCCAACACTATCAGGCCAGCTCTACAGGTTTGTACGGCATATTACTGTTGTCTGAGATTGCATATGGCTTGTTGACAGACATACTCTCATTACTCTTGGTGACATTGTTCACATTTTCAGTCTTTGTGTTCTGGTATCTTTGCATGGCTGCTGAGATTTGTCGTGTCTGCAGCTGGTCTTTTCTTGCCAACTAATTTGGTTGTGGTTTGGTCTCAAGAGCCATCTCACCCAAGTCTGACACAACCAGAATTGCTCTCCAGGCTTGAGTCATTTCAATTTTGACAGCATTGTGCAGCATGTCTTGGCTGCCCTTCCAGCCTTGATGCAGACACCTTTTTGAAGATGTAGCCGGTGATGTGAGGGATCATGAAATGAAACATGATTGCAATCTGCAGGTACTGAAGTCAAAAGACCGGCCATTGGTGTCCAGCGTCTTCTTCATGTGCCTTCCTGACAAGGTATGCATCTCCTCCTCACCACTTTGCCACCCATCACAGACCCTCTCTTATTCCCTTGTATCATATGCTCTGCATATGTTGCACATCCCCCCTCCCCATGGCGGTCCTCCCTGCCCCCACCCCCCACCTGACACAAATTCCCACACTACCTCATCTTTCTCTGAATGAACATTTCCCAACACGCCCTTCAAGACAGACTGACAGCTGCATGAACGTGTTCCTGTGCCGACACAGTATATGCATTCCCACAAGCTCAAGATACAATGCTGTGCCATGCAGCATAGAGCAGTGTGCCCTACCCTGCTGTGTGTCAGTCCAGGTGTTGGTGTACGGCGACTGTGCAGTGAATGTGGAACCCAGTGCAGAAGAGCTAGCCCTCATTGCAGTCACCAGCGCTGAAACTGCTGCGGCCTTTGGGGTGACCCCCCGGGTAGCCATGCTCTCCTACTCCACTGGAGTCTCGGGTGCTGGTCCTCAGGTACGCCCAGCTTGCCTCTTCATGAAACACGATTATGTTTTTTGGTCTGTTGTAGAACCAAAAAGGGAGACATGCTCAGGAATGAATGTTGCTGGCCTGACCAGTGCTGAGGCTGCAAGAGGCCACTGGGGTGACCCCCTGGGGTGGTGACCCTCTGCAGCTCTGCATGGCTCTTGGCCTTTGGTGTGCCTGACTACATTATGCCCTCAACATGAGCATGTCAAGGCACGATGAGTCATCGTGTACATAGTGCGTGCATGAACAGTTTTGGAATGCACTTGAGCCAGGCTAGCTGCAAAAAGCTGCTTCTGTTTAGCTGCACAGGCCTGCTGCATCAGCATCCCCAAAATCTGGTCAACTTACTGCACCACTCACAGCTGATGATGCAATCCCCCAACCAACACAGAAACATAAAACGTAATTGATATGTATGAACAGCAAGTGGTAGACAAGCTTCACAAGCAGTTTGCATTGATTGTGCACTTTGCACAATGGTCTGCAGCTGCTGTAGCAGTCAAAGCATCATACAGTATGCAATGTGCAGCTGTCAGAATGACCTGCTGCAGTCAGCGAACATACAGTCTAGAATGTTGCGTGCTTGTTGGCATGCTTCATGCAGCTGGGATGTATCTGCAGGTTGAGAAAGTCAAGAAGGCAGTGGAAACTGCCAAATCCATGCGATCAGATCTCTTCCTTGAAGGTCAGTGCTGTTGCATTGGCTGCAAATGCTGTGCTTTTTGCACTTGTCGGATCCCAAACTACCCATCTTAGCTAGCCTTGACACCAGATTTGGCATGCGCATTGATGTTACTTGCATGATGAGCAAGGTGCATGTCAAATGGCTGTCATATGCAGCTGTTACATACCAGTCATGTCCTATGTTGTCTGTGGCAAGGGTGCTGTTTGGTAACCTCATTTGAATTCATATGCTGACAAGACATACTTTGGCTGCAGGGCCCATTCAGTATGATGCTGCGGTGGACCCAGAAATTGCAAAGCAGAAGATCAAGACACACAGCGAAGTGGCTGGCCAGGCCAACGTGTGCATCTTCCCAGATCTCAACACCGGCAACAACACCTACAAGGTTTTCTCCTTCCTTTGAGCTGCTGCAATTCTGCACAAGTCTTGCTGGCGTATTCAGCTATTGTATGAGGGCAGACTATCACCCATGTGTTTGTAGTATGCTGTTGTATGAAACCATATCAGCTGCTGAAGCAATGCTGGCGTTCACTGATTGGTTCATCAGGATGTCAAAAAGCAATCTGTGCATGCAGCCAATTCAAATTTAGCCCAGTGGTCACCATCACTCAGAAATAGGCCTGCGTGTTGCCAGTCCATACAGTGTACAACGTACGTATCATACTGTACATACATACCTTATTGCACATACTGACCATGGCACATGTGTGCATGCAGGCTGTTCAACAATCCACGGGGGCCATTGCTATGGGACCAGTCATGCAAGGGCTTACCAAGCCAGTCAATGACTTGAGCAGAGGCTGCACGGTAGCTGACATCATCAACACGGTCGCGTGTACCTCGGTACAGGCCTTGGGGTTAAAGAGTGCACCAATCAAGTAGTCACCAACCGTGTGTATCACTTATGGTACTTAGGGTAGCAGATTGCCATATAGGGTCTTGTATGGCAGCATCCATATCTTGCTGTAGAACAATTTGGCACAGATAGCTGCGTATGCTTTTGTTCATCTTCTTCTGACATTACACTCGCCAGTCAAGTGCTATAGATCACGCCCATGCTTCTTATGCACATTGAACCAAGCGCCAAGCAGGTGCTCTGAATACAGCCTGTGGCAAATTGGTCAGCCTGCTGCATCATTACATAGACAGCACCTGCAGGCGGTGCTGTACAATGTTCTGTGGATTGAAATTTCTGTGAATCGACACGTCCGTAGATCTGTAGACAGAGTCAAAGCACTCCACTTGTTTCTGCCAGTGCTGCCTTGGTGATTCAGCTGCCTCACCTTTGTCGAGGCAAGTTCTGCTCACCCTAGACCTGAAAAGACGCAGAGACAATGCCAGACAAAGTCGCCAAGTTGCATGCAGACAGCACTATTGAGGCACTGTGTTGGGGGCAATACATGCGTCTGCTTTCAAAAAATGATGCTGTAAGGCACACACTAAAGCCAGCACAACATACCAACACCAGCTTTGCACAGGTCCCCTTGCTGCCAACATAGGTCATTTGAAGGACTGTCAGGTGGCGGGTCATGTCACAGTGCTGAACTTTGGGGTTGAGGGAATGGCTGCACTCTGTCTTGCTGAAAAGGGGAACGTCATATATGATCTTTCTGTAGCTGCGGCATGCAAAGGGGTGTGTATGTCATCCATCGTTTGTGCTTCTGTGACCTAAAACTCGTTCTGTTGCAACAATTGGCTATATTGGCTCTCAATTTCGCAAGAAGCAACATACTGGCAAGGCCTGACAACTCAACAGCTGTCAATGATCAGTAGTTAAAAAGCAAAACTGGGCTTGGAACTCTGTCGTTTGCATGAAATGTCGTACATTTCACTTTGCATTGGCAGAGAGGTCCGGGCCATCCCTTTCCAACTTCAGGGACGAAACCTGAGGCGACTTGCCAAAGCTTTGATAGGCCCCTGCAGAGGTCTTCATGAACATGATCATTTGCATCTTGTATGTAGAAAGAGTTACATGCCGAAAGTATTGTCCAAACCATGTTGGGACACTGCACCTGTAATGTGCCTGCAGCCTTGTAACTGTGGACCTGTCCGACTGTAAAGGCAGCTCATCGCCTGTGCGCATGAATACTACATAGTTCTCTAAGACTTGACAAAGTGCTAGTCTTTGGCTCTTAGCCTAGCATCCACCCAGGTGCAATAAAGGCCAATTATGAATGTGACTAAAGCACTGTCAACAGTCACCATTACACAAAATTGAGATAAGTCTACCACAGGTTTGCATCATATAATTACCAGCATATGCAACAAGCACCAATGTGCATGAACTGTTGCTTGATCGGCATAGTGTGTAGGCGTTAACGCCAGGCTGCGTCCAAGCTATGCATATGCACATGTTCTTGATGCTGCTGCATTGAGGAACTGATTCTGCGTTTTCCAAAAGCTGTCAAGGCAAGTCTTGCTGATGACACATCTGCATCCGCTTTACAGCTGTCAACATTGCAAGCCTTGAGCTCATCAGCAGTCTCACAATATCTCATCAAGCAAGCCCTCTTGCCACAACTGCTCAGCTAGGAAGGCTTTGTCACTGTTGCTGATAGTGTGACCATCCCACTGACCAGCACGACACTCAGACTCATGCGTTCCTAAATTGGAGCAGCGTTCACACAATGTCTCTTCACAACATGGGCACCATTGTGTGTCTTCATCACACATGAATGCGTCACATTGGCAACAAGCCTTAAACAGGTGATTGTGGTCTCCGCAGTACATGGTCTCCCCACAGCAATAATCATCGCTGCAGAAGGTGAAGTCATCATACTGATGATCGGTTGCATCAAGTGCACAGTCGCAGCAGTACTGTTGCTGGCAGCCAGATGCTGAGCAGGTCTGCTTCACATTGCCACACTCACAGATCACTGTGTTTGCAGCCACAGCTGCTGCTGCATTATCGGTTGGCTGGTCTTCTTTGTCACACATGCTGTTGATCATGGCAGGTGACTTCACATCACCGGCAACTTGAAGCGTTGGTTTGGGTCTGCCACTACCAGCTTCATCACCAGCTTCTTCATTGAGATTTGGTTTGAGTATATCCCTATAAGTTTCATCATGGGAGAGAGGTGTGTGTAAGCTTCCGACAGGTTGTTGAGGCACTGCTTCACCTGAGCGTGCAACGCTAGTTAGTCTGGAGGAGTAGTACGATTTTCTGGTCGTAGCACTATCACTGCACTGAAAACACGCAGCATGCATTGCTGCTGGTGTTACGAGGCGAGCATGGCTGATTGACCTTTGGACGCCTGCAGTTGATCGGATTCGTGGTGATGCTTCTGCCGTTTCGCAGCCTGCTCACTACTCGCTTCAAGGCTGACAGCGTTTGACACAGTGTCTCTGGCTTGCTGCATGAATGCTCAATACGTTCATACCAACGTCAGATGGGATGAGGCCGCCGACGTCACGCTATTTCAGAGATTCGGTTCAACGGCTGAATAGGTATCAGGCTGACTACAAAAGCTGACTGGCTGGGGCGAAGCAAATACACCAGTCAAGAGACACCTATGTACACTTTCCTGAAAGCCGACTTGCAGCGCATTTGCTGAGCCCGAAATTCTGCCCAAAAGTTGATCAGACCGGCCTGTACAACGCTAATGGTTACGTAATGGATAATATTTGCTGAATTGACACAGGCAAATATTGAACGCTGCAGGCTTGGCTCAGTCCGTTGCGTGCCAGCAATATGCCGTGCGAGCAGGTACAAGTGTAGAGTGTTGCACGGAAGCCGGGTCCATGACCCCTTCGTTGCGCTTGCTCAGCCGTTATCGCTGCCTGAATACAAACGCTGGTTGGATCTGCCCGTGACTGCGACGTACACAGCGTGCTCGAACGGTCGGATAGGCTCTTGCGTGGAGACAATGGGGCAAAGAAGAGTGCGAACGCCTTGTCCAGACATGTGCATGTGTCACTGTAACAGTTGTCTTGAGCGCTGTGTCCTCCCGTTGACAAGTAGCTTGGTTGTTGCAAATTGAGTAGGCATGGTCACACTCACAGTGCAGAATGTGGAGAGGACACGACACAATCTTGCTGCATGCAAGTAAGTCAGACTCCATTATTGATGTGGTCAATACCTGCAGTTGCTGACGCCTTCATAGATCTGCAACTCAAGAAACATAAATGAAGACATGTTGTCAGAAAACCTTGTTTGATGAGAAAACAGCATGCACTATTTTGCTTTATCCTGTGCAGAGTGACAGATCAGATGATTTCTGAGGCACTCAATCTAACGCATTGATCTGTTCACTGTTTTCAGACCATGCTTGCCATAAGGGCCCAAACCGGTACAGAAGGCTGCAAAGGTGGCACACACAATGACATCTCAGCATTAGTATGCCTGAGTGAAGCAGTAGAGAATGCCTCGCATTCCTTGAGTGTCTTCAGTGTATGTCTTCAATATATGAAGCAAAGGCTTGCCATTATATGGTTGCTAGCCTACTTGACAACCAGCTGCTGGTCTGTCGGAAGTACAACAGCCTTACTGTACAATAAAACCAGGCTTTCTTGCTGGCTTACTATAATCTCAGTGTCACCCCATCAGTAATGGCAAATGCAGCAGAATTGCTGCATGATCAGCCTGCTTGGAGTTATGTCAAGACATGTATACTAAGCACCCTGCCCTTGACCAAAATTTCCAAACAGCTTGTGTGCATGCATGCAGCTAGCTAGCAAGCAATCAACACAGCACAAACGAACATACATGCCAAACCATGAAACAAAGACGATAACTAGTCAAGATCAAGGACGACATCATCATCCTCATCTTGCGCAGGCTTCCTGCCCTTGCCTGATGCCCTCCTGCCCTTGCCACTTTGACTACGTAGCTTGGGTGACATCACACTGGACACAGTCCCCTTTCCGGCAGAGACAATAGGTGTGCTTGCGACAGCACTGTCAAAGCTGGCAATGCCAATGCCGCCAGTCTGAGCAGACTGCTTGGAGTCGGTTGCTGCAGGTTCATCTGCCATCTGCTTCTTCCTGCTACTTGTAGGCACAATGTTGCAGCCAGAGAGGTCCACAAACAGGTCTTCATCGCTGTCATGCTCCCAAGAGTTGACGTGCTGCCGTGGTGCCTGCTGCATCACATGACTGTGGCTCCCTCCAGCGGTACTGACTACTCTGACGGGTGCTTCAGCTTTGACAGCAGCACCATCAGATGGAAGCTCTGGCAGCAGCTTGACAGGACCAGGCGCTGATGTGCGCTTCGGGGGCTCAGCAGTCTCAGCATGAGACAGCTTCCGGCGGATGGATCTGGGCTCAAGAGGGCTTGCAGGCACATTTGAGGTGGCCCTCTTTGGCGCCATCCTCTGTGCAACTGACTGCTTGGTGCGCCGCCGCTGAGGTGGACTGACAACCTTCTGCTCTTCTTCCTGTTCCTCTTCATCAGTAACAACATCATTGTCAACTTTTCCACTGCCAGCAGCTGTGCCTTGCGCAGCCGAGTCAGGCAACATGCCAACAGGTACCGTGGCAGCTGCCACAGCAGCAGCTGGCTGAGTCATGGCCATGGCAATGTTGACCAATGCAGTCAGGTCTGGAGAAGCACCATTGACAAAGGCAGACTTTGCTGCACAGTGTGTATCCTCTCCAACAGCTCCCTGCTGCAGGTGCGCCCTCCCTTCAAAACCCACCACAGGAACAGGATTGTTGCCAGGCTGCTGTGTAGACTGCTGGTTAATGCAAACCCCAGGCTGCTGTGCTGAAGTCTGCTCGAGCAGCTGCTGCAGTGCATTGGGCCTGTGCTGTGAAGCTGTGGAGATTTGACTGTGAGCTATGTCCCCAGTGCCCACTGCCCAACTGCTGGGCTCTGCATGGTTGTGGAGGAGACGCATGTCGCAGTGGCTGGCCATCAGAACGCAGCCCTGGTCCATCCTGATGTTGTAGATGCCGTGGAAGGGGTGGTACCGGATGGGCAGCACCTCACCCTGCAAAGAAGCATGTTTTGTCAAGTTATGGGAAAAGGCTATGAAGCACATTTTGTGGAAATAGAAAACAGGCAAACACTGTGAAAATAGGGAAAGGCAAAGAATCATATTTTGAGATCATATTTTGAGAAAACGGGGCAAAGCAAACAACCATATTTGTGAAAATAGAAACAAGGCAAAGAACCACATGTTGTAAAATTGGGGAAAGGCAAGAAAATTTACGCCAGCTAGCATTGCATGTTGAGCCAATACAAAATTGGTGATAATCCAGTGTGCCAAAAATCAGAGAACCTCAGCTGATGCTGTCTGCTTGCATGCCAGATGCACGCTTGTCCTTGCACATGCAACCACAGCTGGCACATCTGGTAACAATTATGCAACAAGCTGATACTGTAATCATAATTGCCAGCTGTTTCACCAGAAGCAGGCAGCAGTACGCCACACACAGACCTTTCTCAAGCAAACACACAGTCATCACTCAATAGATGGCAGGACACGCAGTGAGTGGTGAATGAACCTGCTGGGCTGGTGTTCCCTTGACGTCCACGCGGCTACCAGGAAAGAAGTGCATGCAGACTTGCTCTGCAGGCACCTCTACAGGCACATCCTCAGTCCCTTCATCTGCCAGCAGCACCTGATAGGACTCCAGCAAGCCAGCCCAGTCTCTGAAGCGTTTCTGAACCTGCGGCCATGATTTGCCTCATCTAACAGGGTCGACTGTGAAAAGCAAAGCTGCAAGACCATGTGAAGATTGGCAACAGCCAGCAAAGCATTGACTGTGAAAAGCAACACTGCAAGAGCTGTGGAGGCAAGAGTCAGCGAAGTCGTGACTGTGAATGTCAATTTTGCAAAGGCTGTGAAGATTAACGAGAGCTGACCTAAGTTTGCACAGCAGTGCAAACCAAGGTCAGCTCTTGCCATGACAACATGACCAGGCTATTCTTTCTGATGGTGATTCATCAAAACGCTGTTGTGGATAGTAACAAACACAAGCACAGACTGCTGAGGCTGCATGATATTTTGTGACGTTTTGTGACGAGTACTAACCAAGTTAGGAATGGGTTTGTACAAGTATGCAGTAAAGCAGCAAGGTTGGATGAGAAGCTTTCATCAGCATGCATGTGAGACAATCATGTAATTACTCAGCTAGCAATGAAGACGTTCAATAAAGAAACAGCCAGAATGATCGGCAGGTGAGTCAGCTTTGCCCTACCTGCACAGGCATCCAGGTATTATCATCAACCTTCCACCATACCCAACTGCCAGGCTTGGTGTGATCAAGCTTGGATGGCTGTTCTGGCAGGAAGGAGGGCTCAGGGCTGGGACCGGCAATGCCCTTCCCTTTGTCCTCTATCAGCTGGAAGGGCTGCCCATCACTTGCCCCGTTGCCTCCAGGAACCTGCCTATCAACAAACTCAGGCACGCCTCTGTACCCTGACCAGCTGAGTCTATGGCTACATTGTGGTCTGACCGGCTTCCTGGTTGTGTGGGAAACTGCTGATCAAACAGTGCACCAAGCCAAGGGGGGAACCCGGGTGCTGAGCGCCTATCGTCGCTGCCCTCTGATCTGCCACCAGAACCACGCGTTGCAGCATCGGTGTCTGCATCTGACTCTAGGTTGGTGTCAAGCTCAGCAGGAGGATCAGAGTAGCCCTGACGCTGCTGTGCTGTGACCCTGTGCGAGGCCTTCACAGGAGCATGACCTGGTTGTTGACCTCTGCTGCCTA
>JAABUS010007019.1_pt1 | contig 13215 bp, 11 predicted proteins | sample 5560161 | NCBI WGS metagenome assembly JAABUS01 (sample SAMN10711885, study PRJNA513376) | rock metagenome | isolation source: Antarctica rocks | place: Antarctica: Victoria Land, Trio Nunatak nord | collected 2016-01-04 | reverse complement strand
CAGCCATCGCGGTGATCTTCTCGTCCAGCCGGTCGCGGCGGGCATCGGCCAGCACCACGGTCTCGTACGCGTCGTCGAATGCGGCCTGGGTGCCGGCCAGCTCGAAACGCTGCCGACCCAGCCACCGCTCGTGGGTCTGGGTCCAGGCCTTGCCGTCGGTATAGACGATGCCCTGGCGCAACAGCAGCTTCGACAACCGATGCCGGGCCCTCATCAGATCCGAACGAGACGCCTCCCGTGCCCGCACGAGATCACGAGCGGCCTCCTGCCCCGCGCTCGGCACCCGCACCGACACAATCTCATCCAGGCGCAGTAACCGGGCCAGCAACAACGCGTCGCGGGCGTCAGTCTTGACCCGGTCACCAGGCGGGCGGTGCAGCTTGGAGGACGCAGCCACCTCACACCGGATTCCCGCCGCGCTCAACGCCCGGGCCAGCCCGAACCCGGTCGGACCGGCCTCATAGACCACCGCGCACGGCCCCGGCAACTTGGCGACCCAACCCAGCACATCCTCATACGCTGGCGACAACCGCGCCTTGATCAGCTCCCCACTGTGGCAATCGATCGCCGCGGCCGACACCGACCGGGCATGCACATCCAGACCGACACTCGTACGCTCACCAAACACCGGGCCTCCTCACACATATGGATAGGCCGAGCGCGGGACCGCGTTCGGCAACCCACGACTTTGCGTGAGCGAGGCCCCGGCCAGCAACCACCCGCAATCAGCGAGCAGTCACTCCATACGGTCTAAGTCACACGCAGCAGCGGACGAGTTCACCTCTGCCCACGACCCGCCAGTCTGCGGCTCGTAGGCAACCTTGAAAGGCACCGCGTCGCGTTAGCCGGAAGGGCGCCTTGCGGCCCAGGCCACCAGTTCGCGCCGTCTCGCCATCTCGAACAAGACCTGCAACCCAGCCTCGGCCCACAAGGTCATCGACATCGACGCCCCGATCGGTTTGCTGCTGCCCCTGCAACGTTGTCGTCCAGGCGCTCGATGAACGGCGCGTGCTGGCCGAGGTGATGGACCGAACGTGACGGTCCGCGCCATCAAGAACACCGCGCGTTCCGCCACCGACCTCGCCCCGGTCGCCGAGCAGGCCCGAAGGCGCCTGGACGCAGCGATAGTGTCGCCCTCCGCTATCCATGGCCGATAGCGCGTCTAACTGATTGTCAGTTCCTGGTGCATCCCGTCGGCGTAGTGGTTGGGCAGGTTGCACACCAACTCGTAGCGACCCGCCGCCAGAGTCACGGTCACCCAACCCACAGTTCCCGAGACCAGGCCGTTGCCGGCTCCGCTCCCGCAACTGCTGGAAGCCTCACCCATGCTGCCGGTCTCGGAGACTTTCCCGCCCGGTCCCGCTACCCGCTGCCCCGCGACAGCACCGGCCGTTAGCGGGAAAATGACCAGCTCGTGAGTGCGCCAGCCGACATTGGACACGACCAGGCTGATCGGGCCGGCCGGCTCGGTGGCGGGCGTGGCCTGCAGACGCATCTGCGCCCCCATCGGGGCGGTGCCGCCCATCATCTGCGTCATCCCCATGTCGCCCAGCTCCACCCGCACGGTCCGCCCCGGTAGCGAGGTCGGAGCGGAACAGGTGAGGGCGGCGGAGTGATACCGCGACCCACCGCCCATCATCCCCGAATGACCGGAGCCGGTCATCGATGCACAGCCAACGAGCGCAATCGCCATCAGCGGCACGCCGACCAGGGACACCCGCAACCGTCTAACCATTCCTTCATTTTAATCAGCGCGGAGCAGTCCGGAGCAGAGGCGAAGGTCACCTGAACCGCCAGAATATAGACAGAGAGCCCCGCGACGTCAAGGACAGGATAGGAATTGCCTGCAGGTCGTCAGATGGGCCGTGATTCCAAGTGGTGGACACGCCCGACCGTAAGGGCCAGCCATCCGCAAGCCCCGGCCCGGTCACGGTCACGGGTATCCGATCGGTGAGTGGAGGTGGACGAGATGGGCTGCTTCGATCCTGGCCGCCCCGGCTGCGGCGTCCGCGGTGCCTATCGATGCCGCGGAAGTTTCTGCATGGACGCTCGGGTGGGTCACCTACTGGTCTCGCAGATGAGCCGCGGCAATGACCGTCGGCGGGTGGCAGGATGAGGAGGGTGAGCCTGACGTCGCTGACAACACAAGGGCGTGGCATCGCCGTCCTGGGAATATTCGCTCTCGCGTGCGCGCTGCTCCTGACCGCTGAAGTCCTGCCGCCGATCGGCTCCTGGCGCCGCTGGGTGTATCCGCGGGTAGTCATCCTTGCCACCCTCACCTGCGCCGTGCTGCTGGTAACCACCATTGGCCACCTTGATGCCAGGGCCGCGATGCTGTGTGCAGCGCAGATATTCACCGCCGTCGCGGCGAAGCGGCGGCACCGCCTCATAGTCCTCGACAGCCAACAGCGGCAGCGTCGCGTGCGCGCCCAAACCACCAGCCGCCGCGGACGGCACTAACCAAAACCACCGGCCCGAGCCGCTCAGCCGCGCGCTGGACGTGAGATGGTCAGGGAGGCACGCAGCCGGATCGGCTCGATCATGCGCAGCGACGTTTTACGCAGATGCGGCGCGCCCACGTCATGGGCAACAGTGCAGGAGTAAGGCTTGGGCTAGCGAACCGGTTACGGACTGGAGATCGGAACGACCTGAGAGAAGGTGTGGCAGTAGGCGAGGATTGAGATCTGCATGAAGCTAGCCGCGCTCGGCGCTCGCGTTCCCATGTCCAGCCAGGTTTGCAACTCCTGCTCCCACGACGCTCCCCTCTGAAATGAGTCGCAGACAGACTCGGCAGTGTCGGTCAACGCCCCATAGGCGTACCCGGGGAGCAGGCATTGGCTGCGACGACGAGACGGTTATCGACCGAGGCGCTCGGACCAACCGACGCACTGCCAGGTGCGGCCTGCGGCACAACGGAAGAACAGCCGGTGGCGAACACCGCGGCTGCAGCCAAAGACGCCGAGCACGCAGTGTCTGATGGCGTGGACGACGTAGTCAGGCTTGGCGCCGGGGAGGGACATTGCAGCACGCTGCCTACGTCACCGAGGCGCAGGCGCACGCCGACTTGAACTTGCCTCCGTTGCGCCAGTCCCTCCCCGAGGTGGCGGCCGAGCTCGACGACCCGCATGTGCTTGATCTCGGGTGGCGCGACGTGCACGGCCGACTCATCGCTGCGGTCCGCGCACGTCTCATCGGACGGGATGCAGCGGTAGCCGAGATAGGGCCGCCTCTGGCCGGGAAGTGCACGCGGAACGATCACGAAACAGCGGGGTGATAGGCCAGCGGCGGCCCCGACCAGGCAGTACAGCCGGCTGGGCGATTCGGCGGCTGCTTCAGGGCCGACCCACGTAGTGTCGTGCCTACTGGGCCTACTGCCTATGTCGTGCTTAAACCTATCTTTCAACGCTGGCTACGTTGGGGCATTCGCCTTCGCAGCAGCGCGGAACCGTGAACTTTGAGCGAAGGTGGACATATGACAGCCGACACCGCGGCCCGGGGCAGTGTCGCCGACGATCACAGCTCCCGAATTGTTGTCGGAGTGGACGGCTCCCCATCCTCGGTTGAGACACTGAGGTGGGCGGGGCACCTGGCCGGACCGCTGCGCTGCGGCATCGACGCGGTCTGTGCCTGGCAGATCCGGATGAGCTACTCGATGGCCGCCGGCATGGACGACGACAGCGAGATCGAGACCTTGAAGGTGATCGACCGCGCCGCAGGGGACGCCTTTGGCGACCATCTACCCAACGATCTGCGCAGCCACGTTCGTCAAGGCCACCCTGCGCAGGTTCTGTTGAAGTTCAGCGCCGACACTCACGCTGACATGCTCATCGTGGGCAGCCGCGGACACGGCGGCTTTGTTGGAATGCTCCTTGGCTCGACGAGTGCTTACTGCGTCGAGCACGCCAGCTGCGCTGTCCTGGTCGTCCACGGCAATTCGGGGCGGGACGGTAGCCCGCGATGACGGTCGACGCCCCCGCCCGGGGGCGGTCCGCCGTCAGCGGGATCATCAAGGCGGCCAGTGAGGGCACCGACGCCGTCCTCGTCGGGCTGGGTACGTCCGCCTCCCGCGGCCTGCTCGCCGACGAGGTAGCTCGGCGGCGAGCACAGTGGGGACCGAACGCGGTCTCCTCCCACCGGGCCCGGTTGTTCCCGGTGCTGTGGCACCAGTTGCGCTCGCCGCTGCTCGCGTTGCTGCTGACGGCGGCGGTGGCGTCCTATTTCGTCGGCGAGCGCAGCGATGCGGTCATTATCGGGGTGATCGTCGCCCTGTCGGTCGGGTTGGGGTTCGTCAACGAGTACCGCGCCGAAAAGGCCGCCGAGGCTTTGCACGACCAGATCCACCACGAGACAGTCGTGGTTCGGGACGGGTCGTCCGCGTCGGTCGACGTCACTGACCTGGTGCCCGGCGACGTGGTGGAGCTACGCCTGGGTGACATCGTCCCGGCCGACCTGCGGCTGGTGACAGTGACTGGGCTGAGCTGCGACGAGTCAGTGCTGACCGGTGAGTCGCTGCCGGTCGACAAGACCATAGACACCGTGGCTCCCGGGACGGCGCTGGCTGAACTCGCCGGTTGCGCGTTGATGGGCACCGTCGTCAATGCGGGCGGTGGCTGCGGGGTCGTCGTGTCGACCGGGGCCCGCACCGAATTCGGCACGATAGCCGCCGGCTTGAGCACACACCAGCTCGACACTGAATTCCAGGTCGGGCTGCGCAAGTTCTCGATGCTACTGGTCTACGTCGCGGGCGCGCTGACGACGTCGATCTTCGTGCTCAACGTCGTCCTGCACAAGCCGATCATGGACGCGTTGCTGTTCTCCCTGGCGATCGCCGTCGGCATCACCCCCCAGCTGCTGCCGGCGGTCGTGTCCAGCAGTCTGGCCGCCGGGTCGCGGAGGATGAGCAAGCGCAAAGTGCTGGTCAAACGGCTGGTGTGCATCGAGGATCTGGGCAACGTCGACGTGCTGTTCACCGACAAGACCGGCACCCTGACCGCCGGGCACATCGACTACACCCGCGCGGTTCCCGCAGCCGACCTCGACACCGAAGCGGTGTTGGGGTGGGGCTTGCTGGCCACCGAGAACTCCGGTGCAAACGGCACAGCAGTAGGCGGCAACCCACTCGATCAAGCCCCCTGGCAGGCGCCGGCCGCCGACCCCGTGAAGGCCAGCGTCACCGACTTCGCGCGGCTGGGCACCGTCCCGTTCGACCATGACCGCAACATGGTCTCAGCACTCGTTCGTGATCCCTTGCAGCGTCTCACCCTGGTCACCAAAGGCGCGCCGGAGACCGTTCTGGACCGCTGCGTCGACGTGCCCGAAGCCGCCCGCACAGCGCTGACGCAGGAGTTCGCGGCCGGCAACCGCGTCGTCGCCGTCGCCACCCGCACGGTCAGCTCGCCCGCCGCACCAACCACGGCCGACGAACACGGAATGACACTGGCCGGCTTCCTGGTGTTCCTGGACCCGCCGAAGCCCGACGCCGCCACAGCCCTCGCCCGACTGGCCACGTTGGGTATCGCGGTGAAAGTGGTGACCGGCGACAACCCCGCCGTCGCCGTCAAGGTGTGTAAGGAACTCGGCCTGAACGTCGGCGGTGCGCTCACCGGTGTGCAGATCAGTGCCCTGGACGACGATGCACTCGCCACCGCGATCGGCACGACCACGGTGTTCGCCCGGGTCAGTCCGCAGGACAAGGCCCGAATCGTGCGGGTGCAGCGGCGCGGTGGCGGCGGGGTGGCGTTCCTCGGTGACGGCGTCAACGACGCTCTCGCGCTGCACGCCGCCGACGTCGGCATCTCGGTCGACTCGGCCACCGACGTCGCCAAGGACGCCGCGGACGTGATCCTGCTCGAGAAGGACCTGGACGTCCTGGCCGACGGTGTCGCCGAAGGCCGCCGGATCTTCGCCAACACGATCAAATATGTGCTGATGGGTACGTCCAGCAATTTCGGCAACATGTTCTCCGCGGCTGGTGCGTCGCTGTTCCTGTCGTTCCTGCCGATGCTGCCCTCGCAGATCCTGCTCAACAACCTGCTCTACGACTCCAGTCAGTTGGCGATCCCCACCGACCACGTCGACGAGGAACAACTGCGCCGGCCCTCGCACTGGGACATCGCCTTCATCCGGCGGTTCATGATCTTCTTCGGGCCACTCAGCTCCGTCTTCGACTTCGTCACGTTCGGGGTCATGCTGTGGATCTTCCACGCCGGCGCTGGAGAATTCCGCTCAGCCTGGTTCGTCGAATCCTTGGCCACCCAGACATTGGTGATCTTCGCGATCCGGACCCGGCGCATCCCGTTCTTCCGCAGCCACCCCAGCCTGCCACTGGTCGCCGCCGCGCTGAGCGTGGTACTGGTCGGATCAGTGCTGCCGGCAACCCCACTGGCCCACACACTCGGCTTCCGCCCGCTACCCGGTGCGTTCTTCGCCGCCCTGGTCGCCATGGTCGTCGGCTACCTCGTGCTCATCGAATTCGGCAAACGCATCTTCTACCGCACTGTCGCCGCCCCTGCCGGTCGCCGGCACGACAACCCGGTCCGAGCGCTGCGCCGCCGAGCGGGCCGCTTCAACACGTCGGCTTCAGCCACCTGATCACTGCCTCACCTTTCAACGGAGCAATCATGAGTAGCACCGAAACACTGACCCAGCCCCCCACCGAAGATTTCGCGCTACTCGATGCCTACTGGCGCGCGGCCAACTACCTGTCCGTCGGACAGATCTACCTGCTAGACAATCCGCTGTTGCGCAAACCGTTGCTCGCCGAGCACGTCAAGCCGCGACTGCTCGGGCACTGGGGCACGACACCCGGGCTGAACCTGCTGTACGCGCACATGAACAGGGTCATCAAGGCCCGCGACCTGAACACCCTCTACATCACCGGACCGGGACACGGCGGCCCCGGACTCGTCGCCAATGCCTACCTGGACGGCACCTACAGCGAGGTCTACTCGGCCATCGACCAGGACGAGTCAGGCATGCGCGCGCTGTTCCGGCAGTTCTCGTTTCCCGGCGGGATCCCCAGCCACGTCGCACCCGAGACGCCGGGTTCGATCCACGAGGGCGGCGAGCTGGGCTACTCCCTCGTCCATGCTTACGGCGCCGTCTTCGACAATCCCGACCTACTCGCGCTGTGCGTCATCGGCGACGGGGAAGCCGAAACCGGTCCCCTGGCGGCGAGCTGGCATTCCAACAAATTCCTCGACCCTGTCCGTGACGGGGCCGTGCTGCCCGTGCTGCACCTGAACGGCTACAAGATCGCCAACCCGACCGTGCTCGCCCGCATCCCCGAAGACGAGCTGGCCGAGCTGATGCGCGGCTACGGCTACGAACCGCACTTCGTCAGCGGCGACGAACCGTTCGACGTGCACCGTCAGCTTGCTGCCACCTTGGACGAGGTGCTGGACACGATCAACGCCATCCAGCACAACGCCCGCACCGGCGGCTCCCCCGAACGGCTCGCGTGGCCGATGATCGTGCTGCGCACCCCGAAGGGCTGGACCGGCCCGAAGATCGTCGACGGGCTCCCGGTCGAAGGCACCTGGCGTGCGCACCAGGTGCCGCTGTCGGAGACGCGGACCAACCCCGAGCACCGGGCCCAGCTGGAAGCGTGGTTGCGCAGCTATCACCCCGAAGACCTGTTCGACTCCGACGGCCGGCTCATTGCCGAGCTGCAGGCACTCGCCCCGGACGGCGCGCGACGGATGAGCGCCAACCCCCACGCCAACGGCGGCCTGCTACTGCGCGAGCTGGTCATGCCCGACTTCCGGGACTACGCCGTCGACGTCGACCATCCCGCCACCAGCACGAGTGAGGCCACCCGGGTGCTGGGCGCATTCCTGCGCGACATCATCGCCGCCAACCCCGACTCGTTCCGCCTGATGGGCCCGGACGAAACCATGTCCAATCGGCTCAACGCCGTGTTCGAGCAGACCGACCGCGCCTGGGACGCCCAAACCGTACCCGGCGACGACCACCTCGCCCCGGACGGGCGCGTGATGGAAGTGCTCTCCGAGCACCTGTGCCAGGGCTGGCTGGAGGGCTACCTACTCACCGGGCGGCACGGGCTGTTCAACTGCTACGAGGCGTTCATCCACATCGTCGACTCGATGTTCAACCAGCACGCCAAATGGCTCAAGACCACCCGCCACATCCCGTGGCGCGCGCCGATCGCGTCGTTGAACTACCTGCTGTCCTCCCACGTCTGGCGCCAGGACAACAACGGCTTCTCCCACCAGGACCCCGGGTTCATCGACCACGTGATCAACAAAAAGGCCGAGATCGTGCGGGTGTACCTCCCGCCGGACACCAACACCCTGCTGTCGGTCGCCGACCACTGCCTGCGCAGCCGAAACTACGTCAACCTCATCATCTCCGGCAAACAACCCGCCCTGACCTACCTCAGCATGGACGCCGCGATCGCGCACTGCACCCGGGGCCTGGGCATCTGGGACTGGGCCGGCAACATCGACGGCGAGCCCGACGTGGTGCTCGCCTGCGCCGGTGACATCCCGACTCTCGAGGTCCTGGCCGCCACCCATCTGTTGCGTCAACACCTGCCGCAACTCAAGGTGCGGGTGATCAACGTCGTCGATCTGATGCGTCTGGAACCCGACTCCGAACATCCGCACGGGCTGGCCGACCGCGACTTCGATGCGCTGTTCACCACGGACAAGCCGGTGATCTTCGCGTTCCACGGGTACCCGTCGGTGATTCACCGGCTCACCTACCGCCGCTCCGGTCACCACAACATCCACGTCCGCGGCTACAAGGAGGAGGGCACCACCACGACGCCGTTCGACATGGTGATGCTCAACGACCTGGACCGGTTCCACCTCGTCATGGACGTCATCGACCGGGTGCCGTCGTTAGGCAGCACGGCCGCGGTGTTGCGCCAGCACATGGCCGACGCGCGGCTCGCGGCCACCGCATACACCCGTGAACACGGCGAAGACGACCCGGCTATCGCCGACTGGACGTGGCCGAGCGCTGCGGCCAGGGTCTGAGCGGGCAAAGTCACAGCGATGCGGATCCTCGTCGTCAATGCCGGCTCGTCGAGCCTGAAACTGAGCCTGCTCGGTGATGACGACGTCCTCGAACACAGTGCGGACGTCGAAGTCGGTCAGGACGGGATCGACACGGTGGCTCTTGGCGAACTCATTGGCCGCTGGCCCGCGCCCGACGTGGTGGGCCACCGCATCGTGCACGGCGGCACCCTGTTTACCGACGCGGTTCTCGTCAACGCCGACGTGCGAACGCAGCTGGAGGAGCTGACCGATCTGGCGCCGCTGCACCAGCCCAAATCGCTCGCTGCGCTGGACGCCGTCATCGAGAAACTACCCGACGTGCCGGCCGTCGCCTGCTTCGACACCGCCTTCCATTCCGCCATGCCGGCCGCGGCGGCGACGTACGCCGTGCCGCAGGAGTGGCGCGAGCGGTACCGGATCCGGCGCTACGGCTTTCACGGGTTGTCCCATGCCTACGCGTCCGGTCGAGCCGCTCAGATGCTGAACCGTCCCCTGGCACAGCTGCGGATCGTCACCTGCCACCTCGGCGCCGGCGCGTCGTTGTGCGCCGTGCTGGCCGGGCGCAGCGTCGATACGACGATGGGTTTCACCCCGCTGGACGGCCTGGTCATGGCCACCAGATCCGGTTCGGTCGACCCCGGTGTGGTGCTGTGGCTCGAGGAGCATGAACACCTCGACCCGCACAGCATCGCGACCGCGTTGGAGCACCGTTCCGGCCTGCTGGCCCTCGCCGGCACCGCGGACATGCGCGACGTCGAGGCCGCCCTCGACCGGGGTGAACCCGACGCGCAGCTGGCCATGAACGTGTACATTCACCGGCTCGTAGCCGGCATCGCCGCCATGGCCGCCGCCACCGGCGGTGTCGACATCCTCGTGTTCACCGGCGGCGTGGGCGAGCACTCCCCCGTCGTCCGCCGCCTCGCCGCCCAACGACTCGCATACGCCGGAGTCCAGATCGACGAACGCAACGACAACAACCACGGCGACACCGCCATCAGCCCCCAATCAGCGCCGGTGCAAACACTGGTGATCACCGCCCGCGAAGACCGACAGATCGCCACCGAAACACGACAACTCATCAGCGCGCCACCGTCACGCTGAGACGCCGCATCAGGCCGGGGGTTTGGGCCACCACCGGTAAACCTGTTCCATCAGCACCTCGCAGCGCAGGCGACGACCAGTGCCGCCGACCCGATCCAGATCGCTGCTGTCATGACGTACGCCCGAGGTGGGCGTACAGCGTAGGTCGACTGACGCCGATCGTCTTGGCGACAGCGGTCTTGCTGTGGCCCTCGGCCAGCAGCTGGCGGGCGATGGCCAGCTTCTCCGCGGTCATGATCGGCGGCCGGCCGGCCAGTTTGCCGGCCGCCCGCGCCACGGCCAGACCGGCCACGGTCCGTTCCCGGATGACGTCGCGCTCGAACGCCGGGGCGTAGTCCAGCTTGCCCGCATCGACGGTCACCGGGCGCCCGGTGTGCCGGTCGACGGCCACGGCGGCGGGCGTGGGCGACCAGTTCGATCATGCCGTCCAGGTTGCGCACACGTCCCCAACGGTTAACGCCGGATCCACTCCACGTGCGCCTAAAGCACCTGCGCTCGAGACTCGCTCAGCGAGGCCCGCTTCCGTCCTCGTCGACGAGAGGGGCAACGATTGAATTGAGCAAACCCCGACGTTTATAGGAGGTCGCGTCCTCAGCACTAGGGTCGGCTGCGCTGGGATCCTCCTCGCCACGCTGCTCAGCATCGTCCAGGGCACCGATCCCAGGTAGCGGACCCTCGTCAGCGGCGCGTTCCAACGCCGACTCCGCGCCATCGCGATCTTGGCTGCTACTCATCTGTTTACCTGCTCCTCACGCTGAGCGCCCAATCCGGTTGTCAAGCCACTCTCTGGCTACCCGGACCGAGCATCAACAACACCCCGCCGCCGCGGGCGATTGACACCACCCTGGGCTGATACAACTTGTTCGGCCCACCGCCCTGCCAGTATGCCCCAACCGGTGAACCGTTCCGGGGTTTGATGCCGCTTCCTTTCTTGTGAAGGATGCAGATCATGCCTAACAGGTACCCCGTGGAGCAGCGGGAACGTGCGACCCGAATGGCTCTTGATCGACTCGGGGAGTACGGCTCGGCGTGAGCGGTGGCCCTGGCTGCGGGGCCCAAGCTCGGGGTGGGACCGGAGACGCTGCGTAAGTGGGTGTTGCAGGCTCAGGTCGACGGCGGCCAGGGCAGCGGCGCGACCAGTGAAAAGCTGGCCGAGATGGGGGTTGAGGAACAGCGGTTAGCGGTAGGAACGCCTGGAGCGGCAAGACGGCGCTGCTCAGCGCTCTGCGCCTGCGCGGCCACGTCGTCATCGAGGAGGCCACGACCGACGTCGTAACCCGGCAGCAGGCCCGTAGCAACGACGAACCGTGGCTGTGCGATGACTTCATCGACCTGATCGTCGGGCTCCAGCAGCAGCGCCAGACGACACCGGTCCCCGCCACGGTCGCCGTGCAGTTCTATGACCGGTCGCCACTGTGCACCCTCGCGCTCGCGCACTACCTCGGCCGGCCCATCATGCCCGTGCTGGCTCAGGAGGTCAGCCGGCGTAGCTGGCACCAATACCTGTTTGTGGGTATGGTGAAGACACCAAAGAGACCTCCACTGGCGGGTGGGATTCGATTGGGACTGCCGGTAGGTGCGGCTAACACCGATCCGGCGTGAACGTTGGGGCGGGCCTTCGGGGCCGCCCCATCTTCAGTTATGAGACCTTGCTGTAGTCGATCGCCTCCTGGCTGCTCGGTTGCGCTGCGCGCCGTTTGGGCTGAGGAAGATAGTCGCTCGGCCGGGGCAGGCCTAGACCCGTCTGCGGCCCAGTCCGCCAAGAATTCGGACATGTTGCGGTTCGGATCATCGAGCGTGGCTGGTCGAGGTTCAGGCAGGTTCCGGGATGAGTTCGCGCAGGCGGCCCAAGCCATCGCGGAGGCGGGTCTTGACGGTGCCGAGGGGGATGTCGAGCAGGGCGGCGATCTCGGATTGGGTGTGGCCGCTGAAGTAGGCCAGGGTGATTGCCTCGCGGTGACGAGTACTCAGTTGCCCCAGTGCGGAGCGGACCCGTTGGGCTTCGATGCTGCTCAGCACGTGTTCGGTGACGCAGTCATAGGGTCGGTCGGTGTGCAGGGTGGCGTACTTGTCATCGCGCACGAGAGCGGATTGGCTGGCCCGGACCCGGTCCACCGCACGGCGGTGAGCGATCATCAGCAGCCACGGCAGAACACCGGACTTGCCGACGTCAAAGCGCGCCGAATGCTGCCACACCTCGAGATAGATGTCCTGAACAACCTCGGAGGTCTGTGCGGTGTCGCGCAGTACGCGCAGCACCATCCCATACACCCGGGTCGAGGTCAGAGCATAAAACGTCGCGAACGCATTCTCGTCGCCGCAGGCCGCGGCGTGCACGAGCTGAACCAGGTCCGGGCTCGGGTGAAGCGCTGGCGGTCCTTCAGGGCTGGTGTCGGGTGACGGCGCAGCTGACTGCATGTGATTCCTTCGACGACGAGGTGGCACTGTACGCGTCACCTGCGTCAGTCCAGTCGGTGAGCATCTGCTGCAGCTGAGCGCATCGGCACCACAGACCCTGAGAGTGTGCTCGATTGTTACCATGTCAAGGCCGTCTATGGACGGGACACCTGCTTCGCCACAGCGTTGACCGCCCGCGTCGTCGCCACCGGCGCCATGCGTCCTGTCACACCCGTCGGCGCACCCTGGCCAGCCCCCGTACCGGCCCGGTCGATGTCGCCGGCTGCGCACGACCCGGCCGCCGGTCATCGGCCAACTCCGGCGCGGTGAACTGTGCCAAGGCATCCCACCGCCGCCGTGGGTTCACGGCTTCACCGCACACGCCAACACCACCAGTGACCGCAACGCCAATGCTTGCGCCGACTCCGCCGGCCGCGATCAGCTCAGCAAGTGCGTACGCTCGTCCCCGGTCAACGGGCTCATCCGATTTAAGGGTGTAGTCGGGGTCTGAAGCCGCCGGTTTCGAGTAGTGATCGTGTGATGTAGTTGGTGAGGTTGCGAAAGCCGAGGGCGGTGCCGCGTAGGTGTTCCAGGCGGCCGTTTATCGCCTCCGTTGGGCCGTTGGATGTGCGGGGCTGGTCGAAGTAGGCCAGCACGTCGACGGCGCGGCGGTTCAGGGTGCGGCCGAGAGTGA
>JAABUS010007017.1_pt1 | contig 13216 bp, 17 predicted proteins | sample 5560161 | NCBI WGS metagenome assembly JAABUS01 (sample SAMN10711885, study PRJNA513376) | rock metagenome | isolation source: Antarctica rocks | place: Antarctica: Victoria Land, Trio Nunatak nord | collected 2016-01-04 | reverse complement strand
GTAGCATGAGCTCCACCACTGAATTTATCAATTCTTCCATTTAAGGAAGATAATATTTCAACCAGAATGACCCACGGGATTTTTAATCACCAATAGTAAAATCGGCCTTGCAAAGAGCATTTTAATATAGCTAAGGATTTTAGAACTGTCACTAACGTTAGCATCGGAATTTATTTTTGTTCGTGCGAAAAAAGGGGAATTACCGCCAACGTTCACGGCTTTGCGTTGTTGGGATATTTGAAAAACCTATAGCTCGGATCTGCTGCCAAATTAATAATAAAAAGTTGATGATAAGAACTAAAGTTCGGGGATATTCGTCTGCCGGAACTGAAGCTGATAGCAAACTACATCCGAAGCTCACAACGTCCTGCCCCAATAACGCCAAACCCCGTGTTAGCGGTTGTTGTTGTTTGCCCAGCGGTGAACTTTATTTTTGGATAGTGTCACCGAAATAAACCTCCACTGCTTTAATCTTGTCTTTTTCAAATTTAAACAATTCTGTATTTCTGAATTTTTTATTGGTTTTTGTTACACAGTTGTAGAGAACAAACACGTCTTCGCCACTTACAACTATTTTTTCAAATTCATAAACGGGGTTTTGTTCACTAAAAGACCAGCACCTTTCAAAATAAGCATCCTTGCTAATATGGTCATCATTATTGGGGCTTGTGAAGGTAAAATCATTAGTTAGCATTTTTTCACAAGCACTTTTGTCTTTCGTTTCATAGGCATAAAATATATTTTTTACCAAATTAGATAAATCAATAGTATTGTTATTGAATTGTTCCTTTTTGAAATCATCTGATGGTTTAAGGTTTGTAGATGCTTTACCGCTTTGTACATCAAAGGGCACAGAACTGTGTGCAGCCGCGATAACCCACTTGTCATTGTGTTTTTTACACCCCAAAGTTTCACGCCACCACATATCCAATTGTCCGCCATCTTTGGTAACAGCAACTATGTGATTAAACGTATTACAGTAAGCGACGTTATTGTCTGCAGCAATATTAATAATCCTGCTTTCATAATCTATTAGTTTCTGCATAGTGGCAAACCATGTCGTTAACCTTTCTTTTACTGCTTGCACGCTAACGCTGGAAAGTTCACCAACTACGTCAAACATTAGTAAGTCATCACTATAATTGGCAACTGCTTTTTCAATATCCTGTGATTTTATTGCTTCGATGCGTTGTTTTATTAAGCCCTCTATTTTTTCTCTGTCGTTTGGTTGAGTTGTTGATGAGTTCATTTTATATTTTATAAGTTTATAGATCCTTTAAGGACGGTCATTTACAATTACCGATAACGTTCGGCGGCTTGGCGAAGGACCGGCATTTGAAATCCTTCAGCCGAAACCAAAGTTAAATTTATAATCAAAAGTTGATGCTTCTTTTACCGGCTAAATTTTAACATTCAGCCGGAACTGAAGCAAAATAGCAAAACAAAATTTGATCTAACACACTTTCTGCCGGTTTTTTGCCAAACCGTTTGTTAAACGCATTTTGTGTTTTTGCTTTTTTTGGTACAAAAAACCCCTTTGGCAAACTTTGTCGGGCAAAAACGCGAAGTGTCGGTTAACGTTCGGCGGCTTGGCGAAGGACCGGCATTTGAAATCCTTCAGCCGAAACCAAAGTTAAATTTATAATCAAAAGTTGATGCTTCTTTTACCGGCTAAATTTCTAACAATCAGCCGGAACTGAAGCAAAACAGCGAAACAAAAGTTGATGCTCCAAAACGTCAGCCAGTTTTTTGCCAACCTGATGTTAGAGGAATTTCGTGTTTTTGCTCTTTTTGTACAAAAAACCTCTTTAGTGAATTTGGTCGGGCAAAAACGCGAAAGTGCCACCAACGGCTAAGTATTTTCGATGTGGTGGCAATAGAATCCGTCAATCGGGTTTTAGCACAAAAGCTCAATAAGTAGTACTATAATTGAGCCCTTAACGTAAAGCGGCCATATCGCAAATACCAGGTAAGCGCTTGTTTTTATTTGTTCATAAATTTATTAATTGTCATGGTCAAAAGTTCGGGCTGGTCAACATGTACTGCATGTCCTGCGAATGGAATATTTGATAGATTGGAATCTTTAATCAACCCTGCAATGTCAAAAACAAAATTTCGTCTTATCAAATGGTCTTTGTCACCACGTATGATTAAGGTGTCTGCTTTGATGTTTATTACATTTTCGTTAGGATAACTTTCTTCATTCAACCACATATCTACAACTACAGCTAAAAGTTTGTCAAAGTCTGGCTGGGAATTAAGCGTTTCATAAGTGGAGACCATATCAGGAAATTTTTCTCTCCATTTTTTGGCATCAACAGCACTTAATATCTCTTTGGTTTCTGTGACGTTATTTCTATGCCACCTTGAACCAATTGTGATTAGCTTTTTTATTTTTAAATCTGAAAAGGTTGCTAAACGATAGGCGATAATTCCTCCGTCGCTAAATCCAATAATGTTGAGTGTGTCGATTTTGAGATGATTAAAAATTTTTTCAACATCATTTTGAAGGAGTTCGTAGGTTAATGATTCGTTCCCTAAGGTAGATTTTCCCTGTCCGCGGCTGTCAATACCAATTATTCTAAATTCTTTTTCAAGTTTAGCTATTAAAAGATTGAAGTCCTCTATATTTCCAAATCCTCCGTGAAGTAATACTAAAACATCTTTGTCCGGATTTCCTGTTTCTTCGTAATAAATTTTTGTATTTGCAACAGAGAGTATCTGTCCATCATAGTGATTAAATGGTTTTATTTTAATATTTCTACTTCTACTGGAACAATGAATAAAATTTCGCACCCGGTGTCTGTTTTTACCGAATGTTTAAATCCAGGCGGCGTGTAAAGATAGTCTCCTTGTTGTATTAGGGTGTTTTCAATAATACAACTACCTCTCAAAACAAACAATTCTTCTCCTGCCGGGTGATTGTGATAAGGATAGGATGCACCTGCGTCAAATCTTAATAAAAAACTCGGTGGTCATTTTTGTGCCTCGTCATACCGAAGCATTTTGAACTAAATCCCAATTGTATCTACACCTTCTTCGGTCAATTGTTTCCATTCATTTTGCCCGGTATAAACAATATACTTTTTGATGTCTGTTTCCATTTTGTTGAGTGTTGGTTAAATTACCGCTAACGTTAAAGCATTTATAAAGGTATGGTAATAGCGAACTTTCAGCGGGTACAAATGCTTAATTGAAAAACTAAAGGTGAAGATAAGTACAAATGCCAAATAACGTAATCTCGGCTTGAACAAAAGATAAATAGAATTACTGCTGCACAAGTGCTGCTGGTTAAGCCATGCTTTTACAAATGCCAGTGTTAGCGGTTCGTTGTTCTTCCCTGCTAATTGTCCAACATTTTACTTGTGGCATTATGTCGAACCGGGAAATTTACAGAGTTAGCAATAAAGCACAATTCGTTTGCTTTTTTATGTAACTCATTTGCCTTTTCTATCATTGAAATATCTGTCACGGTCACAATTGGATTTAAAGTAACTTCTGTAAATTGTCCACCACCATTTGAAGTTTCCACCATAACACCTGTTGCATTATCCACATAATCAACTACTATTACTTTTGCTTCTGCACATAAATGCAAATACCAAAGCATATGGCAAGATGAAAGTGAGGCAACTAATAAATCTTCTGGATTATGTTTTGTTTTGTCGCCAAGAAATGCTGGGTCAGATGAGCCTAAAATTTCAGTTTTGTTGTCAATAATAATAGAATGGCTTCTTTCAAATCCTCTGTAATTAGAAGTGCCTGTTCCTTTGTTACCTGTCCATTTTACTGTGAGGTTATAATTGTGCTGCCCTTTCATAATAATTTAATTTTTTACTTAAAGCCTGTTTTAGGTTTTATTCCATTTATTTTCTATGCTTCTTTTACCTGGTAAAAAACACCAAGGCTACATGCTTCTTTTATCGGTACAAAATACAGGCACAGATTTTATGCGCATAAAAGAAGCATTATAAGTTTTTTCAAAATGAAATTTAAACAAGCTCTTAATTACCACCATTCTTTCATCCATTCTTCTGATACTTTCTTTCCTTTTTCATAATTGTCAACTACAACAATTAGCTGATTAGAATGGTCGCTATATTGCACTAAAATATTCACGTTTGCGTCAGCCAGTTTTCTGCAAAACATTCCTAATTGCCCCGAAACATCCTGACGAAGTTTTTGAATAATTACCTCATTTATTTTTAACACTTCCATTCCAACTTCTTCTAAAACTACTTTAGCTCTTTCCGGTTCTTCCACTAAAAAATGAGCAATTGAAAATTTCCCATTTTGAAATACACCACCGCCTTCAAGGCTAATTTTGTTTTTGCCTAAAGTTTCCCCCATCAAAGCTAATGAGCCAACTTTGTTTTTTAAGATAATTTCTAAGTCCTTCATTTTATTTTTTTTTGCAAATTAAAAGCAATAATTACATTTACAGTTCATTTAATAATGAACTATGGAAGTAGAAGAAATCTTTGTTTCAATTTCAGGTTTAATTTGTGAGCCAACAAGGGCTAAAATGCTTTGGAGTTTGCTTGATGGAAGAGCATATACAGCAAGTGAATTGGCGATTGCCGCAGATATTTCTTCAACGGCGGTAAGTAATCATTTGGCAAAATTGCTTAATGCTGATATTGTAAAAGTTGAAATACAAGGCCGGCATAGGTATTATTCATTTTCGAAACCCGAAGTAGCATATGTAATTGAGTCATTGGCAAACCTTGCAAGTGAAAAGATTGCTGGCAAGAATAAAAAAAGTGTTGCAACAAATGGTGTGAAATTTTGCAGAACCTGCTACGACCATTTAGCTGGATTTGTTGGTGTTAAAGTTGTTGAAGCGTTGGAAAAAAATGCCTGTATAAAAAAATCGGGAACAGCTTATACGGTTACCGAGAAAGGTTGGCAATGGTTTGCCGAATTTGAAATTATAAAAGATGATTTCACTAATAATCGTCGTCCGCTAACTCGTCAATGTCTTGATTGGAGCGAACGCCGTCCTCATTTAGCTGGTCAACTTGGTGCAGTTTTTTTAGAAAAAATGTTGCAAAAGAAGTGGTTCAAACGAGTTCAGTTTTCAAGAGAAATGGTAGTTACGTCAAAGGGTCGTGAGGGACTTTTTAATTTACTGGGTGTCGCTTTATAATGACCGCCAACGAGCCGGGGCTTGGCGTAGTGGCGGTATTCTAGCACCGCCGTTGATACGAAGCACCATAGTCCAAATTTAGTAAATGTTTCATAAGAAGCACTTCACCCGCCATTACGCCAAACCCTTGTTGTGCGTTCGTTCTTCTCTTTGCTCCTAGATCTGCATTGTCAAGTCAGCATATATTTATTTTTTGCTCAAAGGTCTGTAATTTTATTTTGGATTGTGTGCTTGTCTGTCGGTGTCTTTGCAAGTGAAAAAGCTCTGTAAAAATTCTCTTTTGCTTTTATGTTGTCAATGTCCGTGTAAAGTTCACCAAGCAAAGTAAAATAGAAATGATTGTTTTCTAGCCGCAATTTTTCAGCCTCAATTAATGCAATTTTTTTTCCTCTGGCTTTATATAAAGCAAAGGTGCGATTAAGGGCCACGCTTGGTGAATAGTTTATTTGCAGCAACAGATTATAAAAGTGCAAAATGTTTTCCCACTTTTCTGTTGTGTCTTTTTTTTCGCAATGCATAAAAGCAATGCCTGCTTCTAAATGATAAGAATTTAATTCATTTCCTTCTGCCGAAACATTTAAAAAATATTTACCTTTTTTTATCAAATCTTTGTTCCACAAAATGTCGTTTTGATTTTCATATAAAACAAAATCGTCGTTGACTGTTTGTCGTGCATCAAATCTTGAAGCATGAAAACACATTAATGCAATCAACGCATTGGTACGTGGCTGGTTGGTTGGTTTGAATTCTGTAAGCATTATTCCTAAACGCAATGCTTCCAAACAAAAATCTTTTCGCAAAACTTGATTTTGTGTTGTTGAATAATATCCTTCGTTGAATAATAGATAAATGATATGCAACACGTTGTCCAACCGATTGTCAATTTGCTTTTCTATCGGCATCTCCAATTCAATTTTTTCAGTTCGCAATTTTTCTTTTGCTCTGAATAATCTTTTGTTTATGGTTTCTTTATTGGTTAAAAATGCTTCGGCAATTTCATCAATTCCAAAACCACAAAGGATTCGCAATGCCAAACCTATTTGTGCTTCGCTTGCTATTGCAGGGCTACAAATAGCAAACATCATTTGCAACTGACTGTCTTTAATATTTTGTTGTGAAAAATCCACTTCGGATATTTCTATTGAGTGTTCAGTTGTCGCTTTTATTGCAGGAATAATTTTTTGACCAAAAATTTTATTTCTCCTGAAATGGTAAAGTGTTTTTTGTTTCGCAACTGTGTAAAGCCATGCTGTAGGATTGGTAGGAATACCTTTTACGCCCCACGTTTCGGTGGCTGATAAAAATGTTTCGCTAACGATGTCTTCTGCTATTTCAATATGCTGCAAGCCAAAAAGTTTACTGATAACAGCAACCATTTTTGAAAATTCCGTTTGGAATAAATTTGTTAATGCTTCTTTTTCGCTTTGCATACCTCACAAAATAACAAAACCTATCGCAAAGATTTTGCGATAGGTTTTGTTGGATTGATTTTTTTTGAATTATCCAATGAAGGGACGGATTTCAATGCTACCATTACAATCAACTGCGGGACAGCCGTGGGCCAATGTAGTAGCTTCATCAATATTTTCAGCCTTAACTACTATGAACCCACCTAAAACTTCTCTGACTTCAACAAAAGGCCCGTCAGTAATTACACCTCCTGCTTTAAGAACTTTTCCCTGAGAAGAAAGACGGTTACACATACCTCCTAATTTACCTTGTGCTGCAATACCTCCAATCCAGTCATCCCATCTTTTCATGGTGGTTTCATATTCGGCTGGTGTTGCCTGACTATTGTTAGTGTCGACTTGTCTGAATAATAAAACGAATTCTTTCATTTTTTGATTTTTAATTGCTATTGAATGTTTGTTTTACACTTCAATAAATGATTTAAGTGTTTCTGAAAGTGATTTATAATTTGGATAATATTCATCAGCCTGACAACTTCTAAACTTCCGTAATTGGTCGAAGTAAAATGTATTATAAAATGTTTAGCTTGCCGCAATCTACATCAACTATATGGCTGTTGAAAACCATCCCTGTTTCTGAGGCTAGAAAAGCAGCCGTTTCACCGACTTGCTTTAATGTAGGACTTGTCTTTAATATATCAAAAGCTTCGTACTGTGCCTCCATCTGCTCTACAGGTATTCCATACTCTTTTGCAGCAGCGTCAATCCATCCCGAAATCCTTTTTGTTTCCATTATGGCACCGGGGCAAATACCAATCACTTTTATTCCATTCCCACCCCATTCAGTAGCCATCACCCTTGTCAACCCTTCAATAGCTGCACTAGCGGCTGTAATGCCCGCCACATTGGGAAGTTTGGAACGGGACAATGCTGCTGTTAAAAGTAAGATAGTACCTTGTGATTGGGTTTGCATCATATACTTAGCCGCTACTCTCGAGGTAAGAAATTGCGAACCACAAATTTTTTCTATTGGAGCCATAAATTGCTCGAAAGTTGCCTCTGTTGTAGAGGGACGACCACCCATTTCGTTATAACTAGCCCCGATACCATTCAATACAACATCCAATTTACCATTGTCCGTTATGACCTTCTTTAAAAAATTGTCAATTTCGCTTTCATTCATGGCATCCACTTTGGCAGCTTCCGCATTACCGCCATTAGCATTAATTTCCTGTGCCAGTACCTTTACGGCATCAAGATTTCGGGCAGTGATATAAACCTTTGTCCCATGTTCGGAAAATGAGCGGGCAACTGCTCCGGCAATTTCTCCCGATGCCGCAAATACTACGGCTACTTTATTTTTTAGATATTGCATTTTATTTAGTTTATATTTTAACGATTTGGTCGGCAAAACGATCGGATTTCTACCGCCTTTTAATTTTTTACTTCATAGAGTGAAGTGCAACTTTGTTTCCTTCGGTATCAGTGAAGTGAGCCATGAAACCGTTTTGTCCGATTGAAATTTTCGGCATTACGATTTTACCTCCTGCTTTTTCAACTTTTGAAAGCGGAAAACTCAAATCGTCTCCGCCATTAAGATAAATTAACGAGCCCTTGCTTGAAGGTTCGCAACCTTCACCTTCTGCCAAAGCACCACCTACATCTCCATTCACCATATCGGCAGGAAAAACTCCATATTTATTGGATGGGTGTGGCACTATCTGTATCTTAATACCTAACACAGTTTCATAAAATGATTTTGCTCTGTCGAAATTTTTGGCTGGAATTTCAAACCAGTTGATTGCATTTGCCATTTTTTTGATTTTTAATTATTATTGAATGTTTGATTTACACTTCAATAATGATTGAGGATGGCGAAATTGGACACGAATTGAAAAATATTTTTAAAAAATGTCGTTCATTTCTTGTCTGTCAGTTTGATTTTAGCACTGTCGCCATAGAATGACGCACAACGGGTTGCGTATTGGCGATGGGCGGGATTTTTAGTGCCAAAGCTCAATAGAAGCACCGAAGTTTAAATTTAGTAAAAAGTTTCATAGTAGCACGTCAGCCCGCCTATTGCCAATACGATGTTGGGCGTTCGTTTTATTGTTCAGCGTGAAGTCCGACTTTGTTTCCTTCTGTGTCAATGATTACGGCTATAAACCCCGCTGGGATTTGAATTTTTGGTGCAATTATTTTTCCGCCCGCTTGTTGCACTTTGTCAAGAACGGTTTGAATACTTGGACTTGCGTTTAAATACACCATTGTTCCATTTGTTGACGGACTGTTTCTTGCTGATTTTGATAATACACCTGTAACTCTTCCTGATGTTGCCTGAACAACGTTAGGATTAAACGGAAAGAAAACAGCTTCATCGTCCCCGTCTTTTCGTGTTATCATTTCAATATCAAAAATGGTTTCATAAAATGTTTTTGCTCTGTCAATGTCAGACACAGGAATTTCAAACCAAGTAATGACATTGGTTGTTTCATCAATTTTCTTTAATAAATTCATTTCTGTTTTTGTTTTAAGTTATAAAGTTACGTTTAGACAATCCGCTCTTTCAGCCCAAATACTTTCTGAATGTTCGGTTATAAGTTTCTCCCAATGTGGAACAAGGCTTTCTGCATTTCTTTTATTCAAAAAATAGGATGCTACACCTGCCCAATACAGTGCTTCTGGCAACGAAATTTTATTGGCTGAACTTTTAACAAAATTTTCCAAAATATCCAAAGCAATTTGAGGCTGTGCTTTTCTTAAAAATGCCAATGCTCTGCCTGTTTCCATTTCGGCTTCAAACTGTAAATTGTTCAGGTATCCTGTTATTTTTCTTACTTCACTTCCGTCATTGGCGAAAACTATGAAAGTCGGTGTCCATAAAATTGGGGAAGATGTAATTTTCGGAACGCTTCTGTTTGTGATGTCGTATTTTACAAACACAAAGTGTTGATCAATATAGGACAGGGTTTTAGCCTTTTGGTAAGTTGTGATTTCCATTTTTTTGCACCCTTTACAGCCAGGAGCCCAAAAATCAATTAATACGGGTAATTGCTTTTGCTTTGCTACTTGAAAAGCTTTTTCTGTTTCAGCTTCTGTAAAACAGCTTTTGGTTTCATTTGTTATCAACGCTTGCATATTGTAATTTATTTCTGCAAAATTGAGCAATGAAAACGCATTTAACCTGTGACAATCGTCACAAAATCAAAGCACCGTTCTTCTTTTTCTTATCCTGCTTAACGTTTCTCTTGCTACACCTAGAAATGAGGCCAATTGAGAAAGAGAAACTCTTTGTGAAATTTCAGGGTGTTTGGCTTCTAAATATTCCAACCGTTCCTGTGCTGAGTAGCGTTTGAATAAAGTTGAAAACTCTTCTTGTTTGGAAGCGAATAAACGTATGCAGTTTCGTCCCAATGCTTCAATTTCGTTTGCTTGTTTAGCTGCTTGAAATAATTTTTCTTTATCAAAAAGTATCGCTGTTAACGGTTCACAAGCGATGATGCTAAATTCAGATTTTTGTCCGCTGCCAAAGCTATTGATGTTTGTTGCAATTTCATTTTCAAAGAAAAATCCTGTGTTTTTCACAGCTCCGTCAATTTCGTAATAGCTTCTGCAATAACCTCTGTCAATATAAAAGAGTGAATTACAAACTTGCCCCTCTTTTAAAAGCAATTCGTTTTTCTTAAACTCCCGTTTTGTCAATGCGGGTTGTAATAGTTCCCAACTTTCATCATAAAATTCTGTCAGCGAATGAATGTATTTTAAAAGATTGTCCATTGTTTATAAGGTTTCTGCAAAATGACGCCCAACGGTACGGCTTGGCGATGTGGCGGTATTTTATAATGTCCTGCCCGGAACCAAAGCCGATTGAAAAACTAAAGTTGAAGATAACAACTAAAGCTCGATTTATAACGTCAAGCTGGAACTATTGCTGATAGTGAGTTGTAGCTGATTGTTCTTCCGTCAGCCAGCCTATTGCCAAACCTATTGTTGTGTGGCGTTTTTATTTTGTCGCAACATAAATGTCCACCTCCGAATTTTCGGGGTCTTGTGATTTCTGTCCGTAAACTTCAAAGTCAGCAGCGTAAGTTCTATTTAGTTCTTTGTCTTTGTCCCATATTTCTTGCCACTTGCTGATTACTGCTGTTGGTCTTTTGCCTTTTGCTTTAAATACAAAATATTTTCCGGCTTTAAATTCTCGTCCTACAAGTCCTGTTGGTATGTTGTCAAGTGAACTTACTTTGTACCCAAGAATTGTTGTGTAGTCAGAAGTATAATCTGATTTGTAGTCGGTATAAACGGAATATACATCATCGTCAATTTTATTAGGAATTAATGATGAAACATTTTCCGAAGAGAATTTTTCCAAAGCGCCATCATGTCGGTTGATGACTTTCCATTCTGATTTGTTGTCCGCACAGATATGCCGATTAATTTAAAACTGTCTAATTGAATTGTGTTGTTCATGATTATATTTTTTGATTGCTAATAATAAAAATTACTCAAACCGCAATTTTTTGGGGTGTCTTAAAATGCCACACAACGTGCCGCGGCTTGGCGAAGAACTGGAATTTAAAATCCTTTCGCCGAAACCCAAAGTTAAATTTATAATAAAATGTTGATGCTTCTTTTATCGGCTAAATTTTGATCCTTCGGCCGGAACCGAAGCAAAATAGTCAAACACAAGTTGAATTATAAACTGTCCGTCGGTTTTTTGCCAAACCGTTTGTTAAACGCATTTCGTGTTTTTGCTTTTTTGGCACAAAAAAATCTTTAACAAACTTTTTCGGGCAAAAACGCGAAGTGCCGGTTAACGTTTAAGGCTTGGCGATGGGCTGGCATTCAATGAACGTCAAGCCCGAACGTTAGCCGATTGAAAAACTAAAGCCGAAGGTAAATACAAAAAGCTGATATTTGTTCTTCTGCTGGAAACCATGCTGATAAAAAACTACAGCCGATTGTTATTCCTTAAGCCAGCCTATTGCCAAACCTTTTGTTATTTGCTGCCCTTTTATACAAAATACTTAGGAAGCTGTTTCACTACTTTGACCATGAAAGTATGTCAAATTTCTAATTGTTCACGAGTATTTATAATTAACTCAGAATAATCAAGATGAACCACATCACTTGAATCTCCTAAAATTTCATCCACTAATCCGTACGATTTTGCTTCTTCCGCATTAAGATAGCGATCACGTAAGAAATAGTCTTCGAGCTCTTTCCATGAATGTCCGGTGCGCCTGCCCATCAAATGAAATAGCTGGGCTTGCAATCGTTCTTGTTCACGGGTTGCAATACGCACATCTTCTGTATAACCTTGTGTTCCGCCGCCTGTGGGGTGCATGTGAATAGTAGCATGTGGTAATGCATAACGATGTCCTTTTTCACCCATGCAGAGTAAAGCCGTGCCCATGCTGGCAGTAAAACCGATCGCATAGGTATAAACAGGTGCCTCAATCATTTGCATGGTGTCATGAATGGCAAGACCTGCATACACATGACCACCAGGGCTATTAATATAAAGATGAATCGGCTGTTTCTTATCCACACTATTCAAGTAAAGTAATTGAGCAACAATGACATTTGCCATTTGGGCTTCAATTTGAGTGCCTAAGAAAACAATTCGTTCTTTTAACAGCAGACTATAAATATCATAAGCACGCTCTCCCCGTCCACCACTGTCATCAATGACCATGGGAATGATACTGGAATTAATCATAATTTAATTGTCTTTAAAAAGTTGTTGTATTCGTTGCTGAAATATCACATGCTCCGGGTTCTGAAAGAGTTTGTGATGTATTTTTCCAATCTCTACCTTCATCTTCTTGCGTCCGTAAAGTTTGATGAGAGAATGAATTTGTTTTAGTAACCCTACATTTAATTTAAAATGGGGATCGAGGACAAGTTGTGCTTCAAATAGTATCTTTTCTTCTTTGGAAAGCTCATCATTCAGATACCGCTCGATATGACGAGTATCATGCCATGAAATCTTCATAGTTTAATGATTTTTGTTCTACAATAACTTTTATTTTCTCAATACACTTGTATTTCTGTACCGATGCAGAGTGAGGGTTTGAAAATCCATGTACCTGCGATACTTCATTCATAGATAGTTTGTCGTAATAAATAGAGCGAAGCAGTTCTATGCATTTCTTTCCTGCAACTTCCAGTAAATGAAGTAACCGGTTTGTTTTCATTATTTCTATTTCAAAGTAATCTTGGGGAAGTCTAATCTCTTTTTCCAAAAAGTCAAGTGATAATAATCTATATTTGGATTTGAACTTTTTAATCCACAAATGTTTGGCAATCCCTACGATATAGGCTTCATCTGAAAGTTTTACATTTAACTCTCCATTTACATTTTTTTCATAAAAAATTATTAATGCATCCTGAAAAATGTCTTTCGCATCATGAAACGAACCTCCTTGTTTGCTGACTATATCAGCGACCACAGGAAATACTTCCTCGTATAAGTGTTCAAAGTTTTTCTCACGCTGCTGCGGGTCTTTGAGATCGAATGCGATTTCTGCAATGGTCATAAGCTTTGCATTTATAGGTATGTGGCTTTTATTTCAGAAATATCACCATGAAATGCCAAATTTATTTTTCAGGCTACACCCTTGTTTGTCATGAGGTGTTTGTTAGGGTTGCAAATAAC
>JAABUS010007016.1_pt1 | contig 13216 bp, 14 predicted proteins | sample 5560161 | NCBI WGS metagenome assembly JAABUS01 (sample SAMN10711885, study PRJNA513376) | rock metagenome | isolation source: Antarctica rocks | place: Antarctica: Victoria Land, Trio Nunatak nord | collected 2016-01-04 | reverse complement strand
GAGCGCTTCCTCGTCGACATCGCCGGCTGCCGGCAGACCTGGACGATGGTCAACGTCGTCGAGCAGCAGGTCGCGCTCATCCGCGAAGAGGTCGGCGACAAGCAGGTCATCTGTGCACTGTCGGGCGGGGTCGACTCCGCAGTGGCAGCCGCGCTCGTGCAGCGCGCGGTCGGCGACCAGCTGGTCTGCGTGTTCGTCGACCATGGCCTGCTGCGTAAGGGCGAGGCCGAGCAGGTGGAGCGCGACTATGTCGCTGCCACCGGGGTCGACCTTCGCGTGGTCGACGCGGCCAAGACGTTTCTGGCGGCGCTCGAGGGCGTCAGCGACCCTGAGCAGAAACGCAAGATCATCGGCCGCGAGTTCATCCGCTGCTTCGAAGGCGCCGAGCGCGAGATCGTCGCCGAGGCCGGCGCCGAGGGCGAGGCCGTCGAGTTCCTCGTCCAAGGCACGCTCTACCCCGACGTCGTCGAGTCGGGCGGGGGAGCCGGCACCTCGAACATCAAGTCCCACCACAACGTGGGTGGACTGCCGGACGACCTGCAGTTCACGCTGATCGAGCCGCTCCGCACGCTCTTCAAGGACGAGGTACGCCGGGTCGGCGTCGAGCTCGGGTTACCGCGCGAGATAGTGCAGCGGCACCCGTTCCCGGGCCCTGGCTTGGCCATCCGCATCGTCGGTGCCGTCACCGACGACCGGCTCGAGACGCTCCGCGAGGCCGACGCGATCGCGCGCGAGGAGATCACCGCCGCAGGGCTCGACGACGAGATCTGGCAGTTCCCGGTAGTGCTGCTCGCCGACGTGCGCTCCGTCGGCGTACAAGGCGACGGCCGCACCTACGGTCATCCGGTGGTGCTGCGGCCCGTGACGTCCGAGGACGCCATGACCGCGGACTGGTCCCGGTTGCCCTACGACGTCATCGAGCGCATCTCGACCCGCATCACCAACGAGGTACGCGCGGTCAACCGGGTCACCCTCGACGTGACGAGCAAGCCCCCCGGCACGATCGAGTGGGAGTAGGCCACTGCTCAGGCGAGCTGCGTGACCAAATCGGCCGTCAGCAACAGGGATGCCGGGATGTAAGCGATGACGAGCAGCACGGTGAGTTCGTAGCGGTGCCGCCACCCGAACCCGACGGCCACCAGGGCGAGGAGAAGGCTGAGCAGGGCCGTACCGGCACCGATCCCATTGGTCGCCCACGTCAGCCCCACCGCCACGGCCAAGACGTAACTGCCCGGATTGTGGGGGCGTTTCCTCCCGGTCATCGTTGCTGCCACAGCGGCGGTCACGAGGGCCACGCCGGCGTACCACACGTAGTGGCCAACGACTTCGTCCCACAGGTGCGCGGTCGGGCCGGGGGAGACGTTTCCGATCGAGTTGGCCGCAAGATGGATGCCGTGTCCAGAGGCATACATGACGGCACCAAGCGCCAGGCACGCCCACTGCCGGCCGGTCGCGGATGCGGCATGAAGGGTCGCGGCCGCCGGCGCGAGCACCATGTATGGGGTGAGCAGGTCGAGCCAGTCCGCCTTTCGCGTTCCCTCCGCCGCTCTGCCCAGTCCACCGGGTACGAGACCAAGGTGGTGCAGCAGCACGTACGCCGACGCGGCGACGGCGAGCGCCGTCGGGTAGGACCACCTGACGTGGCTGGAGGCTGGAGCGCGCGAGGAGCCACGCTCATGACCCGCCGGAGGAGACATGTCCGCCAGCATGACATCCAGCCGTCGCGCTAAGCGCCGTGTGAGGTCGCTGCCGTCACTGGCTCGAGGGCAACCTCGTCGGCGTTTGCGGGTCCTGACGCGACAGCAGGGTCCGGGTGGTGACGCCGAGCCAGGTGACTGCGTACACGAGGCTTGTGAGCACGTCGGTCAGGTGATGGGCGCCTTCGTACAGGCGGGCCACCACGACCAGCAGTGGCACGAGCAGCAGGGGCATCACCCAGTAGCGCGCCACCTTGGCATAGGTCCAGACCAGCACGACGATGAGCCCGTACAACCCGGTGGCCGCCGCCACGTGGCCGGACGGGAAGCTGTGCGTGGGATCCAGCCCGGCGTCGAGGATCTTCACCGGCGGACGCGGCCTGGGGTCCAGGTTCGCGGCCAAGATGTAGAGCCCGCTGGCGCCGGTGGTGGTCACTGCGACGAAGACGGCAGGAAGGATGGAGCGCCGCCACACCGCGAAGCAGAGCGCGATGGCCGCCGCGAGCCCGACCACGGTGCGGGTGTCGCCGAGCAGCGTGAGCAGGTTGGCCACGTCGGTCAGGCTTGATGTGCGCTCACCCACGAACGACCGGGCCAGCTCGTTGTCGCGGGAGCCGACCGATTCTTTCAGCGGACCGGTGAGCAGCCGCCCGACACCGACGACGAGACCGAGCAGCACCGTCCACGCGACCACGAGGACGCCCGCCCGTGCGGGCCAGCCGCGGTCGGCAATGCGCTGGTGCCGGGCGGAGCGGGCCAGAATGGACATGGCCGCCAGTCTGGACCTAGGAGCGGTACTGCGCATCACTACGGGAAGGAGTCACCATGTTCGAGAACAAGCCGCCGTGGACGAGCTCGTGGCGAGGTGTGACGTTCGACAGGTCGGACTGGGTCGACGAGAAGGGGATCCCACGCAAGTACGGACCCCAGCGATCGAAGGCTGCGGGGCCGGTCCGCAGCACCTCGAGGACCTCCGGGGCATGTTTTTTGACCGGACTACGAGGGCTTTGGGCTGGTAGAAGTATGCGAGTCAGGGCTGAGGCTCGTTGTTCTCTTGGGGGTGTGTTCGTGGCGCGTGATCTTCATCGGGTGGGCAGACCCCTTCAGGTTCTAGTGCCGATGCGTCGTCGTCGGGGGCGAGACTGCGGAGCCCTCAGCCGGTTCCGCCCACTAGATCGATGAGCACGAGGAGCAGGCGGCTGTAGAAATGCGCGCGTGCGTCGGACCGAGGGGAATCTGTGCGGGCTCACGCAGCCGGTCCGCGTGCGCGAGGCCGCCGCGCTCGGCCGACTCTGGGTGACTTCCCGCTGCCCTCAAGGCGCACGTCACCAGGGTGTCGAGGTGCGAGCGGTCTGGGGCCCGGGTGATCCGCCGACGCGGACGCGGACATGGCCTCCGCGCAGGTCGCGGCAACGGAGATCGCTGAGGTCCGTCTCGGCAGACAGCCACGGCGTACGCCGAGGATCCGATCCCCCGAGGGCAGGCGAGGCGGGCCAGCGGTCGCATTGCCAGCCAGCGACCTCGTGGGAGGGCGAGGTCGACGACCATCACCGAACCGCCCCGCGTCACAGTCCGCACATGCCGTGCCATGCCGCTCGCCACCCAGGCATCAGGGACAGGGAGTAGGTCGCGATGGCCGCATCGAAAGTCGGCAGGCCCACACGTTCGAGAGCCGCCGGACTCAAGGTGGTTGCGTCTGCTGCAACCAGTCGAGCGTTGCGCCAGCCTGTTCGCTCGGCGCGACGTCGTGCCACGCCGAGCATCTGCGGGCTGAGGTCGACGCCGACGACCAGCCCGGCCGGTCCGACTGCCTCTTGGAGGAGCGGGAAGCTCAGGCCAGTTCCGCAACCGACGTCCATCACCTGGTCACCCCGGCGCAGTTCTGCCAGCCGGATGGCCTCCACCCTGCCGCCCCGGTACACCGGCCACTCCAGCGACAACCAGTCGTAGAGCGGAGCGATGCGCCTGTGACGGGTCACCACCATCCCCGCAACCGCGCGACAGCCGAGGTCGTGATCACGGGTGAATAGCCGGGGACAACGTCGCCGCAGTAGTCGTCGTCCCTATCGGCGCGTGCCTCGGATGCAAGCAAGGGTCGAGCCGGGGAATGGGGCGACTTGCCCATCGACGCGGACGTCCTGGCAGGGCGCGCTTCACCCTGACGACAACCGGCCCCACCTAACAGCCTCCCGCGGGCCAGGGATGACTCCCAGACCAAGGCGATCGGTCCGCCTGAGGCGTCAACTATGCTGCATAGTTACTTCATCGAACGAGCATCAGTGAGGACATGACCGAGTGACGCGCCAGCACGACCCTTTCGAGAACCCCCGCGCTGCGAAGAATAGGACGAAGACGTGGGCGGTCTTCGCGCTGGCGGCGCTCGTGGTTCTCGGCACGTGGTGGCTGGGCCTGTGGCAGTCGACCCCCCAAAAGGACCGAGGTTCGGCGGCGGCTGCGGGCGAAGACTTCACCACCGGTCTGACGACGTATAAGCCGGGGAGCCGCCCCGACGCCCCACCGATGCGGGGGATGACCTTGGACGGAGAAGATCTCGACATCGCCAGCCTGAGAGGTCATGTCGTAGTGGTCAACGTCTGGGGGTCGTGGTGTGGGCCTTGCCGCACCGAGGCACCTGACCTGGCGAAGGCCTCGCGCGACACCTACGACGACGGTGCCCGCTTCGTCGGCATCGACACCCGCGATACGGACGACGCTGCTCGGGCGTTCACTCGCACGTTCAAGGTCCCCTACCCGAGCGTCATCGACAGGAACGGCAAGCTTCTGCTCGCGTTCAACGGAGTCATCCCCATCAGTGCGGTGCCCAGCACCGTGGTGATCGACCCGGACGGTCGGATAGCGGCGACCGTCACCGGGAAGATCGACTACTCGACGCTGACGGGCCTCATCGATAACCTCTCCGCCGCAGGCGGGCCTGATCGCCGCGAGGCGGGGACGTCTCGATGACCTCGCCGCAAGCCCCGGTGAGCTGGTCACATTCGGTCCCTTGGTGGTGGCGTGGTGGCGATGCCGATCGCCGTTGCAGCCGGTCTGGTCTCGTTCCTCAGCCCGTGTTGCCTGCCACTCCTACCCGGATACTTGGCATACGTCGCTGGAAGCGCGGGTGGAGATGTCCACGCCCACGCCTCTGGCGCGCGAAGGGCGAGTGGACTGGCGAGGCAGCGATGTCGCGGCGGACCCTTGCAGCAGACCGTCGGCGGACGGGCGGCACCGTGCCCGGGACGATCCTGTTCGTCCTCGGCTTCGCAGCCGTCTTCACCTCTTACGGGGCCGCGTTAGGTGCGGCAGGGGGCGAGCCTGCTCGCTCACCAGGTGGTGATCTCGCGAGTACTCGGCGCCCTCACCATCGTGCTTGGGCTGATGTTTGCGGGTTTCCTCAGCGCCGTTTCGTTGGCTGGGCACACCGTGCGGCTGGGGTACCGACCGCGGATCGGGCTGGCCGGCGCACCGATGCTCGGGGCATTGTCCGCGGTGAGCTGGACACCCCTGCATCGGTCCAACCTTGGCCGCCGTGCTGGCGATGTCGACCAGCGTCTCGGGCGCAGGTCGGGCAGCCTTGGCGTTCGCGTACAACAGCCTGGGCCAAGGCATCCCGTTCGTGCTCGCCGCCCTGGGCGTCCGGCGTGCGTTAAGGGTCTACTCGATCGCGCGATGCCACGCACACGCCGTGATGCGCTTCGGCGGCCTGATGCTCGTCGCCGTGGGGCTGCATCAGGTCTCCGGACTTTAGATCGAGATGATAACGACGTTTCACGTGATGGTCTCGACATGGAACCCACCGTTGCGAGATTCCGGGGCCTCCGGTGTCAAGCGCGGCGTGCAAGCCGTGCGAGAGCTAAGGCCGCCGGGCGTGTGCGGGAAGGAGACACGCACCTACGACCAGGAGCAAACCGGCCGTTGGATACCCGACGAGAATGTCCTGCCAGCCCATCGTGAACGGCAGCGGGCGCCAACCCATGTGAGCGACGATGTGCTGCGCGGCGATTCCGAAAGCCAACGCCATCAGACCCCACGCCAGCGCCCGGCGCGGCGTCCACGCGCCGAGTTGCTGATTTAGTTGTCTGTTGGCGTCTGCGCGTCGCTGCTCTTCTTGCGTCGCCGCTGCGCGCTTGCTCGCCCCGAGTCGCCGACGCTCGAGGTTGTGACGATGCTCCCTGTCGGCAGGTCGTGTCATGTTGGCTCCCTACTCGTCGACTTCCCGCGCCCCGCCCTGGATTGCGGGTCATGCAGGTGAGGGCTAAAGGGTGGTAGGGGCGCCGCCCTAACTCGGTCGCACCCCCGTCAGGACCAGGGCAGTCAGCACGATGGCGACAGCTAGCGCCACGAGGCCGAGCACTCTGAGCTGACGCATCGCCCGCGATTCTTCGCCAGTCATCCTGAGCTCCTTGGGAAACGAGGTGATCGAAGCCTTGAGGATTCGCAGCCATAGAAGGCCGGACCCTATCTACTAGAGAGTGTAGTAGATAGGGTCCGGCATGTCATGCGTGCGGGCGGTCATGGTCTACGGATCGGCGAGTCGCAGCCTCATGTGCTCAGCGATGCGTCACCGAGCTCGCACTTGCGAGGAAACAGTGATCCGTCCAACCCAGCCCGGCCAGTGCGGTGGTCGTGAGGGCCAGGGGAACGGCAACAAGGAAAACGACGGCGGTCCATCCGGCGACGCTAGAGCGAAATGTCCCGCCGGTGGGCGCCAGCAGGATGTGCACCCGCTGAACGGTGTGGTGACCTCCGGCCCCGAGCGCGGCTGGCGGTGCGGTCGCCGAGCCAACGGTCATGAGCGCCGTCGCAAGACTATGACGCTCCACAACGCGACAGGCAGCCTCGTCGGCGATGCGCTCCACGAGAAATGCGACCGACCGTCGAGCCGCGTGTACCGATGGTAGGAACGGGAAGGAGGCAGAGAGAAACTGCATTGTTGCCGTGATGAGGTGGTGACGACCCGACAGATGGGCTCGCTCGTGCGCGACCACGGCGGCGAGCTCGCAGGCGCTGAGCGCCGCCAGTGCTCCGGTCGTAGCAACGACTCTGCCGCCCTCGCCGGGCACGCAGTAGACGTTGACCGACGGATGGTCTATGACGGTGACACCCAGTCGGCCATGGCGCCCCACGATGGAGAGCGTCTTGCGATGGCTGCGCCTTGTCGAACGAGTCGTCCTTGCAAGGTGTGCAGCCGTCGAGGCGAGCCAGACAAGACCGCCGACAACCAGCACCAGACCGATAAGGGCCACCGGCGAGATGCTCGAGTAGTGGTTCAAGATCACCAGGCAAGAGCTGATCGCGTCTGTGATCAGGTCGCGAACAGGGAAGTTGTCGAGTGCAACCACAGCCGCGGCGAGCACCAAAGCGGTGACGGTCGACAAGAGGGCGGTGAGCCACACCAGGATGCCTAAGCGCGGTGATTCGGCGTAGATGCCGCGGCCGGCGAGCCGGTTGGTGAGATGGCTGACGACGGTGGCGAACAGCAGCAGCAGGATGACGTCAACCATCTCTGCCACTTCGCCGGTGGCTTCGTAGCGCCTTGCGCAGTTCGTCCGCCTCTTCGGCAGGAATGCTGTCGACGAAATGCATGAAGGCGGCCGTTCGATCTCCGCTGCTGGCGAGCGCTTCACGCATGAGTTCTGCTCCGTGGGCTTCCCGCGACTGCGACGGCTTGTAGATGTAGGCGCGACCCAGGAACTCCCGGGTCACCCAGCCCTTGGTGTGGAGATTGTCCATCACGGTCATGATGGTCGTGTACGCCGAGTCGCGCTGCTCGGACAGGGCGTCCCTCATCTCACGGACAGACATCGGAGCGTCGGAGGACCAGAGACGGTCCATGATCGCTGCCTCGAGCTCACCGAATCCGCGCACGTGTCTCCAGTTCAAGGACGGTTTCCTCGGCCCGGGCCTACCCTACTCGTGGGTCGCTGACGCACGGTAGCCGCAAGCGTCACAACCCCGAGAGATCATGGCACCGCCCCGCTTCCCAGGGTGGGCTGACCTGACCGGTCGCGAGTTGGACGATGTCCTGGCCGGTCGGGGTCGATCGCGCCTTGGGCCGAAGTCCTATCTCTACCACCATCGCGCTATCGCTCTGAGCCGATGCTCGAGCCGGGTGTGCGCAAGGACACCGTGAACGTACTTCCGATGCAGTCGCTGTCGGTCGCTTTCGAGGCGGACAACCCTCGTCAGTGGCTGATTCACTGCCACAACCTCTACCACGGTGAGCTCGACATGATGGCGGTCATGTCCTACCTGGCCTGACGGCCGGTCCTTGCTCCGGTTGCTTAGCCGGCGGCTCTGGTCGATGAGTGTGTCCTCTCACCCGTGAGTGGGTCCGAGCGGGGGCGGCCGGGCGGTAGCGGCCTTGCGGTGGTGCGCGGTGAGCGTGTGGTGGTCTTGTCCGTCGTCGCTGCTGGGGCTGACGTGCACGGTGACATCGTCGAGCTTGGGCACGTCGTGAAGGAGTCCATTGGGAGCGCAATGCCACGCAGGTGGCTCATGACCTCGACGTGGTGGTCGCCCGACATGGTCCCGAGGTCATCTTCTTGGTGGGTGAGCAGTCGACACGATCGTTCGTCCACGACCATGCCTCGGGTCGCGTCGCCGAGCGGCTCGCAAACCTCGATCATGGTTCCCGCGTGGCCGGGACTTCCGAGAGCAGCCTGCACCAGGCAGTCGACGCCGCCTCGCCGGCGGTGGGGGTGCCTTGCTCAGGTTCGACAGCCGGCCGCCGCGTCCCGACGCGGGCTGACCGTGCGCGACAGCCGCCGGCTCGGCACGGGGCTCAGTCCATTGCCTGGTTCAAGGATCCCGCCGGAAACGTACTGTCCGTAATCCAGGTCGAGTAGCTCGCGAGGTCGCCTGCGTCGCAGCGTCGTCGCCCTCACAAGTTGGCCGTTTCCTGAGAAATATTGCGTCCCCCGGCCGCACCGGACGAAGATCGGCCTATGACGACTCGCGGATTGATCGTGACCATGGAAGCGCAGGCCGGCAAGGAGCAGGAGGTCGAGCGTTTCCTCACCGGTGCCCAGGGGCTCGTGGAGGAGGAGCCGGGAACTGTCGCCTGGTTCGCGGTGCGCATCGGGCCGTCGACGTTCGGCATCTTCGACGTCTTCGATGACGAAGCCGGCCGCGACGCCCACCTCAACGGACGGGTGGCGGAAGCCCTGTTCGCCCAGGCGGACTCGCTGTTCTCTTCACCTCCGTCGGTGCAGAAGCTGGACGTGCTCGCCGACAAGCTGCCTGCGGGAGCTGCCGGGGCGGGACACACCGACGCTGGTGGCGGCTGGGAGGCGTCGGAGTGGTCAGGCGAGCGCTCCGGTGGGCCGGCGCATGATCACGTGCCAGGCACCGACGATGCCGGGGCTAACCCGGCAGACGCCGACGCCGACGCCGACGCCGACGGCGGCTGGAGCGCGTCGGAGTGGTCCAACACGGATCGCCCCCGCGAGTAGCGGTCCTCGAGTCACGCTGACCGGCTGGCTCAAGGTCGGCGCAGCAGCTCCTCGAACGGCGTGGGCTCCTCGAACGGGTCGACCGGTCGAGAAGCCGCGCCGTTGTCCACCAGCGCAGCGAGCTTACCGGCGGCTCGCTCGATGCGACCGACCAGACTGTCGTCCCACCCATGGAGGACCTCGCCGCTGCCCCAGTCCGAGGTGGCGGCGTACACGCCGGTGGGCACGACCACTGCACGTAGGTAGGTGAACAACGGGCGTAGCGCATGGTCGAGTGCCAGCGAGTGCCGTTCGGTTCCGCCGGTCGCGGCCATCAGGACCGGCCTGCCCGCCAGCGAGTCTGCTTCGAGGACGTCGAAGAACGACTTGAAGAGGCCGCTGTACGACGCGGTGAAGATCGGCGAGACGGCGATCAGTCCGTCGGCCCCGACCACACCGTCGATCGCGGCGCGCAGCTTGACGTTGGGGAAGCCAGTGAGCAGGTGGTCGGTGATGTCGTGTGCAAGGTCGCGCAGCTCGACGACCTCGACGCTGGTGTCGTGCCCTCGACGCATCAGCTCCTGTTGTGCTGCGTCGGCGAGTCGGTCGCCCAGCAGTCGAGTCGACGACGGCTGGCTCAGGCCAGCGGTCACGACAGCGAGAGTGCGGCGGGTCATCGAAGGGTCTCCTCCAGCAGCGTCTCGTCCTGGTCGGTGCTGGCGTCGCTCGTGCGCTCGGCGGCTGCGCGCAGGCTTGCGTGGGTCGGGGCTTCCGGCACCTGCGCGGGGCGCAGCGCGTCGAGCTCCTTGCGCAGCACCGGGACGACTTCCTCACCCAGCAGGTCGAGCTGCTCGAGCACCGTCTTCAGCGGCAGGCCGGCGTGGTCCATCAAGAACAGCTGTCGCTGATAGTCGCCGAAGTACTCACGGAACTTCAACGTCTTCTCGATGACCTCCTGCGGGCTGCCGACGGTCAGCGGGGTCTGGTCGGTGAACTCCTCCAGCGAAGGCCCGTGGCCGTAGACCGGAGCGTTGTCGAAGTACGGCCGGAACTCGCGGACGGCGTCCTGGGAGTTCTTGCGCATGAAGACCTGCCCCCCGAGGCCGACGATGGCCTGGTCTGCGGTGCCGTGGCCGTAGTGCTCGAAACGCTGGCGGTACAGCCTGATCAGCCGGATGTAGTGCTCCTTCGGCCAGAAGATGTGGTTGGCGAAGAAGCCGTCGCCGTAGTACGCCGCCTGCTCGGCGATCTCTGGGCTGCGGATGGAGCCGTGCCAGACGAACGGGGGTACGCCGTCGAGCGGACGCGGCGTGGAGGTGAAGCCCTGGAGAGGGGTGCGGAACTTGCCCTCCCAGTCGACCACGTCCTCGCGCCACAGCCGGTGCAGGAGGTGATAGTTCTCGACGGCGAGCGGGATGCCTTCGCGGATGTCCTGGCCGAACCAGGGATACACCGGGCCGGTGTTCCCGCGGCCCATCATCAGGTCGACGCGCCCGTCAGCAAGGTGCTGAAGCATGGCGAAGTCCTCGGCGATCTTGACCGGGTCGTTGGTCGTGATCAGCGTCGTGGACGTCGACAAGATGATGCGCTCGGTCTGCGCAGCGATGTAGCCGAGCATCGTCGTCGGTGAGGACGGCACGAACGGTGGGTTGTGGTGCTCCCCGGTCGCGAAGACCTCGAGGCCGACCTCTTCGGCCTTGAGCGCGATAGCGACCATCGACTTGATCCGCTCCGCCTCGGTGGGGGTGCGGCCGCTCGTCGGGTCGGGGGTGACGTCGCCGACAGTGAAGATGCCGAACTGCATGTCGAGCCTTCTTCCAACTGGTTGATGATTCAATCATACTAACTGACGCGGCTTCTCCACTATTTCCCGTCTTCACCAGCGGGCATGGGCTGGTCGGGCTGTGACGGGTGTTCAATGACGCCATGCCCGACGAGACACGCCAGTGGTACCTCGCGCTGCAGGATCTCGGGCATGAGCCCCAAGCTGTCCTCGGTGCCGGGATGGAGGGAACAGTCGTCGCCCTCGCTGACGGCTCGGTCGTCAAAGTCTGGCACCGTCGTACGCGGCAGGAGCTGGAGACTCTCCAGATCTTCTATGCCGCTGTAGGCGCCGCCGGTCTACCGTTCGCCGTACCGAAGATCATGGACGTGCTCTCCCTAGGGGATCGCTGGGCCACGCGGGAGGTGCGTCTCGACGGTCAGCCGCTGTGGCAGGAGCCTGGCGTCTCTCCACCGATGAATGCTCGGCATGTCGAGGCAGTCGTCGCGGTGCTGGCAGCCCTCGCTGAGGTACGCACGACGCCGGGCATGACGGTCCTTCCGGTCCTTGACGGCGAGGCTGTGTTCAATCCGGACGCGCCGTTTGCCACGTCGCTTGCCGGCCTCGTCGAGGGGCGAGCGGTGAGATACGAGGAGCCCCTCAAGGCGCGGTTGGCTGATCTCGATGCGCTGGTATCCGCGGTAGTCGGACGGCTCTTGAGCCTCCCGCCGATGCCGTCGGCTCTCGTGCATGGCGACTTGGTGCCGCAGAACATCCTGACGACGCAGGGGCATCCCACGGCCGTCCTCGATTTCGGCTTCCTCTCCACCGTCGGAGACCCTGCCTTCGACGCCGCGATCACCGCGAGCATCCAGGACATGTACGGTCCGGCGGCTACGCACAGCGAGGCGCGGCTGGATGAGGCAATTATCGAGCGGTTCGGCTACGAACCAGCGAGGATTGGGACCTATCGCGCCGCCTACGCTCTCGCCACCGCCAACTGCTTCAGCGCATCGGGAAGTGACGGGCACTTCGAGTGGTGCGCGCGCCTGCTGGAACGTCCGTCGGTGCGCGACGCCCTCGGCGTATGACGGGCGGATCCTGGGCGTCTCGGCCAACGGACGCTGGTCCGAGTGGAGAGACGCTCGGGCTGCCGACGTGACTGGTGGGATCTAGGTTGACCATATGACTTCGTCTCACCCTTGAGGAGCTCACGTGCCTATCCCTACCGAGAACGTAGGTTCGCTGCCGCGTCCCGCGAAGCTGCAGGCAGCCATTGCGGCGTACGACGCCGGCGAGATCACCCACGACCAACTCGTCGCCGAGCAGGACTTGGCCTGTAGTGACTCGATCCACCGGATGGAGAGCACCGGCTCTCCCCTCGTCACCGACGGCGAGCAGCGCGCCTCGAGCTTCGCGACGTACCCCTTGACGGACACGTTGGCGGGTACTGGTCTCGCGGAGAACCTCGCCGCCGACGGGCAGTACTTCGCGATCTTCGATGACGGGCACCACAGGCAGCTGCCGCGGTTGACCGGCGGCCCGTTCCGCTACAAGACGTACGCCGCGGACTATCTCGAGAAGGCGCTCCCGCTTGCGTCGGTCCCCATGAAGCAGGCGGTGATCGCGCCGTCGATGCTGATGCTTCTGTACCCGCTCGACGAGGAGGTGCCGGGCTACTCGCGGGAGGAGTTCCTCGCCGATCTGGTCGACGAGTGCGAGAAGGACATTCGCAAGTGCTTCGCGGCCGGCGCCGTGCGTGTCTCGATCGACTTCACCGAAGGAAGGTTGGCGAACAAGAACGATCCCAACAACCCTTGGACCGGGCGTGGGATGTTGCAGCAGTTCATCGATCTGAACAACCGGGTGCTCGACCGGTTCTCGGCCGAGGAGCGCCGCAACATCGGCATTCACACCTGCCCCGGGGGCGACATGGACTCGGTGCACAGCAAGGACGTCGACTATGCGGAGCTGCTGCCCAGCATGTTCCAGATGAACGCCGGCTACTTCCTGATGCAGCTCGCCAGCGAGGAGGACAAGGAGCACGTCTACCAGCTCATCGGCGAGCACAGTCGAGAGGACGCCGACGGCGTACCCCAAGTGTGCTTCGTCGGTGTGATCGACCCGTTGAATCCCGAGGTCGAGACGCCTGAGCATGTCCGTGACGCCTTGCTCGCGGCGGCGAAGTACATCCCGACCGAGCGGCTCGGCGCGACCGACGACTGTGGCTTCTCGCCGTTCAGCATCGACGAGAAGCCCAAACACGGATCGCCGGACTTCGCCCGCGAGATCGCGTTCCAGAAGATCAGTGCGCGTGTCGAGGG
>JAABUS010007015.1_pt1 | contig 13217 bp, 17 predicted proteins | sample 5560161 | NCBI WGS metagenome assembly JAABUS01 (sample SAMN10711885, study PRJNA513376) | rock metagenome | isolation source: Antarctica rocks | place: Antarctica: Victoria Land, Trio Nunatak nord | collected 2016-01-04 | reverse complement strand
GTGTTGTCGCTATGCTGCTGATTTAGGTTGCGATTGGAGTACCGAAAGCAACGCATTTCGTACCTGTGAAGCTGCAAGCGAAGCTGACAGGAGCGAAGCTGACCGAAGACATTACCTAAAATCTCCTTATGGGCTGCGGTCTGACAGGATGCGGCAGTATGCAGGCACTCGTCTACCAGAAGAAGTCTGCGTCGTATGAAGCTCAAACTTTGCTCGAGGGAGAAGCTGCTATGCTTGTACTTATGCTTCGCTCACGCTAGATCTCAACACGCCTGGAGGCATCAGCATGTTCATACTTCAACTGCAGAAGGTACTGGGGCGAGAGTCGTGGGTGCTGCATTCTGAAAGTCCTCATTGCCAGTAAGTGAGTCGTTACTACAGCTGCAGATGGAAGACTGGCTGTGCTGGCTGAGCAATCTTACTTCGGCCAAGTCGAAGATGTTCCGCTCGTGCTTAAGGCTATACCAGAGATCTGGCCGACTGGCTCTTGGGTGCAGATTGGAGCTAGTACTTTGGACCCTGACCTTAACAAGAACGACCCTTTCAAGGAGTTTCTATCCCTTTATCAACACTATTCTAAGTATTTTGTTGAGCCGATCCCTGAGCTTGCGGAGAAGTTGCAACGTAACGTCGCTGACATGCCACATGCTCATGTAATTCCTGCTGCCATTGTTCCGGAAGCTGATTCCGTTGGACAAACAGTCACTCTTTACTGTGTGGCCAAAGAGCCAGATACACCCAATTGGGCAGCTCAGGTTTGCTCCTTCAACCCCGAGCACATAAGCAGACTCTTTCCCAACGCCAGAGCGGAGGCTGTGCAGGTTGAGGGGTTTGGTGTCGTTGAGCTTCTCAGCCGATATCATATTGTTGATGTGCACGTTCTTCTGATAGATGTGGAAGGGTTTGATTACGCTATTTTGCGCCAGCTGCCATTTCACGACCCTAATTTCTCGCCTTTACTAATCTGCTATGAATTTATGCACTTGTCACAGCAGCATCGAGATGAAGCTAGGGAACTGCTGCATGCATGGGGATACATCGTCACCTTCGACCATGAGAATGGTTATGCGGTGTTGAGGTAACAGTGGGAATGTGGGTTTGGAGATCCATCAAATCCCACTGAGGTTTTTTGCAATCAGCAACCTCTTTTTATAGGCCAGTAATGATAGTAGATGTTTCAAGTTGGTGACCTAACTGCAGAAAGGTTCACGTGGCTTATGTGTTTTGTGTACATCGTAGCTACATATCAGAGGTTTTTTGTGTGCAGTCATACAGTAAATATAATTTCGTGACCATTCATGTACCGTACAGTGTTAAACTTTGAGTGTTTGCCTGTTGAAGTCCTTCGGCAAAAGCACCCTTTGACTGTTGACATCTGATCACATGTCATTACAGCTCACAGGATGTTCTCTGTCAACACTTGGTACTGAAAGTCAGATCAGCTCTAGCAAGTCTGCCTGAAGGCAACAGATTTTGTGATTGACAAGATGATCAGCCAAGTTGCTTGGTCCAATCGTATGCATCCCACTTTTTTGCAAAATCTGCTACCCACTGCTGCTGCATCTGGGTGCTCTCAAACTTGGCTTGCCTGAAATAAAAAACCATACACAATCACTCTCAAGACGACAGTCACGTATTTTGTGTCAGACTCAAACAGCACATGTGTGCATAATGCTATGATTAATGATTAATTCATGTCGGCTTGATGATTGCAGCTGTCAAACTGTAACAGAGTTGCATTGTGATCCAGAGGATTAACGGATGGGACACTCAGACTTGGAGTTTTGCCTACTTAAGACCAGAAGTCTGAGTCTGAGTGTCCCATCCATTAATTTTCTGGCTCACAATGCAACTCTGTTACACAAACCAGCACACAATGGTGCCGATTGCAATCATGGGTCAGCAAAGCAGAAATGTCAGGAGTGTGATACAAGCTCTCAATGCAAAGTCGCATCGCTCCTTTTAAACTCACCTATGCATGTCTTCTGCTGGCAGATCCAGCAGCCCAATCATAATGCTGCGCCCAAACTGGGGATCAAACTTGGCCTCATCATCAATGACATGCACAAAGCCCTTGGTAAGGTTGAACTCCACATGGAAGTATGGAAAGTTGGCAGGTATGCTGCCTCTCAGGCCCTGCAATGTCACTTCATACACTTTGTGGCATTTGCCTCAGCAGTACATTACTGTTTCTCACAACTCATGAGATGACTCACTTTTCTGCATGACAGCTGGCATTGCAAGCATGATTGGCAGAGTATGCACCTGCGTGCCCGTCGTGTTTGTTTTGGACGCTGGCATACGTGCAACATCTCTGCACACACAGCACATACACAGCATAGCTGCTCTGCACAGGTTGGTGAGCTGTTGATTACTTTGCATGCATAACAATTGAGCACCACTAGCATCAGTAAGGTTGCCATCATATTCCATCTGGTCAGAACCACAAACAAACTCAACGCCTGGCTGTAGAACGGCATGGAGTGGACATAAAGACTGTACCTTGCCGCCAGTCTCAATCATACGCTTTGCATGGTGCTGACTCCACTCTGACTCAGCATCGTCGATGCCTTTCTTGAAGTACAAGGGGGCTTTAGCTGTGATATTGGGTGGCACTGGTATGCAATGCACCACTGCGTGAGTTCTAGCATCACTGAGCCGCATGGCAGTTTCCATAAATATGACGTCCATTCCCTGCACATGACTAAGCAACTGTCATCAGTAGATCGCATGTGATAGACGAGGCATGCAAGACACACCATCTTCTAGGGAAGCTCAAGAAATAGGGCACAAGCCTTTGCAGAGTTGCATGGCACTGCACCCAATGTAATAACACCACGCACGCTCGTGAAACCTGGTGACACGTTTGACATGAAGGTTTAAGGTGTTGAAGGTGGTGTACACAAGGCCTGCTGCAAACGGGTACACAATTTCGACGGATTGTGTTGGCATTTGCCAATCAGGAAACAATTCTAGCAGCTTGCGGTTAGGTAACCACTAACTTTGTGCCAGACTGTCCTGAAATTGGCAACCCATTTGGACTCAGCAGTCTTATATGGAGACACAGAGGTCAGAGGCCTGCATAGTCACGCAGAGAGATGCAGAGGCCTTACTAGTCACAGTGCATATAGTTGATGATAAGTACTAATCAATGTAGATTGTAATGCTGATTCAGCAATAGAGTGGGTACCTGGGCCATGTGCATTTGCAGGAGGCACTTCTTGAAGTTGCGCAGCTCAGTCCAGATGTGCTCGTCCACTTGGCGAGTGGACGCTACGTGCTCTGTGGGCAAAATGATGCTGTGCCCCTCTCCCAGTCTGCCCCTGCATTCATCAGGCTTGTTGTGACAGGGCTGTGACTCCTGTGCCGAGAGGCAAACATGTGCCCATGCTTACAGCAAAGCTTGTACAACGTCAATAGAAGCAGGCTGGATGTGGCTGAACTGTCCAGAGTGATGGACTTGTGCTCACAGCTGACAGCAAACAATGCAGAAACAGCAATGCGCATGTGGGTCCAGTCATGCAACTCCCGGCAGCTTCCACAAGCATACAGACCCATGTGATGAATGTCATCGGTTCATGTGTATGCCGATGTCCCAGTTGTCTGTTGAATCCCCTGATGAGTCCTAAAGAGAGGAAAGTAAATTGATTTATTGATGGGTCAGTGCAGGGTGAGGCGCTACGTAGCACCAGGGCAAGAATAAGTAGTCTGCCTCAAGCTGCCAAAGACTTGTTAGGTGGCAGCAACAGTGCTTGCTGACAGACCGCACTGCAATTCTGATTAAGGTTTTGACGTGAAAAACACAACAAATGCAACAAAGCCGCGCGTTTGTCAAGTTGAGCCAGGACCTAAGGCCTGACTTGTGGTACATTGGTCAAGGCTGTACAAATATGCCGCCTAATAGTTTGTCTACACAACACAGACAAAATCATCTGCCACTCTCCCTTAGCAGGCAAAGCATGGTAGGCATCTGCTCTGGGCTGATAGTAAGAAGTGGTAGTGAGAACTGTTTGTAACAACTAATACTAGGATCTGATATTAAGACACAACTGCAGAGGGTTAGTTATTAAAAAAGATTTATTGCACAAGAAGGACTTATTTTGAAGCTCAGGGAGGGAGGGAGGGCATTGTGGGCTGGCCTGCCTTTCAGACAGCAAGAGGCAAAGGTGCTTGAGACACACAACAAAGCAGGCTTCACAAACCACAAACAAGCAGGCTGCACATGACCAGATCTGACCTAGCAGGCAGGGCCAGGTAAGCAGTTTGGCCCAAACTGATGGTGAGGTGTCGGGGCCGGGAAGTGCTGGCAAAGCAGAGGGGGCAGCGGTCCACAGCATTGGTGACACGCCTGTGGTCTGCTATCTGTGCTGCTCTGTCCCTCTTCACCTGTTGCTCCTGCAATCCAACCGGGAACACATTGGAGGGAGCCAAATGATGACTGGTGTGTAAGAGAGGGCAGAGTTCAAGAGCTGTTGGCGTTGTGCAGGCAGCGAATTACAGCAGTAGAGTACAGAAAACAGTAATGGACAAACACACTGACAGCAATTGCTGATACAAAAAGGAAGCCTGATATGCTTTGGCAACTGAGACAGCAACTAACAGTGATTGACACCAGGCCAGTTACACAGCAAGCAGATGAACTCCAGTAAGTGTTGAAGTGCAGCTGTATGTACAGGAAATAGGTGTTGTGGAAGGGCATTTGTGCCCTGCAGGCGGCATGAGGGCTGTACCTTGGTGCCCTTCTTCTTTCTGGACTCGTACATGTCCAAACCACCATCTACATCATACTCCTCATCCACATCAAGCTCCTTCTCCCTGCATTCACATATGGCAAGCATCAAATTTTGTAAAAGCCTTTGTTGAATTGTAGTGGCAGCAGATGTGTCTGATGCTTGGAATCTTCTGGCACATCACATGTACCATTCAAGGCATGTCTGTGCATGAGTGCGCACGTCTGTCAGTGCTTTAAAGCAGCCAGCAATTGCCAGGAGAAGGAATCAGAAGCACAAACAACAGGCAGACAGCTGTGTAAGTATCTTAGACGCAGTCATTGCATTCTACAGCAGCTGGGAAATCGCACTGCTGTGCATCACTATACGTTGATCCCTTGTGCTGATTGCCATCATTTTTGCACCATTGTTTCAAATGACATGCATGTAGTTCAGCAGCATAGACTACACAGCAAGTGTAGGGGCATGCCAGGGTCTAAGCCCACCTGAAGCGTTTGCCCTTACGCACGATGTTATCAACCAGATTGGCATCAATGTCTGCTGCGCCCTCATAGCGCTGTTGGGCAACCAAATCTCCCAGCTGCTGTTTGTCGTCGTCTGCAAAGTAGCGCTGCCTCTCTCCAGCGTCAAATCTCTGCACCTGCAGCACCACAAAGCCTCGATGGTGGCCTTTAGTAGCGTCTGGATGGAATTTCCCCCTCTGCCAATGCTTCCTGTAAGGTCAACAGTGATGGTGCTGTGTCTCTCATGTGAGGTGGAAGCGTCCAGTCCTGAGCTGCTTGACAGCCTTGCCAAGTAGCATTGCTTTTGAGCAGCAGACAACTGCTTTGGACCGGCACAGCAATCCAGCAACCAGTGAATGCATGAATGGGTGAGTGAATGAATGAACGAACGAATGGATGGGTGGGTGAGTGAGTGAGTGAGTGAGTGAGTGAGTGAGTGAGTGAGTGAGTGAGTGAGTGAGTGAGTGAGTGAGTAAATGGGTGAATGAATCCAGCGTGCACAACCAGCAGAGTGATGCAGCATGACATGAAAGAACATTGTGCCGATTGGTATCACTAAAAGAAAAGCCCAGAAGTAAAATGGACTGGGCTTCTCTGTACAGGTCATCATGACATAAAATGCTGTGGCCACAAAGTTGTTCTCTCAAGTTCATGCGCGGTTGACACCGCAGCTCTCTCAGCTATGAAATTGCAGTTTCAGGTGCCCACTCCCTGCTGGCCCCACATCATCACAACCTTTGTTTTTATAAGTTCACCCAGTGGGGTATGGCTCATAGATGATCAAACTGACCTTGACCATAGAGACAGCATGACATTGTGTGTACAGATGAAAAATATCGCAGTAGCACAGATCTGCTTACCCTTTTGGGTTTTCTGCCCCCCTCAGGGGCACCTGCCCCAACTGCCGCCCTCCCAAACGCCCCAGGCACAGCCCTACCCTTTGAATCTATCGCTGACAACTGAACTGACTGCGCTCGTGACTCAGGAGCAGCTGCTGAGCCTTGAGTTGAGTTTTGTGCTGAGGCAGGGTTTGGTCCCAGTACCATGCTGGGCTGTTTGCCTTGCATCAAACAAGCTCGTAGGGCTGCTGCAGTTGCTTTGTTCCCATCACCTACAGCATCATATATCTGGACCTTATCATCAGAGAAATCACTCTAACGCCCCTTGCTGACCATGCAGTAGGGTCTTGGTATGATTTTCCGGCGGGATCTATATGTCCCCGTAAAAATCTATGCAGCTGGTGGGACAAGTACAAGCTCACACGATATGAACCTCATAAAATGGCGCTCTGTTTCACCCAGAAGTCACACTCAGGCTGAGATACAGGCTGTAGGGCAAAACATTCCAGATTCTGTTTCACTGAGAAACAACTCAGAAACAAGAGATTTCTTTCCCGGTGAAACAGGAACAGGGATGTTTTGCCCTACAGCCTGTATGCCAGCCTGAGTGTGACTGCTAATTTTGTTGTGCCTTCAGGTTATGACTTGTTTGTTTCCCCTTTGGTTTGGCAGGCATTGCTCTTATGCCCGGTCTCTCAAAGCAGACATAATGCTATCTTGGCATTGCTGTTCAGGCCAGCCTCTCAACACAAACATGGTGCTATCTTGGCATTGCTCTGTAGCCCAGCCTCTCCAGACAGAAGAAGGTGGGCATTCATATGGTCATCACAAAGCACAGCCTAGCAGTAGTACTTGGATGAGACAACATCAACAAAGTAAAAACGCAGGCTGTCATCACCACAGGCAGGTCAGTCAGCTATGTCCCTGTCTTCCGGCACCTTCCCAAGCATAGCCTCAGTACAACTAGAGGATTTGTATTTAGCATCTGGTACACACTCAAAGCATACGAAGGCCAATACCTGCAGCTGTCTGACGCTGCTTCTTACCAGCAGGGGCAGTTTGGATGGCACTGCCCTGAAGCTTGGCCCTCAGCGCAGCAGCAGCCCCTTGATTGGCATTAGCATTCCCTCTCGGCCTCTGTTGCTCATCTGACTCATCATCTGAGTGTTGATCTGCACATCACCAGCTTCATGCTTCCATTTTTGCTAATGCCTTTGAATTACGAGGTATGGCGTAGGCGTTACACACATGAGCCGAATTGTACAGACTGTACAGTAATTTTGGTTGCACGAGTTTCAGGTCTGGCGCACACACTGCCGTTGTACCGTACATGCCTGATGTGCTCAAACTTCATGCAAGTTCAGAAATGGAAGACGCAGGACCTGTGTAAGTGGCTTGCATTATGCAAAGCTGTAACCATATGCAGCAGCAAACACATGTTGGCCGGTGCATCATTTGTTTGTGACCAGCGCCAAAGCAACTGGCAAAGCGTAGAGATACAAAAGCAGGTTGGACACAAGTGGTGACACACGAGCTGAGCGCCAAGGAATGTGTGTATAAGCAAGATGTATGACCACACCTGGCAAGGACAGCTCTTCTTCTTCAGCTGGCGTCGGCCCGCCTGTCTGCCCATCAGGACCAACTCCTGCTTGCAAGGCGGCAAACCTGACCATGAACGAGCCATCATTCCTGAAGGTGTTCATGTCACTGGCCACTGAGGCCAGCAGCTCTGCCTGTTTGCTGTTTGGGTTGACAACTGGCTTCTTTGGGAGAGACCGACGCTGCTCCCTCTGTTGTTGCTGCCTGCCATGCTCCTGATGCTCAGCTTCCTGCCTGCATGTGACAACACCAACTGCTGACAACAATGACATGATGCGTCCATTTTGATGATCACAAACGCCTCTCAAACTTGCTTGATGTCAGGAATGACCATGGGCTTTCTGGAGAGAGGTACACGCTGCTCCCTACTTGACTGCTGCCTGTTGCCTGCCCTTATGCTCAGCTTCCTGCCTGTATCTAGCACCAAACCAGTTTTGAGGACATTGACATGACGCTCCTGCAAGTAATGGCTTCAGCAGATATGGGTCATGGCATTTGCGTCACTATCCACAGATGCAAGCCTCTGAGATTGTTTGCTGTTGTGAGTCAACCAGAGACTTCTGAGGAAATGGTAGACGTTTCCATGTCTACCATTGCCTTTGTCGCCAGCTTCTGACTTACAGACAGTCATCAGCCCAGAGGCTGCTGTCCCACATTAAAACACTGTAATATTGTTTAAACAACAATTCTGACATGTGTAGCAGCTATGCCAGCTTTAGCTGAGTAGGTACAAGTCCAGAAAGGCCTCTCCAGAGAGACTGCTGTATGCTGCAAAATGTGTCTTGCCTGTTCCCTGCACATTATTTCTAGCACTGGTGGAAGCATGGACTGCCTGTTTGACGAGGCCAACACCTTAAGCTTGATTGTTACGCTGCTCTGGCACTGGAAGCAAGTGAGTCTGCTGTTCTGTTGCCCCAGCAGTAAATCGCATCAAATATCAAACCGTAACAATGCAAAAACGCCCTAAAGTCCTACATCATACTTGAGTCCCCAAACAAATTAAAAAGTTTGAAAGATTCTAGGGTTTTTAAAAACCCTAACGGCCCAGATCTGATTTGATGATTTAGCGCTGGGGGTTTTGTTGGGTGGGAAACAGGTGAGGCCGCTTGCGCAAGTCAAGGCTGCACTCTTCAACAAATAAACAAGCTTTTTACAAATACAACAGCAACTTCTTTTTTTATTTATGGGCTCCTCAAAAATCTCTTTTTGAGGACGTTGCCAGTCATCCCTGTACCAGCAAACACACTAGGATGTACTGGACGGGCATTGCAAACTTGTTGGCCACTGCGCCAGACCATGCATGTGTGTGAGTTTGTCCTACCTGTGACTGTTAGATCTGTCCTCTGCATGCCCGTCCCCAAGCCTGTCCCCATGTCTGGCAAAAACCTTCTCACGTGTGTGCTTGTCCGCATTATCTGTATCTCTGTCACCTCTGTCCGGGCGTCTGTCCTCTTCGCTATCTCGAGGCTCAGCTGAGCTGTCTCTTCTAGCAGGATCTCTGGTGGTAGAGGCGGTGGATGTGTCCCTGTTGGCTGCGCCTGGCTGCCTGCTTGTGGTCCCAGATGTGCCCGGCCTGCATTGGACAGCAACGCTGGTTTTGTTCTCCTTGTTTTGTTACAGTCTGGTGTGTGGAGTACCTGTGACCCATTGGACATCCTGGCTTGAAAGTTCTTGATTGCTGACTTGTTCGCCTAGTCTCGCACTTGCTTACTCATGCTGGAATATATTGCATGTCAGTTTGCAACGACAGACTTTGACTGCTAGACAAAAACATACACAAGCAAGTTGCCATAATACAGTCTGACTGTGGCCTCAGGTTGACCAGCAAACCTTTTAGTGAGCTGGCACACATGAGCACTGGCACAGCTCTACGCTTCTCCTATGCCTCAAGCAGTGAGTGCCAAGGCTTAAGCAGATATTATGCCACTCGCTGATGACTTTCTCATAACCGACAGTGACCCAGGCAGAAGAGTGTGTTCCATACCGGTGTGTTGCCCTTCCACATGCAAGCACTCTGACCTCACCTCCAAGACAGTGAGCCAGTCTGGTTGGGCCTGCGCATCTGAGATCTGCTGGACTTCACCTCCTGCAGGTAGTGTGCAGTGTCCCCTCTGTCCTGTCTGGCCGAGCCAGCCTTTGCTGTGCCTGGAGTGGCATCTTCTGACTGGGCTGCGGCAGCCTGGCGTTCCTTGGCTGCTAACAGATGCGCCTTAGCTGCAGGCACATGACAGCTTGTCGGCATCACTTGAGACGTGTTTGCTGCTGTGGTCGCAGATATTGCAAGACCTCAATAAGAACACTGGATGCTAGTGGTTGCAGATCTGCACTCAACATAACGCTACTAGCTGAGTCAAGTTAGGAGGACCTTGCCCACGGCAGCTACAGAGTAGTCGTGGCGCAGCTAACCAAAGGATGATAAAAAATAAATAAAAAGATAATGTAAAGACAGTCAAAAGGTGATTTCTATGCGTCTGGAAAGGAAGCAACATGCACTGTCTCGCACAGGTGATGTGCCACAAACGAATGCAGATGCTGCTACATGCACTGATCATGCACATTGACTTGCTACACATATGATGCAGACAATGGACAAAATGACCATGATCAGGTGCATCCAACAGGCAGTCAGAATGATTCACGTTTGATGGTCAGCCTCACTAGGCCTGATACGCATGGGGCAGAGCCTAGCTGACCCTGGCCAATGTCATTTGGACTTCTTTCAAGCTATGCGTAAGGTCCATTTCACTGCAGATATGGTGCAGGTAGATACAAGTATAGATATACATGTAATTACAATACAAATATACTTAAAAATATGAATGTATAGATACACAACTACTTCAATTTTTGTTACGTGTAGATATAAGTACAAATACAATACAGGTACACTTATAAATACATTGATGTATACATACAAACAAACTAATTTCTAATATGTAAACCATATAAATAATATATATACATAATATAAACTATAAATAATATGTATTATATATATATATATATGTATTATATACATGTAAATGTAAATATGGTATATACTGCAGAGGACTATTCTGATTTTGTTTCTCATACATTAGAACCGTAGTGAATCTCAAAGCCTTACCATGAGCTGCTCTGGTATCAGTAAGGCCTGCAGTGAGCTCAGCCAAGGACCCCCACTGCTCAGACACAATGTCCCCCACCCTGCGCCCAAAGTTGGGGTCTGAAGCGTCTGTAGCCTGGTTCTTGGCACGGGCTAGGGCTTTCAGCCGCCAGCTGGCGCCGCCATCCCCAACCCTAGAGGACCCAGCCTTACCTGTGGGTCAAGTGGCCTGACAGTAAGTATGATGAGGATGACAAAGCAGACGTTCTGTTGGGTTTGCAGGAGGGCAACGGGCAGACTGCTTCTATGCTGTTGTGTTCAACTGTGAGAAAAGTCACACTCGTGGTCCATTGCAATAATTTCAGATACGGCACTTGTTCCCTGAGCGCATTGATGCAGCTGAAAATTGTGCAAATCAGAATCAGCTGAGCATTCCAAGGATGCAGTCATTTTTGTGCCAACATGCCCATGCCTGTGTAATCGCTGCTGTAAAGTAAAGCAGAAGTGAAATGGCATACCTGTAGACTGCCCAGCAACCCTGACCAGCCCTTCCTGAGGAACACTTTCTGCCTTGGGCTCAACCTGCAAGACCAGCATCAAAGTAGGTCAGGCTAAGCAGGAACGTGATGTTGCAGAGTCATCAGACACTGCACAAAAAAGCCCTATCTGCTTGACTCTGGATCTGTTTTTGTATCAATGCCGAGAGGCAAGTTTGCGTCTCTCTGTGCTTAGAAACGCAAGTGACTGAAAGCTAGAGTGCTGGTCAAGCACCATGCCTTGCAAACTGAAAGAATGTCTACAGGCCACAACAGGCTGAGCTTGCTGAGAACAAGCGAATGCTTTAGCAGCTGAGCACCCTAGTCATAAATGCATCTGACACATTAGTATTCATGCATCTGCAAGTTCGATGGCCTACCCTGTGTAAACATCTGCAGGCAGAACACAACAACACTGCAGGGTGGATTCAGTCACCAGGTACCCTTAAAGTAGCTGAAGCCAGGTATCAAAGACAGAATGGGATTGCACCACAATGGTTTGAGCAAAAGGGATTTGAGCCAACAACGTACCTTCTTCTCAACAGGCTTGGCTCCAGGCAAAGGAACAGCATCTGCACTGGCAGCTGCTTTGGGGAAGCTCTTAGTCATCCAGTCTTCACGCTCCATAGCAGGTTCAGCTGCAGCAGCTGGTGCAGAAGGCAATGAAGCTGCCAGAGCAGCTGCTGCACCAGCTCCTGTTGCTGCTGACTCCAAATTTGGGTCATATGATGGGCTAGCAGGCTCACTGTCTGAGCCGGAATCTGCACAATACAGCTGCACATTTACTATCTACATTAGTACTTGTGACGGCAATTGCCAACAGTAAAAAGCTTGCTGCTGATACAGACTTTGGGCACTGCAGAATTATTCTGCTGATAGTTTGAAACACAGTCGTGCTTCAGAACTCTGAGAGACCTTGGAACTTCTATGGGAATGCAGGGTTTTGTGAGCCCTAATGCGCACAGGGTGACCCCCCAGAGCACCCCTGTAGGTGAGGCGTCCAGTTTGTGCCACTGTGGCTTGCTGCTGAGCATGTGCCTTTGTGTTCGATGCCAGATGCATGCATGCATAGATGCTGCAGGCAGCTGTTGCTCATGTCTGACAGTTTGGTGATATTCTTCAGGTTGCAGTACCTGATTTGCCTCCAGGGAGCGCACTCCTCTTCTCCTTGTGCTTCCTCTTCTTTCTTTCCTGCAAACAGTCACGAACAGAATGGTTATAGTTGCCTTATATATGCATCACGCAGACTTCAGACATCATGATCGATTGCATGCATGCGTTAGCGCACAATTGGTGCGGCACGGGAGCTTGGGTCTGCAGAGTGGATGTGCCACCTGGACAGCAGGCCACAATGCCTGAGCAGAAAGCTCTGTCATGCACAAAGAGGGGATGACGTCTGTTGAGTCCTCAGGAAGGTATCTTGTGAAGAGAACACCCTGCTGACATGCAGATGCCTGATTAGAAGACTTGAGGTTCTTACCTTCTTCTCCTTTTTCTTCTGCTTCCTGAGCGCTTTAATTTCTTCTTCCAAAGCTCTCTCAGCTTCCGACCTGTCCACAAACTTGATTCCGGCTAGCATCGCAGATGCTCGAGTGTGGGCTGCCGGAGTATGTCGCTCAGAGGCTGCAATATCGGGAGCGAAGCAATCGTGTCATTTTAACGTGGCAAGCTTTGCCAACAAAGGTAATGCGTATGCAGGCCTGCAAAAAGCACACGAAGCGAGCTCATGCTGTGCTGCTAGACGAGACGCCGATTCATCTCCTTCAAGCTTTTCTGCAGCTTCGCCTATCTCCTCTGCGCAAACAACTGCTGCAGTAAAGGTCAACGTGACAATGGCGCAAACAGGACTCTTGGGTAACTTGCACGCTGTGCACACTCGATCGTCCTACAGCCAGTCCTGCACATGCTTGCAGCGCAGATCGCTT
>JAABUS010007014.1_pt1 | contig 13217 bp, 10 predicted proteins | sample 5560161 | NCBI WGS metagenome assembly JAABUS01 (sample SAMN10711885, study PRJNA513376) | rock metagenome | isolation source: Antarctica rocks | place: Antarctica: Victoria Land, Trio Nunatak nord | collected 2016-01-04 | reverse complement strand
CGTGGAGGGAGCACTCTCCTCCCCCGTCGCGTTGGACGTGGGGCCGCTCGCTCTGCTTCGAAGCGATCATGAGCGACCTCGCCGCCACGTGATCGGTTCGCGCCGGCGGCGATTGCGAGCTGAGAGTGCGCCGCCCTCGCTTCCATGGGCCAGCCACTGCTGATGCCACCTGGACGAATGTACGAGTTGCAGCATCCGCACGTAGCGGCGAACATGCCGCGAGGGGAGGCGTCGAGCCACAAGAAAGGAGGGGCCAGTGTCCGACATCACCGAGACCGCACACGAGGACTCCGATGCCAGCGGGCGGACCAAAGGGGAGGGGTGGGTATGAACGCGACTCCTACACCCACGGCTTACACGAGCTACCGCGACACCGTTAGGGATCTGATCCAAGCGGGCGAGTCGTTCGGTGAGGTTGAGCACGCGATCGACAGCGCCGAGCTCAAAGAGGACGCGAAGGCCGCACTGTGGCTGCTCGCTTTCTCCATGCGCGACCAGCGGGGTCGGGGAACCGCTCCGGTCAGGCTGGACGACAGCGGATGAGGCATGGGTCCAGCGGATTGGCCAAGGCGCTGAAAGACCGGTAGCGAGAGGTCACCAGACGCGGTAGCCACTCCATCGGAAGCCCCGGGCGACTCCCGCCCATGCATCGCCATCCTCCGTCGCGCCGGCCGCCTCTACACGCCCAGCGCGATTGATCACGGTGCCACGGATAGCGCGGCTGCTCGCTACCCCTTAGCGCCGTGGCTGTTGCACAAAGCCGGCTCGGAAAAGCAGCAGCGCGCTCGCGGAAGTGCACTTCAGAGCAGCTGTGCGGGACGACGTCGGGACGGACCGTCCGCTCGCGACGAACGGGATGGGGGTTTTCGGAGCCCACCCTTAGGAGAGATCCAGCGGGCTCGCCGGGGGTTTATGCAACAGCCACCGTCCGGAGCGAGTGTCGAGCGCGCGGGTTCGGGACGTCCCGTTCACGCGAGCGAGAGCGCTGGTGGGTTCATGCGGCGTGCCGCGAGCTGCGCGGGCGTGGCATGCTGGCTCGCGGTGAGTGGTCTTGACCGCGTTCGGCTCCGGCTCGATCGGGTCCGCGATGCGGTCGGCGAGATCGATCCGGTGTTCCTCGACACGCCGGCGCTGCCGTGCGCGCCGCTCGGCTGGACGCTCGGGTGCTCGGTGACGCTGAAGGTGGAAACGCTCAACCCGGTGCGGAGCTTCAAGGGACGCGGGACGGAAACGGTGGCCGCTCTGGCCCGGGGGAAGGGCGCGTCGCGCGTGGTCTGCGCGAGCGCCGGCAATCTCGGGCAGGCGCTGGCGTACAGCGGCGCGCGTCGAGGCCTGGAGGTGACCGTCGTGGCGGCGAGGACCGCCAACCCGCTCAAGCTGCGCCAGATCGCCGCCTTCGGGGCCGACGTCCGGCTCGAAGGCGAGGACATCGAGGACGCCCGGCTGCTGGCGCGGGAGATCGCAGAAGCGGACGGCGCGTACCTGGTCGAGGACAGCTTGGACCTGGCGACGTGTGAGGGCGCAGCGACGATCGGTCTCGAGCTCGTGCGAGACGATCCGGGACTCGATGTCGTGCTCGTCGCGGTCGGCGGCGGAGCGATGGCCAGCGGCGTGGGCTACGCCGTGCGCTCGCTCGCCGACGAGGTGGAAGTGATCGGAATCCAGCCCGTCGGGGCGCCCGCGATGGCGCTGTCGTGGCGTCGGGGGACGGTGGTCGAGACGGACCGCATCGATACGATCGCCGACGGCGTCGCCGGCCGCTGTCCGATCCCCGAGGTGCTCGAGGACCTTCTCCTCGTCCTCGACGACGTGCTGCTCGTGCGCGAGGACTCGATCAAGATCGCTATGCACGCGCTCCATGAGCATGCGGGACTCGTCGTCGAGCCGTCCGCAGCGCTGGGGATCGCCGCCGTGCTCGAGCAACCTGAGCGATTCGCCGGCCGGCGCGTCACCACGATCCTGTGCGGAAGCAATGTGGTCCCGGCCGACTTCGCGCGGTGGGTCCTGGAACCGGCCGCGCGCGCCGAGCGCTAGCGCTGCGCGGCGCGCTTTCGGCAATCAGAGCAGCCTCGACCCCCGCTCGACCCAAGCTCACTACTGAGTTGGACGGTGGCTGTTGCACAAAGCCGGCTCGGAAAAGCAGCAGCGCGCTCTCGGAAGTGCACGTCAGAGCAGCTGTGCGGGACGACGTCGGGACGGACCGTCCGCTCGCGACGAACGGGATGGGGGTTTTCGGAGCCCACCCTTAGGAGAGATCCAGCGGGCTCGCCGGGGGTTTATGCAACAGCCACCGCCGAGAGCGATAGCGCTCGGCGATCGCGAGCGCATTCTGCTTCCACGCGTCATCAGGCAGCGGCGTAGCCGTCCAGGCGGTGTCCCGGCGCGGCAGCCGTGCCCCCCGTGAGCGGTCGTCCACCGTGGGTCCGAGCCGCTGAACTATCTAGAGGTTCGCACTGCCAGCCCACGGCAAGACTGGGCCCACCACCCTGCTTGGCGTTCTGCTCGCGACCCGGCAGGATCAACGCGCCAAAGCCGCTCAGAAGCCGAGCTGCCAGCGGATGCTTTGCCGGGTCCACGCGTCGAAGATCCCATCGTCGTCCGGCGGACCGTCAGCGTCCCCGTCGAGCATCGCTCCTTCGAGGTGTTCGACAGGGGTGAGACGCATCAGTTCATCGGTGAGACCGAGGGTCCCGACGAACAACCGGTCCAGCAGGACACCAGGGTCCGCGTGAACACGGTGCGGGATGAGTTCGCGAATACCCCAGGCGTCACGACCACCCAGCAGGTCCACTGCGCGAAGGAGTTGATCCGTCTGGGCGTGCGGGAGCCCGACCAGGGTCTGCTCCCGCCGGCCTGATGACTGCGACACCGCGAGCGCGTCCATGGCTGCACCATGGATGGAGTTGCGCAACCGACTGAGCACGAGCAGGGTCCGGCCGCCGACCGCGTCGGCAGCGACGACATCGGCCAAGTCTGGATCCTGCCGCTTGACCTTGCGCAGCCAGCTGCTCCGCTGCCAGCCCGCGTCGTACTCGCTGCCCGCTAGCCCGAGCGCCCGGTGCGCGACGCGAGCGGTGACATCGACAGCAGCCATGAGCCCGAGCAAGACCAGGTCAAGGTTTGCGAGCGCTTCTGTGGCGGTGTCGTTGTCCTGAGGTTGGTTGAGTGCGCGGTGAGCCGCGTCGCGGGCCTGCAGCGCTCGCTGGACGCGCTGGAACACCGACTGGCCCAGGTAGATCAACGTGTCGTCCGCCGCGCCGGCCTGAACACAGGCGCTGAACCATCGCCAGCCCGATGGCAGCAGCTCCCGTGTCCCGACCCAGTAGAAGAGGCCCTTGTTCATCCGCTTGGTGGCGGTGCCATCAGCGCTGCGGTAGACGATGAACTCTCCTTGAGCTCGCAGATAAAGGCTCAACAGTGGAAGGGCGTCGACGGGTCGCGCGACGAGTACTCCCCCCGCCAAGTCCCAGGTCACGGCGTGGAGAAAGTCGCGTTCGGTCACGAAGATGTCAGCGTGGGCGCTGGCCGCTGCCTGCACGGCTAGCGCGTCCGCCTTACGCCTCGCCGCGGCCTCTTCGAAGTCGAGTTCCCCGTATGTGCCGGTTCGCTGGTCCCTTTCGGCCACCTGGACGCCGTTCCCGATGATCGAGGCGCGCGAAACGGTCGTGGCCTCTGCCCCCGAGAAGGTCACTGGCCATCCTCCGTAGTGCTCGTGGCGCTCGCCAAGAACTAACCAGCCGGGGATGATCTCGCCGATGTGCTCGTGATGAGTGCGGGGCACGTCGTCAGGCGGCCCGCCCTCTGCGTAGCGCAGCAGCTCGATGTACGGGTGGCTGAGGAGCCCGGCGAGAAGGCCCAGCGGATTGGTCGGGTCCTCGGTTGCCCGCGACAAAAGCGTCTGCTCAGCAACGACGACCAGCTGGCGAAGTGGAGGCCGCTCGGAGAACGGTGTTGACGACTGCTCTTGCTTGTGACCGGGCCAGGTTGGCCTAGTTGGCGAGGTGAAGGAACGGGGCTTGAAACGAAGCATCAGTGGGATCTAGTGACCAAACCCTGACGGCGTAGCGACCCTGCAACAGGCGCGCAGCGCGGTCCCGCCCTTGCAGCTTCGCTGTCGGCAGCGTCGATTACCAGCCGCGGTAGCCGACCCTGCGGCGCTAGTTGATCAGCACTCGCCGACGCGACCGCGTCGTTCCGTCGGCGGACGGCCGAGGCGTCTCTGCGTGCTGCCCCCAGGCGACGAGGGCGACTACCGCCGCATCGCGGCTGGGCCAGAATTAGCCCTCCTCGATCTCAGCGTCGTCGCGGTTGCGGAATCGAAACTCGACGAAAGTTCCGTCTGTACAGACGCTGCGCATGACGTCTTCGTCAGGCTCGTCCATCAAGTAACGATTCCGGACGTCGCTCCCATCATGAGTCGGCGGTGGAGTCTCGTCTGCTCCTCCCAGACTCGCTCGGACCTCTCGCTCCACGACGATGTCCTCATCGGAAGGGGCCTGCATGTAGACCTCGCTGAGTCTGGTATCGAGTCCGAAGAAGGCTTCGAGCTGCCAGCTACGAGCAGCAATATTGAACTGGACACCCTCGAACGTCGCTCCCGTCGCCTGGACGCGTGACCTGGGCGGTTCCTCGCTGTCGAGCTTACGTCGGGCACGACTATTTGCCGTGGCAAAGGCGCCCGCGAACGCCAATCGATGGGCGCGCGCGAGGTCTCGCGCGAGGGGACTCTCGTCCCGAGGATCGCTCTCAAGGCCATCGCCACCCTGGGCTGGCGCCGGGCCAGGCGGCGCTGGCGCTGGGCCAGGCGGCGCTGGCGGCGCTGGCGCCGTCACTTCAATCGCAGCGGCGAGAATCTCGTATGGCGCGTGCGGCGCGAGTGCACCAACTACTAGATGGCGGGTTCCACCCGTCGCAGCGGTGACACTTAACGCCTGAGCGCATCCGTCAGAAAGCTGCGAGACGACCTTGTCGCGATCCGCGCTCGTGCCTTTTGCGTCAACAACGAGCCACGGCTGTCCAGGCTGTGAGGGACGACCGAGATAGTCCGGCCGTTTCGTGCCGAGGCGAAGGAGCGTGCCCGCAGCCACTAAATCATCCAGGTCCTCGTCGGCATCCAGGATGTCGGTGGCCCCGAGGAACTCTTCCAGCACGAACGCCGCTGCAGCGATCCCGAAGTCCTCCGAAAAGAGAGTCCGGCGGTGGTGGCGAACCCGATCAGTAACGGGCGCCAACCGCATCCGGTTGTTTGGCGCAACTGGATCGTCAAACGCCCAGGCATAGCGCAGTATCGGCCACCATCCGACCAAAGTCAGCAGCGTCGACGAGAGTCCACCCGGCGCTGCTGTCACCTTTCCGAGCCCGTGAAGCAGCCGTAGCGGCAGCACGCCTACAGGCAGCGGGGTCTGCGTCGCCCCCGTGAACTGCTCAGGAACATAGGCCGGCACACCAACCGGGCCCTTCGCGACCACGTCGGTCACGAGCTGAGTTGACGATTCAAAGCCTAGGTTCGCTGGAGCGCGGAGGTTGAACGGGGCAGGCATTCCGCCATCCTTTCAGGGCAGCATCGGAAGAGCTGCGAACCTTGAGCCGGCGACGATCCTTTCTGGGGCTACCAAGGGGACCCCAGCCTCTAAGACCCGACACGTTGCGCTCACCAGGCGAGCATCAACGCCGTCCACGCCAGACGAGCGCCCATGACGCCCGCCACTGCCGGGCTCCTGGCTAGCCCGCCGAAGCCACCTTACGGCGCGCTCACTGCTCATGAACTGAGCGTGGGTGCGCCGCAACGCTCGCGCTGGAAACGATATGGCGCGTCACCCTCGACTGCGTGACTGCTTTCGGCCCGGAGGCGTAAGGATCGGCTCGGCTTCTTCTTGGCGCGGATCGATGGCGCCAGGGGGTTCGGCCCTGCTACGCCCGGGAGCAGCGACGGCCTCTGGTAGAAGAACGCTGTGAACGAGATCAACGTCCGCGGGGACGGATTCAACCTGACGTTGGGCATTGCCGGTTACGAGCGCGAGCGTAGCGGGGAGACGTACGACGACAACTGGCTCCGCGGAGCAGCGACGTTGGATCTCGCGCAGCCACCTTGCGCCACGTTCATGGCGAGGTGCGATGTTGCCTGGCAGACGACCGACCTGCTCCGCTTCCAGGAGGGTCTACGCACGCTCCTCGACGACCTGAGCGGAGTTGCCGCGCTTTCTACGGTCGAGGATCAGGTCGAACTCATCATCCGCCTGACCAACGGTAAGGGCACCATCGAAGGCCGCCTTCAGGCGCACGCAATCGCGTCGCTTGAGTTTGAGGCGACGACCGACCAGAGCTTCCTCACGCAGACGATGGCCGAGCTACGAGGCGTCAACTCGGCGTATCCGTTTCGGCGGTAGTGGTCCGGCCTTCAGAAGATGTAGATGCCGCCTTGTGCCACGAGCGACGAGGTCCCGGCACTCGACGCTTTTCCTGTGCGCCGGAAGGGATCGTCTGTGCTGGCTGTGCCGCCGTTATGCTTTTCGCGGTGGCTGTTGCATAAACCCCCGGCGAGCCCGCTGGATCTCTCCTAAGGGTGGGCTCCGAAAACCCCCATCCCGTTCGTCGCGAGCGGACGGTCCGTCCCGACGTCGTCCCGCACAGCTGCTCTGACGTGCACTTCCGAGAGCGCGCTGCTGCTTTTCCGAGCCGGCTTTGTGCAACAGCCACCGCGCAAAGTGGCAGCGCTCGTTTCGGCGGCCGCCTCGCGGGCTTTTCTGATCCTCTGGAGATCTCTCGCGTGTGACCGCCCTACGGATATCGAATAGTCGATCCTGTTGCAGAGTCGGTGCGCAAGGACTGAGTTGTCGAGGGTTCTTTGGCCCCCATCTCGCTTTGGGCGCGGGAAATGCTCATGGGTCGGATTCCAGTCGCTGTATTCGGTGACCGATATGAAGTGCGAGGCACCACCCAGCTCTTCGGGACAGAAGCACTTGGGCATCCCGCACTCGACCTGCGTGATGTAGCCACGCTCCGCAGCCGTGATGAGGATGCCCCTGACGCCCAAGGCTCTGAGTTCCTTGGCCACTTCCGCACCTCGCGCCGGGTCCAGCGGTGCTCTCGTCACACTGGAAGGCTATCCCCGGATCCGGCCCTCACGCGGCGTCGTTGCGAGGCCGTCTTGGGCTGGTGTCGTCGGCCAATCGCCAAGGCGTTGGCTATCTGCCAGAGACGCAGCCGCCACAGCGGCCCGGCACCGTCGGTAGGGTCGCCTAGGTGCTGCAGATCGACCACAAGACGATGATCGAAATGCCGGTCGATCAACTAGGACTCCTTGTCCTCAAGGACTTCCTGGCGACGGATCAGTGGAGCCGTCATAACTACATAAATGACTACCGCAATGCCGGAGCGCCTTCGCCGGTCCTACGAGTGCTGGCCGAGGCGGTGGAGTGGCTAAGCGGGCGCGGCCTTATCGCAACAGACCCTGAGCAGTCGAACACGTCGGCGTTCGTCACGCGCATCGGACGTCGGGTCGTGGAGGAGGGCCCCGATGTCTTCTACGCCACCGAGCGACTGCAGCGTGATCTACACCCGACCATCGAGGCGAAGGCCCGGCCGCAATTTTTGATCGGCGAGTACGAGCAAGGCGTGTTCAGCGCCATGAAGGCCGTCGAGGTTCGCGTTCGAGAGCTCGGAGGCTTTGGCGACGACGTCATAGGCGTAGACCTGATGAACAAGGCCTGGGGACAAACGGGCAAGCTCACCGACCCTGCCGCCGTCAAAGGGGAGCAGGAAGGTATTCGAGCGCTGTTCGCTGGCGCCTATGCCGTCTTCCGAAACCCGAGCGGGCATCGCGATGTCGACTACGACAATGTCGTGGAGGCTGCCGAGATGGTTCAAACCGCCAGCCTGCTCATGCGGATGCTCGATAGGGCAGAGGGCCGGGTGAAGGCCGGTTGATGTACACGTCGGCTCCGGCCTCGCGGTAGCAACGGAACAGGAACGCACGCTAAGCCGATCCGTCGCCGATGCGTAGCGGTCGCCGCTGGCCGTCGGCGAGCTCGTGAGGCAGCGTGAAGGGGAACGTGCCGAGCATCAGGATGTGCTCGTGCTGCAGCGGTGAGAGCCGCGCGAGGTGCTCGTCGCTGATCTCGCGGCCACTGCGGCGGAGGTGGCCGATCGCGTCGTCCATGTATTGGGGTGTTCCAGAGCACGAGGACGTTGAGCGCGAATCCGAGCGCGGCGAGCTGGTCTTCTTTGGCCTTCGCGGTAGCGGACGCCGCCGACGCCCAGCAGCAGTGGGGCTCGGTCAGGGCGTGACGGCGGCGATGTCGCGGGGAATAGCCCGTTCCCCGCGACCAGCCCGCGGAGCGCCCCAGGGCTTATCGTGCGTTCCTGTTCCGTTGCTACCGGAAGGCCTTCCACCGCTGCGGACGATCAGCCGTCAGAGCCCCATGGCGGCTGCTCGCCGCCACGCACAACCGCCTCAAGCTCCACTGAGCCGGCGGCGAGAGCGACAGCGGTGGCCAAGGCGAGCGGGGCCAGCGCGGCCAACACGCGGACCAAGTCTCACGTCGCGCTACGTGGTCATGGCAAGGCGGCGGGACCGGCTACCGCGCGTCGTCGCCCGCGGCCGGGAGCTGGCCGGCAAGCTCGCCGCGTCGTGCGATCCCGAGCTTGCGGTAGGCGCGCGTGAGGTGCATCTCGACCGTCTTGACCGTCACGAACAGCGCCTGGGCGATCTCGGCGTTGCTCGCCCCGCCCGCGGCCAGCTCGGCGATTCGGCGTTCGCTTGGCGTCAGCTCGTCGTCCCCACGCTGCCCGCGCGCGGCGACGCGGACGCCCGACGCTGCGAGTTCGCTCCGCGCGGCGTCGAGGAGACCGGCCGCGCCGCAGCGCTCGGCGATCGCGTGTCCGTCGCGCAGCGGCGTGCGACTGTCGTGCCGGAATCCCGCGCGCCGCAGGGCGGCGCCGAGCTCGACGAGTGCATGGGCGTGCACGAGTCGCGTCGGCGCCGCCTCGGCGTGCGCGACGCTCGCGTGCAGCAGCTCGATCGCCTCGTCGCCCGCAGCGGCACGCGCCGCGTTGCGTAGCGCCTCCGAAAGCGCTCCATCCGTTCCCCAGCTCCGCGCTGCGCCGAGGGCCTCTTCCGCCGTTTGGCGTGCCTCCTCCTGGCGTCCGCCCGCCCGCAGCGCGACGCCAGCGGCCAGGTCGTGCTCGAGCCAGCTCGCCCGCGGCGGTCCGGGCACCGGGCGGCGGAGCGCGTCCTCCCAGTCGGCGAGCGCGGGCTCCCAGTCGCGCAGGGCCACCCTCGAGCGCATCCGCACCAGAAGGTTCTCCGTGTCGGGCGGCGAGGGACCGAGCGGCCCGTCGAGGCTGTAGTCGCGCAGCAGCGCGGGCGTCTCGCTGGCCCGGCCCGCGTCGACGAGCACGGCCGTGAGGATCCCGGCGGCGACAGCCGCGACCCAACCCTCGGCGGCGGCGAGCGCGGCGCGCGCGTCGGCCTCCGCCTTCGGGAGATCCCCTCCCCTGCGGGACACCTCGGCGAGCAGCGCCGAGGCGAACGCAAAGCTCGGCGCGGAGCCGGTTCGGCGCGCGTGCTCTATTGCGGCGCGGAGGTGGCGCCCCGCGTCATCGAGCCTTTCGGCCCAGCGCAGCCCGTGGACCCCGGCGCTGAAGGCCTTTCCATCGGTTCCCGCGACAAGCAGCGCGTCCGCTTGACGCAGCGCACGCGTTGCGAGCTCGACGATCTCCGACGCGGGCGCCCCGAGCCGCACGCGGTGGAACACGGAGATGCCGAGCACCCGCGCTTGCGCCGGCGTCTCGCCCGGTAGGGCCTGGAGCGGACCTACGAGCTGCGCGAGGCCGACAGGATCGGGCTCGAGCGCCGGCAGGCGCGCCTCGAGCGCCTGCGCGCGAAGTTCGAGCGCGACCTCGGGGTCGCTGTCTCCCACCTCCGCGCTCGCTCGTTCGGCGAGCGGCCCAAGCTCGGCCATCGCGGCGAGGTCGGGGCCGATCACGGTCCCCCAGAGCGCGAGCACGCGTGCCCGGGAGACGGGGTCGGGCGCGCAGCTGTGCGCCTCCCGAGCACGGCGCGCAGCGGTCGCGCTGTCGCCCTGGGCATGCAGAGCTTCGACGAGCTCGATGAGCACAGCGGGTTGCAGCGCCGCCGGGGGCGGCTCGGCGACGGCGCGATTTAGCAGCCGGGCGGCGGCGTCGGGCGCGCCGCGCGCGCGAGCGTCCAGGGCGGCCTCCCTCAGCGTCGCGACCACATCGGGGTCGGACTCGGCGGGCACCTCGAGCAGGTGCAGGGCCCGGCGCGTGCCGTCTTCGAGTAGCGCGGCGGCCCGCCGGTGCGCCGCCGCCCGCGCTCCGGGCCCCATGGCGCCGTGGACAGCGTCCAGCAGCAACGGATGGCGGAAGCGCAGGGGCGGTTCGCCGGCGAGCAGTCCGGCCGCGGCGAGGTCGTCGGCCAACAACCCGACCTCGGTCGACGCGAGGCCGGTTAGCGCGGCGACGCGGGCAGGATCCGCGTCGGCGTCAAGGACGGCGATCGCCTCGGCAACCGCGGTCACGGGCGCTCCGAGCTCGGCGAGCTGGTGGCGGACGCCGCGAACGAGATCGGGCGGCGTCATCTCCGCCACGCGCCCGGCCTCCGCGTCCGTTTGCTCGACGCGCTCGGCGCGGAGGGCGGCGGCGAGCTGGTCGAGCAGGAAGGGGTTGCCGCCCGTCGCGTGATGGCACGCCGCCGCGAACGCCGGCTCCGCGCCGCCGAGCACATCGGCGACCGCCGTGGTGCTCAGCGGCTGCGGTCGGAGCAGCGTCGTCACGGGGTCGCTGCGCAGTCCCCAGAGTCCCGGCTCGTCCACGTCGCGGGCGGCGACGATGATCGCGACCGGCAGCGACTCGACCCGCCGCGCGAGGAATGCGAGCGCCTGCAGCGACGCCTCGTCGCCCCAGTGTGCGTCGTCGACGACGAGCAGCAGGGGACCAGTGACGGCGAGGTTCGACGTGAGCCAGTAGAGGCCGTGCAGAATCCCGAACGGAGCCGCAGGGGGCCCGGCGGCGGGGACGTCCAGCAGCGCCGCACCGGCGAGCCCGGCGGCGCCGTCCAGCAGTTCGGCACGCAGTTGCGGCGTCGCTTCGCGCAGCACCGGGAGCAGGCACTGGCGCATGAGGCCGAGCGCGAACCCCCGTTCGAGCTCCCGGCCGCGGCCCACAAGCACGCAAACGCCGCGCCGCCCGGCCCGAGCGGCTGCGGCGTCGAGCAGCGCGGTCTTGCCGATCCCGGCAGCGCCCTCGACAAGCAACGCGCCTCCGCGTCCATCGCCGGCCGCCCCGATGAGCGCCTCGATCTGCCGGAGCTCGACCTCGCGCTCGACGAGCGCCGAAGGGCGCCTTATCGCGTGTGTGGTGCCTGGCAAAGCAGGGTCGAAGTCTAGGGGTGACCCTGTTGCGGGGCCAGGGCCTGATGTCCAAGAATTGCGACCCATGACTGCCACCCTCAGTGAATCTGTCCCACGCCATGCGATGCGGACGACCGGGGCAGCGCTGCTCGGCGCCGGCGCGATCACCGTCGTGGGCGGCCTCACGATGCAGCTCGTGGACTCCTCGGTGTCCGACAACGTCTACAGCTCGCCGTACTCCAGCTCGGCGTTCGTCGTCGTCTGCGTCACAGCAGCGCTGAGCCACGCGCTTGCGTTCGCCGGGCTCCTCCGGCTGCGCCATCCCTCCCTCGTCGGACCGTCGCAGGCCGCGCAGCGGGGTCTCCAGCTCGCGCTTGCGGCAACGGCGCTAATGGTCGTCGGCGAGCTCACCGGCATCCCAATTCGCGACAAGCTGGAGTCCGACACCCTCCCGACGATCGTCGGGGCCGGGTTCGGCCTCGCGACGCTGGTGTTCGCCGTCGGCACGATCCTCGCCGGGCGAGCGGCCGCGCGAGACGGGGTCTGGCGTGACGGCCGGCGGTTGCTGCTGCTCATATGGGGCTTCGCGGCGCTCCCGCTCCTGGTGCTCGCCCCGACCGACCTGTTCGGCTACGGGCTCGTGATCTGGGGCGTGCCGATGCTGCTGCTCGGCAGGGCGCTGTCGTCTTTCGGCAACTGACCGTCAGCGAGCAGACTGGTCCAGGCGCCGCGGTCATGACGCCGCGAGGTCGGCTCAGGGTTCGGGGGTCACGCGCGGGATCTCGCGCGCGATCTTGGCCTGTAGCGCTGTTCTGCGCCCAGCGCACCGCAATGCCTCAAGTGCTTGCCGGCGTTGACGGCGCACGAGCACCGCGTCGGGAGTCGACTCAGAGCGACTCCATGCCAGAACCGCTTCAATCGATGCGCTCGTCAGACGCTTCTAGGAGTTCATCGCGGTCGGCTGGCTGAACGGTCCCGCCGCCCGACGCTCGCACCTCCGCCGTGTGGTGTTGGATGAAGTCTGATCGGGCGCCCGAGCTGCGCGAGGCCGCCGAGTATCAGCCCAGCTGGCGACGTTTCGCACGATCAGGGCACTAACGACGATCGCGCCCGGGGGTCAGATTTCAACCGGCGCCAACAGCCGGCGACCCTCTCCGTTGAATGCCGGTCGTGGGTATCTGTTGCACCCTAATTCCGGGGTGTCGGCAAGGTCGTTGACCTGGCACTGCTTCTCCTGGCGGTCTTCTGCTTCCCGCACTGTGGATTCGTCAGCTGCCGCATCGCAGGCGCCAAACCGGACCCGCCTCACTCTCGCTTACCTGGGTGGCTGTTGCATAAACCCCCGGCGAGGCCACTGGATCGCTTATAAGGGTGGGCTCCGAGAACGGCCATCGCATCCCTCGCGAAGGGCCCATCCGCCGCGATGTCGTTGGGGACAGCTGCTCTGGTACGCGCTTCCGCGAGCGGGCTGCGGCGTTTCTCAGGCGGCTTTGTGCAACAGCCTCCGTCGAATGCGATAGCGAGTCGAGGGCCCGTGGGGAAGTCCAGTAGTCGGGCGTGGCTTCTGGTTTCTCTCTATGAGGAAGGGCTCGTCAAGTAGCGGTCGGTAGCCGGTCCGGTCGTCTCGCGGGTCGTGGGTGGGGAGCGGTGCTCATGTCTCTATGGCCTCCTCGGCGCGGGAGGATCAGGCGCTCGCCCTTGCGTGCCTCGGATGAGAACGAGCGTCCGCGTGAACCGCCCGCTGGATTCTTGGAGGTAACGTGCTTGGCGCGATAATGGCGACGCATGGCTTTCGTGCCGCCTGCCCGCCACCTGCTGCGCGCCAAGGACTTGGCCGACGCCCGG
>JAABUS010007013.1_pt1 | contig 13218 bp, 21 predicted proteins | sample 5560161 | NCBI WGS metagenome assembly JAABUS01 (sample SAMN10711885, study PRJNA513376) | rock metagenome | isolation source: Antarctica rocks | place: Antarctica: Victoria Land, Trio Nunatak nord | collected 2016-01-04 | reverse complement strand
AGATGGGAAGTATTTCCGGGTTGGGAGGGTGAATAGAGGCGAGGGGAGTGGATGGGAGGGGTGGGGAGAGTTGAAGGAGTTGTGTGAGAAGGCGAAGGAGGGAAGGCCAAGGAGGACGGCCGAAGACGTAGCATAGTGGATGGTGTGATGTTGGACGTGTAGAATGTGGTGTGACATGATCATCGCATTTGGCGAGGTGGGCAATGTGGTTGATGTCAAAAGTACTCCATGATGCTATCCCTCAAGATCGCCCATATGCGCACGATGCCATCTCACATCACCACAGCATTTCTCCTGTATTATCGGTCTACTCAGCAGCAGTAACAGCCCTCGCTACACACTCGTCAGCACGTATTCCCAAAAAAACCCCCCTCGCATTGAATCCAGTATCACTCACTGTAGATGCTTAATTTGCTGTGCCCAACCACCTTCTTGATCTGTCCCTTCTCCTCCAAATCATTCAGCGCCTTCCGTGCCAGGCTGCCATTGATCTTCAATCTGTCGACGAGCGTAGCGACTGTGATGAGGCGGTAGGATTGGACGTCTTTGTAGAGTTTGTCGGAGGTGGCTTTATCGAGGATGACGGCGTGGTTGGCCTTGTCCTTGACTGTTTGAGAGTGAACGTATCAGCAAATGCTTCTTGCAGGCGACAATACGGGTATTGCAAGGTATGGGCTTGAGGAGGGCGGAGGTGGTGGATGGTGGAGGCGCAACGTACCCTTGCCCTTTGACCACTTCTTCTTTTGCTTCTTGCCGGCAGATGCTGCTGCGGGTGCCTGTTTTGTAAGTCAGGATGGAGACTTTCCAGTCCTCTTCGCGGCCGTGCTCACCATTGTTGCGTTTGTAGAAAGATGTTGTCGTCGATGAGGTCCGTAATCCCAATGGGCCTGTGGGAAGCGCTTAAGCGACACTAGTACTCAATGGTCCTAGAATAGCTTGGAATTGAACTTCGCTGTTATACTTTAGAGTCTTGCAACGAAAACTACTTGTTCTAGAAGACTAGAGCTTTTTGGGCTTCTTGATCGGTTGTGACTGTCCTCTCAAACAACAATTTTCTTGAAATTGGTAAGATAGAGTCAATCGAACGGCCCTTACATCCGTCAGACTACCCTGCAGGAAGCGTAAGCTCGGCGAGCGCCATGTCTTGATCTCCTACTGTGTACAGAGGTAGCTTTGCTACACTTTTCTTCTATGGCCTGCGGCAGGCCCTCGATGTCTGAAATGCAGTCCTGCCTAGTTTCGCTATCACTTCTCGAGCGTAAATGCGCATCTGTTGACGCTCCGACAGCAGCCTTGTGCCAGCACTAATCGCTCACTGTACTTGCTCCTCACTGAAGAGATCAAAGCTTTTAACGATTTTGAACATCACATAGCTTGTAGCACGCGATGGATTCCTCGAAGTCAACGTCTCTGCCCCTTGCACCTCCACCTTGGAAATGCAAAGCACCTCATATGTCCTCACCTGGTACAATTCTGCCTCTGCAGGAGTGCCTCTCCACATAGGCTACGACCCTATCGAGGCGAGAGAACCGTCATTCGTCTCCGAGAAACATGCGGGAGACTACAAGGGAGGCTTATGCATGGCACAGATTCTCCGCTACAGCGACACACCAGTTGGGAAGTACGATGAGCTAGCAATACTGCCGGGATCCTGGACTGGCGTCGGGCCTGAAGGAAGCCAAAAAAATGACATGAGTATTACGGGCATTTGGGTTAGCCAAGAGACGACGCTGATGAATGGGAGGCGGAATTGGAATATTCCGAAGTTCGCTCTCGCACTCACCAAATCCTATGCGAAGCTGACATCAACTCTGACAGGCATCTTGCACGCTTTGTCTGGACTTGCGCGGTTTCTGCACCATTCACCATGAAGGTCGAAGTCTTCCGCTCCGATCCCTCTGCAACCCGGTCATTCTTCACAGCTTCAATACAGCCAATCCACTACACACCCACGTTCCCGTTCAATAGCTCCTGGCTGGGCTATCTTGGACTATCCACACATCTTCTACAGCCTCCACTTCCGGCTGGTGAGCCAGCAGATGTAGTGGTCAAGACTGAAGGGTGGAAAAGGTCGAATCCCGTTTTAAAGACTAGCAAAGCGAAGCTTGTGTGGGTTGATATGAACCAGCCGGACGGTAGTAAGAGTGCTGGGTCAGGAGCGGCAGAAGGAGATGCGTTGCTAGGGAAGAATGGACCAAAGAATTGGTGGCCTGGTATGAAGAGGTGGCATGTGGGACTGTACTGTCCTGATAGTACGTTGGAGCTTGGAGAGCCGGACGTACTGCCCAATTGAAATGTTTCTATGAGCGATGGTACAAATCAGATTCATTTGTGATGACTGGCTTACAATAGGCGTTATCAGCGTGGATTTTATAAACTGGAAAGGCCATCAATGACTTGCGTTGTAGAGCAATGATTTCCTCTCTCAGCTGCAACAAGTCTCAAAGTTTCGTCCTTTTCTCCAATATAATTCAAGGTCAAGACTCCGGTAGCTTACAATCTACTAACCAAACAGCCCCCTTTTGCTTACCAAATCATAGCTTTGTCGGGTTCGCACAGCTCCATCGCGAAAGGTCCAAAGCTCAAGAGGCATAATTCCAGGCCTGCAGCCCCATTCGGAGCTTAGTGTTAGCATGCAGAAATTTTGTTACACTATACAAGTATAAGTCGAGATAGCCTGACTTTGGGGGAAACCTTTAGAGATGCGATTGACCGGCAATGAATGTCCCATTGTTATCGTCCAGTAGTGACTACCGGTGAGGCTGACCGTACGCACGGGAGATTAAGAGGTTAGAAGATTAAAAGATGAGGCCATTCTGAAAGATTGTGATATTATGACTTTGGCATGCGTTTTCGGACATACATCCATCGTAGAAAAATCGATTAATGAAAAGTTCGAAGTGGACATCATGGGCAGCAAGAAACGGAGTCCCGCTGATGTGCGCTCCACGGAATGGACCTGACGAAATAGTTCAAACGCTGCTTGACAGCGGGACGCTTACTGACCATCAGAACAACAAGCGAGAAACGGGTCTAAGCTATGCGGCGATATTAATAGATTTGAGGTCGTTCGGACGTTACTCAGAGCTGGTACTGATCCCAATATCAAACCAATGCGGGTTTAACTCCGTTGTGTCATGCCTATCAGTAGGAGTACAACAGGATTGTGTGGCTACTCAGACCGGTTACTGCTGCCATGTGTGGATGTCATGTTTGTGGAGGATCTACTGCGCCACTTTGTTTACTTTCAACAGCTCTACACGATTCGTGAGAGCAGGCGAGGCTCTCAACCGGAAGGTTTGACTGTGTTTCAATTGAGTCGATGCACGATATCGGGGCTTACCACTGACTTGAATTACGAAAAGACTTATAGTCACAATGTGGGCTGGATTATGCTTTGCTCAATATATTGCACGTGCTTCGTAATCATTGTAATCAACCGGGGTATCTGAAACAGGCAAACGTCACTCCTACATCAAGATCTCAAACCGCGATAGCTGTTCAGACCCCTGCCTTAACATGCCTTCGGTAATGAAACGTATCGTCGACCATTTCATTCCCCATCCCAAAGCTTGAGCCCGAATGATCATTGCCACCTTCGAAGCCTTCGTGTACCTCCATCGTCTCATCATGGGCAAGCTTGATAGGCGATAGATCAAGCGAGTTGCCTTCGTCAAACATATCCTCTACGCCTGTGCCTCTTGATCTAGCTGCACCTTTAAAGCATGGTAATTCTGGGATAATTTCGCCATTGCTGGACAGAGAAGCTTTTGTGTACTGGTGGGTTGAGCTGAGCATTAGAATGAAACTATTGTCCTCGGGACTTTGTAGCCAGCTGGCTTCTAACCTTCCTCCGGTCCTCTCCAAGTGGAGAGCCACAACTTGAGGGGCAGCCCAAGTAGACTTCCAGAGATGAACAGCTGGCTCTGGGATGGCGCAATGAATCAGGAGCAAGTCAATTTGCTGCGGATGCCATAATACTTGCTTCACAGGGGAATGGTGGATCAGAACAGCAACGGATTTTCCTGTCTGCAGGGACCATAGCCAGACTGTCGTGGGTACGAAATCATCTTTTGTCGCCATCAAGGTTCCATCATTATTGATTGCGATAATGGAGACGCCATGGGTGGGAGTGCTGATTTTGGTGAGGGAGATAGATGTGGGTGGGCTTGCGGGCTGTGGAGCGGCGATGTAGCTGCGAAAGCCTGAAGCGTCGAGTTGCTCCTGCCATATATCCACTCGTGGTAATAATATAGTGGCTGGGTGGTGGAAGATGGCGAGGGGAGAGAACTATTCAAATCAGGATACAGCGTAGCTGGCTAATATATGGTAGATCCACTCACTGTGTTCTTGCTTAGAATGGTGACATTATCATTGTAATCACCGAGGGCTAGATTTCCGTTTGAAGAACTCCACTGCATGCGCTTGATGCCCAGTCCGATCTCGCCGGCGTCCTCAATCCCATTAAATATCCGGAAGAGGTGCCCGTCCGCAGTATAAATCAGGACCTTATGACCATTGCTCGCCACGTCGCGAACCGCAAGCCAGCATCCGTCTGGGCTCCACGCCACCTCTTGCGCATCTACTGTTGGCAATTCGACGCTTCTGACTAGTTCATGATTCCCAGGATTCAGAAGCATAAGAACGTCCTGCGCAGCGGGCCTAGTCAAAATCGCAAGGTGTCCTGTTCGAGGCCTAGAGCTGTAGGAATGTACCATACATTTCGGATCCCTGATCTCAATCCCCCGACAGCTTAACAGCGACCAGATCGTAAGCTTGGCTCCGAAGTCTGAGAAGACCAAAAGTTCATTTGGGGTGTGACCGAACGCCACGTCTGCAATTCTTCCAAAATTGCTGGCAGCCTTCTCGATTGTAGCAGACCATTTCGGCTCGTTCACATCGTAGATGCGGACGGTGTCATCGTCCGCGAGTAGTATGCGACTCCATTGCGAACCGTTTGCGCTTTCTTGTCCCTCAATCCCTGCTTCCGCAATGTCACCTGGCCGAGACCATCGAATGAACCGACATTTTGACACAAAGCCTTGTTGTAGGGGAAAGGTTCGAAAGATGGCGCCGTCGCTTGAGCATAATATGAGGCAGGATTGCTGAAGAGTCGCTACGCAGGCGCCATCTGGAGAGGAAACCGAATGCTGCGCTACCAATAGTCAATCAGAGCGAGAATCTCAGCTATTTAGCAGGGGCTCACCTGATAAGTTGCCGGTCTGACTCATTGTGACACTTTAGCTCGATTGGCACAGAAAGGGCTATGATAGAGGTTTGGAAAGAGAGTAAACAAAGTGGCGCACTAACCGTCTTCAGTCCTAGCTTGACTGTTTCCGCCGATGATTCCCCGAATGCAGCCAAAATAGTCGAGCATCTGAGATTTTTGCCTCGTACTTTATTGAAACTGCTCCAAACATCTTATTCAATAGAAGGATTCGTCTCATATGTTGACTAGTGGGCTGCTTATCATTGTTTTACAGACTGCTGTCCATCAGATGCTGCCATGCCGGGCCATTTGTGCCGCTACATCTGCGAATCCTTTCTGCCAGGCCAATTCGATTACTCTAGAATGTTTTTCCCACCCGACCTGTCGAGCCATCTCTAAATGTGCAGACGTGTTCATTAAAATTTGTGCCCAATGTTGTGGATATATTGCGCCTATGTCGATTGTCGTCCGCTAAGATGGATGGAATCTATGTATCTGTTCACTATTTAAAAATGACCCACGTGAAGAACATTTCGGATTAATATTGCGAACGATTCTTCTGCGAATGGACTCTTGAGTAGGAAATTTAGAAACAACCACAGTCTAGACCTTGCAACCTCCCGGGCAGGCTTGGTTCCAGAATAAGTGGCTGTCTTCGACGCAAGTGCGATCGACTGGAGCACAAAATCTCCTCCAATCAAACACCGAATGGGGTCTATAAGCCTATCCGAGAGTCAAATATTGCGGAACCGGGACTTATCTTGAGCTCTGAGAGAGAATTCTTGTGCTCATGCGGTTTTTTCTGCTGCCAATTTAGAGCTCTATAGCCCTTGCAACTGCCACTTATTCTGTTACCAAGCTTTCTGCCTGGACAGCGCTAGCTTTGACCGAGAGATGAAACGAACACATACTAATTCGCAGCATGCCGAGCTGAATGCTAAATTATGGCGTTCTCTTCGCTCTTTCACTGTCAAAATGCGAGAGCTCTCGACTTCGTTGCCTCGACGTACGTTTGGTATTGTTGGCTTAGGACCGAAACATCGATGTCCTCTGCGTCAGGAACATGGTCCATCAATCCAAGTTCGCAGGACGTGAATCGGCAGTGAGAAGTCATGAGCTGTCAGCGTGGGTGGTAACCCTAATCTCCTACTTTTAAAGCCATGCTCAAAGACTCATCATAGGCTCAAGGCTCCGAGTGCAATCGTGGAAACAGTATCTATGAGGTTTGGGACTATTCCTTTGTTTCAGTCGTCTATGGCTCATAATGCTGTCGACGAGGGTTCTTCAGGACCCAGCCATGGACAATACACGAAGCTATCCTTACGACACTTACAAGGCTGGCGCATGGCGGTCTCCCTATGTGCAGCGGCGACTGGAGTAGTCCTTTTCCTCAATATTATATTGACCCTTGCATCTATTCATTGTGGAGTATCTGGCGGTGTTGCCACTGTCTAGGAAGAAAGCTGCCATAAGACCAAAGAGTTGGACCTATGGCTGCATGTGCTCATCAACGTCTTGAGTACGACCTTGCTAGCCGCCTCTGTCTACTTTATGCAGTGCCTCTCGTCACCGACTCGCAAGGAAGTTGATAAAGCGCACGCTCGAACTAGATGGCTGAATATCGGTGTCGCCAGTGTCCGTAATCTGCGAAGCTTAGCAAAAGGCAGGGTTATCCTTTGGTGGCTCTAAGCGTTTTCGGGCATCCCATTGCATTTGCTATATACTAGTGCAGTCTTTTCGACCCGTTCTTCTCAAGAATACATGGCTTGTGTTGCTTCCGATGCGTTAATAAGTGGTATTGATATCGATTGGTCCACACCACTCTCTGGACACACGGGAACCGAGGGCACTCTTGAACTTGTCAAACAAGGTTTCGCCTGGCAGAGACTTGAAAAAGAGGAATGCATCGGGCAGTCTTTTGCGTCTGATCATGGATCAGTCTTAGCCATAGTGTCTGCCTTAAGCGCCGGTGAACTATTGAAACTACAGTTGAACACTTTGAGCCATATCGCCCCTGGCGTGAGCCCGGATAGCGACACAGGATGGTGTACTCTTGGCTATGCTTTGTGTATACCGCAGATACGGATGTCCGAACAGGCCATGACGGACTGGGCTGTGACATCGATTCACTCCGAGCTCAAGCCTCTACCTGGAAGCTAGCCGTTCAGGTTTGGGATGATACAAGCTACCCCATCCAATACTGTGTGAGTCAACCAGTCACAGAACACTGCAAATTACAGCTCAGCATTTTCATCATGTGTGTTGTCATAGGTTGCAATGCTGTAAAGACAATCAGTATACTTCTCGCCCCGTTGCATCAGAAATCACCACCCTTGGTCACTCTCAAAGACGCATTCCAATCTTTCCTATTGGAGAAGGATCCAACAACGGAGAGAATGTGTTTAGCTGGGAAGCAGAGCTTTAAAGGAAGGAGGGGATGGAAGCTATCTGCAGCTCCATATTCCCAGAAACGGTACCGCTGGTTCTCCAGTGCGAGCTGGAAGAGGTGGCTGTTTTGCAACCTTCTGTACGTAACGATCAATTCGACGCTTCAATGCTCGTCCTTGACTGTAGCCTTCCATGTCATTAGAGCGGCACTAGTCTCTAAAGTCCTCTCTTTTTTTCAATTTGCGTCTGTGCTAACACCGTCTGACAGATATTTCTTCGCCCTCACCGCCGCCGGCTTTCTGGTAGTTATGGGCTTCATTAATCCAATGCTCTCAGGTCAAAGCTTCTCCTACCTCTGGCACTCATGTTTTGGCGCCGTCACGGCCGCATCGATGGTGGATTGGCAGCTGCGTGGACGGAGCGGGCTGTTGGTCACTATCCTCATAGCCAACTCGCCTTAGATCTTACTATCATCCCTCTTCCTGATCTTTAACTGTCTCTTTACCTGCATGTTGATGGCAGAAGAGTGGAGCGGCTACGTACACGAGCGGAAGCCTCTGCGTGTCAGCAACCCTAGTGGCAGCCAGCGTTCGACGTACCGTCTGCAATTGCCATACAGATACGGTATCCCGCTTCTTGTTTTATCGGGTCTGTTGCACTGGCCTGTCTCCCAAAGTCTTCTCATTGCCCGCGTAACCCTAAACACCAGAGCTGGTACCGGTATCGAGGACCCACCAATTATATCCCAACAGTTGGCTATAGCTGTATAGCCATCTTCACGGTCGTCGTATTCGGTACCGTCGTTATCATTGTTGGCCTTATCAACGGTTTTCGCAGATACAAACCAGGAATCCCACTTGTAGGAAGCTACAGTGCCGCAATTACTGCTGTTTGCCATTCTCCGAGCGGGGATGAGGATGCTGCTCACAAGCCACTGAGATGGGGGCTTGTGGGATCCGAAGGGCGTGAAGAGTTAGAGCTGATGAGTGTTAGGGATCGGATGATTACTGAGAAAGGTACTGCATTGAATACTGTGACTACTGTGAGTAATTCTGATGATGACGGCGGGCATATGGGTCACTGTCGTTTCACGAGTCTAGATGACGTGGCGCCTCTCGAGGGCGCTCTTTATGCAGGCTACTCAGATCGAAGCAGGAAATAGCAGTCGCGACGGTCATGAAGTCTTTTAAGTATTTTCAAATGGGACTGTATCCGCTCGCTGCGAGCCTCATTGCCGTTTGGGCATTGTCGTATGCTTCTTTAAGCCTGAAAAGCCTGGCGTGAACAGCATGTCCGTCGACTTGCTTGGATCATGAGCAACTGTAAGCGCAACGACCACGTTGAACGTGGTCCTTGAGCCCGGGTATCACTTATCCAAACGCAGGATAGAGCTCTATATTTGCCATTGAATGGTCTAGCTGTTGCCAACACACGGGTTTGACCATTCCTTATCACACTAATACATGAAAAAAGAGCCTCATGAGAACTCTACCTTAATTACGCACACTGAGAGGATTGCTGCCTCTGTGTATTCTCGGTAGACTCTGTTCCTAGCCCGAAATTTTGTAAAGCCGTCGGAACCGCACAAAGACAAGGCTTCTTAGCTGCCTATGTACGCTTCAGTGCTCTCGGATCTCGAAAAGTTGGGTATTCCAAAATTAGCAACATTTCTAGCCTCGAGCAAGCGCCAGATGATGCCAAGGCGCTAAATCCGTAACCACTCATGTCCTTGCCTGTCCTTCCTGCGACCTCTGCAGAGCCTCTACGCGCCGAGTATAGATGTACAGCCGTTGAGTGGACTTTGAAACAATCTTCATGCCGGTATCCTTCCGACCCTTTAATCTGCATATGCAATAGCTCAGGGACCAGACGCAGCTTTGCCAATCATTGAGGTTACGCGCTTGAGCCTCCCAAGCTCCCCCAACTTCGAACCAGGACGAGCAACAGCCCATTTGATGAACACACAGAGATCTTCATGACTGGGCGTCTCGCTACACAAACATTGACTTGATGTGCAGAATCACTTGCATGAGTGGGGTTCGAAGCCGCTCTGGTTGGACGAGCCGTTGGTGTATTGGTATATTTAAGTCCGAGATGAAGCTATGGCTTGGCCGACCCGTTATATGATCATTTCCAATCTCTCAAGCAAGATCACGTCTTGTTCTCTATCGGTTGTCGTTCTCTCTTCCACTTTCAAGTCAGCAGCGTTGACTTTGTTCCTCCTTCGTCTGTCTCTTAAGCTTGCTTATCACTAACCACCAGGATGTCGTCCAAGGTCATATCTGCTCGCCAGCAGGAGAAACCCAGGTTGACCTCCAATACCTCCCCCACTTTCTCACAGCTCGGCCGGAGTCCAAGCATTGGGGGTCCTCCAGCGTATACCACAGATGATCTGCTCGCAGCGCGAAATCAGAAATATGCCAAATGGGTAAACTTGCTACGAATCGGCATTGCTGCTATTACACTCGGGGCTTCAATCGCTGTCATCGCTTGTGTAGCATCCTCTTTGAAAGAATACTCAGCATCTCACCTTGAACCTGAATGGCTGCTACCGCTGTGGCCCTTGATTGTTGACTTGCGACCGGCCCATGCCGTGCTGGGGTGCGGTATTATCATTGCGGCATTCAGTCTTGTCTACCTTGCTGCAGCGTTCATCCCTATGGTAGGTTGCGCTTCATGATCACTCATGCCGAACCCTGCTAATGGCCCTGCCTACAGCCCCGCAAATTCCACAAGCTTAACCTTGTCTCAACCATCCTCTCCTTCTTCTCCCTCTTCGTCACCCTCTTCACCATCATCTACTCCTCCACTATCATCAATAGTCTTGCATCCAGCACCTCTTCCGGAAGCCTCACGTCTTGGACCTGCAAGTGGAAAGGCTTCGAAGATATTGCTCCGGCCGATTTTACCAAGATCTGTAACGAAGGGATTGCGTCTTTGGACTTGGTGATATTCATGGTCATTGTGGAGATGCTTGCGGTAGGGGCTACTGCTTGGGGTTGGTGGATCGAGATGCGATTGAAGAGACTTAATTTGGGTGGAGAAAAGGATGAGATTGAGTTGGTGTGAAGAACTTCGAGAGCTGGAGGATTCATGTGGGGAAAGGAGATACGTAGTATGATGATAAGAAAGCTGGGAGCTGCTAGGCTGGACCGTTGTGGCTTACACGGAGTAAGATACCAATATATGGTTCATGACGAGCGACAGCCGTGCAGGAGGGCTATATGGGGAATTTCAATGTACCAACAGCAGGCTTCGGATGAATAGCTGGTAGACACTAGTAGTTGTTACCAAACTCGATCGATTTTCAACCTGACTTGAGAACATACGATTTGTAGACTAGCATGATGGCATTGATGCAAGAAGTCTGCTCGCTATCTCCATTCATCTGCAATTCCATCACAATTTCACTTTTCCTTCTCTACAGTTCCCAGAAACATTCGTGTTATATTTAATGCTGTCCCCTCACCAAATCAATAGCTCAGACCTTTTGTTCCCGACCCGTACGAAGCGCAACGCACTCTTCGTCACGAGCCAAGCGCTCTGATATCCTCAACGTCCAGCTTCACCATGCCTCCGATCCCCCCATCCGACGAAGAAGACTACGACTCCGCCGCCGACTCCGACTTTGATGCGTCCCTCTCCCCATCCTCAGGCGAGGAGTGCGAAGCTAGTGGCGAAGATGCGGCTACCAAAGGGACCAAGAGCAAGAAGCGGAAAGTAGATGCAGATGGAGATGTGGATATGGCTAGTGGGGATGAGGGGATCGTGGCGCAGGCGAGGAAGAAGCAGAGAAGGAAGAAGGGGAAAGGAAAAGGGAAGGGCCTAGCTGCAGAAGCAGGAGACGAGGAGGAAGACGACGGAGAGGATGTGAGAGGGGTGGGCATTCGGGTCAAGCTGAGGAGTGGGAGGGGAGGGTGAGGATTCTTGGAAATATTATCGTAGGAACACAAGCTAATCGATATCTTAATACTACAGAGAAGCAGCAGCCAAAAAAGCCCCCACCAAGTCCACAGGTGCAACAATCGACATTGATTCCGTATGGACACGCCTCAACAACCCTCAAGGCCCTCCACTCACCGCGGCAACTAAGCCTACAGATTCCACGTCCGACATAGAGAACATTCCGCCTCGCTCAGACACAGCAGCACCCACGGTATCAACGCCGGAAGCCACCATCACAATCCCCCACAGCTATGTCTTCGCTGGCGAAACGCATACATCTACAAAAACGGTCCCTGCTTCTTCACTCGAAGCACAAGCATACCTTGCCTCAAAAGACAAGTCCACCACATCCCCAACCGATCCTCCACTACGGCGCCCCCTAGCACGCAAGGGCCTCCTCGAACCCAATCCCACCCTTACAATCAAAGGCCGCTCCCTTCCCCAACGAGCAGACCTCCCCTCCTCTATTGGCGGGCAGGGCACACGAAGCTTATCCGCCAACGCAAAAGCCTCGCAGTGGGAGATCGGGAAAGGGAAGGATAAGGCGAGGAAGCTGAATACAGTTGAGAAGAGCAAGTTGGATTGGGAAGCAGAGGTTGAGAGGCAGGGGATGCGGGAGGAGCTGGAGAAGGCGGAGAAGAGTGGAGGGAGTTACTTGGGGCGGATGGAGTTTTTGGGGAGGGGGGATGCGATGAGGGAGGAGGAGGCGAGATTGCATCGATTGAAGGAGATGGGGATGCAGGCGTAGTGGTACGCGTGCTGGTTGTACACCAAAGTCTGTGATTCAGTCTCTCATGTCAGTAAAAAGGTGCCATTGCCCATGAGCGATAGATTGTTCATGGTATGCTGACCGACTTTCTGACGCCAGGCCCAACATCACCCCGCAGACTATAACTTCCTACAACCTACTTCTGACTACCCCTCTCAATGTGATCACGAAGTTTTGATTGCCACTGTCCGACCAACGGCGTTGTATCGGTAATCGAGCGATGATCATTACACTGCCGCGACCCAAGATTCGACTGAGTAGTAAGAGGCCGATTCCCAATCAAGTTCGTATATGACCCTGCCCATTTGTCAGCCTGCCTATCACATACAATTGTTTCATCTTCCTCATCCTCCTGGTCCCAATCATAATTGTCCTCATCTTCTGCCTCTCCTGCCCTCGGAGGCCAATCAGGAACCTCCATGTCGGAGGACTGAGGCTGGACAAGATTTGACTGAGTCAAGCCAAGGTTCCCGATCATGTTCATATATGATACTGCTCTTTCGTCAGCCTTTCTCTCCCCTACCTGTATCCCCTCTTCAACTTCCTCGTCGCTATCATCATCGTCTGCCCCCATCTTCTTGAGATTCGCAAGGACCTCCTCCTGAGTGGCATTCTCATCAAAGCACCAGCGCTTAGCATCAAGCGCGTACTCATCGAAGATCTCACCTTCCCAACTCGAGTCGTACAACGTACTCTCAGTGGACGAATCGCTAATCGAGCCATAAAGCGAAGCTGGAGGCGACTTATATGGAGACCCTGGAGGTGACCCATACGGCGATCCCGTCGGTGACGGCGTCAGCTCGCGGAAACTGGGTATGAAACTCACCGCTCTCTCTCCCGGTAGCTCCTTTCCTTGACGCGGCTTCTCCTCCTCAATATCACCGAAAACACTCGACTTCCCAACCTC
>JAABUS010007012.1_pt1 | contig 13219 bp, 13 predicted proteins | sample 5560161 | NCBI WGS metagenome assembly JAABUS01 (sample SAMN10711885, study PRJNA513376) | rock metagenome | isolation source: Antarctica rocks | place: Antarctica: Victoria Land, Trio Nunatak nord | collected 2016-01-04 | reverse complement strand
CGGGGTCAGCTGCCCGCAGCGGTGCGCGGGCGGTGCTGTCGCTGCCGGAGGTTCGTTGGGCCGGCGCCGCGTTGGTGCTGTTCGCGGTCGGCGGCGCCCTGCAGTTGGCTGGCGCGCCGCCGTGGTCGTGGTGGGCGGCGTACCTGGCCTGCTACGCCACCGGCGGGTGGGAACCAGCGCTGGCGGGACTGCGCGCACTGCGCGGGCGCAGCTTGGACGTGGACCTGCTGATGATCGTGGCGGCGGTGATCGCGGCCAGCATCGGGCAGGTCTTCGACGGGGCGTTGCTGATCGTGATCTTCTCCACCTCCGGCGCGCTCGAGGCGTACGTCACCCGCCGCACCGCGGACTCGGTCCGCGCGCTGCTGGACCTGGCCCCGGAACAGGCCACCCGCCTGGGGGCGGACGGTTCCGAGCAGCTGGTGCCCACCGCGGACCTGGCCGTCGGGGATCAGGTGCTGGTACGGCCCGGGGAACGGGTCGGCGCCGACGGGCAGGTCCTGGACGGGGTCAGCGAGGTCGACCAGGCCTCCATCACCGGTGAGCCGCTGCCGGTGCTGAAACAGGTCGGCGATGAGGTGTTCGCCGGCACCTTCAACGGGACCGGGGCGCTGCGGGTGCGGGTCCACCGCGCCGCCGGCGACTCCGTCGTGGCCCGGATCGTGGCCCTGGTCCAGGAAGCCTCCGCCACCAAGGCCCGGACCCAGCTGTTCATCGAAAAGGTTGAGCAGCGGTACTCCGTCGGTGTCGTCGCCGCCACCGTGGCGTTGTTCCTGGCGCCGCTGGGGTTCGGCGCTGAGCTGCGCCCGACGCTGCTGCGGGCGATGACCTTCATGATCGTGGCCTCCCCCTGCGCGGTGGTGCTGGCCACCATGCCGCCGCTGTTGGCCACCATCGCCAACGCCGGCCGGCACGGTCTGCTGGTCAAGTCCGCTGTCGTGATGGAGCAGCTCGGGCAGACCAGCATCGTCGCGTTCGACAAGACCGGCACCCTCACCGAGGGCACACCCCGGGTCGCTGAGGTCCACCCGCTACCCGGGTCCGGCCTCACCGCCGATCAGCTGCTGATCCTCGCCGCCGCCGCCGAACGACCCAGCGAGCACCCCCTGGCCCGCGCCGTCGTGACCGCCGCCGGCGACCACAACCTGGGTGTCCCCGACGCCCAGGACTTCACCTCCACCCCCGGACGCGGAGTCACCGCCACCATCGACGCGCGCCTCATCGCCGTCGGCTCACCCGCCCTGCTGCACACCATCCCTGAAACGGCGGCAACCACCCACGCCCGCGACGCGGTGAACCGCTTCGAAGGGGCCGGGCGGACCGCGGTCGTCGTCCTCGCCGACGGCACCCCCATCGGGGTCCTCGCCCTCGCCGACCGGCTCAGACCAGGCGCCGCGGCGATGGTGAGCGAACTGGGACACCTCAGCGGGAACACCCCGGTCCTGCTGACCGGGGACAACCCCCGAGCCGCCCGCCGCCTCGCCGACGAGGTCGGGATCGGCGACGTCCGCGCCGGACTGCTCCCCACCGACAAAGTCGCCCACGTTTACGCGCTCCACCACCAAGGCCACCACGTGCTGCTCGTCGGGGACGGCGTCAACGACGCCCCCGCCATGGCCGCCGCCGACGTCGGCGTCGCGATGGGCCGGCACGGCTCCGACCTCGCCCTCGAAACCTCCGACGCCATCATCGTCCGCGACGACCTGACAACCCTGCCCCGTGCGATCGCGCTGTCCCGGCGGGCGCACCGTGTCGTCAAAACCAACCTGCTCTTCGCCGCCACCATCATCACCGCCCTCGTCATCGCAGACCTGATCTGGATCCTGCCGCTCCCGCTCGGCGTCGCCGGCCACGAAGGATCCACCGTCATCGTCGGACTCAACGGCCTCCGCCTGCTCAAAGCAGCAGCCTGGAACCGCGCCAGCACCGCCTCCAGCACCTAGGAACGCCTCACCACCCGACAGCGGCTCAGCAGACGACCGATCAGCTCAGCCGCCGACTCGATGGGTCCGGCTTAAATTGCCCCACCGGGTACGGCTTGGGTTGACATAGCCACCCTGCCGCATGTCGGGCAGATCCTGCGCCTGCCCTACCACCGGTGGCTGTTCCTGCACCGCTGCACTGGCCTGCTCGTGCTCATCGCGCTGCTGCACGGGCTGCTCCTGGACAGGGTCGTCGCCGGCTCCCCGTTGCTCAGATCGTCTACCTGATCATCGGCGCGCCGGCACGGCCGCCTACGCCTACAGCGAGCTGGTCATGCGCCGCCGGCTCCCCCGCGGCGACTACACCATCGCCCGCATCATCCGCCCCTCCGAGCAGGTCCTTGAGCTGCACCTGGCGCCGGTCGGCCGCCGGATCACACCCCGCGCCGGGCAGTTCATCTTCCTGCGCATCGGAGGTGACGACGCGTGGCGCGAGCACCCCTTCACCGTCACCGGCCTGTCCCCCGACGGTCACCTGCGCCTGACGATCCGGTCCCTGGGCCACGACACCGCCCGGATGCACGCCCACCTGCAACCCGGGCTGCCCGCCACCGTCACCGGCCCGTACGACATGTTCGACTACACCCTCGGCCGAACCCACCAGATCTGGATCGCCGGCGGCATCGGCGTCGCGCCGTTCCTAAGCTGGCGCACCGCCCTGGGCCTGGGCGCCCCGTACACGATCGACCTGTTCTACAGCACCCCAACCCAAGCCGACGCCGTCTACCTCGACGAGCTACGCGCCGCGCAACAGCGCCTGTCGCCCCTGCTCCGCGTCCACCCCGTCCACAGCCGCACCCAGGGCCACCTCACCGGCCAGAAGATCACCGCCACGGTTGAGCTCACCCCCGACACCCACGTGTTCCTGTGCGGACCAACAGCGATGCTCGACGCCCTGTCCCGCGACCTGCACCAGGCGGGCGTGCCCCGCGACTACCTCCACTCCAAACACTTCACCTTCCGCTAGACACCCCTCGGCCTGGCGCTGGGCCGCTGTCCAACCAGACGACAGTGACCGAGGAGGCCTGCTTCGAACCCTGGGCCAGTACTTCGCATGGTGCGCCAGGGCGCCGAGTTGCTGGCGATGCGCTCAGGCTCGGCGGGCGTCGCGGGGTGTCTGTCCCGGTACCTCGAGTGACCAGCCTGCCCCGTCGGCGAAGGCCTGCTTCAGCGGCTCGTGAGCTGCTCGCAGTTATCCTCGGGCGTGGCCCGCGGTCATTGCGTCAACGGTGCGGAGGCCGGATTCTGTGGCGTGGCTTGGGCCGGGACCAACGCTCGCCACGCGAGGGCGGCTCCACCTCAGCGGCGCTCGACCGCGGACCCAGCACCCCGACGGCACACCGCAGGACCGACGACGACGAGACAGGAAGACTGACATGACGGCGAAGACCGACACACCGCGGCCCCGGAAGAAGGACACAGGACCGCCCAGCCCGGACGGGGACGAGCAGTCCACCTTGCTCGGCTTCCTGGACTACGTGCGCGAGGCGGTCGCGGCCAAGCTCGAAGGGGCGCCGGAGCCGCAGGTCCGCCAAGCGGCTGTTCCGTCCGGGACGAACCTGCTGGGCTTAGTCACCCATCTCACCGCCGTCGAACGGTTCGTCTTCCTAGGGCAGGACGCGACGAGCTGGCCCAAGACCTTCCGGCCCGGCAAGGACGACACGATCGCCGGCGTGCTCGACCGTTACCGCGAAGCGATGGCCGAAGCGAACCAGCGCCTCCGGGCCTGCACCGAACTCGCTGAGCCCGCGGCCGCAGCACCAGGACGAGGATCGTCCCCGTCAATGCGGTGGGCCCTGACACACATGATCGAGGAGACCGGCCGCCACGCCGGACACGCAGACATCCTGCGCGAGCTGATCGACGGCTCCACCGGCCGCTGACCAGACGGCCGGCAGAGGGGATCGAGGCTCGCGGCCCGAACCGAATGCGCCGGAGACGTAGTGCACCTGGCCGTCGCAGCAGCTGGTGACGGCCAGGGGTTTGGCGAGCGCCGTTGCAGCCCTCGCCGTTGGCGTCGAGCTGGTCGAAGAACTCGCCCTGCAGCAGCTCGACGGTGGCCTTGGCGGTCTCAAGGTCGTCGGCATACGCCAACGGAGGTAGATCAGACAGGTGGAAGTCGCGTATCACGCAGGCGCTGGTGGACATGCCCTGCAGCGTGCCCCGCTGCTGCCGGCCCCGCCCAGCCGAAACCGCGGCACTGTGGACAACGCGATGCACGTGCACAGCTGGGCGTTCCTCGGGACATGCTGTGACCACCAGTCGCCCTCAGCTGACTACGCTGCGAGCTGCCGACGCACGGCCTCTTTGTCGATTAAGGACCAGACGTCACAGATCCGCCCGTTGCGGAACAGGTAAAAGACGTGCTCACCAAATTGCACGCGACGTCCGGATGTCTCCAGATCGAGAAACGTCCCGCTTGGCGTGCAGTCGAACCACAACCTCGCGGCGACTTGCGTCCCATCCGTGACGACGGTCAGGACCTGGTAGCGCAGGTCGGGGATGGCGACAACGTCGGAGCGCAACAGGGATTGATAGTCGCTGAGTGTCCATGGTGCACCGTTGTAGGTCATTGTGGAGTGAACGAACTGACCGAGATCGTCGAAGCGGCGCTCGTTCAGGGTGGTGATGTAGTCGCGGTAGATGTCTTCCAGCATGTCGTCGGACATCGTCTCCGTGGCTCCTGTCCTTCGCCGTCGTTATGGTCCTGTTGTGACCACGCGCGCCAGTGTGCCAGTGGATGGATGGCTTCCAGCTCATGTACGACGACGGCGGCGACGGCCCCGGCGTCATGCTGCTGCACGGCTGGCCGGGTGACCGGACCGACTTTCGTGAGGTGGCGCCGCTGCTTGCCCCCCACGCCCGGGTCATCATCCCGGATCTGCGCGGGTTCGGCGCATCCGACAGGCACGACCCTGACGTCGATCGCTACGGCGCAGCTGGCCAAGCTCGCAGCGTGCTCGGTCTGCTCGACGAACTCGGCTTAGGCGAGGTCGTTCTGGCCGGTTATGACGTCGGCAGTGGAGTCGCTCACGAGATCGCCAAATCCGACCCGAGGTTCGCTCGGACAGCACAGCGCCTACCCGTTGGATGAGAAGTGCCGACTCAGGCCGTCCCGTTCCGTACGCGCATCCCAGGTCGACGCTGCGGACGCCGACAGCGAACCGTTGCTGCTGCACGCCCAGCAGTACACGGTGCTGCGACTAGCCATGACCGCTCGAAAGCGCGCCGCCGTGATCCAGCTGCGTGACCAGGGCCGCATCGACGATGCCGTGCTCCGCCAGGTCCAGGCACGGCTTGATATCGAAGAATTGCGTCTGTCCAACCCCAAGCCGATCGACTGACCACCCCAACACTTCAGAAAGAGCTCGCACGCGGTGCGATGGAACACCAGCCGGCCACCATCTCGTCCACATAGATCAGCACGCCATGACCCGGCTCGCTCGCACACTCTGCGCATAGGGGCTGGTCGGTGTCCTACCAGCGCGCAGGTGTCTCGATAAGCCATGCAGCAGCAGCCTTGCGCATCAGGTCGTTGGATGCCGACGACGGCGGCGAAGTCGTCGAAGCGGCCGACCGAGGAGCAAACGTCGATCGTCGGCTCGTGGTCGGTCGGGAACCGGGGCCTTGCAGGCGCGACTGCGAATTTATCGATCACATCCGACTTTGGTGCAGGGATCGGAACCGGACCGGGTCGAGCCGGCGGAACCTCGACTGGCTGTTGCGGTGGGCGCTGCCCTGGCCTGTGCTCCGAGCCAGGGACGCCACCGCGGAGGAGGCGACGGGCATGATGAGCAGCAGGGCAGGCACGATGGCCAGGGCCGCACGCCATGCAGAACCCTACCGAGGCGGCGCCCACCGGACGCGCCGCAGACGGGCGGGTTGGGGTGTATAAACGTCGGTGGTAACTATCCCTTGGACGTAGGTACCAAGAGTCCTCCGGACGGCACAACCCAGACGGCCCTCCCCGACCCTCTTAGTCACTGAGAAGACACGACGTACTAAGAGGGTCTTTAGAGGGCGTCCCTTGCGCTAGGCTTGACCCTGACAGCACGAAGGAGGGTCAACCATGGACGAAGCCCGGCGCGCCGCGCTGCTAGAGGACTACAAGGACGCGACCCGAGAGCGGGATCAACTCAACGTTTACGTCGAGGCCCTTGCGGGTCGCCTTGGGATCAAGGAGTTCACCGCCGCATCTGTCAGCGCTGCGGACGACAGCGCCAACCTGACGGACGACGTGACGACCTTGGTGTACGAGGGCGAGTTCGTGGGGATGGGCATCCCGGCCGCGTCGGAGATCACGCTACGGCGATGGTCACCTGTCCCCGCCATACGCCCAATCAAGACGACCGGCATCCTGAGTGCTTTGCGCAAGGGCGGCCTGGACATCGCGGAGCCGCGAATCGTCTACCGCTCGCTTTACTCGACGCCGCGGTTCAAAAACTTGAAGGGCGGCTTCTGGGGCCTTGCTGAGTGGTACCCCACCACCGCACCGACCAAGGTTGTCAAGGTCGCCCCGCAGGACTCTCACGCAGAGCTGACCGCAGCCGGTTCGGGGGAGCCGTCTGCGCCTGAGTTCCCCTCCCTGACCGAGGAGGGGTTCGGGATGCCCAAGGAGGCAGCGTCGTGAGGAGATGAGAAACCCGCCGCCCCTGGTGTCAACGTTACGGGCGGCGGGTCAGGGCAGAGCCCTAAGTATTCCCATCCGTTGGGCCTCTGCCGTGGCTTGCGACCACGGTGGAGGCCCCTTACTGGGCGGCGAGCAGGTTGCCAGTGGGTCCCTTAGACCGGCCCCAGAGGGGTTCGATTCCCCCGCCGTCCACAAGGTAGGAGAGGTAACCGCCTGCTGCATCGTCCGCGTCCAATGTATCGCATAGCCCCTTAAGGAGGAGCCCGTGCCGGACAACGGATCGTCACGATCCCAAGACGATGAGGCCGGCGAGCCGTATGAGCGCGACGATTTCCTCCGTGACCTTGGCAAGGTCAGTCGGCGGCTAGAGCCCGACGCGGAGTCAGGGAGCAACGACCCACCTCCACTCCTTCCAGCATCGTCTTGAACATCGGCTCGGCGTCGTCCCGGTGGTTGTACCGCCACGTGTACTCGTCCAGGTAGGACTGAAGGTGCCGCGCGCTGACCGCGTGGTACACCCCGTCGATGCCGCGCTTCACCAAGGACCAGAACCCCTCGATAGTGTTGGTGTGGATGTCACCCACGACGTAGACCTTGCTCGCGTGGTGGATGCGACGGTGCTCGAACCCTGCCTCGCCCAAGCGGTTATATGACTTCCACTCGTCGGTGTAGATGAGCGAGGCGGGGAGGATGCGCTTGCGCATGTGCGGCATGAGCGTTGTCGCCTTCGCGTCCTCAACGGCCAGGGCGATGACGTTCCCCCCGCGCTCGACCATGCCAAAGACGGGCGTCTTGGTGGAGTCCTGACGACCGGGTCGGCCTGTGCGACCGTTGCGGCGAACGCCCCCAACGTACGTCTCATCGGCCTCGACTGGCCCGGTCAGTACCTTGTCGTCATCTAGTAGCAGGTTCCGGATCATGTGGAGCATGCGCCAGGCCGTCTTGTAAGTGACACCAATCTCGCGTTCCAGCTGCTTGGCCGAGACACCGCACCGGGTCGAGGACATTAGGTAGATCGCGTGAAACCAGAGGGCGAGCGACGTGCTGGACTTGTGAAAGATCGTCCCCGCGGTCGGGTGGATGTGATGACCGCAGGTGTCGCATGAGTAGGAGGGGCGGCTCGCAACACGGTGAAACTTGCGCTCTACCAGGCACTTTGGGCATTGGGCATGCGCCCCGTCTGCGCTGTACAACTTTCGCCAGAGGTAGTCCAAGCAGGCGGTGTCGTCGGGGAACTCGTCGCGCATTTCCATTGCGGTGTAGCGCGATTCGCTGGACGCGGCACGCTTCGGCTGATTGCGGTTGACCCCTGGCATTCGTCAATCATGGCAGATTATGTACCTACTGTCAAGGGATAGTTACCACGTCGGTTTAGGCTTCGCGGGCTTCTGGCGAGCTCTCCGCGGTCTTGGCCGGGTCGCGTTCGATTACCGGGTCCAGAATCCCGTCGATCTTGGCCAGGAGGTCCGCGTCGAGCTTGACGCCGGCGGCGGCGACGTTGTCCTGCACCTGCTCGGGCTTCGAGGCGCCGATGATCGCGGTGGCGACGTTGTCGTTCTGCAGCGTCCAGGCTACGGCGAGCGCCGCCATGGACAAACCCTGCGCCTCGGCCAGCGGCTTGAGCTGTTGCACCCGCTGCAGCACGTCGTCGCTCATCCACCGCTTGATCATGTCCGCACCGCCCTTCTCGTCAGTGGCGCGCGAGCCGGAGGGTGGCTGTTCACCGGGCCGGTACTTCCCCGTCAGCACCCCCTGAGCGATCGGGGACCAGACGACTTGGGAGATGCCCAGCTCCTTGGAGATGGGCACGACCTCGCTCTCGATCACCCGCCACAACATGGAGTACTGGGGCTGGTTGGAGATCAGTTGGAAGCCGAGCTCGTTCGCGAGTGACTGCCCCTCCCGCAGCTGGTCCGCAGTCCATTCGCTGACCCCGACGTAGAGCACCTTGCCCATCCGGACGAGGTCGGCGAAGGCCTGCATCGTCTCTGCCAGGGGCGTCTCTACGTCGTAGCGGTGCGCCTGGTAGAGGTCGATGTAGTCGGTCTGCAGCCGAGTGAGCGAGCCGTTGGCCGCGTCCATGATGTGCTTGCGCGAGAGCCCAAGGTCGTTGTGCCCACCTGGCCCGATCGGCCCGAAGACTTTGGTGAAGATCTCCAGGGACTCCCGCCGCTCGCCCTTGAGCGCCTCGCCCAGCACGGTCTCGGCCTTGGTGTTGGCGTAGACGTCAGCAGTGTCGAAGGTGGTTATGCCGCACTCAAGAGCCGCCCGGACGCAGGCCGTGGCCTGGTCGTTCTCGACCTGCGAGCCGTGCGTCAACCAGTTGCCGTAGGTGATCTCGGAAATCTTGAAGCCGGAGTTGCCGAGGTAGCGAAATTCCATTCGGTCAACCTACACAAAAAACAGGACGCCCAGCCCCGCCGGTGGATCCTTGCGGTCAAGCACAACAACCCTGCTGCGCTGGGAAGGCGGCGGCCACAGCGTGCGACTTCTTCGTTTGGCGTTCCTTCGTCGAGGGATTGGCCAAAGACGGCCTTCTGTCATTGGTCGGCTTCGCGGCGGATGAGGTAGTGGACGTTGATGCCGGACCCAGGGGAAGTGGTTGGCTGAGCACCCGTCAACCTCCCGTCTGCTCCCGCCATCGGGGAGTTTCATCGTTAGGGTCGCTCCGCGAAGGCCGCGCGCTGCGACGAGCGGCCTGTACCCCAACTCCCCAGATCACCCGGGATCAGGCTGTCCACCCTGGCCTACTGACCCGAACAGTGCGACTGGCGCCGCTCCAGCTCCATGCACGGCACCACAGATCAGGTGTCACCTATCCGTGCAGCAGACCGCACGAACGTGCACCTCAATCAGGCGACGCTTGGGCGGCCGACTACCCGTTCGAAGGAGACTTGGCTGCCGTTGGGAACTCTCGTGCAGATTGCCGCCGATCTCGGAATGACGATGATCCGCGCTGACACCGATCTTGACAACGTTGCGTCACAGCGGACCCTCGAACACGCGGGCTTCTACCAGGTGGAGGCCGACTCCAAGCTGTATCACTACGAAGCCCCTATCGGCATAGTGTGGACGTAGCGCGCACCCGCTTGGCGTGTTCACCCTGGTCGGCGACTCTCGCCAGCGCTGATGTCGTTGATGGTGCGCTCGATCCACGCGATGCGGCCGCGTTCGAACTCGATACCCCACTCCAGGGTGGCGCGATCACCGAACAGCGGGTCGCGTGGGGATGGAGCCGGGTCGGGGGCCCGGAGGCCGGTCGTGTCGAGGTAGCGCTGCAGGGAGCGTTCGTGGTGTTGCTTGATCGCGGACAGCATCGCTACCGCGTCACGGGGTGGGAGTAGCCAGACGAGGTAGACACGCACCAAGATCTCGCCCTCGTCCACCTCCGGCGTCGTTGAACGCAGCCAGCGACGCACCGCCGCTCGGCCGGTCCGGGTAACGCGGTAGCGCTTGGTCGGCCGTGGGCCGGGCCCGTCGATGACCTCGTGCGTGACCAGGTCCTCGAATTCCAGATCGGCGAGAGTGGGGTAGATCTGACTGTGCCGGGCGTGCCAGAAGTAGCCCACTGGTCGGCGCAGCTGCAGGGCCAGCTCGTACCCCGTGGCGGGGCGCCGGGCCAGCAACCCGAGCAGGGCGAACCCGAGCGTGGACACGGGCGACAGCTTAAGCCGGAGTCATTACCGGCTCCCGGACCCATCAGGGATGCCGGCCCGAACCGACGCGTCCTTCCTGAGCTCCGACTGCGGCTGAGCCGGTCAGCCCGTTAGTGGCCGGCTCGCGGACGGCAGTGACGGTGTAGGGCGAGGAATCTGGCGGGTGGTCGAGCTGGCTGTTGACCACCAGGATCCGGCCCCAGCGATCGCGGGCCAGGGTGGTCGGGCTATCGAAGGGGGCGAACTGGTCGGTGACCGCGGCCACGACGCGCCCCCGGCGTAGACCGGCATCTAGCTGCGCGATGTAGACGCCCTGCCCGGCCGGCGGGTCGTAGTTCAACACGGCGTAGAGGGTGCGGTTGTGCAGCTCCAAACCGTCGGCGGCGAACGACCCAGGGCCGAGGTCGACCACACTCGCGCGGCGATGGCTCACGTCGACGCGCAGCAGAGCTTCCAGGCCCTGCGAAGAGACCAGCAGAGTGGCCTGGTCGGCGCTGGCGACAATGCCGTTAAGGAACCAGTACGGGGGAGGCAGCCCTGGCTCGACCGGGGTTAGGTCCAGCCAGGGCTGCAGGACGCCGACCCGGCTCCCGAGTAGGGGGGCCCGAAGGATGACCGGGTTGGCGAAGTCGGTGACGTAGACCGCGTCGTCGGTGACGACCAGGTCGTTGAGGGAGGCTGGCCCGACCTGGCCCGCCGGGGCGGGCCGGTGGGTGAGCAGCCGCCCGGAGGGGCTGTACACGTCGAGCGCGGTCGATCCGGCGACGAACACCCTCCCGACGCGGTCGGTGTGCACCCCGAGCGCGGACGTTCGCCCAGCCGCGCCCGCCCGCGCGAACACGCTCATCTGCGGCCGGTCGAGGCGGCCTTGGTAAACGGCGCCGGTGGCTGAGCTCGTCACGAAGAAGGTGCCCCGCCGGCCCAGGCCGATACCCTCCGGCAACACCCCCGCAGCACGTGAGACCACGTAGCGGTCCGGCAACCGGTCCGGCCTGCTGGCCGGTACTGCGTGGGACGGCAGGGCTGGAACCGCCAGCGTGGCCAGTACCACGAACAGGGCGGCGAGGCCGCGTCGCTGTCGTGTCAACGTGACTTTGGTGCGGTCCGAAGTTGTAGCTCTTCTCATGGGGCGCCTCTCCCTACGAATGATGTGGGCGTGGCTGGTCAGGTGCATTTATCGACAAGACGGGCCTGAACGCGTCGGACCATGGCCGATACGGGCCAACACCTTTCCTACTCTCCTCTTCCTTATATGTCTACATAGACATAATTAGCAACCTGGGCCAACCCGGGCTCACCCGGGGCAGGAAGGTGCGGCAGGGTCGACGGAGTGGTCGTTTGCTGTCGATCCGGACGTAAGTGAGCGCGCGTCAGCCGAACCTGAGCACGCCACCCAATCGCCATAGCTACCGGCTGTAGCGCCAGCATCGCGCCCTGGTCGGCGGACCGCCGCTGCGTGCACCCGATCCGCCGGGCCGTCCGGGTGAACGATGCGCCATCCACTCGATCAATTGGGCGTTGAAGTCAGCCGGAGAAGCGAAGGTCCGCCCCGGTAGGAACGAGGTCTGGAGGTGGGCATGGGCCCGTTCCACGATGCCCTTGGACTCGGGCGCGAGGGCGGCACTGGTGCACCCCGATCCCCAGCGTGCCTCGGACCGCCTCGAAGTAAACAGTGCCCGATGGCGCGGTGAGTTGCGCTCTGCCGGTACGGCGCGCTTCGGAGGGCACGGGTCTCGGGGTGGCAGCGCATCGACGCTTGGCCACGGTGTGAAGGGCGGTTGCTGCCAAGGTTGAGATGGTGACGTGTCCGTTAACCGCTGCTGGCCTCCGGGGGTGCAGCCCGGGCCAGTGAGGCGAACGCGGGCTCGCTACGGACCCGTCCGGGGTGGGACGTCTCTTGCGCACTGCCCCCTTCCTAGGTCGCCCACAGTTTTCCGGGAGCCCTCGCCCAGACGGGCGGGTGAGCCGAGACTAGGTGTGATGATGGGCCGGTGGTGAGGATCCCAGTCGTCGAAGCTCACGCCGACCTGGCCATTGTCGTGGGTCGCATGCCGTTCGAGTTCAACACCGAGTTTCACACGGCCGGTCCCAGCGCCGAAGAGCTAGCGCGACGATTCGCAGACCTGCTCGCCCGAGGCGACGTGCTGGTCCTGCTGGCTAACGACGAGCATGAGCGGTCAGGCTTCGCGTATCTCACGCTGCGCCCAACCCCCCTACTACAACGGGTCGCTAGCCCAGCTGGAGGAGCTGTACGTCAGACGGGTCTGCCCCCGGTTCGGTTGACTCCTGACCTGTGGGGACTGCGGTCCCTGCTGGAAGGATCATCACCGTGCCGAAGCCCTTCCCACCCGAGTTCCGCCGTGACGTTATCGCGGTCGCGCGTCGGGGTGAGTCCACGCTGACCCCGATCTCACGGGACTTCGGGATCTCTCCCTCGTGCTTGCACCGAGCTGCGCGCCTGGCGATCATCACCTGGATCGAACGGACCTACCACCGACGCCGACCACAGCGCCGCCTCGGCAAGATGACACCCATCGAGTACGAAGCCGTCCACGCCGTCACTGGCAACCTGAACCACCCACCCCGCGAGTCAATCAAAGCGGGGGGAGACCCTACCGGCCGACGTGGCTCACTCCGTGGCTGTACGCATGGCTAGCACTGTCGCTTCTGCCGCTTACACCTTGGTCGTGACGGTGGCCTTCAGGCCCACACGCCCAGCCACGACCTCGCACCGCTCGTGGTCACCACGCAGCCGCCTCCCGGCTCAAGCAGTACCTCGACGGCCTCGGCGGCCTGTGGTCTCAGGGGTTGCTGGCCGACAAGGTCCTTTCGGGTCCGGGGTTTCGCGGGAAGCGGTTACACCGGTGGTTCGACATCGGGTTGCTGCTCTGGTGGGGCTTGGCCCTGCGTGAGCGGGTCGCCGTGTTCGGTGAGGATCTGCTCTTCGAGGG
>JAABUS010007010.1_pt1 | contig 13220 bp, 10 predicted proteins | sample 5560161 | NCBI WGS metagenome assembly JAABUS01 (sample SAMN10711885, study PRJNA513376) | rock metagenome | isolation source: Antarctica rocks | place: Antarctica: Victoria Land, Trio Nunatak nord | collected 2016-01-04 | reverse complement strand
CGCCGATGTTCTTCCCGTTGGGCGGCGGCACGCTGTCCGGTGTATCGAAACCCGGTGAGATCGTCTGGTCGCGGGTGTTCATCGACGGCGGCGCACTGCACGTCGACCTCGGCCGAGGCACCGCCCTGGAGCTGCCGGCCGAAGAGACGGAGCGCAGGCTCAAGATGACCACACCGGAATGGCCGATCATGCACATCGTGTTGCACGGGGTGGGCCGCGACCAATTGATGGCGCGGCACAAGGCGAACCACGCCAACGTCGTCTATACGCCCGATGCCGAGACCGCCGACAAGGCTTTGCTGGCCAAGGCTGCGATGTTCGCCGAACTCGGTGTCCAGGTCCACCTGGCCGGCCAGGTCAACACCTGACCTTTCTCCCTCACCGCGCACGCCACCCACTGCGCACGCCACCCACTGCACATGCCACCCACCGCGCATGCCACCCGCTGCGCATGCCACCCGCTGCGCATGCCACCCGCTGCGCATGCCACCGACTGCGCATGCCACCGACCCGGGGCGGCGCGCCTGGCGATCCGGCGCGGAGACGATCGATAGCATCGGTGCACAACGTGTAGGAGGAGATGGCGCATGCGCGCACTCGAAGTACTCGGTCTGGCAGAAGACGGTGCCCACCTGGTGTGCCACGACCCAGCCACCGGCGAAAAGTTCACCCTGCCCTCCGACGAACGGCTGACCTCGGCGGTCCGCGGCGACATCAGCCGGCTCGGTCAGCTGGAGATCGAGATGGAGTCCCAGCTGCGGCCCCGCGACATCCAGGCCCGGATCCGGGCCGGCGCCAGCGTTTCCGAGGTTGCCGCTGCCGCCGGTACCAGCCCGGGCCGCATCGAGCGTTTCGCCTACCCGGTGCTGATGGAGCGTTCCAGCATCGCCGCATGCGCGGCCACCGCCCGGCCGGTAGGCCCGGCCGGGCCCGCCGCGGTCGCGATCCGCGACGTGGTCGCCGACACCTTGTCCGGTCGTGGTCACACCGGCCCCGTCGAGTGGGACGCCTTCAAGGACGCAGGTGGATGGGTGCTGGCCGTCAGTTGGAGGGCGGGGCGCAGCGAAAACACTGCGCTGTTCGGGTTCCATCCAGGACCCGGCGGCGGCACCGTCACTCCCAGGGACGACGCGGCTCTCGACCTGCTGGACCTTGCTCGTAAGCCGCTGCGCACCGTTCGGCCGGTCACTCAACTGGAGATCGAGCAGACCCAGCGCATTCCCAGGGTCGTCGATGAGCCGGCTGATGCCGGCTGGGCGGTAGCGGTTCGTCGGCAGGCATCGACGCCCGACCCGGCGGCCTCCGCTCAGCAGGCCTCCGCTCAGCAGGCCTCCGCTCAGCAGGCCTCCGCTCAGGCCTCCGCTCGGCAGGCTGCCGCTCCCCAGACAACCGCTCAGCAGGCTGCCGCTCCCCAGACAACCGCTCAGCAGGCTGCCGCCCCACAGCAGGCCGGCGCCGCAGTTCAGGTGGATCGGTCCGGATCGGTCACCGACGATGACGTCCAGCTGAACTCGGACGAGCAGCTGGTGGCCGACATGGTCCAGGACGAGCGGGCGGGCGCCCGCCCGGCGCACACGTCGCACGAGCAGATGGTCAGAACCGGCACGGACTATGCGCCGGCCCGCTCGGCGAAGAAGTCCACCAGGCCCGCCAAGCCGGCCATGCCCAGCTGGGACGACGTGCTGCTCGGCGGCGGTCTCCGCCAGCGCTGACACCGATCCGACCGACCGGTGCGACACCCGCGATCGGGCCGGAGTTGAGTTCAACCGCACTTGAACTCGTACGGTTGCTGGGGGACTCCGGCCGGCCGTCCGCGGCAGAAAACCATGACGGGGGCGTCGGTGGGCCGCCGTAACCTGAAGTCCTCATGACTCATCCCGCACCGCGAATAACGGATATCGCCATGCCCGGAACGGCCCAGGACGCGGCCACTGGTCCGTCAACCGCGCCGACCAGGAACGCGCCCGCCCACACTGCGCCCGCTCGGACCGGGACCACTCCGGCCGCCACCACTGGTGCGCCCGGCTCCCCGGCGACGACAGAATCCGCGCCCGGCAGCACCCCGACCGGAACCCGCCGCTCCGGCTCGGGCGGCACCAACCACTCGGTGTACCGGTCCCTGCGACGTCTCTATCCCTACCTGCGGCCGGCGTTGCCGAACCTGGTCGGCTCTGCCGCGGTGGCCGCCGTCGCCACGTTGTGCGGACTGGCATTTCCGCTGGTTCTGCGCAAGATCATCGACGGCCCGATCGCCGATCGGCACACTGCCGGGCTGTGGTTGCCGGCCCTACTGCTGCTGGCCCTTGGCATCGGGGAGGCGGCGCTGTTCAACGTTCGCCGGCTGCTCGCCGGCCGGCCGATCGTCAGGGTCGAGCAGTCGATGCGCGATGCTCTGTACCGCAAGCTCCAGGCATTGCCGGTGGCGTTCCACGACCGATGGCCAGCCGGCCAACTGATCTCCAGGGCGGCCTCCGATCTGGGCGTCATCCGCCGCTTCATGGCCTTCGGCGCCGTGTTCCTGGTCGTCAACATCGGTACCTTCGTGGTCGGCGTCGTCATCCTGATGGGTCTGTCGTTGTCGCTCGGCCTGATCGTGGCCGCACTGGCGGTTCCACTGGTCGGCCTGTCCTGGTTCTACGAGAGCCGCTACCAGACGCTGGCCCGCCGCTCCCAGGACCAGGGCGGCGATCTGACCACCACCGTCGAGGAGTCGATCCTCGGTATCCGGATCATCAAGGCGTTCGGTCGCAGCGCCCACCTGGGTCGGCGCTTCGTAAGCCAGGCGCGGGAACTGCGCAGCACAGAACTGGGCAAGGCCAAGGTGATCTCCATGCTGTGGGCGGTGATCATCCTGCTGCCGGAGGTTTCTCTCGGCCTGGCCCTGATCTTCGGGATCCAGCAAGTGGCCAACGGGGAGATGACGGCCGGCCAGTTGGTGGCATTCTTCGGTGTCGCCATGGGTCTGCGCTGGCCGATCGACTCCATCGGATGGCTGCTCGCGCTGGCCAACGACACTGCCGCCGCGACGGACCGGTTCTTCGAGGTGATGGACTCCGACATCACCATCGCATCACCGGCGAGCGCGGTGTCGCCGGCCGGCCGCGCTGGTCACCTCAGGTTCTCCGAGGTCTCCTACCGCTTCCCGGACGCTTCCGCGGACACCCCACCGCTGCTGTCCGGGATGAATCTCGATGTGGCGCCCGGCGAGACGGTAGCCGTGGTCGGCTCCACCGGTTCCGGCAAGACAACTGTGACGGCGCTGGTGGAGCGGCTGTACGACGTCAGCGGCGGATCCATCACCCTGGACGGGGTGGATCTGCGCGACTACGACCTGGCAGACCTGCGCGAACGCATCGGAATCGCCTTCGAAGAGCCGACGCTGTTCTCGGCGTCGGTCCGGGAGAACGTGTTGCTGGGCAAGCCGGACGGCACCGACGACGAGGTGCGCGAGGCGCTGCGGATCGCCCAGGCCGGATTCGTCGACGAACTGCCGTGGGGCCTGGACACCAGGATCGGCGAGCAGGGCATGTCGCTGTCCGGCGGACAGCGGCAGCGGCTGGCGCTGGCCAGGGCAGTCGTCGGCCGGCCGTCGGTGCTGGTGCTGGACGACCCGTTGTCGGCGCTGGACATCCACACCGAGGCGCAGGTGGAATCGGCTCTCAGGTCGGTGCTCGGATCGACCACGGCACTGGTGATCGCTCACCGCGCGTCCACCGTGATGCTCGCCGATCGGGTGGCCCTGCTGGCCGACGGCAGGATCATCGCGGTCGGCAGCCACTCGGATCTGATGGCCACGGTTCCCGAGTACCGCTATCTGCTGTCCAGTGACGAGACCCAGGACAGCAGACTGAAAGATCTTGCGGCGAAGGGGCTTTCACGATGAGCGGGCAGAACCCGGCACCGGCGCCCGATCGGGTGACCCAGGCCGACGACGGTTGGCGCAGCCCGGGCCCGTCACAGCAGGACCGGGTAGCGGCGGACGACTCGTGGCGCGGCGTCGCGTCCGAGGACGAACAGGTCGTCTCGGCGGAGGTCGGGGTCAAGCTGCAGGCCCGTTCCAGGAAGCTGCTGGGCAGCCTGCTGCGACCGCACACCGGACGCATGCTGGTGTTGCTGGTGATCACCGTCGTCGAGCAGGCGTCCTACCTCGCCGGCCCGCTGCTGGTCGCCTACGGCATCAACACCGCCATCCCTGCGTTGGCCAGGGGGGACGGCACACCGTTGGTGCTGACGGCGATCGGTTATCTCACCTGCGGGGTGCTGAACGGGCTCACCAGGGCCCTGTTCACCAGGGTCGGCGCTCTACTGACCCAGGCGGTCCTGCTGGAGCTGCGGACCAGGGCGTTCCAGCACTCACAGGCACTGAGCCTGGACTTCCACGAGAAGTACACGTCGGGCAAGGTGATCTCCCGGCTCTCCAGCGACGTGGAGACTCTGCAGGAGTTGGCCGGGGAGGGCCTGGACCAACTGGCCAGCTCGGTGCTGTCCATCGTCGTCATCACGGTGACGCTGATCGTCTACGACCCGCAGCTGGGCCTGGTGTCGTTGGCTGCGTCCATCCCGATCGGCTTGCTGACCCGTTGGTACCAGAAGCGTTCGCAGTCGATCTACCGCCGGACCAGAAGTTCTATCGCGGCGCTCATAGTCCAGTTCGCCGAGACGATGAACGGCCTGCGTGCTGTGCAGGCATTCCGCCGCGAGCCCAAGAACACGGCCATCTTCGGGTCGCTGAACGGTGAGTACAGCAAAGCCACCGGCGACAGTCTGATAGCGCTGGCGATCTACACGCCAGGCCTTCGACTCATCGGCAACATCACGCTGACGGTGGTGATGCTGCTCGGTGCGGTGCGGGTGATCGACGGAACCTTCGGCATCGGAGACCTGGCCGCCTTCCTGCTCTACGTGCGTCGGATGTACGACCCGCTGGAGGAGCTCGCATACTTCTACAACGGGCTGCAGTCGGCGACAGCGGCGATGGAGAAGATCTCGGGTCTGCTCGAGGAGAAGCCAGGCGTGCCGGAGCCGGCCGACCCGACGTCGCTGGGCGAGAAGGTCGACGGCACGGTGCGTTTCGACGAGGTCAGCTTCAGCTACGACCCCAAGATTCCGGTGCTGCCGAACATCGATCTGCAGATCCCGGCCGGGCAGACCATCGCGGTGGTCGGTGCGACCGGCGCCGGGAAGTCCACGCTGGCCAAGTTGCTGGCCCGTTTCTACGACCCGACGGCCGGCACGGTGTCACTGGACGGGATCCCGCTGGCCGACTTGTCGACTGCCGACCTGCGGCGTGGTGTGGTGATGGTGACCCAGGAATCGTTCCTGTTTTCCGGGTCGGTGGCCGAGAACATCGCACTGGGCAGGCCAACGGCCAGCCGCGCCGAGATCGAGTCATCGGCCGACGCAATCGGGGCCGGGGCCTTCATCCGGCGGCTTCCGGACGGCTTCGACACCGACGTGCGCAAGCGCGGCGGACGACTGTCAGCCGGTCAGCGCCAGCTGGTGGCGTTCGCCAGGGCATTCCTGGCAGATCCGGCGGTGCTGATCCTCGACGAGGCTACCGCTTCGCTCGACATCCCCAGTGAGCGAGCGGTGCAGCGTGCGCTGAAGTCGATCCTGACGGGGCGCACGTCGGTGATCATTGCCCACCGGCTGTCGACGGTGCTGATCGCCGATCGGGTACTGGTGGTCGAGGGCGGCAAGATCGTCGAGGACGGCACGCCCGAAGACCTGATCGCCGACGACGGGCACTTCGCCGGTCTGCACGCGGCGTGGCGGGAGTCGCTGGTCTGACCGGCAGGTGCCGCTCACGGCAGCCGTCACTCCGCGGGCGGTCGCCAGGCCGATCGTCTCCCGACGTCGAAACCCGCCCGCCGTAGGTTCCGTGCGCTCACCGAATCCGGCAGCACCGTGGAAACGGCTGTGCTGCAGCGGTTCTGGACGGCAACCCGTAGTCGATGGCGTAACAGGCGGGACTGCGCCCCGGCGCCGCGCCGATCCGGCAAGGTGGTCGCGCCGCCGAGCACCGCGACCTCGCCATGGATGGACATGGCGCCGGCGGCGATCGGCACACCGCCGTCCACGACGAAGAAGCGCAACAGTTCGGGGAGCCGGTGTTCAGCGGCGATGAACGCCGCCACCTCAGCCTCGATGGGCATCGTCAGCTGATAGCCGGCCAGCAGCACCTGGACGAACTCCTCCGGCGATCGGGCGGGCACCACACCACCGCTTTCCAGGCGCTCCGGTTCTGCGGAGACATCCCGGACCGCCAGCCCGCGGTCGGAGACTTGGGTGAAGCCGGCGGCCGTCAACGTCGAGGCGGCTTCCTGCGGGGGGCCGACGATCGTCGGCCGAACGTCGTGCTGCTGGGTTGCGAGATCGATGGCGGCAGTGAGGTTTTCCGCGTCGACGCCGGTGATGGTTGACAGGAAGCCGAGAGCCGGTGATGTCACCGATATTGCCAGCAACCCGAACTGCTGCCAGACCCGGAATCGCCCCGGCAGTCCGGCGTTCCGGGCGGCCTCGCAGGCCAGATCCATCCGTCGATGAACGGCCAGCTCTGCGGCACTCTGCATCGGATGAGTATGGCGATTCCGCTCTGCGGACCCCATCCCGCCGATGACTTCCGCTCCTCGCCCTGCAGGCGGTATCGGTGGACCCATTTCGACAGGCACTGTCGAGATACCCCCGCCTCGGCTGCGATATGGGCGATCGGGCGGTGCTGGCAGCGCAGCACCAAGCCGTAACCGGCCCTGCGGAGTCAACGGCGCATTACGGTGAGACATGGGCAGGCTCCTTGGCTGACTCAACACGATGGATGTTTCGCAACTCCCATCCTGTCGCCAGGGGCCTGCCCAACCCATCACCCGGCTACCACGTCACCAACGTCACGCCCCGCAACAGCTAGGCTGCCCGGTCTTGTGCACCGTCGGGAACAGCCACCACTCCCCCACCGATTCCACTCCGCTCTCGGCGCCGGCGTTGCCCCATCGCCAGACTCGTTGCTGGCGGCGGCCGCAGGGCTCTCGTCGACGCCGCGGCAGCAGTGCTCGGTGGCGAGGCCGCTGCGGTGCATCAGCGCGATCGCCGCTCGGCGGCCGCCGGTGTCGTAGGCCAGCAAGGCCATGCAGACGGGCCGGGCTGCGATCTGCACCCGAATCACGTTCCGGTCTTGACAAGTTGTCGACGGGGGAGAAGGGTCACGCTACCGCAGCTGTCTGGCAGCCTGGCAACTGCGACTTGCCAGCACGGTCCTTGGGAGGCGATCAAAGTAGCTCACCTACCGATGGGGAGATCCCTTGTTCGATCGCTCGAAGAAGGGACCCTGCAATGACCGTTGATCGTTTGTCCCGGGTTAGTCTTCTCGACGCTCTGGTCGACGCGCTCGCAGGGCAGATCCAAAGCGGGGAGTTGGCTCCCGGCGCGCAACTGCCGGGGGAAGCCGCCATCGGCGAGAGGTGGGGAGTAAGCCGACCCGTTGTCCGTGAAGCTCTCGCGCTGCTTCGGGATCGCGGTTACCTGCACACGGTCAATGGCAGCGGTACCTTCGTACGCCACCCCGACGTCTCACATGTCTCGGCCGCGCTCGAACGACTCATGAATCTGACCGAACGGGATGTGCTGACGGTCGACCACCTCTACGAGGCGCGAACCGCGATTGAGGTGGCCGGTGCCCGGCTGGCCGCCCTGCACGCCAACCCAATGGACCACGGCGAATTGCGGAAGTTCCTGCAGGATATGTACAACAGCCGCAGCGATAAGGCGGGATACGCGGCTGCGGACGTCGGGTTCCATGTCGCAGTGGCACGAGCGAGCAAGAACCCGCTGCTGCCTGCCCTACTCACTCCACTGGTGCGGACCATCGTCGAAGGGGTGATGGAGAGCCACCGAACGCCGCGGGGCGTCGCCCTGGGATTGAAAGGCCACGGCTTGGTGCTGGAAGCGGTGGTCGCCGGCGATGCGGACGCCGCAGTCACGGCGATGACCAAACATTTGCAGGATTCCCGCAAGATCTTCCCGCCAGATGTGCTGCTGCGCCTCTCCACCCCGTCCCGGACCGCGGCGCGGTAACTGTCGGAAGCATCGCCTGCGCTGAAGGTTCTTGACAGCGAGCGGCTCAGCCGCTCATAGTCCTACCTGTAGGGCAGCTTGACAGGCGCACGGGTAATTCCACTGCAACAACTAGGAGTGCGATGTCGGACAGCGATGGGCCGGGAACGGTTCTGATCACCGGAGCCACTGGTGGCATCGGCACGTCGGTCACCGAAACCCTGCACGACGCGGGATGGAATGTGAGTCTGCTCGACCTGACGGAGGAGCCGCTCGCCGTTCTCGCCGGAAAGTTGAACGCGGTTCGGGGTGATTCCGCCCTTCACCACCGCGGAAACGCTGCGTCAGGTTCCGATGTTGCGGAATGGGTGCAGAAATCCGTCGACTCCTTCGGCGAAATCACTGGGTTAGTCAATGTTGCTGGGTTGTGGCGTTCGCAGCAGTTCGCCGAGCTTTCGCTGGACGACATCGACACGGTCATCGAGGCCAACCTTCGGACTGCGATCGTGTGCTGCAAGGTCGCGTCTGTCCGGATGGTCGCCGCGGGCCGCGGCAGCATTGTCAATTTCGCCTCCACCGCCGGCGAATACGGTTCGGTTTCGCCGGCGGCCCACTACGCCGCGGCAAAGGGCGGAGTGATCGCCCTGACCAAATCGCTGGCGCGTGAGCTATCCCCGTTGGGCGTCAGGGTCAACGCGGTGTCGCCCGGGCCTGTCGACACCAACGGTCTATATCAGGGCAGTGCGGTCGCCACTACAGCGGTGGCCGCCCGCACGCTGCTCGGCCGGCTCGGTACGCCCCGCGAGATCGCGACCTGCGTGGCGTTTCTGCTCAGTACCGACTCCTCGTTCGTCACCGGGCACGTACTACGAGCCAACGGCGGGAGCCTGCTGTGATCGGGCGGACCGAGGGCGCCGTATCGGCCCGGCAGCGGTTGTTCCGGCTGCTGGCTGCCGGCGAGGCCGGCGTCATCCTGGCGTTGGTCATCATCTGCATCGTCTTCCAGCTGTTGCAACCGGCTTTCAGCTCCGGCGCTGACGTGCGGGCGATCCTGTCGGGGCTGTCCTACCTCGGCATCATCGCCGTCGGGCAGATCATCTTGCTGGTCGGTGGCGAGTTCGATCTATCGGTCGGCTCGACCGCCGGGCTGAGCGCGATTGTCAGCGCGGACATGATGGCGCGGCACAGCATCCCGGTCGCCATATCGCTGCTGATCGGGCTGGCCGTCGGCGCGGTGGTCGGGTTGGTGAACGGCATCGTGGTGGTCAAGTTCCGGATCCCGGCCTTCATCGCGACCCTGGGCATGCTGTTCGTCGCCCAGGGCGCGACCCAAGTCATCACCGACGGACAGCCCATCTACCCGTTGCCCCAGGTGATGTCCACCATCGGCCAGGCGACACCGTTCCTCGGCCTGGGCTGGTCCTTCGGCTTCTTGATCGTCGTCGCGATCCTCGGCGAATTGTTTCTGCGTATTACGGTGCCCGGTCGGAACATGTACGCGGTCGGCGGCAATCCGGTTGTCGCCCGGCTGGCTGGCATCCGGGTCGAGCGCTACAAGATGGGTGCCTTCATCTTGTCCGGCACGCTGGCCGCCGCCGCCGGCATGTTCGTCATGGGCAATCTCGGTTCCGGCAGTACCTCGATCGGCCAGGGGTGGGAGCTGCTGGTGATCGCCGGAGTGGTGGTCGGCGGGGTCAGCCTGTTTGGCGGCGTCGGTTCGGTACTCGGTGGTGTGATCGGCATGCTGCTGCTGGAGGTCGTGCAGAGCGGCCTTGTCGTCGTCGGCATCAGCCCGAACTGGCAGACCATCGCCGTCGGTTCCATCATGGTGCTGGCCGTGGGTCTGGACGTCTGGCGCCGCCGGCTGCCGGACATCGAGCCGGCCGAGCACGCCGGTCAAACCGTCGTCACTCCCACCAAGACTGGAACTCTGGAACCGGAGGCACTGGCCGACGGGTGATCACCGGCATGCACTCATTTCTTGCATCTCATTGCTTTTTGTCTGTCGCAGTGCCCCCTGCCCCACCCACTGAACAAGAGAAGGAGCATTGGCATGAGGTTTCCCATCCAAGTCGCCGGGATAGCGCTGGTCGCCGCCTTGGGCGTAGCCGGCTGCAGCAGTAGCAGCACCACCGCCGGCAGCTCGTCGGCCGTCTCCACCAGCGCGGCTCTGGCCAGCAGCGCGGCCGTTGCGCCGCCGGCGAGTTCGGCACCATCAAGTTCGGCATCCTCCAGTGCAGCCGCGGTGAGCTCCGCGCCCTCCAGTGCAGCCGCGGTGAGCTCCGCGTCCTCCAGTGCCGCCGCGGTGAGCTCCGCGCCCTCCAGTGCAGCCGCGGTGAGCTCCGCGCCCTCCAGTGCAGCCGCGGTGAGCTCCGCGCCCTCCAGTGCCGCGCCGGTCAGTTCGGCAGGCAGCGGTGCTCCCGTTGCCGGGAAGAAGATCTCTATCCTGTGGGTGCAGCCGCTGTTCACCCATCCGGTGCACAAGATCATGCAGGCCGGCTTCAAAGCCGCCTGTGACCAGGCCGGCGACACCTGCACCCTGGTCGGAAATCCGAGTGCGACGAACTACGACATCCCGGCGACGATCACCCTTGCTGAGGCGGCGATGGCCAAGACAAAATTCGACGCCATTGCCGTGTACGACGCCGATCCGGGTATTGACTCGTTTATCGCCAAGCTCGGCCAGGAGGGCTACCCGGTGGTGACCTGGCACGTGCTTCCGGCCGCCGGCTCCGTTCCCGGGCTGAAAGCGGCTGCCGCGGAGGATATTCCGACCGCTGGCGCGAACGCTGCCAAGGCCATCGGCGCCAAGATCAACGGCACCGGAACGGTTGCGGTCACCGAAGGCAGCTCCAACACCACGGAGAACTTGATGGTGAAGTCGTTCACCGACACGATGAAGTCGTCATATCCAAACGTCAAAGTGCTGCCTGCGGCCCTCGAGGGTTTTGACCCGGCAGCCGCGCAGACCAAGGCGGTCGGCATCATCCAGGCTAATCCTGATGTGGTGGCTGCTTTCTCCACCACCGGTGGCGGCCCGGCTACTTGGGCCGGCGCGCAGCGTGTCGCCGGTAAGAAGCTGACCATCATCGGGATGGACTACACCCGGCAGAACCTCGATCTGGTCAAGTCCGGCGACGTGTACGGCGTGGTGGCCCAGCCCCTGTACGCCGAGGCGCAGAAAGTCGTCGAACTGGCCGGCGCCGTGGTCAACAAGCAGCCGTTCCAGTACCTGAACACGCTGCCGTCGCCGGTCATCACCAACGGGCAGCTGCAGCCGTATTACGACATCCTGACCAGAGCTGGGGACTGATCGAGGCGGGTGTCGGCCGGTTCGGACGGACTTGCCGGCACCCGGCCTCGACGGCGGTCCGCACGACCGAAGACGGAAGAGGGTGGCCGGGGATGCAGGCGGATGCGGCACTTGAGGTTCGCGGTGTCACCAAGTCGTTCGGCGCGACGAAGGCGCTGTCGGACGTCTCGATGGTGGTTCCCGCCGGGACCGTGCACGGGCTCCTCGGCCAGAACGGCGCTGGTAAGTCCACTCTGGTCAAGATCATGACCGGCATCTACGGGCAGGGTAGTTTCGACGGGGCCGTGCTGGTCCGTGGTTCGGGGGTTGCGTTTGCTCGGCCGCAGGATGCCCGGCAGCTGGGCATCGGCTATGTGCCGCAGGAGATCGACGTTGCCGAGCACTTGACTGTCACGGAGAATGTGCTGGCCGGGCACCTGTCCGACGGCATGTGGTTCCGCCGCAGGCAGGCCGCTGGAGTGTGCGCCGAGGTGCTGGCCAGACTGGGCTTGCACGTCTCGCCCCGCGCGGTGGTGGCCACCTTGTCGGCCGCCCAACGCCAACTGCTGATGATGGCGAGGGCGTTGGCACTGGACCCGGCTGTACTGGTGCTGGACGAACCGACGACCTCGCTGGACGACAGCGAAGCTGCGGCGCTCGGTCAAGTGCTGCTGGAGCTGCGGCGGACCGGGCTCGCGGTTCTGTACATCACCCACCGGGTCCCCGAGGTGCTGGCGATTTGCGACAGCGCAACGGTTCTGCGCGACGGCAAGGTCGTCGACCAGTTGGCGGGCGACTCGCTGACCGCGACCAGAATCGTCACCGGAATGGCCGGGCGGGTGATCAAAAACCTGTTCCCTGGGCGAAACTATGTCCCGCGGGACACGGTCATGTCCGTCCGCGGGCTCAACGTTCGCCCGGTCGGTGCCACCGCCGCGCGGGTCAGCGATGTCGGCTTCGACCTGCACCGCGGCGAGATCCTCGGGATAGCTGGGCTACTCGGCGCCGGCCGCAGTGAGCTGCTGTCGGCCGTCTACGGCGCGGTCGCACGAACCGGCACCGTCACCGTCGGCGGGCAGCAGGTCCGGCCCGGGCATCCACGGTTCGCCCGCGCATCGGGCATCGCCATGGTCACCGAGGAGCGGAAGCGAGAAGGACTGCTGTTCAACCTTTCCGTGCTGAGCAACATCACTCTCGGGTCCATGGACAAGGTCTCGGTGCGGGGGCTGATCCGAGGGCCGGCCGAACGCAAGGTCGGGCGCGGGGTGATCGGCGACCTCCAGGTGAAAACGCCTCGGCTGACCAGCAGCGTCGAGCACCTCAGCGGCGGCAACCAGCAAAAGCTGCTGATCGGCCGGGCATTGCTGTCCGAGCCGCGTATCGTGCTGCTCGACGAGCCCACCAAGGGAGTAGATGTCGGCACCAGGCAGCAGATATACCGCGTCATGGGATCGCTTGCTGACCAGGGCATCTCGCTGATCGTCATCTCCAGCGAACTGGACGAGCTACTCGGGATGTGCGACCGGTTCCTGGTACTTGCCGCCGGCCGGCTAGTCGACGAATTTCGCAAGGGCGACGGCGGCGAGACCCGCATCTTGGCCGCCATCGCCGGGGCCATCGCCGGGGACGACCTGATCACTCGATGACCTCGGGTTCGAAGACATCAGGATGCGCAGCGCGGCACCACGTCGTCACCGGCGCCGCCACCGGAATCGGGGCGGCCATCGCGAGCAGGCTGGTCGCCGCCGGTGCCAGAGTGACCGGCGCAGGACTGGACGTCGAAGCGGGTCAGGCAATGGCAACGCAATTGTCCGGCGGCGACGGGGCTTTTGAGTTCGTCGGCCTCGACGTCACCGACGAGAACGCTGTCGTAAGATTCTTC
>JAABUS010007007.1_pt1 | contig 13221 bp, 11 predicted proteins | sample 5560161 | NCBI WGS metagenome assembly JAABUS01 (sample SAMN10711885, study PRJNA513376) | rock metagenome | isolation source: Antarctica rocks | place: Antarctica: Victoria Land, Trio Nunatak nord | collected 2016-01-04 | reverse complement strand
GGGCCGCCGTCATACCGCTGTCACGCAGGTACGCCAATGCCCCGCCGTACTGCTCGTCGAGGACCCGCAGGAACTCGAGCATGGTCCCGGGATCGGTCCGGGTCATCGCCCGATCCCGTTCCCGCTGTTCCTCGTCGTCGATCGCCGCCAGCATCTGGTCGGATCGCTCCTGCAGGCACGAGGCGCTCAGCGCGTAGTCCGCCGCGATGTCCACCGGCTGGACACCCACCAGCGCAAGCGCGAGCGCGACGACCATCCCGGTGCGGTCCTTGCCGGAATGGCAGTGCACGAGCACCGCTCCAGCGGGGGCGTCGGCGAGAGCGGCGACTGCCGCGACGATGCGCTCACGGTTGCGACGCAAGCTGCCGATGTACGTCGCCGGATGGGTCTGCTCGACCTCCGGGTCACGTTCGTGCTCCCGACTGGGATCGATGAGGGGCAGCACGCGGTAGTCCGTCGAGTCGGCGAACGGACTCGGGTCGCGGTCGATCTCCTCGAGGGAACGCAGGTCGATGATCCGGCGTACCGGAATGGCCAGCACCGCCTCCACGCCTTCCGCGGTGAGCCAGTGCAGGCTGTCCGAACGGATCAGCGCGCCGGGCCGGATCCGGTGCCCGTCGGCGGTCGGTAGTCCACCGAGATCGCGCACGTTCAGGCAGCCAGGCCATTGCAGCGGGCGCGCCCCGGCCGACCGCCCGCCGGCCGGGGCGTCGGGCCGGCTCAGCTGGCCGGCGGGACGATCAGCGCGAACTGCTCGCGCGCCGGTCCGGCGATCTCGGCGATCCGGCCGTACGGCGAATCCCGCGGCTCGCTCAGCTGCGTCCCGCCCAACTCGACGGCACGATGGGCCATCGCGTCGGCGTCCTCGACCTGAAAGTAGGTCAGCCAGGCCGCCGTACCGTCCGCGGAGTCACCGAGGCCGCCGACGGTCTGTCCGCCCACCTCGGTGGTCGCGTAGTGGAAGCCCTCGCCACCGAGGTCGGTGAAGGTGTAGCTGAAGACCGCTTCGTAGAAGGCCTTGGCGGCGGCGAAGTCCAGCACGTGGGCCTCGTTCCACACCACCGCACCCGGCTCGTTGTAACGCTGGAAGCCGGTGTGCGACAGGCCCTGCCACAGACCGAAGAAGCAGCCAGTGGGATCCGCGGCCACGGCCATCCGCCCGAAGCCCATCACCTCCATAGCCGGCATGAACACGGTGCCGCCTGCCTGGCTGATCCGCGTCGAGACGGCGTCCACGTCGTCGGTGGCCAGGTAGGTCGTCCAGGCCGGCGGTGGGCCCTCCTGGCCCGGCATCGACTGTCCGATCCCGGCCACCGTCCGCCCGCCGAGCTGGCCCTGGCTGTAGAAGTTCGTGGTCTCGTCCCCGACTTCGAAGTCCCAGCCGAACAGCCCGCCGTAGAACGCCCGGGCGGCCTCGCCGTCCGGCACCATCAGATCGACCCAGGCCGGCGTCCCCTCCGGCCAGTTGGTGTCGCGTGTCGGCATCGCCGACTCCCTTCTGCTGACGGACCCCAGGGTGCTGAGGTGCTGCCAGCCTGGCACCGCCCACCGACAACCAGAAGACCGGCTCAGGCCGAGGCGCCGGCGTACCGCCGCAGGGACCGGGTCCAGATGACACGGGTCAGCACCAGCAGCGCAAGGGTGAACGCGACAGCGCCGAGCAGCAGCCAACCGGAAAGCCGCCCGGTCAGCGCGGAGGCGGGCACGGTGACGGCGAAGGCCAGCGGCACCAGGAAGGTGAAACCGATCCGCAGCCAGCCGGGATAGATCGTCACCGGCCAGCGGCCGGCCTGGTACATGCCGTCGAAGAGCTCCACCAGGAAGTTCACCCGCACGATGATGAACGCCGACGACGTGAGGATCAGCCAGAAGCAGTAGACGTCCAGGCCGCCGAGGACCAGCGCGAGCACGAAGGCCAGGACCGACCACACGTCGACGCCGGTGTTCAGCCGGCCCAGCGCGATGCCGATCAGCAGCAGCCCCACGATGATGTCGATCGCCTGCCAGAGGCCGAAGCGCCGCACGCTGACCAGCAGCTGGGCATCCTCGGGTTTGGTGAGGATGTAGTCCAGGCTGCCGTCCTCGACGTCCTCCATGAGCTGCTGCATGTTCGGCTGGATGACTGAGCGGATCAACCCGCCGACGAGCACGTAGACGCCCATCACCACCAGCAGCTCGTCGCTGGACCAGCCGCCGAGGGAGTCGGTGTGCGAGAACACCAGGGCCAGTACGACGATGGCCGTGCCGACGGCGATCAATGACTGCAGCAGGCTCAGGAAGAAGTTGACGCGGTACTGCATCTCGTTGAGCGCACCGACCCGCAGGAACGTCAGCGCCAGCCGGGTCCGGCGCCCGGTCCCCATCAGCTGCCCACTGCTCATCAGTTGCCCACGGCTCATCAGTTGCCCACGGCAGAGTACCGGCGGACGGCGAAGCGCCACACCACCGCGACCAGTGCCGTCGACGCGGCCACCCAACCGGCCTGCGCGGCCAGCCCGACGAGCAGCTCGCGGGTGGACAGGTCGCTGGCGAGCACCTCGATCGGGTAGCCGAAGGTGTACCGGAACGGCAGGATGTCGGCCAGCGTCCCTGCCCACGCCGGCAGCAGCGCCAGCGGGAGCAGTCGCCCCGACAGCAGCAGCTCGGCGGTGAAGTAGATGTCGTAGAGCGCGCTGACCCGGGTGGTCCAGAAGGTGACCATCCCGAGCAGCCACAGGAGCATCGTGCGGATGAGGTAAGCGCCCCAGATCGCGACGAGGAACACCACCGCCTCGAGCAGGGACACGTCGAACGTGGGGCGGAACACCAGCGTCAGCCCGGCCGCAATGGGCAGCCACAGCAGGATCGCGACGAACTTCCAGCCGGCGAAGTAGGCGATGTCGTAGTGGATCGGGTGCACCGGACGCACCAGCATCCCGGACAGCTGCCCCCGCCGGATCCGCTCTTCCCAGCCGTAAGGCGTGAAGACGATGTTCATGTTCCGGACCAGCGTCCAGACGATGTAGTACGCCGCGAACTCACCGGCGGTGATCCCGTCGACGCTGCCGCCCTGCGAGCGGGCCACCGTCTGCCACACCACGAGGTAGATCACCGGCTCGGCGATCATGCCGAGCAGGTAGGCGTAGTTGGCCGTGCGGTACTGCAGCTGCACCTGCACGGCAGTCCGCATGGTGACGGCATACAGGCCGGGCAGTCCGGTCAGCCGCCGGCGCCGCACGTCGCTCACGTCGTCGGGTCGGGCCCGAAGGCCCGCTGTACGGCGGTGCGCCCCTCCGGCACCCGGTCCAGGAAACCCAGGCCACCGCCCAGCAGCTCGGCCCCGGCCCGGGCGAGCGCACCCACGGCGAGGTAGCAGAAGGCGCCGCCGACGGAGACCCTGGCCACCCCGGCCGCGGCGAGATCGTCGACCGAGCGCAGGCCGGGTACGGCGAGGACGTTGACCGGGCGGTCCACCTCGGCGACCAGCCGGCCGATGTCGGCGAGGTCGGTCAGTCCCGGCGCGTAGAGGACGTCGGCCCCGGCTTCCTGGTAGGCCTGCAGCCGGGCGATCACCTCGGCGAGGTCGGGGTCGCGCTGCCGGAAGTAGTTCTCCGCCCGTGCGGTGAGCACCAGGCCCGGCGCGGCCTCGGAGGCGGCCGTGACCCGCTCGGCGGCGTGGGCGACGTCGTACATCTGCTCGCCGGACCAGTCCTCGATCGAGAAGCCGGCCAGCCCGGCCGTGGCCGCGGCCCGGGCGGTGTCGGCGACGCCGCCCGGGGTCGGCCCGAAGCCGTCCTCGAGGTCGGCCGACACCGGCACCGACACGGCGGCCGCGAGCGCTCCCGCGTGCGCCAGCGCCTCGTCCGGTGTCACCTGTCCGTCCAGCCGACCCAGGGACGCCGCATGCCCGCCGCTGGTCGTGGCCAGGGCACGGAAACCCAGCGACTCCAGCAGCCGGGCGGTGCCGATGTCCCACGGGTTGGGCATCAGCAGCGGCGTACCCGGGACGTGCAGCGCGAGGAACGCGTTGTCGGTCGCATTGTCGATCACTGGGGCACCTTTGCTACCGACGACAACGGCGCAGGTCCGGCGAACACCTGCTCGATGACGTCCTCGATCGGCGGATCCTCGATGGTCAGGTCGCGGACCTCGTGCTCGGCGAGCAGCCGGGCGGCGACCGCCGAGGTCAGGTCCTTGGCGACCCGCAGCGAGTAGCGGCCGTCCTCGGCGCTCTGCACCTCGCCGTACGCCGACAGGTCGGCGGCGTGATCGCCGAGGGTGACGCCGATGGTCTGGTGGGGGGAGTAGCGGGCGGACAGCTCGCGCAGGCTGCCGTCGTAGAGGATCGCGCCGTGGTCGATCACGATCACCCGCTTGCACAACGCCTGGACGTCGGCCATGTAATGGCTGGTCAGCAGCACGGTGGCGCCGTAGCGGCGGTTGTACTCGGCGAGAAAGGCGCGTATCCGCTTCTGCATCGTCACGTCGAGACCGATCGTCGGCTCGTCGAGGAAGAGCACCTGGGGCCGGTGCAGCAGCGCAGCGGCGACCTCGGCCTTCATCCGCTCGCCCAGCGACAGGGTGCGCACCGGCTTGCGGATCAGGTCGCCGATCTCCAGCAGCTCCACCATCTCGTCCCGGATCGCGCGGAAGTCCGCGTCAGGGATCCGGTAGATCGCGCGGTTCAGCTCGAAGGAGTCCAGCGCCGGGATGTCCCACTGCAGCTGGTTGCGGTTGCCCATGACCAGGGTCATCCGGCGCAGGTAGTCGTGGTCCCGTTTAGAGGGGAGGTATCCGAGCACCTCGGCGGTGCCGCCGGTCGGGACGAGCAGGCCCGAGAGCATCTTCAGGGTGGTGGTCTTGCCCGCGCCGTTCGGGCCGAGGAAGCCGACCATCTCACCGGCCGCGATCTGGAAGGAGACGCCGGCCACGGCCTGCACCTCGCGGTGGCGGCGCTTGACCAGGCTGCGGACCGACGCCCGCAGACCGGCGTCCCGTTCCGGCACCTTGAAGCTCTTGGCGAGCTCGTCCACCCGGATGTCCACGTCCCCGGAGCCGGCCATGCCCGGCACAGTATCTGCGTCGGGTGGTCCGCTCCCATCGAGTTTGCGGCTACCGTGACCCCCGTTCGTACACCACTAGGTGTATGCTCCGTGTATGGGTCGGACGAACGTGGTCGTGGACGACGAACTCATCGACCGAGTGAAGCGGATCTACGGGGTGCGCACGGCCCGGGAGGCGATCGACGTGGCGTTGCGCCGGTTGGTCGGGGACGTCAGCCCGGACCCGCACACCGGCCTGCTTGCCTTGGAAGGGATGGGCTGGGGTAGCGATCTGCCCGACATCCGGGGGGAGGACCCCGGACTGCAGGACTGGTTGCGTGCGTGATCCTCGTCGACACCTCTGCCTGGATCGAGCTGTTCCGCGCCACCGGTAGCCCCGCTCATCTCACGTTGCGGGGACTCCTGGCCGACCGCGCGGAGCTGGCCGTCACCGAGGTCGTCGTCATGGAGGTGCTGGCGGGCGTCCGCACCCAGCGCGAGCACCGGGCCGTCCGAGCGCAGCTCCTCGGCCTGCCCGTCCTCGCGCTGCGCGGTGTGCTGGACTACGAACGAGCGGCCGACCTCTACCGCACGCTGCGCCGCCGCGGTGTGACACCGCGCCAGCTCACCGACCTCCTGATCGTGCTCTGCGCGCTGGACGCCGACGCGTCCCTGCTGCACGCCGATCGCGACTTCGATCTGCTCGCCGCGTGGGTGGGGCTGGCGATCCACCCGCACCAGTAGCCGAAGCGCGCACAGACCCCACAGCTGCGCTCGTGCGGCGCCGTGCCGACCTCGCTCGACCTACTCGAACGACCTGGGATGATTCGCAGCAATGTCTACGACAAGCTCAGCCGTTGGCTCTGCGACCAAGCGGCCCTTGGCACCTCTGCGTCGCTGATCCGGCGCCACCGCAGCGGTCCGGCTCGCCCCCGTGACCAACTGGCTCATCTAAGACGCTGATCGGGCACGCACCAGGAGCATCGACGTATAACGCTTCGCTGAAGCGTGGGTGCAGCACGCGGTGGCCACGCTGTCCCGCCGACGCCACGGCCCACGGCCACCGGTCCGCACCCCGCCCCGGTCGTGTCGCACCATCCATCCCCTGTGCCGGAACGCATCCGCCGCACCGGCGGCCGGGGCGGTGACGCGCTAGGTTTCGGACAGCCACAATGTCGTGGCCGGAGCACAGGAGGGGATCGCGGTGGCAGCCGTGGCAGCCAGCGACCTGACGAGACTCGAGGACGACTACCGGGCCAAGGCGGTGCGGCTGCTCGAGACCGCGAACGCCGCGGCCGAGCCGGCTCCCGCCGGCGCCGCCCCCCGCTCCGATGTCGCCGGGCCGGAACCGCACGCCGGGTTGTCCGGACCTGATCAACACGCGCTGAAGTCCTTCCTGCGCCGCTACTACTGGCAGGCGCCCGTCGAGGACGTGCTGGCCCGCTCGCCGCAGGAGCTGGCCGACGTGGCGCTGGCCCACTACGACCTGGCCCGTCAGCGGGCCCAGGGCACCGCCGTCGTCCGGGCCGCGACGCTGTCCGTCGACGAGGGGCAGCCGCTCGGGACCCGGTCGGTGGTGCAGATCGTCTCCGCGGACATGCCCTTCCTCGTCGATTCGGTGACTGCGGAGCTCAACCGGGTCGGCCGGCAGCTGCACCACGTCGTCCACCCGGTCCTGGTGGTGCGGCGCGACATCGTCGGCGCGCTGATCGAGGTGGTCGACACCGCCGACCCGGGGCGCTGCCCGACCGACGGCGTCGTCGAGTCCTGGATGCACATCGAGATCGACCGGGAGACCGATCCGGCCGTCCTGCGCCAGATCGAGGCGGACCTGCGCCGGGTCCTCAACGACGTGCGCGAGTCGGTGGAGGACTGGGGCAAGATGCGCGCGGCCGCCGTACGGGTGGCCCGCGAGCTGGAGAAGTCGACGCTGGACCTCCCGGGCGAGGAGACCGCCGAGGCCGCGGAGCTGCTGCGCTGGCTGGCCGATGACCACTTCACCTTCCTCGGCTACCGGGAGTACCTGCTCGAGGCCGACGACAGTGCCGGGCTCGGCCTGCGCGCCGTGCCGGCCAGCGGACTCGGCATCCTGCGGGCCGACTCGGACATGGCCAATGCGGTGCGGATCCTGCCGCAGGCAGCCAGCGAGCGGGCCCGCGAGCGCACCGTGCTCATCCTCACCAAGGCCGACTCCCGGTCAACCGTCCATCGCTCGGTCTACCTGGACTACATCGGGATCAAGACCTTCGGTGCGGACGGGGAGGTGGTCGGCGAACGCCGGTTCCTCGGCCTGTTCAGCTCCGCCGCCTACACCGAGAGTGTCACCTCGGTCCCGGTGCTGCGCCGCAAGGTGACCGACGTGCTGCGGCGGGCGCACCTGCCCAAGAGCAGCCACAGCGGCAAGGACCTGCTCGACATCCTGGAGACCTACCCGCGCGACGAGCTCTTCCAGGTGACCGTGGAGGAGCTGCTGCCCGTCGCGATGTCCGTCCTGCACCTGCGCGAGCGCCGCCAGACCCGGCTGTTCCTGCGCCGGGACATCTACGGCCGCTTCTACTCCGCGCTGGTCTACCTGCCGCGCGACCGCTACACGACCGCGGTGCGGCTGCGCCTGCAGGACATCCTCGTGGAGGTGCTGCACGGGACGAGCGTGGAATACACCGCGCGGAGCACCGAGTCGGTCCTGGCCCGGCTGCACTTCGTCATCCGGGCTCCCCGCGAGTCGCTGCTGTCCACAGTGGACGGTGAGGCGCTGCAGGAGCGATTGGCGCGGGCGGCGCGGTCCTGGGGGGACGACCTGTCCGACGCGCTCACCAGCCGGTACGGCATCAACCGGGCCTCCAACCTCAGCGCCCGCTACGACGCGGCCTTCTCCGAGGGCTACAAGGCCGACTTCCCGGCCGAGCAGGCCGTCGACGACCTCGAACGGCTCGAGCGGCTGACCGGCGACGAGCTGTCGCTGCAGCTCTACCTCCCGGCCGGCGCGGCCGACAGCGAGGTCCGGTTCAAGATCTTCCGGGTCGGTGAGCCGCTGCTGCTCTCCGAGGTGCTCCCGGTCCTGCAGCACATGGGTGTCAGCGTCGTCGACGAGCGTCCGTACGACGTCCGCCGGCCCGACAGCGAGCCGGCCTGGATCTACGACTTCGGGCTGCGCCAGCGCGTCCCGGTAGGCGAGGCGGGCCCGGAGCTGGCCGAGCGGTTCCAGGACGCCTTCGCCGCGGTCTGGCGCAGCCGGGCCGAGGACGACGGACTCAACGCGCTGGTCCTGCTGGGCGGGCTGAGCTGGCGTCAGGTGGCCGTGCTGCGGGCCTACGTCCGCTACCTGCGCCAGGGCGGGCTCACCTTCAGCCTGGACTACGTCGAGGCCTGCCTGGCCGGGCACGTCGACATCGCCCGCCTGCTGGTGGAGCTGTTCGAGGCCCGCTTCGTCCCCGGTGCTGCCGCCGACGACCCGCAGCGCCAGCAGCGCTGCGCCGCGCTCACCGAGCAGATCACCCTCGGCCTCGCGCGGGTGGCGAGCCTGGACGAGGACCGGATCCTCTCCTCGCTGCTGGCGGTGATCCGGGCCAGCCTGCGGACGAACTTCTACCAGGTGACCAAGGAGGGTCAGCCGCACACGTACCTGTCGGTCAAGCTGGATCCGCACGCCGTACCGGACCTGCCCGAACCGCGTCCGTTCCGGGAGATCTGGGTCTATGCACCCCGCCTGGAGGGCGTGCACCTGCGCTTCGGCGCGGTCGCCCGCGGTGGTCTGCGCTGGTCGGATCGGCGCGAGGACCTGCGCACCGAGATCCTGGGGCTGGTCAAGGCCCAGATCGTCAAGAACACCGTCATCGTGCCGACCGGGGCCAAGGGCGGGTTCGTGCTGAAGCAGCCGCCCGACCCGGCCGACCGGGACGCCTACCTCGCCGAGGGCGTCGCCTGTTACCGCATCTTCATCTCCGCCCTGCTGGACATCACCGACAACCTGAGGCCCGATGCCGCAGGCGTCAACCGCACCGTGCCACCGGGCGACGTGGTGCGCCACGACGGTGACGACAGCTACCTGGTGGTGGCCGCGGACAAGGGGACAGCGACCTTCTCCGACATCGCCAACGACGTGGCCGCGGCGTACGACTTCTGGCTCGGTGACGCCTTCGCGTCGGGCGGCTCGGCCGGCTACGACCACAAAGCCATGGGCATCACCGCCCGCGGCGCATGGGAATCGGTGCAGCGGCACTTCCGCGAGCTCGGGGTGGACACCCGGACGCAGGACTTCACGGTGGTAGGCGTCGGGGACATGTCCGGTGACGTCTTCGGCAACGGAATGCTGCTGTCCGAGCACATCCGGCTGGTAGCCGCGTTCGACCACCGGCACATCTTCCTGGACCCGGATCCGGTCGCGGCGACGTCCTACGCCGAACGCCGTCGGCTGTTCGACCTGCCGCGGTCCAGCTGGGCCGACTACGACAGCGGTCTGCTCAGCGCCGGCGGCGGCGTCTTCTCCCGTACGGCGAAGCGGATCGACGTGTCCCCGGAGGTACGCCGGGCGCTGGGGCTCGGGTCCGAGGTGGAGGCCCTCACCCCGGCCGAGCTGATGAAGGCGATCCTCGGTGCGCCGGTCGACCTGTTCTGGAACGGCGGCATCGGCACCTACGTCAAGGCCAGCACGGAGAACAACGCCGATGTCGGCGACAAGGCCAACGACGCGATCCGGGTCGACGGCAATGCGTTGCGCTGCAAGGTGATCGGCGAGGGCGGCAACCTCGGCTGCACGCAGCTCGGGCGGATTGAGTTCGCGCTTGCCGGCGGCCGGATGAACACCGACGCGATCGACAACTCCGCCGGAGTGGACACCTCCGACCACGAGGTGAACATCAAGATCCTGCTTCGCCAGGCCGAGCGGGACGGCGTGATCGAACCGGCCGAACGCAACGGGCTGCTCGCCGAGATGACCGACGCCATCGGCGAGTTGGTGCTGCGGGACAACTACGACCAGAACGCCGCGCTGGCCTGCGAGTCCGCCTTCGCCCTGTCGCTGCTGGACGTCCACCAGCGCTACCTGCGGCGGCTGGTGCGCGCCGGCCTGCTCAACCGCACGCTGGAGTTCCTCCCGACCGACCGCCAGCTGGCCGAGCGGCAGCGCGACGGCATCGGGCTGACCACGCCGGAGTTCTCCGTGCTGCTCGCCTACACCAAGATCGCGCTCACCGCGGACCTCCTCGGTTCAGGGCTGCCCGACGACCCGGCCGTCCAGCCCGCGCTCTACACCTACTTCCCGGTCCGGCTGCGCGAGCAGTTCCGCGCGCAGATCGACGCCCATCCGCTGCGCCGGGAGATCATCACCGCCCAGCTGGTCAACGAGCTGGTCAACAGCGCCGGCGTCACCGGGGTCTTCCGGCTGTGGGAGGAGTTCGGGGAGAGCACCGAGGCGATCGCCCGCGCCCACCTCGCGGCGGCGGCGATCTTCGACATCGGCGGAGTCTGGGCGCAGGCCAAGGCGCTGGACAACGTCGTACCGGCCGACATGACGACCACGATGCGGCTGGAGGCGTGCCGGCTGGCCGAGCGGGCCACCCGCTGGCTGCTCACCCACTCCGAGCCGCCGCTGGACATCGAGGCGCAGGTCGATCGGTTCCGGATCGGCGCCCGGAAGGTGGTGGACTCGCTGCCCGAGCAGTTGCGCGGCATCGACGACGACGCCTACCAGGGTCGGCTGCGGGAGCTGACCATCTCCGGTGTACCGGAGCCGATGGCCCGCACGGTCGCGACGTTCCCCAAGGCGATCTCGGCGCTGGATGTGGCCCTGGCCGCCGAGCAGACGGGCAGCTCGGTCGAGCAGGTCGCCGCGGTCTACTACTTCCTCGACGAGCGGCTGGCGCTGGCCTCACTGCTGGAGCGGGTCATCCTGCTGCCGCGGGCCGAGCGCTGGCAGGCGATCGCGCGGGCGGCCCTGCGGGACGACCTGAACGCCGAGCACTCGGCGCTGGCCGTCGAAGTGCTGTCGGCCGACGGCGGCAGCGCCCAGGAGCGGTTCGACGCCTGGCGACGTGTTGCCACCGCGTCGCAGGAGCGGTCGCTGGCGATGCTGGACGAGATCGCCAACGGCGACAGCCTCGACCTGGCCACCCTCGTCGTGGCCGTCCGGGTCCTGCGCGGGATGCTGCGGCCGCTCGCTCAGCCGGCGTCGAGTGCGCCCGGCTCCTCAATCTCACCTGACGCAGCTCTCACCTGACGCAGGGCACTCAGGACCGCGTGAATGCCGCTGCGCTGAGTTCGGCCACCACCAGGCGCAGCGAGGCATGTTCCCAGTCCGTGCCGGTCAGTGCCGCCCGGAGGGACGTCGCAAGCTGGTCGAGCAGTGGTGGCAGCGGCAGGCGGCGCGCCACCAGGCGGACCTCGACGAGGTCCTGGGCAAGGATGACCGCCAACGCGGCATCCCGTCCGCTCCATCGCAGCGCCTGGGCTCGCAGGGGGACCAGCAGGGACAGACCGTCCACGTTGAACACCGCAGCCGAGACACGTCGCGCGGCGTCCTGCTGTGGCGCAGGATCTGGTGTCGACGGACGAGAGGTCACAGCTGGTCTCTGTCCCGGTCGGCGGCCTCCGACGTGCTGGGCCGTTCGATGTCCAGGATCGACACCGATATCACCGTAGCGGTCAACCCGGCGTTGGCCTTCAGGGCCTGCGCGACCGCCGACTGCACCTGATGGGCGACGGTGGCTGCCTGCGTGTCGCCGCAGGTGACCACGTTGAGATGCACCCGCGCGGTGGAGCCGTCCACATCCACATCCACCCCTTCGGTGGGGGCGGCCCGGTCGGAATCCGCCGGCCGTAGCTGGTCGCGGGCGTGGGCGGCCAAGTGTGTGATCAGCCCGCTGAGCCCCGGTTCGAGGCGAACCACGTCGGGCACGGCACCGGCTGCGTGGGCGGCGATTGCCGCAGCGACGGTCTCATCGATGATCAGCTCCACCGGCAAGGGGATGGTGTGACGAGGCGCTACCACGACGTCGGCTGGCCCCCGTCCCCGTAGACGTCTTCGATCGTGATGTCGATCTCGGAAACGTGCAGCCCAATCTGCGCAGCGGCTGCGGCACTCACCCGGGCGCGCACCGCCTCGACCAGCTGCAGGCTGGTGTCCGGGCCGTAGCGGATGGCGATGCTCAGCTCCACCTTGATCGAGCCCACTCCCTCGGCCGACCCGGTGGGACGGGTGCCGACGGTGGAAAGCAGCCGGCAACGGCGAGCCCGCACCCCCTCGACGGTATCGGCGGCGAAGCGCAGCACCACCGCAACCGCCTGCTCGCTGACATCGACGGGCCCGAAGTCTCCCGGGGGCAGCGGCAGGCGCTCGCCGCGACGGAGTTCGGCTCGGACCGTGGCCAAGATCCGCTCTCTAAGGGCCAGCGACGGCGTCAGGGACGTGTCCTCATACACCGCACGGGTGGCCTCGGCCAGCGCCTGCAAGCTCGACCGCGCGGTCCGGCAGTGCGGGCAGGCATTCTCGTGCTCGTCGGGGGGAGCGCCTGCGGCACTGTCCAGCCGATCCAGGAGGTCTTCGAGGTGGCGTCCGCAGGGCAGCAGGTGTCCGCCGGTGCGGCTGGTCAGCGCATGGCTGCATCGCCTCCGCTAGCTCGGCTCTCGACCGGGCGATCCGGCCCCGTACGGCGGCCACACTGGTGCCCAGAATGTCGGCGATCTCCCCGTAGGGACGTCCGTGGATCTCCCGCAGCAACCACGCCGCCCGCTGCTCCGGTGTCAACTGCTGAAGCCTCGCTGTGAGCGCGGCAACCGCGGCAGCGTTTTCGGCGGCCCGTTCCGGTTGTCCGAGGTCGCCGGTGCTCGGCACCTGCTCGAAGTCGACATCGGCACGGGGGCGGCGAGCCCGCAGCACGTTCAAGCACCGGTTCGTGGTGGTGCGGTACAGCCACCCGCCGAAGGCGGCGTCGACCCGAATCTCCGGGAGACGCCGCCAAGCAGTCAAGAACACTTCCTGGACGACGTCCTCGGCGTCGCCTCGGTCGGCCAGCATCCGTGCCGCCAGTCGGAACATCGGCGCCTGGTACCGGTCCAGCAGCCGCTCGAATGCGCCGACATCGCCCTCCCTGGCGCGGGCAACCAACGTGGCGTCATCCAACCCTGACCCAACCGGATCATCGTCCGGGCGAGCGTGCTGCAGCGGCGGCATTGCGCGTTGTCCGGTGTCTTGGTGAGTTCGGCT
>JAABUS010007005.1_pt1 | contig 13221 bp, 19 predicted proteins | sample 5560161 | NCBI WGS metagenome assembly JAABUS01 (sample SAMN10711885, study PRJNA513376) | rock metagenome | isolation source: Antarctica rocks | place: Antarctica: Victoria Land, Trio Nunatak nord | collected 2016-01-04 | reverse complement strand
GGGTACGCGCTGCCGGTCGGCGGCGACGACCTCCTCGCTCCACGGCACGCTGCCCGCCAGCTCGAAGCCGTGGCGCTGGCAGAACTCGGCGATGGCCTGCTCGTCGTCCGGTCCGCGCACCTTGTTGGCGACGACGAAGACCCGCTCGACCGGGAGTTCCGTGACGAGCGCGGCCATCCGCCGGACCGTCTCGAGGGAGCGGTAGTACGGCTCGGCGACCAGTGCGACGGCGTCGACGTGCCGCACGGTGCCGCGGCTCAGGTGCTCCGGCGAGGCCTCCATGTCCACCACGACGACCCGCTCGGGGCAGTCCAGGTCCTCCAGCAGGCACGACACGACCGCGTGCGCCGAGCACAGGCAGCCCTCGTCGGCATGCGCGGGCGCGCCCATGCCCAGCAGGCGTACGCCGTCCGGCGCATTCAGTGCGTAGCGGTCCAGCACGCTCTCGATGGGCTCGGTCAGGCCGGCCCCACCGATCCGGCGGGACACCAGCGAGGACGGCACGGGCCCGAGCCCGGCGGCCGTCGCCGCCGACACACCGAGCGCGGTGGACAGGTTGGGGTTGGCATCGGCGTCCAGCGCCACGACCGGTCGACCGGAGCGGGCCGCGAGCCGGGCGAGCGTCGCGCTCAGCGTCGTCTTGCCGGCCCCGCCCTTGCCGGCGATGGCCAGCCTCAACGGACGCGGTGGTGCCGGGACGCGACCTGCCGGTAGCGGCTGCGGTAGGCGCTGAGCGACCGCGCCACCTCGGCCAGCGAGCCGGCGACGACGTGCAGCCAGTCCCGGCCCTCGTCGGTCAGCTCGTAGGTCCGCCGCGCCGGGCCGGCCGCGGACGGCTCCCAGGTCGAACGGACCAGCCCCTCCTCGTCCATCGCCCGCAGGCAGCGGTAGAGCCCCCCCGGATCCACCCGCTCGAGCCCGAGCTCGCCCACCTGGTCGAGCAGCTCGTAGCCGTGCGAGGTCCCCTCGGCCAGGAGCAGCAGCAGGCACGGACGCAGGTAGTTGCGGGGCAGCCCGACCGGGACCTCCTCGGCAGAACCGCCGCTCATCCCGCCGACCTCGGCGCGCGCTCCGCGGCGCAGGCGATGGCCTCCTCGACCGAGTTCTGGCACCAGCAGTCGGCGCTGCACTCGCCGTGGGTCGGCCGGGTGAGGTCGGCGAAGCTGAGCGCGAACTCCGTCTTGCCCTCCGCCAGACCGGACTCGGACATCACGTAGCCGCCGGGCACCGGCTCGAGGTAGCCGTCGAGCACCAACCGGTCGAGGTAGCCGACCCCGACCTCCGCCTCGACGCCGAGGAACCGCTCGAGCAGCGTCGCGTCGACGACCTCGCCGAGCCCTTCGCCGCGCAGCCAGTACATGACCTGCAGGATCTCGCTGCGCCAGTAGAGCGCGCGCAGGGCCGCGGATTTCGGGGGGTGCAGCTCGTCCATCGCGTCAGCGTCCCCGAGCTGCCGGCGTGGGCTCGGCGGCTGCCTCGGCCAGGCCGGTCAGGTCGTCGAGGGCGACCGCGATGCCGCCGAGCTGGTCGTTGACGGTGAGGACCGACGGGCCGATCACGCGGCACTGCGTCTCGATCGCCCGCACGCCGAACGCGACCTTGCCGAGCAGCGTCGACGTACGCCGCACCGAGCCGGCGATGCGCGCCAGGTAGTAGACGAGGACGACGAGCACCAGGACGATCTCGACGATGGTGAGCGTGACCAGCAGCGCGGTCATCGCCCGCGTCCTTCTGCCGGGGTCGGGGTGGTCGAGCGGTCCTGGCTCCCTCGCGGTTCCGACGGGTGCACCGGCTCTCCCCGCAGGAGCTGTTCGTGCCGCCCCGCCTCGTCGATGAACTCGCCCAACCGCAAGGAGGTCTCGCCCAGCAGCCAGGTCGTCGAGGTGTTGCGGGCGACCTGCTTGCCGGCGGTCCAGACCAGCCCAGCGCCGCGCTCGATGCGGTGCACCTGCCGCAGGAAGGTCTCCAGCAGCACTACGGCGACGACGGCCACCACCAGCCCGAGCGCGAGAGCAAGGAACCAGTAGCCGGTGTCGCTCATGAGCGGGCTCCAGGGGTGAGGCTGGTCCTCGCGTCGGCCGCGGCCGCCACGATGCGCTCGGCGGTCGACACGGTGGCTCCGAGCTGCCAGAGGCCGGCCGTGCCGTCGCGCGTGTCGTTGAGGCCGGCCAGGACCGCCTCCGCCTTCTCGGCCGTCCGACTCGCCCCGCGGATCATCAGCAGCAGTACCACCACGACGACAACCACGACGAAGGCGCCGATCAGGTAACCCAGGATCCAGCCGCTCAAGGGCCCTCCACGTGTACTCGACCGAGGTCGCGGACGTTACACGGGATCCGGCGGTATGTGTATGTTGCATCTACGGCGCGATGTGAGGCGCGGCACAAACCCGGCGCGGCCAGCACAGGAGCAGCAGATGGCGGATCGATCGACGAGGACCCCTGAGCTGTCCACGCGCACGCCCGCGCGGGAGCTGCTCGACGCGCTCGGCCCGATCGAGTCCTTCCACGACTGCAGCCACCTCGGCGCCTTCGGGATGCCCTCGGGGGCCATGACGGAGGACATGCTGTCGGGCGAGGCGGAGGCGTCCGCTGCCACGAGGTTCGGGCCGCTGGAGAAGGTGCACGCGTTCTGGTTCGCCGGGATGAGCTGTGACGGCTGCAGCGTGGCGGCCACGGGGGCGACCAACCCGTCGGTCGAGAGCATGATGCTCGGGGCCCACCCCGGGATCCCGCGGGTCGTCCTGCACCACCCCGTCCTCAACATGGAGTCCGGCCCGCACTACCTGCGGCCCGCCGAGCAGGCGATCGAAGGCACGCTCGGGGCGCCGTACGTCGTGATCCTGGAGGGCTCGATCGCCGACGAGGTCGTCGCCAACGCCGCGGGCGGCTACTGGTCGGCGACCGGCGAGGAGCCGTGGGGAGCCGACGGCGCGCTGCGCCCGGTCAGCTCGACGGAGTGGATCGCCCGGCTGGCCCCGAACGCCGCCGCCATGATCGCCATCGGCACGTGCGCGACCTGGGGTGGTGTCCCCTCCGCGGAGGGCAACCCCACTGGCGCGATGAGCCTGATGGACTTCCTCGGGAAGGACTACCGCTCGGTCCTCGGCGTACCGGTCGTCAACGTGCCGGGATGCCCGCCGGTCGGCGACAACTTCACCGAGACGGTCGCTGCCGTCCTGTACTTCCTGCAGGGCTTCGGACCGCTGCCGGAGTTCGACGAGCTCGGTCGGCCGGCCTGGCTGTTCGGCGAGACGGTGCACCGCAGGTGCGTGCGCGGCGCCTACTACGAGGAGGGCACCTTCGCCCACGAGTTCGGCGACCCGGAGTGCCTGGTCGAGATCGGCTGCTGGGGGCCGGTCGTCAACTGCAACATCACCTCGCGCGGCGCCGTGAAGGGGATCGGCGGCTGCATGAACACCGGCGGCGCCTGCATCGGCTGCACCATGCCGGGCTTCCCGGACAAGTTCACGCCGTTCTACAAGCGCCCACCCGGATCGGTCGCGTCGACCACGGTGTCGCGCATGGTCGGCAGCTTCATCCGGCCGCTGCGCAAGTTCAGCAACAACAACCTCAACCGCGAGGTGCGCTGGGACCGCCAGGGCGCCGCGCCCAGCGCCTACTCCCGCGAGAAGTACGAGCCGTCGCCGCTGGCCGACGTAGGCCACAAGTTCTACGACAAGATGCGGCGCGCCAGCGACACGGCCCGCAACGACGGGGAGGCCTGGGGCAAGCGGCCCGACGAGGCTCCGAGCGGTGGCAGCCCGCGCGTCCGCGTCTGACCCAGCGCAACAACACACCAGCGCGACCCACCGCGAACAGGACCCGACCCGAGGAGTCCCCGCATGTGCTTCAAGACCCTGCCGGTCGAGTTCGACGAGCGCGGTACCGCCACGCTGCGCGGCGGCATCCCCAACCCGTACGACGTGACCGTGGCGATGCCCGACGTCGGCATGAGCGAGACCGAGCGGCAGGAGCGCATCGAACGCCTGGTGGCCCGCAACGGCCACATCAAGGACCTCAACATGGACCCCGTCACCCGCATCGCGGGGGCGCTCGCGGTCCACGTCACCGCCGACCTGGACAAGGGTGCCTACCTCGACTCGCACTCCCAGGCCACGCTCTTCCGCGGCTATGAGGTCATCCTGATGGGCCGGGATCCCCGCGATGCCATCTTCGTCTCCTCCCGGGCCTGCGGCGTGTGCGGCGGGGTGCACGCGCACTGCGCGGCGTACGCCATCGAGCAGGCGATGGGCATCGCACCGCCGCCGCTGGGCACCGTCGTGCGCAACATGACCGAGGCCGCGGAGATGGGCTACGACAACCCGCTGCACCTCTACCTGCTCGCCGGACCGGACTACTCCGAGTCGGTCATCCGGTCCTCCAACCCGGAGCTCTGGCCGAAGGCGGAGAGCTGGTCGTGCCCCAACACGCACATCCACGGCTTCAAGACGATGGCCGAGCTGATGACGGCGCTGAACCCGCTCACCGGCACCCTCTACCGCGAGGGGCTGGAGTTCACCCGGCTATCACGCGAGATGGTCGTCATCCTGACCGGCAAGTACCCACACCCGCAGAACGTCGTGCCCGGCGGCGTGTCGACGACCCTCACGCTGCAGACGCTGAACGAGTACCACTCCAAGCTGGGCAAGATCTTCGACTACGCGCAGCGGATGATGGCCGTCTGGGACGACATCCCCGCCTTCTTCTACGAGGCGGACGACCGCTACCAGATGGTCGGCTACCGGTCGACCAACCACATCGACCCCGGCTACTGGGACGACCCCTACGCCTACGACGCGAAGTACGAGAACTGCAACTCCTGGGGCGAGAAGCGCTGGTCGACCCCCGGCGTGGTGCTGGACGGCGAGCTCGTCACGACCCGGCTGACCGACATCAACATCGGCCTGGAGGAGTTCGTCGAGCACTCCTACTACGACGAGTCCAAGACGAGCCGCTACGCCACCGACCCGCTGGGCAACCCGATCTCGCCGTACCACCCCTGGAACAAGCGGACGCTGCCCAAGCCCGGTGCCCGGGACTGGAAGGAGAAGTACACCTGGGCGACGGCGCCGCGGTGGGACCGCCGCGTCGTCGAGGCCGGCTGCTACTCGCGCCTGCTGATGACGGCGAAGGCGCAGAAGATCCCGGCCAGCGACTTCATATCGGCCACCGGGTCGAGCATGCGCTTCCTCGTCCCGAAGGGCGAGAGCGGCGAGCGCGAGGTGGAGTGGCACGTGCCGGAGCGCTGGAACGCCTTCGAGCGCAACCGCGGCCGCGCCTACCACTACCTGTTCAGCCAGCTGGTCGGTCTGGAGAGCCTGTTCGAGGCCTACAAGCTCTTCCAGCAGGGGGAGCGGCGGGTGGCGGCGCTCAACCCGGAGGAGCTGGAGAAGGCGATCCCCAAGGACGAGCGGGTCGCCGTCGGCTGGTGGGGCGCCGGGCGCGGCTGGCTCACGCACCACCTCGTCATGGACAAGGGCAAGATCACCAACTATCAGATCGTGACGCCTTCGACGATCAACGCCTCGCCGCGGGACCCGTGGGGCCAGCCGGGACCCTACGAGGAGGCCGTGATGAACACCCCGATCATCGAGGACGTCGCCGACCCGGCCGGCTTCACCAGCATCGACATGCTGCGGGGGATCCGCAGCTTCGACCCGTGCATGCCGTGCACCACGCACGCCTACACGGGCACGGGCGAGGTCGTGCGTGAGGTCAACACGTGCTCGTGTGGCGGTGACTGACCCCGCACCGGTTCCCGTCGTCGTCCTCGTCGGCGGGGTCAGCGAGCTGTTCCAGCGGGACCTCGACCTGGGTCGGCTCGCGGTCGAGCGCCTGCAGGCCGAGGACCTCGGGCCCGGTGTGGTCGTCGAGGAGATGCACTACGGCGCCGTCGCCGTCGCCCAGCGGCTGGAGGACCTGCGACCGGCGGCACTCGTCCTCGTCAGCGCGGTCAAGCGGGACCGCCCTGCCGGCACCGTGGAGCGCCGTCGCCTCGACCCGCCCGAGCTCACCGCCGCCGAGGTGCAGGTCGCCGTCGGCGACGCGGTGACCGGCTACGTGCACCCTGACCTCGTGGTCGAGATCGCTGCGGCACTCGGCGTCCTGCCGCCGCGGACGGTTGCGGTGGAGGTCGAGCCGGAGGTCACCGGACCGGGGGAAGGGCTCAGCTCCGCCGCCGCGGCCGGTCTCGAGGTGGCTCTTGACCTGGTGCGGGCCGAGGCCCGTCGAGGTCCACTGCTCGCGCTCGCCGCGGAGCTGAGGCCACTGCTCGCGCAGGACCGGCTCGAGGAGTCCAGCGCGCTGTCCGCCCTTCGCCAGCTGCTCGACGAGCTGACCCAGCTGGACCGGGACGGCCACTGGGGACACACGTTCGCCCTGCGGGACCGGATGCGGCTCGACATCGCCCACAGCGTGAGCAGCGAAGGCATGGACCACCGGGACTGGGCCCTGTGGTGGGCGCTGATCGAGGAGCTGGACCGCCTTGGGGCCGTGGAGGCCGTCCCCGGCTGACTGTTGGCGCTGGGCGCTGGGCTATCGGCGCTGGGGCCTGGTCTGCCCGAACAGCTGCTCCGGCGGCTCGGCCGGTCCGTGCGGCTCCTCCAGCAGCCCGAGGTTGTGCGGCGGTACGGCGACGCGGTTGCCGCGGACCGTCAGCAGGACCAGCGCCCCGTCGGCCAGCACGTCCGCCGCCTCGCCCGTGACCTCAGGGCCGCCGGGACCCATCGGGATGAGCCGGGCCGTGTGCTGGCCGCCCAGCGTGGTGCAGTGCGGGAGGTAGTCCGTCAGCACCTGCTCGGGCGGCGCGGCGAGCCGCTCCTCCAGGGCCGCGACGAGCCGGGCCAGCAGTGTCGCCCGCGGCGGGAGCGCATCCTCGACGAGCACGGTGGCGCTCAGCCACTCGGTCCGGGCCGGGCCGAGCTCGACGTAGACGCCGAGCCGCGCCAGCGCCGCTCCGGTGGGGGAGTGCACGGTGTCCGGCCAGGCCAGACCGTCCTCCGCGGTGCCGACGACGTCGTACAGCGCGAGCAGGGCCGGGACATAGGGCCAGCCCTCCCGTTCGGGGGCCAGGTCGGGCCGCAGCAGCAGTGTGAAGCCCAGCCCTCGGCCCTGCCGGGTCGTCCAGGGCAGCCCCCCTCGGCCGCGCGGGGAGGCCTGGTAGTCCGCGACGACGACCGCGCCCGACGGTGCGCCCTCCCGTGCCCACGCCATGGCCACGGCCTCGGTCGACAGCACCGCCGGGTAGGCGCGCACCGGCCGGTCGCCGAGCGCCGCCGCCACCTCGGACGCGCCGAGGTCTGCGGTCACCTCCATGTGGCCGGCTGCCCCGACGCGTCGGCCGCGGCGTTCAGGCTCGCGGCCAGTCGCTGCCACTGGGGGAGGGCGAACCTGGCCATCGCCGAGCCGAGGACGGCGTGCAGCCGGTCGGTCTCCTGCTCCGGGCGGTCCGCGCACGCGTGCACGACAGACTCCACCAGCAGCTCGTAGGTCCGCGGCGGCAGCTCGAGCACCACCTGCAGCAAGGTCTCAGCCAGGCCGTACGACGCTCCGGTCCGGACCAGCAGGCCGTCCAGGAAGCCGCTGACCATCGCGCACCGCTCGGAGCCCGGCAGCTCTGCCGCGCGCAGCACCTCCTCCCTGAGCACCGCGACCCACTGCTCAGGGTCCTCCGCATCGAGCACCGTGAGCAGGTCCTCCTGGCTCCCTCCCGGCAGCCGGTCCAGCAGCTGCCGGGCCTGCGCGCGCACCGGCGCGGCCGCGCTGGGCACCGCCGCCGCCTGTGCCGCGGCGAGCCTGGCCCGCGCCGGGTCGCCGGCCTGCTCGTGGGCAAGTGCGAGGTTGGCCTTGGCCATGGCGTGGTCGGCGGGACGCAGGGTGCGCGGGAAGGCGCTCAGTGCGCGCCCGAGGGCCGCCGCGGCTGCCGCGGTGTGCGCCTGTGCCAGCTCGGCCAGGCCGAGGGCGTTGGCAGCCGCCCCGGCGCCCGGCTCGTCCCCGGCCTGCTCCGCGAGGGCCACCGCCCGCTCCAGCAGCGGCACCGCTTCCGGCGCTCTGCCCATCGTCAGCAGGAGAGCACCGTGGTCGCGGGCGGCGGCCGCGGCCTGCATCGGATATCCGGCGGCGAGGAAGGCCTCCCGGGCGGATCCCCAGGCCGCACAGGCACTCTCGGCGTCGCCGCTGTCCTGCCGGACCAGTCCGAGGTTGTAGAGCGCGGCTCCCTGCTCGGCCGGCTGGTCGAGTGTGGCCAGGTCACGGTGTGCTGCCGAGAGCGTGGCCGCCGCCTCGTCGCGGCGACCAGCGGTGCGCAGTGCGACGCCCAGCATCACCCCGGCCTTGGCCTGCTCGAGCCGCATGCCCGCGCCGTGGAAGCCCTCCCGCGCCGCCGTCAGTGCCTGCAGGGCGGCACCGGTCTCGCCCGCGTGCAGCAGCACGGAGCCGAGGTGGAACTGCGTCGTCGCGTGCTGCACCGGGTATCGCTCCGGTGGGTAGCTCTGCAGTCGCGACACCAGCACCTGCTGCTCCGACCGGGGCTGCTCCGACTGGGGCACCCGCCTACCCTGCCACGATGGACGCCGTCGTGGCCTGCTTCGGCAACGTGCTGCGCGGCGACGACGGGGTCGGTCCGGCGGTGGCCCAGGCCCTGCTCGCGGACCCACTCCCGAACGGCGTCCGGGTGCTCGAGGTCGGGATCGGAGGGATCCACCTCGTGCAGGAGCTGCTCTCCGGCGCGGACCTGCTGCTGGTCGTGGACGCCGTCGACCTCGGTCGTCCACCGGGCAGCGTGGTCGTGCAACGGCCGGACGTGCTCGACGTCAGCACTCTCTCGGTGGACCGGCGCCGGGACGAGCTGGCCGACATGCACCTCGCGACACCGGCGAGGGCGCTCATGGTCGCGCTGGGTCTGGGCGTGCTCCCGGCCACCACGCTGGTCGTCGGCGTGCAGACGACCGACACCGAGGAGCCCCGGCACGGACTGTCGGAGTCGGCCCGGCAGGCGGTCCCGCACGCCGTCGCCGAGGTACGACGGCTGCTGGCGCTGCACGCGGCCGGCTGACGCACTCCTGGCTCAGGCGCACTCCTGGCTCAGGAGGGCCGAGGCGTGATCTGCAGCAGCACCTGCGTCGGCGGGGGATGCGCAGCGGCGCCGTCGTCGGGCGCGACGTCCATGGCCACGAAGCCGGGCAGGCCCTCCCTCAGCGCCTCCTCCACCCCGTGGCGCAGGGTCTCGGCAGCCGAGGTGCACCCCGAGCAGGCGCCGGCCAGCCGGACCCGCACCACACCGTGCTGCACGCTCAGCACCTCTACCTCGCCCCCGTGCTCGTGCAGGTAGGGGCGCACCTGCTCGAGCGCGGCCGAGGCGGTGTCCACGTCGTCGACCCCGACTCCGTAGGCCTCGAAGAGCCAGTCGACCGCTGCGTCCTCGCGGCGGACGGTCCGCAGGTCCTGGGCCAGGATGTCCGCCAACCGGGTGACCGCCAGCCGGTGCACGGCGTCCACACCGTCGAGCAGCTCGAAGACGCGGTCGCGCACGTCCTCGTCGAACCCCTCGACGTCGGCGAGCAGCTCCTCGAGCCGGTCCAGCAGGGGACCCAGCCCCGCGTGCGAGCCAGCCGGTTGGGGGTCCGCGGGAGTCAGCTCGGCGACCGGGTCAGCCACCCGCTGGCCTGGCCTTGGTGACCGCGTAGTCGATGAGCGTCTGGTTGAGCTCGACGCCGTGCTTGGCCTTGGCGTGCTTGGCGACCGCGGCGACCAGCTCGTCGGAGGTCTCGGCCTTGGCGACGTTCGTGCACGCCACACCGACGTCCTGGCAACGGAACTCGAGGGCCATCAAGTGCTCCTTCTGCTCGGGCGGCTCACGACGCGCGTGAGCTCTGTCGGGTGGGGTGGAGGTCGGAGGCGAGGGCCTCCAGTGCGTCGGCCACACCGATCAGGTCGCCGTTGATCTCGCCGACGAGGCTCTCGACCGGCTGCACGCGGTGGGCGATGGAAGCCACGCCGAAGACGACCTTGCCGAAGGTGTCGGTCAGCCGCCGCAGGATCACGACGACCCAGAGCAGGTAGAAGGCCAGGGCGGCGATGAGCACCGCCGTGACGACGACAGCGGCGATGGCTGCTGCGGACACGGACGCTCCCTAGGACTTGGCGACGAGACGACGGAGCGCGCCGACGTAGGACACGGCGTTGCCGGTCACCTCACCGACCAGCTCCCGGGTGGTGACGAGCGCGGGCACCGGCTCCACGGCAGCGGTGATGCCGACGCCGTGCTCGAGGATGTCATCGGCGTAGCGGGCGCATTCCAGGGCCGGCCGGATGACGTAGCTGGCGAGGACCACGACCAGCGGGGCCACGACGAGCAGCCCGATGGCGCTCATAACCCACAGGACCACCATGCGCAGCTCCTGCCTTGTCGACGGTGGGAGGTGTTGCTGGCAGTCTGCCCTCGGTAGGTGATTCGCGCCAGTAGCTAGCCTTGCCCGAGTTAGCCGGAGAGGGAGGACGACTTATGACGGTCACCGCGGGACAGCTCAAGGTCCAGCTCAAGCTCGGCGTCGTCGGCAAGGGCGGCGTCGGCAAGACGACGGTCTCCGGGCTGCTGGCCCGTGCCTATGCCGAGCGCGGGCTGCGGGTGGTGGCCATCGACACCGACTCCAACCCCAACCTCGGGCTCTCACTGGGGCTCTCGCTCGTCGAGACCGAGGCGGTCCCGGTGCTCCCGCGAGCTGCGGTGGTCGGTCCGGGGGGGACGACGGCGGCCGCTGACCTGCTGTCCGAGTACGGCCGTCCCACGCCCGCCGGACCGACGCTGCTGTCGGCCATCAAGGTCGCCGCGGCCGGGGCGGGCTGCACCTGCAGCGGCCACGCGACCGTCCGCAGCCTGCTGGCCGATGCACTTGAGGACGTCGACGTCACGCTGGTGGACATGGAGGCCGGGCTCGAGCACCTCAGCCGGTCGGGCGGCACCCTCGCGCATGCCGATCTGCTGCTGGTGGTCTGCGAGCCCACCCGCAAGTCCGTGCTGACCGCGGCCCGCACGGCTGCCCTGGCGGCCGAGCTCGGGATCCCGCACGTGCTCGCGGTGGGCAACAAGGCCCGGACGACGCAGGACGCCGAGTTCCTGCGCAGCGCACTGGGAGCCGAAGGGATCCCGGTCGCCGGGATCCTGCCGTACGACGGCGACGTGGCCGCGGCCGACCGGGCCGGGACGGTGCAGCTGATGGCTGTCGCGCCGTCCGTGCGGTCCGAGCTGGAGGCGGTGCTGGACGCCGTGGACGCCGCCGGCCGCAGCTAGCGCCGCTTCACAGGCGTGGACGGGCAGTCGGCTGGAGCTAGATGTCCGGGCTATATGTCCGATGCACTTACTCCCGTAGCCAGGCAGGTGGTGTGCTTACCTGAGTCGAGGACCCGTCCGGGTCCACTGAGGAGGTCACTGTGTCGGTGATGGCCACGAGCCGGACCGAAGGCGGAGCATTTCTCGAGGGCCGGCGGCGGAGCGCGCTTGCGCTGATCGCCGGCGCGCTGGTGATGGAGCTCGTCATCCAGCAGCAGGTCATCAAGTTCTACTACACACCCCTCATCGTGGGGCTGACCTATCTCGCGGCCGCCGCACTGGCCGGTCGCAAGGGTGCCCTGTGGGCGCCGGGAATCGTGACCAGCTGCTGGGGGATCGCTGTCCTTCTCGGAGTGAAGAACGTCGTCACTCTGAACACCGATGCGTCCTACCTGATCGCCGGGGCCATCGGGGTGGCCATCGCGCTCGCCCTGCGGTTCACCATCGGACTGGCGGCCGGCCCCATCGGGCTTGCCGTCGCCATGGCGGTCATCCTGGTGCACGACTACGCACATGCGCCGTCCTGGATCTTCCATGGCGTCACCTTCGCCGTCCTGCTCGGCGTCTGGGGTCTGTGGGAGCTGCGCCCGTCCAAGGCGCCGTCCACGGCGAAGGCCGACGACTCGGTCGGCACGACGGGATCCCAGCACGACGTCGACCTCCGCGACGAGACACCCCGGTCGAACGCCCGCATCTGACCAGAACCGCCGCCTGCACACGGCCGCCCGGGAGCCCCACTCCCGGGCGGCTGTTGCGTCTCAGCTCGCGGGGAGCAGAGCCTCGGCGAGGCCGACCAGGGCCCGCACCCCGGGGGCGTCCGGGGCGGCGTAGAGCGGCGCGATGCCGTGCCGCTCGGCCTCGACGATCGCCGGCTCGTCCGGAACCATCACCAGCTCCAGGCCCGGGAAGGCGGCCGACACCCGGGCCGCATCCTGCTCGTCGCGCACCCGGTTGGCGGTGACCACCAGGCGGCCGAGCCCGCCCTCACGGACGAGGTCGGCGGCGCGACGGCCTACTTCCAGGGACTTCACCGTCGGCTCGACGACGACGACAACGACGTCGACCGGCTCGCCGTTCAGGCGCATGACTGTGCCGAGGCCGGCCTCGAAGTCGGCAACGACCACCAGGTCGGGACGTGCGAGCTGCCCGAGCAACTGCTCAGGTGAGATGCCACATCAAGGGCAGCCGGGCTCGGGGTTCTGGATGGCGGTGACGACCGCCAGTCGCACTCCGTCGGGTCCGTCGTGGCCGAAGCGCTCCACCAGGTCGTCGGCGCTGGCAGCGTGCTCCTGCTCCCCGGCGTCCACGGCGTCGCGCACCGAGACCAGTCGCTCCGTCGCCTCCTCGCCGATGCCCAGCGAGATCCCGAGGTTGGGGTTGCTGTCGCAGTCCAGGGCGAGCGTGGACCGGCCGGACCGCGCGAAGGTGCGGGCGAGGACCGCAGAGGTGGTCGTCTTGCCCGACCCACCCTTGCCGACAACCGCGATCTTCATGAGCTCTCCATCCCTTCGCGCAGCACGTCCACCAGCGACCGTACCGCCCTGCCGGTCGGTCCCCGCGGATCGTGGTCCAGCACGGCCCGGCCCAGGCGGTCCGCGTCGGCCAGCTGCGGGTCGAACGGCACGGCGCCGACCACCGGCAGGCCGGTGCGCTCGCGCACCCGGTCGACGTCTGCCTCTTCGCGCACCTTGTTGGCCACCACGACGACGCGCGGTGAGCGCGCGGTGGCGGCCAGCCCGGCCAGTCGGCGACCGGTCAGCAGCGAGGCGGCAGTGGGCTCGACGACCACCAGGAAGGTCTCGGCGTACCGCCCCCAGGTCAGGAACGGCTGCCGGGTCCCGCCGGGCAGGTCACCGACGATGCTCCAGCCCTCCCCGGGCAGGTCGTCGAGCA
>JAABUS010007004.1_pt1 | contig 13222 bp, 10 predicted proteins | sample 5560161 | NCBI WGS metagenome assembly JAABUS01 (sample SAMN10711885, study PRJNA513376) | rock metagenome | isolation source: Antarctica rocks | place: Antarctica: Victoria Land, Trio Nunatak nord | collected 2016-01-04 | reverse complement strand
ATTAGCGAACGAGTGCTCGAGCGTCACCATCAGTCGTCAAGGAGTACTAGGAGAGGACTCCTCGCTCGCGTGGGCGCTGTGGGGATAGCAACATCGGCCGCGGTGTTTACTACCGCGGAGTCAGCCAGGGCTGACGCATGTACGCCGTGCTGCAACCTGGTGTATTGTCCAACGAATCTCTCTTATACGACGTGTTCTAGGGCTACGTGCAACTATGTTTGGTCATGTCGTAAATGCTCCGGCGGATGCGTCACTTGCCTTTGCTGCGAGAGAAAGAGTTGCAGCAGCGGAAACATCAACGGCTCAGCTGCTGACTGCCGTCCTTCCTAAGTAGGAGTCCACAAATGTCGACATGGCCCCTTTTCGTCGCTTTCCTCGGTGGCGTCCTGCAATTGTTCAGTCCTTGAGGACGTTCGATGATTGGCGTGACCAATCCTAGCTCTAGAGGCATCAATAGGTCGACCGTGCGTGCACTCGTCGCACTGTCTTTGGGTTATGCCGTTACAACGTCCTTCCTTGTGCTCGGACTAGGAGCCGTCACAAATCTCATGGGTAAGATCTTACCGATCTCCGCTCTTCGAGTTGGTCTCGTTCTTGGGCTCGCCACCTTGAGCGTGGCCGATCTGATCGGGCGTACTCCTCAGACACAGCGTCAGGTTCCACAGCGTTTTGCGCGTGACTTGAACGTCGGGACGCGAAACTTCATCTGGGGGCTCGATCTTGGTCTCCTAGCCACGAGTCAGAAGACAACCTCCCTGATTTGGATGGCTTTCTTGGGTGCGCTTTTCCAGCCCGCGTCCCACACTTTGATAGCCGTACCCCTTGTGGCTGCTGGTGGGTTCATCGGATCATTTGTAGTAGGAGCACTCGCACCGCCGAGTGCTCAGTTGAGCAGCCGTCTAAACGGATGGCGAGTGGCGAGAGTAGTGCCAACACACCTACCTCGCATAAGTGGCGCTCTCGGCGCCATTATCGTTGTTGGCTTGATTGCGGGAGTTTGACGAATGTATGGATCAACGCTTCATGAGACCCCAGGTGGCGTTGTCGTCGTTACGCGCTTCCGTTCCCCAAATCGGCGCCAGCTGCTGCGTGTAATCTGGCTGCATCGTGGCCTCCGACGACGTTGCAAAAGAGAATTGGAGAAGCTTATCGACGTGAAGTTGTGCATCTCGTGGCGAGAGCGAACAATATTGAGTGTCTCGCTCTGGTCGGTTGCCGATGGACCGTTTGCCATGGGGGAGGTAGAAGCGCACGTGCGCGCTACTCGAATGCCAGCACAAAAGGGGATGAGCACTTCTTGTGGGATGTTCACATACGCTGGGGAGTGGCGCCATCTGATGTTCGGGACACCTCACGAGTCCAAGTCACCACTGGCGGATAGTATTGTTGATTGAAATATCGAGTCAGATCAGTTAGGAGTAGTCATGACCATTCCCACAGACCGTGGTTTTGTGCGGATCACGCCGGTAACAGGTTTTGGTAGTACGGTCGAAATTTTCACGTCTTCACCCAACGACACGAGGGTAAAGGCGTATGCCGTGCATTCGGGCGTCATAAATCTCAATATTAAGCCGTCGGACGCGTTCGTCGCTGACGGGGCCGCCCAGGTTTCAGTGAGACCCGTCGCTGTTAGTTGGTCCGAGCCGACAGCGACCCTAGTCGTCATGGAAGCGTCGGAGGTTACGTTGTGAGAAAGGTCGCTGCCCTTGGCCCCAATTCATTGAGACTTGGTGGCCGCCGGCAATGTTGACGTCCTGGTGCCGGCCCGCCAATTGGCTCATCTGGCTCTTCGCTTCGCTCGTGCTTTGCGCTTGCTCGACGGGGGCGCCCACTGGGCAGGGCGCGAACAGGCACGTCGCTTCGCCGAGGTCGCAACCCAGTTGTCAGCCGCAAGAGGTTCACAAGGGTCCGTTACCTAGCGTCTATCGGGACCGGTTCGGCGCCCCCTCCCCGCCGTGGCTTGATGGTGGACAGTTCGTCGCTGTTCTCTTTTTCTCGAGAGGTTCCGCCAAGATCGCGACAGGGGGTTCCATGCCCGATGGTCGAAGGACCAAGATACTTTGGATGACTAAGGAGCGAATAGGGGAGGCGCTGCGCCTGAAAGGGGTTCTGTCTGGCAGCGATGATGTAAGTATTTCAAAGACGCTCCCAGGCGTTCAAGACTACCCTTCAATCGTTAGTCTTCCGGCGCCGGGCTGTTGGACGCTGAGTCTCGCCACCGCCTCACGTTCGCTTGGCTGGATCACCATTCGTGCGTTCCAGACCTAGCAGTTCCCCACGTGTCTGCCCCAATGGGGTGGATGGTTCTCAGGCGGCGTCTGCGGCCGCATAGATTGCGTCTCAAACTCGACCCGGTGCGGGGCCCGTTCTCGTCGTCGGTCGTACTTGTTCTCGATCGAGACCACGATCGCCAGGCGCAGTTCCTCTCGGGCTTCCCACCTCTTGGCACCGGCGGACCCGGAGGGATCCGCCGAGTGGCGCACCGCCAGCGGGTTGGCCGTGGACGGCAAGCCTGTGCGGGGCGCGCGGCGCGCTGACCGTCGCAGGTCCCCCTCTCGTCGATCAGCCATGTGGGTGGCGTCGTCCTCGCTCAGCGTTAGATCGCGCCCAAGCGAACGATATTCCGGAGCTGGCGCCTCCTCCGTTGGGGCGACGTCGACCTGACCGGCCATAGCGGTTACCGCAGAATGCCCTGCATGCCCAAGCACGAGACGAGCAGCGCACCACCCGCGTCGTGGCAGTAACCGCGGATCGCCGATCAGCCTTCCCATGCACACAGGTTTTCCGGGTCCGCCGCGACGTCGACCGCCTGGACGGCAACGGACCCCCCGGGAGGCCGCCTACTGCATCACCAGCCTGCCCACCGACCAAGCCATCACCGGGCGGTTGGCCAAAGACGTTCGCGGACGCTGCCACATCCAGAACCAGCGGCGCTGGGCCCACGACGCCACCGAGGGCGAAGTCCGATCCCAGAGCCAGGGTGGTCATGGCCAGTTTTGGCAACTGGCCATCAGCGCTCTGCGTCTGCATGGTCACACCAATTTCGCCACCGCCCTACGCTGGGCCAGCCCGCGACCCCGCACGATCGCCGGGCGTCCCGGACATCGCACGACTTTGCCGCCGCACTGACCAAGCCCCCATTTCAGTCAGATTTGTCCGAATGTTTGATTTCAAACGACGTCCAACGCGAAATAGACGTTTTCAGGCCTTTATCAGATAGCGGCACGTATGCTACCAATGTAGGTAGTTCGGGCCGCCTTTTCGGCGGCCCGAAAGTGCGTTTCATCGGTTGTTGTTGATTGGTGTTGGGAATGCATGGCGGGTTGAAAGTTTATCGGGGGTCGGCGGCTGCTGCACGGAATTACGTGGAGGCCGACCGGGGGCGTGCGGATGACTACTACCTGGCCGAGGGCACCGGTATTGCCGAGAGGTACGTCGCCTCGCCAGAGGGGGTACGTGCTGGAGAACCGTTGACGGGCGACGGTTACGAGTCATGGGTCGCCGGGTATGACCCGGCCACCGGTGCGGCGAAGGGCAGGCTGCGCACCGATGACCAGGGGGTGCGGTTCGTGGAGGTGGTGGTGAACGGCCCGAAGACCTGGTCGCTGGCCTCGGCACTTCACTCCGACATCGCCAACGCCTACGACGTCGCGCAGGACCGAGCCGCGGAGCAGGTGATCGGCTGGTTGGCCGAGCACGCGACCACGCGGGTGGGTCCGCGGGGTCGTCAGGTGCAGGTCCCGGTCCAGGAGCTGGAGGCGGCCACGGTGCGGCACTACACCTCCCGGGCCGGCGACCCGCACCGGCACCTGCATCTCCAGGTCAACGCGCGGGTGTTCGCGGAAGGGACGTGGCGGGGTCTGCACACGGTGGGGGTACGCGACAGCCTGGACGCGCTCAACGGGATCGGTCATGCCGCGGTGATCACCGACCCCGGCTTCCGCGGCGCCTTGGCCGCGCACGGCTACACCGTCGACGACGACTCGGGTGAGGTGGTCGAGCTTGCTGGGTTCACCGGTGCGTTCAGCGCCCGGGCGGCGCAGATCGGGCGCAACATGGACCGCTACGAGGCCGCGTGGCGGGCCGCGAACCCCGGCGCCGAACCGGCCGCGAAGCTGCGCCGGTCCTGGGACGCCCGGGCCTGGGCCGAAGCCCGACCCGACAAGGTGATCCCCAGGGACGGCGCCGAGCTGTCCCAGCACTGGGTCGACGAGCTCTATGGGCTGGGCTACCGCGACCCGGACGTTCAGCCCCCCGGGTCACGGTTGGCGTCGGTGCCGGCGTGGTCGCGGGTGGGGCAGTTGGACCGCGAGGGCGCGGTCGGCACGGTCCTGACGCGGCTGGGTGCCCGGCGTTCGGCGTGGAACGCCGCCGATGTCCGGGGCGAAGTGGAGCAGCTGATCGCCCGCACCGGGCTGGTCGCCGAAGCCGCCGCGCGGCTCGAGCTCGCCGAGGACCTCACCGCCCGCGCTCTGACCAGGTGTGTCCCGCTGTTGGCTGGCTCCGATGGTTCTGCGCGCAGTGTGCCCGAGCACATCCGGGCGCTGACCTCACCACAGGTCCTTGCCGTCGAGGACGATCTCACCAGCCGGCTGGTCGCCCGGGCCGGGACCCAGGCTGCTCCTGCTGGACTGGTCGCCGCCGTCGACGCAGCTGAGCGGTTGGATGCCGCCCAGCAGGCCGTGGCTGCCGGACTGGCCGACACCAGCGCGCTGTTGGTGGTTGAGGGAGCCGCGGGTGCGGGGAAGACGACCACCCTGGCCGCCACCCGCGAAGCCCTGGAAAGGCAGCGGCGTCGGCTGGTGGTGGTGACACCGACGCTGAAGGCCGCGCGGGTTGCCGCGGCGGAGTCCGGCACGACGGCCTACTCGGCGGCGTGGCTGGCCCACCAGCACGGCTACCGCTGGGACACCCACGGAGCCTGGACACGGCTGCATGCGGGCCAGGCCGATCCGGACACCGGTGCGCTCTACGCCGGGCCACGTTCCCAGGCTGTGTTGGGTTCGGGTGACCTGCTGTTGGTGGATGAGGCCGGGATGCTCGACCAGGACACCGCCCGTGCCCTGCTGGTGATCGCCGACGAGCGCCGCGCACGGCTCGCGCTGGTCGGGGACCGGCACCAGCTGCCCGCGGTCGGACGCGGCGGCGTCCTGGACCTGGCCGCCCGCTGGGCGACCCCCGAGTCCTGCCTGGTCCTCGACACCGTGCACCGCTTCACTGACCCCGAGTTCGCCCGACTCAGCCTGGCCATGCGCACCGGTGAGCACCCCGACCAGGTCTTCGACGCACTGCTAGCACGCGACCAGATCCGCATCCACCCCAGAGAGACCGAACGGTCCCAGGCGCTGGCCGAGATCGCCACCGGGCAGCGATGTGGTGAGCCGAGTGGTGAGGCTGGTGGGCGGGATCGGGTGCTGGTCATCGCGGACACCCGCGAGCTGGTCGCAGCGATCAATGCGACGGTCCGCGACCGCCTGGTCGCCGCCGGCCAGGTGGAAGACACCCGTGCGATGACGACGTCCGCGGGCGAGCGGATCGGGGTCGGTGACCGGGTCGCCACCCGCCGCAACGACCGCGACCTGGACGTGGCCAACCGCGACACCTGGTCCGTCGCCGGCATCGATCCCGACGGCACCCTCACGCTCACCGATGGCCACGGTGGCGGAGGCCGGGGTGAGCGGCGGCTGCCGGCCGGGTATGTCCGCGAGCACCTGGAGCTGGCCTACGCGACCACCGTCTACGGCGCCCAAGGCCAAACCGTCAGTTCCGCGCATCTGTTGGTCGGGGAGCACACCGGCGCCGCCGCGGCCTACGTGGGGATGACCCGCGGCCGCGACACCAACATCGCTCACCTGGTCGCCAAGAGTGTCGAGGACGCGCGTAACCAGTGGGTCGGGACCTTCGGCCGCGACCGCGCCGACCTGGGACCCGCCCACGCCGCGCGCCTCGCAGCCCAAGAAGCCGGCACCTACGCACCCCACCGGCCACTCGAGCGGGCGCTCGCCGACCTGCGCCAGGCCTGGACCCGCGAGGCCGACCTCACCGACCAACTCGCCCTCAATGAGCACCTGCGCGACCAGCTCGCACCGATCGTCGCGATCCGCGCCGAGGCCGACTCAGAACTCACGCAGCTGGCGCACACCGAGACACAGCCCTGGCGGGCCGCCGACCAGGCCCACGACCGGCTCGACCGCGCCGAAGCGATTCTTAGCACCGACGCAGCCCGACTCGCCGACGCGCTGCGCCGACGCTGGGACGCGGGTTATCTGCCGGCATCACACGCGGCCGAGATCATCCGAAACGGCAGAGGTCGCCTCGGCGGCCGCCGCGCGCAGCTCCGAGACGCCAGGACCCACCTTTCGGAGTGGGCCCAGACCTGGCAACCGATCCTCCCCGGCCTCCCGACTGAGCCCGACCCGCTCGCGCGGCAGATGCCCTACACCGGAACCTCTGTCCTTCACCAGGCAATCACCCGCTACGCCGAACAGGCCGCCGAGCACGCCCACCCCGACCAGCAGGCACTCCGTGATGCGGCCAAAGCCGCCGCACGCCACGCCGACGACGCGTCCACGGACCGCACCGAGGCTCAGCGGGCACACTCCCAGCGCCTGACCGGGCTCGGATCAGTGGCCCAGACGTCCGACCCCGCCGGACGGCTCGCGGAGACCGAACGCGACATCACCGAACTCACCGAGCAGCTCCGCCACGCCCACGACCGCCTGGCCGCTCTTCGCCGCGAACCCGCCATCCGCACCCTCCCACCCGGGCGCCTGGAGACCGAACGCGAGACCTGGGCCCACGACCACGATCACGCGCAGGCGGAGAGCGCTGCGCTGGCTGCCCTCACCGCGCCGCCGCTTTCGGGCGCCGGGGTAAGGCACGAGCAGCTCACGCGCTCCGGCCCGGACCGAGGCGACCCGGGCCGAGGAATCCCGCGTTGACCGAAGATCACGATTCCAGATCAACACGGCGCCACCTGTCCACGCACTCCCGGCGCCAACGCCTGATATCGACAAGCGACCGGGTTCCGACGCGGTCACGGACAACCACAAAGGAAGCTCGCGGCCAAGTGAGCCTCAGAGCGCCTCACGCGCCCTTAGGAAGAACAAGGTGAACGACCAACCACCACCAGCACAGGAGCACACCATGGACCACCGCAACAACCCCGACCCCAGCAGCGCCGCCCCCCGCGACGCCGCCCCCTCCGCCGGCGACGAACTGCTCACCATCGCCGAGGTCGCCGACCTCGTCCGCGCACCCGTCGCGACCCTGCGCTACTGGCGCCACCTCGGCACCGGCCCCCGCAGCTTCCGCGTCGGACGCGGCGTCCGCTACTGGCACCACGACGTCACCGACTGGCTCCACCAGCAGAGCAACAACCCACAGCCGTCCCGCTGAGGCTCGCTTCGGTTCCAGCGCGAGGGAGAGAATGGGTCATGTCCAGCATCGAGAAGCGACTGCGTCGCAACGGCCGACCGTCCTGGCGGGCGCACTACCGGACGCCGTCGGGGCAGCAACGCAGCCAGACGTTCCAGCGCAAGGTGGATGCAGAGCGGTTCCTCCATTCAGTGGAAAGTTCGAAGAGTTCCGGCGCCTTCGTCGACCCCGCACAAGCCAAGGTGACCATCGGCGAGTGGGCGGCGAAGTGGCTGCAGGGTCAGAACCACATCAAACCGACGACCTACGAGCGGTACGAGGGTGTGATCCGCAAGCACGTCGAGCCAGCGTGGTCGAGCGTCCCGCTGTCAAAGGTCTCCCACGCCGAGGTGCAGGCCTGGGTCACCAAGCTCAGCCAGACGCAGTCCCCCGCGTCGGTCCGCAAGATCCATCGCGTGCTGTCGCTGGTCCTCGACATGGCCGTGAAGGACGGGCGCTTGGCCCGCAACGTCGCCGCCAAGGTGAATCTCCCCCGCCCCGTAAGACACGAGAACCGCTATCTCACCCACACCCAGGTTGAGGCGCTGGCAGATGCTTGCGGATACCCGCCCGAACCGAGCAGGCACAGCAGCCTCGACACCCGGACGAACGAGACCTACCGACTGGTCGTGCTGTTTCTCGCCTACACCGGCGTCCGGTTCGGAGAGATGGCGGCCCTCAAGGTCAGGCGGCTGGATCTGTCGCGCCGACGCGCTGTGGTTGCCGAGTCGGTGACGCCCGTCCAGGGCTTGGGCCTGGTCTGGGGCACCCCCAAGTCCCATCAACGGCGCGAGGTCTCCATTCCCAGGTTCCTTATCGAGGGCCTCGCCGCCCACGTCGTCGACAAGGAGCCCGACGACTTGGTGTTCGGGGGCATCCGCAACGGCCAGCCCCTGCGCGTCTCGACGTTCCGGTCGTCGTTCAGCGCCGCCGCGGCAACCATCGGCATCCCCACCCTGCACCCTCACGAGCTACGCCACACCGCGGCGAGCCTCGCCATCGCGAGCGGTGCTGACGTGAAGGTCGTCCAGATGATGCTCGGCCACGCTTCGGCCACCATGACGCTCGACACGTATGGCCACCTGTTCGAGGACCGCCTCGATGAGGTCGCCACCGCCATGGACACGGCGCGCGCCGCGGAGCGCACGAAGCGCGACGAGGCCCGGGCCGTTGCCAACCCCGCTTCTGCTGTTCCCATTCTGTTGCCAAACGGTCCCGAGCCCCGAAATTGCGAAGACCCTCTGACTCGCGTTTCCGCTGTTCAGAGGGTCTTTCACAGTGGTACCCCCGACGGGATTCGAACCCGCGCTACCGCCTTGAGAGGGCGGCGTGCTAGGCCACTACACAACGGGGGCGTGGGCGCCTGCGAACTTTATCGTTCGGCGAACGAGACAGTCCAATCAGCACCTCGCTGGGGTACTAGGACTCGAACCTAGACTAACTGGACCAGAACCAGTCGGGCTGCCAATTACCCCATACCCCATGGGATGTGGCTCCACCCCGAGGGGCAGGACCGAGGGATGACGATACACGTCAGGCTCGGGCGTCACCAATCGGGTTGGGGGTGCCGGGAAGCGCTCCGAAGGGGCCATCCGACGGCGGTCGCGCGGTGTGATTCGTGAGCCCCGTCCTGCGCGCGACGAGCAGCACCAGCACCAGGTAGGCGCCGTTGGAGACGATCGTCACGGGCAGGTTCCACCACGAGGTCTCGGTCACCTTCAGCACGGTGGTGATGTCGCCGAACAGCAGCGCGACGGCGTACGCCGCGTAGTTGTTCAGCACGTGCAGGGCGATGCCGGCCTCCAGTCCGCCCACCCGGATCACCAGGTAGCCGGCCAGCAGCCCGAACGCGAACCGGTCGAAGAACAGCGGCAAGTTCTGGCTGCCGTGTGCCAGGGCGAACAGCAACGACGTCGCCACCAGCGCGGTCCAGGTGTTGAAGAGTGACCCGATGGCCTGCATCAGGTAGCCGCGGAAGACGTACTCCTCCCCCATCGCCTGGAGCGGTGTGGTGAACACGATCACCAGCGCGAAGGCCAGCGCGGACCCACCGAGGTGGTTCACCGGCCCGCTGGTGTCCCCGCCCTCGGCCACCCCGACCGGGATCAGCGCCACCACGATCTGCGCGGCAAGCGCGACCACCGAGAGACCCAGACAGACGAAGAAGAACTTCCAGCGCATGCCGGGGAGCACCGAGGTGAGCCAGCGCGGACGCAGGTGGTGCAGCCAGCGCATCAGCGCGAAGGCGATCACGGTGCCACTGCCCAGCACCAGGTTGAGCCAGAGCATCGACGCCGGGGTCAGGTGATCCAGCGACATGGCTCTCGAGAGCGCGGCGCCGTAGGGGACGCGCTCGATCTGCGACTGCACGTAGACCGCTGCGGCCAGCACGGGACTGAGCACCACCGCGGCCAGGACGAAGACCCCGGCACCGAGCAGCACGGAGCCGACGACCGGCCGCCACCAGGCCCAGGTGGGCGTGCGCATCAGCTGTGGGTAGGCGTGCGGTTCTGCGTAGGGGTACGCGGGAGCGGGGACGGCTGCCGGTCGGCCGTACGGCGGACCGTCCGGCCGGCTCATCTCAGTGCCTCATCTCACGCCCGGGCCGCGTCGGTCATCCGCGCCACCGAGGCCTCGCGGCCCAGCAGCTCCAGCGACTCGAACAGCGGCGGCGAGATCCGGCGACCGGTGACGGCCACCCGCACCGGACCGAAGGCGTTGCGGGGCTTGAGCCCCAGCTCGTCGACCAGCTTGGCGCGAAGCGCCTCGTCGATGGCCTCGGTGGTCCACTGCGGCAGGTCGGCGAGGGCAGCACGAGCCGCGGCCACGACCGCCTTGCCGTCGTCGTCGAGCAGCTTGGCGACGTCGGCCTCGTCGTAGTCGACCTTGTCCGAGAACAGGAAGCCGAGCATCGGCCCCGCCTCGGCGAGGTTGGCCATCCGGTCGTGGACCAGGGGAACCGCCCGGGCGAGCAGGTCGAGCTCGAAGTCCGTGGCGGGGTCCGAGACCACACCGTCGCGTTGCAGGAAGGGCACCACGCGTTCTGCCAGCTCCGACATCGGCAGCAGCCGCAGGTGGGAGGCATTGATCGCCTCGGCCTTCTTCAGGTCGAAGCGCGCCGGGTTGGGGTTCACCCGCTTGATGTCGAAGACCTCGACCATCTCCTGGAGCGAGAACACGTCGTGGTCGTCGGCGATCGCCCAGCCGAGGAGGGCCAGGTAGTTGAGCAGGCCCTCGGGGAGGAACCCTGCATCGCGGTAGCCGATCAGGTTGGCCTGCGGGTCGCGCTTGGAGAGCTTCTTGTTGCCCTCGCCCATCACGTAGGGCAGGTGCCCGAACCGCGGCGCGGAGCTCGCGATGCCGATCTCGACCAGGGCCTCGTAGAGCGCGATCTGTCGCGGCGTGCTGGAGAGCAGGTCCTCGCCACGGAGCACGTGGGTGACGCCCATCATCGCGTCGTCCAGCGGGTTCACCAACGTGTACAGGGGATCACCGTTCGCGCGGGCGAGCGCGTAGTCGGGGACGTGGTCGCTGTGGAAGGTGACATCCCCGCGGACCAGGTCGTCGAAGGTGATCTCACGGTCGGGCATCCGGAAGCGCACCACCGGCCTGCGTCCCTCGTCCTCGAACGCGGCAACCTGCTCCTCGGTGAGGTCGCGACAGAACCCGTCGTACCCGATGATCTTGGAGCCGCTCGCCTTGCGTCGCGCCTCGACCTCGTCGTTGGTGCAGTAGCAGTCGTAGGTGTGGCCCCCGGCCCTGAGCCTGGTCAGCGCATCGGCGTAGATGTCGGCACGCTCGGACTGGAGGTAGGGGCCGACGTCGCCGCCGACCTCAGGTCCCTCGTCCCAGTCGAGGCCGAGCCACCGGATCACCTCGATCAGTGAGTCGTGGGACTCCTGGGTGTTGCGCGCAACGTCGGTGTCCTCCATCCGGAAGACGACGGTGCCACCGAAGTGCCGGGCGAAGGCCCAGTTGAACAGGAACGTGCGAGCCAGCCCGACGTGCGGGCTGCCCGTCGGGGACGGCGCCATCCGGACGCGTACGGCGGTGGGGGCCAGGTCGCCCAGAACGGGATCGGTCACGGCGCTGTCAGTCACGAGTGGCCACTTTGTTGGTCAGGTTCCCGATGCCGGCGACGGAGACCTCGACCTCGTCGCCCGGCTGCATCGGGCCGACGCCGTCGGGAGTGCCGGTGAGGATCACGTCGCCGGGCAGCAGGGTCATCACGCTGGACACGTGCGCGACCAGGGTCGGGACGTCGAAGATCATGTCGGCCGTAGTTCCGTCCTGCTTCACCTCGCCGTTGAGCCAGGTCTGCACCCTGCGGCCGACGTTGAAGTCGTGCGGGTCGATCTCGGTCTCGATCCAGGGACCGAGCGGGCAGAAGGAGTCGAACCCCTTGGCTCGGGTGAACTGGACGTCGCCGCGCTGCAGATCGCGCGCGGTCACGTCGTTGGCCACGGTGTAGCCGTGGATCACGTCGGTCGCCTTCTCGGGAGGTACGTCGCGACAGATCCGGCCGATCACCACCGCGAGCTCGCCCTCGAAGTGCACCTCGGAGGACTGCCGCGGGTAGAAGATCGGGTCGTCCGGGCCGACCACGCTGGTGTTCGGCTTGAGGAACATCAGCGGTTCGGCGGGGACGTCACCACCCATCTCGGCGGCGTGGGCGGCGTAGTTCTTACCGATGCCGACCACCTTGCTGCGCGGCAGGACCGGCGCGAGCAGGCGTACGTCGGAGAGCTTGTGCTCCACGGTGGTCAGGTTGAGCCCGACGTACAACGGGTCGCCGCCGAGCGCGACCACGACGCAGTCCTCGTCGGGGATGCCGTTGTCGTCGACGTCCCCGGTCACGACGCCGTACTGGGGGTCGTCCCCCGCTGTGAACCTTGCGATACGCACGAGGTCGAGCCTAGGCGACGGGTGCAGGTGCGGTTCACGGTGGTTGAGGAGTGAGGACGGGCGTCTCGAAACCACTACACCGGCGCGAGCGCCTGGTGCGGCTGCGCGGGGAGCTCGACCTCGATCGGGTCTCCCTGCCTGACCAGGCCTCCCGTGGTCACCACGGCCATCACCCCGGCCCTGCGGACGACCGACCCGTCGGCGTCCCGACCCACCACCTGCTCCAGCAGCCCGTTGTCGAAGGCCTCGATCTGCACGCACGGGTTGCGCAGCCCCGTCACCCGGACCTCCGCCTCGGCGCCGAGACGCAGAAGCGTCCCGACGGGCAGCCCGAGCAGGTCGATTCCGCGCGTGGTCACGTTCTCCCCGAGGTCACCGGCCTTCACCTGGTGACCGCTGTCGGCGACCTCGTCGAGCAGCTCTGCATGGATCAGGTGGACCTGGCGCAGGTTGGGCTGCGACGGGTCCCGTCTGACCCGGGAACGATGCTGGACCAGCACGCCGGCGTGGGCATCCCCTTCCACACCAAGCCCCTCGAGCAGCCTTATCTCCGGGACGGGCAGCTTGCTGAACCGGTGCTCGTCGTCACGGTGCACCGACTGGACCCTGCTCACCCCAGAGCCGCCGCGAGGATCACGACCAGGACGACGACGACGACCAGCAAGAAGATGCTGTAGCGCGCCCACATGCTCGGCCGCAGCTCGTCTCCGCCGAGGAGTGTCTCGGCCTCCTCGTTCGCGATCGGCCGGGTCGCCCAGCCCTGGTCCGTCGCGGTGGCGAGCTGGTACCTGTAGCCGAAGGCGGCTCGAAAGACGAACATCAGGTGGAAGTACCGATAGGTCACCAGAGCCCTGTCGTGCGCCAGTTGGCGGTTCAGGCTCTTTCGACCCCAGCCCCAGAA
>JAABUS010007003.1_pt1 | contig 13226 bp, 14 predicted proteins | sample 5560161 | NCBI WGS metagenome assembly JAABUS01 (sample SAMN10711885, study PRJNA513376) | rock metagenome | isolation source: Antarctica rocks | place: Antarctica: Victoria Land, Trio Nunatak nord | collected 2016-01-04 | reverse complement strand
CGCAACCCCGCCGAGGTCTGGGGGATGCGGATCCTCGCCGCGACCGTCGTCGTGGTGCTGCTGACCGTCTTCCTGCTGATCCTCACCTCCATTGCGTGACGGCGCGGGGCGGACCGGTCGCCTCGTCGCGACCGGTCTCGCCCTCGCCGCCCTGTCGCTGCTGCTTCCGTGGGCGCTCGCGTTCGACCCGTGGTCGTGGGTGGTGTGGGGGCGCGACGTCACGCGGCTCGAGCTCGACACGGCCGGCGGCCCGTCGTGGAAGCCGCTGCCCGTGGTCGCCACCACGGTGCTCGCGCTGGCCGGCGCGGCCGCGCCCGCGCTGTGGCTGGTGCTGGCGCGGACCGGCGGGCTGCTCGCGCTGGCGGGCGCCGCCGTGCTCGCCGACCGGCTGGCGGGCCGGGTGGCCGCGGTCAGCGCCGCGACGGTCATGGCGCTGAGCGACTGGTGGCTGTTCAACACGGCGCTCGGCAACTCGGAGGGACTGCTCGCGGCCTCGGTGCCGTGGGCGGTCGTCGCGCATCTCGCCGGCCGCCACCGCGCCGCGCTGGGGCTCGGGCTCGCGGCGGCGCTGCTGCGGCCGGAGGCGTGGCCGTTCCTCGGCCTCTACGCCCTCTGGCTCTGGCGGGCGCGCCGCGAGAGCCTCGGCCTCCTCGCGCTGGCCCTGGCGCCCGTCCCGGCGCTGTGGTTCGGCCCCGACGTGATCGGCGCCGGCGGCGCGCTCGGCGCATCGGACGCCGCGCGCGGGACGGCGAGCCCGCAGAGCGCCGTCTATGCCGACGTCCCCGCGCTCGAGGTGCTCGTCGACTTCGCGGCGCTCATCACGGTCCCGGTCCTGCTCGCCGCCGCCGCGGGCACGGTCCTGGGCGGCCGCACCGCGCGGTGGCTCGCGGCGGGCGCGGCGGCCTGGGTGGTGCTCGTGGCCGCGATGACGCAGGCCGGCTACGCGGGCAACCCCCGCTACAACGTCGCTCCCGCCGCGGTCGCGTGCGTGCTGGCCGCGCTGGGAGTCGTGGCGGCCGGCCGGCGGCTGGCCGCGGGGCGGGGGCACCAGCCTTCGCCGGCGCGCGCTCGCGAGCAGGGCGTGCCGATCCCCGCGGCGCTCGCCGCCGTCCTCGTCGCCGCGGTGCCGGCGTTCACGGCCGGCGACCTCCGCGACCAGGTGCGCGAGCTGGGTGACCGCGCCGACCGGCGCACCCAGCTCGATGCGCTCGTCGATCGCGTGGGCGGCGCGGGCGCCGTGAACGCCTGCGCACCCGCCCGGACGGTCCAGCCGATGAAGGCGATGCTCGCGTGGCGCCTGGACGTGCCGATGGACCGTCTCGCGGACCCGCCGCGCCCGCCAGCCGCGGTGTTCCGCGCGCCGCCCGGCTACGACGGCGGTCCCGCGCTCCCCGCCGCGTCCGGCTTCGCGCCGGTCGCCCGACGGGGCGCCTGGACGCTGGCCGCCGCCTGCGCCGGCGGTCGCCGGCTCACACCTTCGAGCGCTCGACGGTGACGGGCGATCGCGGGAGCGCCTGCGGGTCGAAGCGCTCGCGCATCTCGGCGGCGCTCGCCGCGCGGGCCATGCCGAGCGTCGCCGCGAGCCAGCGGACCGCGCGGTCCGGGTCGAGCTCGGCGAGCGTGACGGCGCCGTGGCGCTTGGCCAGCCGGGCGCCGTCCGGCCCGAGGACGAGCGGGACGTGCGCGTAGGTGGGCGCGTCGAGGCCGAGCAGCCCGGCCAGGAACAGCTGCCGCGGCGTCGAGTCGAGCAGGTCGTCGCCGCGCACGACCTCGCCGATCTCCTGCCAGGCGTCGTCGACGATCACCGCGAGGTTGTAGGCCGGTGTGCCATCGTTGCGGCGCACCACGAAGTCGTCGACGACGCCGTCCTGCGGCCCCTGCAGACGGTCGGTGAACGCGACGCGCGCGGCATCGGCGCGCACGCGCAGCGCCGGCGGGCGGCCGCCGGCGCGCTTGCGCCGCCGCTCGGCCTCGGTGAGCCCCAGGCAGGTGCCGGGGTAAGCGCCCTCGGGCAGCGGACCGTGCGGCGCCGACGCCGCGGCGCGGATCTCCGCCCGGGTGCAGAAGCACTCGTACACCCGCCGGTCGGCCACGAGCCGCTCCAGCGCCGCCGCGTAGGCGTCGTGGCGGTGCGACTGGAACACGACCTCGCCGTCCCAGTCCAGGCCGATCGCCCGCAGGTCGCGCAGCTGCTGCTCGGCCGACCCGGCCTGCACGCGGCCCTGGTCGAGGTCCTCCATCCGGACCAGGAAGGGCGCGCCGGCCGAGCGGGCGAACAGCCAGGCCAGCAGCGCGGTCCGCAGGTTGCCGAGGTGCAGCGCGCCGGTCGGGCTGGGTGCGAAGCGCCCGCTGTGCCCCGGCTGGCCGCTACCTCCCTCGCCCGGAGGGCTCGTCATCGGCTGATGCCTCGCCGGCGTAGCCTCGGGCTCATCCCTCGTAGTGGAACGGCAGCGTGTCGGCGACGTCGGCCAGGCGCGGCGCCCGGCGGTCGCGCTCGGAGCACAGGAGCTCGATGTCCGCGGGCCAGCGGACGCCGACGTCGGGGTCGTCGAAGCGGATCCCGGACTCGGTGGCCGGGTCGTAGTAGGCGGTGCACTTGTAGACGAAGTCCGCCATCTCCGACAGCACGCAGAAGCCGTGCGCGAAGCCGACCGGGACGTAGAGCTGGTGGCCCTGCTCGTCGTCGAGCTCGAATGCCTCCCACTCGCCGAACGCCGGCGAGCCGCGCCGCAGGTCGACCACGACGTCGAGCACGCGCCCGCGCGCCGCGCGGACGAGCTTGCCCTGCCCCGGATGGGTCTGGAAGTGCAGCCCGCGCACCGTCCCGCGGCGCGAGCGCGAGTGGTTGTCCTGCACGAACTCGGTCGGCACGCCCTCCGCCGCCCAGCGGTCGGCGCGGAACGTCTCGACGAAGAACCCGCGCGCGTCGCCGTGGACGGCGGGCGCGAGGTGGACCAGTCCGGGCAGTCGCGTGCGAAGTCGTTGCATCGGCCGGAGGAGGCTAGCCGGGAAGGAGTCGGCATGCCGCGTGTCGAAACCACGTCGGGCCATGCCGAGAACCGTTCCGATGCCTCCGGCCGCCAAGGGCCACCAGACGCTGTCCGCTTACATCACGTCCCGCTTCGACGAGTTCTCCCGCTCCCAGAAGGACGTCGCGCAGTACGTGGTCGACCATCTCGACGAGGTCGCGTTCCACACGGCCGAGGAGCTGGCCCGCCGCGCCAACACGTCGTCCTCCACCGTCGTGCGCTTCTCGCAGGCGCTCGGCTTCGAGGGCTTCCCCGAGCTGCAGGAGTCCGCGCGCGAGGAGTACCGCCACGGCCACCGCCAGCCGCCGCGCGGGCTGGAGCCGGCGGCGCCGCTGTTCTCGCTCGACATGAACCCGTTCGAGTCGGCGATCGCCGCCGACCACGTCAACGTCGAGGACACCGCGCGGCGCGTCTCGCGCTCGGAGGTCGAGGCGTCGATCGAGCTGGTCGCCACCTGCGAGCGCGTGCTGATCGCCGGCACCGACCAGATGGCGTTCTTCGCGTCCTACCTGCGCCACCTCCTGATGCTGCTCGACATCCGCGCCGAGATCGCCGCCTCGCCGTCGCAGGAGGCGCTCTCCCGGCTCGGCCGGATCGACGCCGGCACGCTCGTGATCGGGCTCTCCGCCGGGCGTCCGCACCCGCTCGTGGTGCGCGCGATGAAGATCGGCCGGCACCGCAAGGCGTCGACGCTCGCCATTGTCGACGCGACGCTCTCCGAGGTCGCCAAGCTCGCCGACCGCGCGCTGTACTACTCCTCGAACTCGCCCGCGTTCGTGCGCTCGCACACCGGCCTGCTCTCGATCCTCCAGGCGCTCGCCTACGGCGTCTACTCGCGCGACACGTCGCAGTACGACGAGCGGGTTCGCGCGTTCAAGCTCAAGTAACTCCCGGAGCGCAGGCGGGAGGCTGCCCTGCGGGGGGCTCCGTGCCACGACACGGTCAGCCGGACGCCGAGCACCGGACGGTCGAGCCCGGAAGCTGCCCGACAGGGCTCCGAGCACCACACGGTCCAGCTGGACGGCGAGCACCGGAGCCCTTGTCCAGTCCGTCGCCTCGGCGGTGGATACCATCCACGTGATGCGTGACGAAGCGACGTTCCGGGTGAAGGCCGGTCTGGCCGAGATGCTGAAGGGCGGCGTCATCATGGACGTCGTCGACGCCGAGCAGGCGAAGATCGCCGAGGACGCGGGCGCCGCCGCGGTCATGGCGCTCGAGCGCGTGCCGGCGGACATCCGCCGCGACGGCGGCGTCGCGCGCATGTCGGACCCGCTGCTGATCCGCGGCATCCAGGAGTCGGTCTCGATCCCGGTGATGGCCAAGGCGCGCATCGGGCACTTCGCCGAGGCGCAGGTGCTGGAGGCGCTCGAGGTCGACTACATCGACGAGTCCGAGGTCCTCACGCCGGCCGACGAGGCCAACCACATCGACAAGTGGGCGTTCAAGGTCCCGTTCGTGTGCGGCGCGACCAACCTCGGCGAGGCGCTGCGGCGGATCGGCGAGGGCGCGGCGATGATCCGCTCCAAGGGCGAGGCCGGCACCGGCGACATCGTCGAGGCCGTGCGCCACATGCGCCGGCTCGGCTCGGAGCTTCGCCGCCTGCAGACGCTCGACGACATGGAGCTCGCGACGGCCGCCAAGGAGCATCAGGCGCCGCTCGACATCGTCCGCGGTGTCGCCGAGGCCGGCAAGCTGCCGGTCGTGCTGTTCTGCGCGGGCGGGATCGCCACGCCGGCCGACGCGTCGCTGATGATGCAGCTGGGCGCCGAGGGCGTGTTCGTCGGCTCGGGCATCTTCAAGTCGGAGGACCCGGCCACGCGCGCGGCGGCGATCGTCGAGGCGACGACGCACTTCCGCGACGCCGACCGCGTCGCGCGTGCGAGCGAGGGCCTGGGCCAGGCCATGGTCTCGCTGGAGACGCGCAAGCTCGAGGAGCAGCAGCTCCTCGCCAACCGCGGCTGGTGAGCGCGCCGCTCGTCGGCGTCCTCGCGCTCCAGGGCGACTTCGAGGCGCACTCGCGCGTGCTGCGCGACCTGGGCGCCGAGGTGCGCGAGGTTCGCGTGCCCGCGGACCTCGGGGGCCTCGACGGTCTCGTGATCCCCGGGGGCGAGTCGACCACGATGACGCTCGGCATCGCGCGCGAGGGGTTGGCCGAGCCGCTGCGCGAGCTGGTGCGCTCCGGCACCCCGGTCCTCGGCACGTGCGCGGGCATGATCATGCTCGACCGCGAGCACCTCGGCGTGGCGGACTACACGTGCCGGCGCAACGCGTTCGGCCGCCAGGTCCGCTCGTTCGAGGCCGACCTCGAGATCCCCGGGGTCGACGGCGGGCCCGTGCGCGCCGTGTTCATCCGCGCGCCCTGGATCGACGAGCACGGCGACGCGGTGGAGGTGCTCGCCGAGGTCGACGGCCACGTCGTGGCCGCGCGCCAGGCGAACATGCTGGTGATCTCGTTCCACCCCGAGATCGCTGGGGAGACGCGGCTGCACCGGCTGTTCCTCGAGGGCGTCGGCGCATGAGCACCCGACCGACTTCGTCGCCGGGCACAGGCGAGCTGAGGCTGCACCTCGTCCGCCACGGCGAGTCGCTGGCCAACGAGGCCGACAAGGCCGGCGCGCCCCGACCGGCCGACTGGGACGCGCTCTCCCGGCGCGGCTGGGAGCAGGCGCGCGGCCTCGGGCGGCGGCTCGAGGGTCACGGGATCGGGCTCATCGTGGCGAGCACGATGCGCCGTGCCCAGGAGACCGCCGCGGGCATCAACGAGGTGCTCGGCGTGCCGGTCGAGATCGATCCCGACCTGCACGAGCTCATGCAGTCCGACGCGTTCTACGGGGCGGTGCCGGAGTTCGCCGACACGGCGTCGCTGAACTGGATGCCGACCGCGCCGCGCGACTTCGCCGAGCCCGGCGCGGAGTCGTTCGACGCGATGCTCGCGCGCGTCGTCCGCGTGCGCGACCGGATCGAGGCGCGCGCCGGCGACGAGCGCCTCCTCCTCGTGACGCACTACGGCTGGCTGCACTTCTTCCTCGGCCACACGCTGTTCCGCGACGAGTTCGGTCCCGAGCACCTGCTCGGGCTCTGGCTCGCCGGCCACGCCAACACCGGCATCAGCGTGTTCGAGCGCCGCGCGCGGCGCATGGACGGCATGGACTTCTCCGGCTGGGGCCTGACCACCTGGAACGATCAGGCCCACCTCTAGCCGCGAGCCTGGCGCACCCACGCGGTTTCGCCGGGCGACCGCGCGGCAAGGGTGCAGGCATGCCTTCCATCCCAGCTCCCCCGGTGCCGCTGAGCCAGATCGGACGCGCCGCCCAGGACATCGGCCTGGCGGGCCTGCTCGGCGGGAACCTGTTCGGCCGCCTCGCCCTGCACCCGAGCGTCACCGAGATCAGCGACAAGGCCGAGCGCGGCAAGGTCGTCAACGCGGCCTGGCGGCGCTACGGCACCGTGAACTCGCTCTCGCTGCTGGCCGTGACCGCCGGCTGGATCGGCGCGCGCGTCGAGGAGGCGCGCCCGAAGCACCTCTCGCCGGCCGAGCGCCGCCTCGCCGTCGCCAAGGACGTGCTGGTCGGCGTCGTCGCGGTCAGCGGGCTGGCCACCGCCGCCCAGGGGGTGAGGTTCGCGCGCCAGGCGCCCGGCGGCGGCGTGCCGCTCGACGACGGCGACCACACCGCGCCGGAGGCGACGGAGAGGCAGCGCAGGGCCAAGCAGCGGCTGAAGGCGCTCGGCCTGGTCTCCCTGGCCGCGGAGGCGGGCCTCGTGAGCGTCAACGCCGCGCTGAGCCAGGAGGGCTTCCGCCGGCCGCCACGGCGCCGCGCGCTGACCTGGCGCCGGCCCTAGAGCGCGACGCCGCGGGCGCGCACCCAGCTCGGGAGCAGGGCGACCGCGGTCCCGTTCAGCGAGCTCGTGACGGTGATCCACCCCGCGCCGGCCACCACCAGCGCGGGCGCCACCGCCGGCACCGATGGAACGAGCGCGCACAGCGCGCAGGACGCGAGCGGGTGGCGCAGCGGAGCCCAGGCTTCCGACACCTCCCCTCCCATCGTCCGCTCGGCCCGCGACGCAACGCTGCGCCGCGGCGGAGCCCGCGCTACGCGCTGACGTCGCGGCGGCGGAGGACCGCGAGCCCGGCCGCGACGAACAGCGCCGCGTAGGCCGCCATCACCAGCCCGGCCGGCAGCTGCTCGAGCGGGTCTCCCGAGCCCGTCGTCCCGGCCAGCGCGCCGGCCACGCCGCTCGGGAACCACTTGGTGATCACGGCGTCGAAGCCCGGGATGATCGTCAGCAGCGGCTCGACGAGGAACAGCCAGCCGAGCGCGCCGATGATCGCGCCGACCTGGTTGCGGATCAGCGCGCCGAGCCCGACGCCGATCGCGGCGTACAGCGCCGACGCCGCCGCGTTGCCGAGCACCATCCTGGCGACGTCACCGCTCTCCGCGCCCGTCGCGATCCCGCGAGAGGACAGCAGCGGGAGCACGATCGCCCCGCACAGCGCGCCGGCCGCGAGGCCGAGCAGACCGCCCGCGGCGATCCCGGCCACGAGCTTGGCGCCGACGAGCCGCGCGCGATCGGGCACGGCGAGCAGGCTGGGCGTGATCGTGCCGTGGCGGAACTCGGTCGCCACGATCAGGATCCCGAGCACGAGCGCGAAGATCTGGACCAGCCCGGAGATCTCGAGCAGGTCGGTGCCCGGCGAGTCGTCCGTCGGCGAGAAGTCGCCCGCCAGCGCCGCGATCGCGCTGATCACCAGCACCAGGGCGAGTGCGCCGACCAGCACGCCCCACGACGTCCGCGTCGTGCGCAGCTTGAACAGCTCGGCGGAGATCGCGCGGCTCACGAGGGCCCACCGCTCGAGCCGGTGAGCTCGAAGAAGATCTCCTCGAGCGACGAGCCCGCGGGCGCCAGCTCGGAGATCACGACGCCGCCGCCCGCGATCACGCGGCCGATGTCCTCGCCGGTGCGGTCGCGGACGAGGATCGCCCGGTCGCCGTCCCCGACCACGTCAGCGCCGCCGGCGCGCAGCCGGTCGCCCAGGGCGACGGCGTCCGGCCCGGCGACGCGCATCGCGCCGCCGGCCCGCGCGGTGAGCTCGGACAGCGTCGCCTGCGCGACCGAGCGCCCGTGGTCGATGACCACGACGTCGTCGGCGGTCTGGGAGACCTCGGCCAGGACGTGGCTGGACACCAGCACGGCGCGCCCCTCGGCGGCCAGCGAGCGCAGGAAGTCGCGCAGCCAGCGGATCCCCTGCGGATCCAGGCCGTTGGCGGGCTCGTCGAGCACGAGCACGCGCGGGTCGCCCAGCAGCGCGGCGGCCAGACCGAGCCGCTGGCGCATGCCCAGCGAGTAGCCCCCGGCGCGCCGGTCGGCGCCGTCCGAGAGCGCGACCAGCTCGAGCAGGTGGTCCGCCCGGTCGTTCGGGATCCCGGACGCGCGCGCCAGCGCCCGCAGGTGGTTGCGACCGGAGCGGCCCGGGTGCAGCATGCCGCCGTCGAGCAGCGCGCCGACCGTGCGCACCGGGTCGTCGAGCGCGCTGTAGGCCCGTCCCTCGATCGTCGCCTCGCCGCTCGTGGCCCCGACGAGGCCGAGCAGGATCCGCAGCGTCGTAGTCTTGCCCGCGCCGTTGGGCCCCAGGAACCCGACGATGCGGCCGGGCTCCACCGTGAACGACAGCTCCTCGACGGCGAGCGTCGGACCGAAGCGCTTCGTGAGTCCGGAGACCTCGATGGCGGGGGCCACCGAGCGGAACCTAGCGGGTCATTCGGCGGCCGCGCGGTCCGCCCGGGGGTTCGGCAGCGGGGTGAGCGTCTGCTCGACCTGGGCGCGCATCCGCTCGAACCTGGGCGGCAGCGAGAGCCGCTCGCCCAGGTGGGCCGGGTCCTCGTCGGCGCCGAAGCCGGGGCCCATGGTGGCGAGCTCGAACAGCACCCCGTTGGGCTCGCGGAAGTAGATCGACTCGAAGTAGAAGCGGTCGATCACCGACGTGGGGCGGGCGAGGCCGGAGCCGGCGACGTGCTGCTGCCACGCCTCCTGCTCCTCGCGCCGCGTCGCGAACGCGACGTGGTGGACCGAGCCCGCGCCCTGGATCGGCTGGATCGGCGGCGCCGGGTCCCAGGCGAAGTAGCCGCCGCGCTGCTCCCCGCGAACCTCCCAGTGCCCGTCCTGGCCGCCCTGGAAGCCGAGCACGTCGCCCAGCAGCGGCGCGCTGCGCTCGGGCTCCGTCGCGTACGCGCGCACGCCGTCGAAGCCCTGCAGCGCGTGCTCGCGCGGCACGTCCGGTGCGTCGGCGATCAGCGCGGCGTCGCGCCCGTCGTAGACGGTCAGCTCGTGCTCGAGCCCCTCGGGATCGGAGAAGCGCAGCGAGCCGTCCGTGCGCACCGGGTCGCGCCCGGCGCCGACCAGCCGCTCCTCCCAGAACCCGAGCGCGGCGTCCGAGCCGACGCGCCAGACGATGCGGTGCACCATCCCGGCGCCGGGCAGCCCGCGGCCGGTCCCGGGGTACTCGAAGAACGTCAGATCCGAGCCCGGCGAGCCCTGCTCGTCGGCGTAGAACAGGTGGTAGACGGTGGGATCGTCCTGGTTGACGGTCTTCTTGACCATCCGCAGGCCGAGCACGCCGACGTAGAACTCGACGTTGGCCGGCGCGTCGCCGCTGATGGCGGTGATGTGGTGGACGCCATGGAGCTCCATGGGCATCACTGTGGCAGAGGCGAGGAGCCCAGCTTCAGACGACGAGACCGTGGCGCATCGTGTTCTCGCTCACGACGCGCGGCTCGACGAACTGCAGCAGGTAGCCGGGCCCGCCCGCCTTGGTGCCGGTGCCGGAGAGGCGGTTGCCGCCGAACGGCTGGCGCGCCACCATCGCGCCGGTGATCGCGCGGTTGACGTAGAGGTTGCCGACGGGGGACCGGTCGACGACGTAGTCGACGGTGTCCGGGTTGCGCGCGAACAGGCCGCCGGTGAGGCCGAACGGGGAGGCGTCGACGCGGTCGCAGGCGTCGGCCGCGTCGCGCACCCGTTCGACCGCCAGCAGCGGGCCGAAGATCTCCTCGTGCAGGACGGGGGAGTCGTCGGGCAGGTCGGCCGCCACCGCGGGGGTCGCGAACCAGCCGCCGGTGGGGACGTCGCGCGCGCTGGCGGCCAGCCGGCCGGTGCGCTCGGCCTCGGCGGCGTAGCGGGCCACGCGCTCCTGCGCGCTGCGCTCGATCACCGGGGGCACGTCGGTCTCCAGGCGCTCGGCCGGGCCGACCGCGAGCACCTCCACCGCGCCGGCGAGGCGCTCGAGCAGCCCGTCGTGGACCGCCTCGTGGCAGAGCACCCGCGCCGCGGCCGAGCACTTCTGCCCGGCGTAGAGGAAGGCCGAGCTCACGAGCGCGGGGACCACCTCGTCGAGGTCGGCGTCGGCGTCGACGATCACGCAGTTCTTGCCGCCCATCTCCGCCACCACGCGCTTGAGGTGCTTCTGGCCGGCCGGCGTGTCGGCCGCGATCCGGACGATCTCCTGGCCGACCTGCGAGGAGCCGGTGAACGCGATCGTGTGCACCCGCGGGTCGCGCACCAGCGCCGCGCCGACCTCCCCCTCGCCGGGCAGCAGCGCGAGGGCGTCCGCCGGCACGCCGGCCTCGCGCAGCGCGCGCACCAGCACGTAGGCGCAGCCCGGCGCCTGCTCGGCCGGCTTGAGGACGACCGCGTTGCCGGTCGCCAGGCCGGCGGCGACCATGCCGCACGGGATCGCGACCGGGAAGTTCCACGGCGAGATCACGGCGACCACGCCGCGCGGGCGGTAGCGCAGCGTGTTGCGCTCGCCCGGCATCTGCAGCAGCTCGGCGCCCGCCTGCAGCTCGACCGCGCCGCGCGCGTAGTACTCGAGGAAGTCGATCGCCTCGCACACGTCGGCGTCGGCCTCGGGCCAGGGCTTCGCGCACTCGCGCACCTCCAGCGCGGCCACCTCGAGCCGGTGCTCGCGCAGCCACGCGGCGGCGCGGCGCAGCACGTCGGCGCGCTCGGCGGCGGGCCGGCGGCCCCAGTCGCGGTGCCCGGCGCGCGCGGCGTCCAGGGCGGCGTCGACGTCGGCCTGGGTCGCCGCCGCGGCCTGCGCGACGACGCGGTCCGGCGCCCCGGGGTCGGTGGAGACGATGTCCTCCCCGCCGCGCGTGTCCGCGCCGACCCAGACCGGCACGCGGAGCGGTCCGCGCGCGTCGTGGGCGGCCAGGGCGTCCGCGAGCCCGGCGCGCACCGGTGCGCGGCGCAGCTCCAGGATGGGCTCGTTGGCGAACGGCGGCAGTGACGGCATGGGGTCGAAGCGCTCCTTGAGCCGGATCGGGCTTGTCATCGGGGGGTCGTTCACCGGTCGGCGGAGGCGCTCGGCACCGCGGGCGGGGCGAGCAGCTCCTCCAGCGCGGCGCCCCGGGCCTGGTCGGCAAGGAACGAGTCGTTGGACGTGTTCTCCAGCAGCCGCCGCACGAGGTAGGCCATGCCGGCGACGAGGTCGCCGACCGGGCAGTAGATCCGCACGCGCAGCTCCTGCGCGGCGATCGCCTGCTGCAGCGGGTCGCCGAGCCCGCGCAGCACCTGGTACTCGACGTCGTGCGGCGCGCCGCCGAGCAGCTCGTTGTAGGCGATCGCGTGCGCGATCGAGCGCAGGTTGTGCGACGCGATCGCCACCCGCAGTCCGGGACGGTTCTCCAGCAGCCGGCGCGTGAGGAGCTCGAAGTTGCGGTCCGAGTCGGCCTTGACCTCGAACACCGGCGCGCTCCAGCCGTGCTGGGCAGCCTCGACGACCTCGTGGTCCCAGTAGGCGCCCTTGACGAGCCGCACGGTGAGCGGATGGGCGCGGCCGGCGCCGGCGCCGGCCGCCCAGTCCACCACCGTGTCGAGCGTCTCGGGCGAGTCGCGCAGGTAGGCCTGCAGGACCATCCCGGCGGACGGCCCGGCGCGGAACTCCTCCTCGGCCAGCAGCTCGAGCACCAGCTCGAGCACCGCATCGCGCGAGTCCAGCGACTCCATGTCGATGTGCAGGTGGGCGTCGAGGTCGCGGCCCTGGCGCAGCAGCGGGCGCAGGCGGTCGGCCGCGTCGCGCTTGCCCCGCTCGGGCGCGTCGGGCCGCAGCAGCGGCGTGAGCGCGGAGATCTTGACCGACAGGTTGGCGCGCGGCAGCGCGCCGGCGCCGTCGCGCTCGAGCGCCGGGCGCGCGGGCCAGCGCCGGGCCGCCACGGCGAGCGTGTCGAGCGCCCGGCTGCAGCGCTCCGCATAGCGCTCGGCCTCGCTCTGGGTCACGGTCGCCTCACCGAGCAGGTCGACGGAGCTGGCGACGCCGTCCTTCCACAGCTCGCGCAGCGTGCCCAGCGCGGCCTGCGGGCTCTCTCCGACGATGAAGCGGTGCGCCATGTGCTTGACGCCGGCGGCCGCGGCGGCGCCGAGCGCAGTGCGGCCCGCGCGCGTGTTGCCCATCCGCATGGCGACGGCGACGGGCGGGGGCGGCGCCTCGACCTCGCCGAGGAAGCCGGTCAGGTGGCGGGCGAGATCGTCGAGCGAGCGGCAGGCCGGCACGACGTCGACGAAGCGGAACAGCGCGGCCTTGAGCTCGGCGTCCTGCGAGGCGAGCGCCATCGCCTTGTCGTCGGCCGCCTTGAGCGGGTTCCGGGCGGCGGGCAGCGCGTCCGCGAGCCGGCGGCCGGCCTCGAAGAGCTCCCGTTCGAGTCTCGCCTCGTCCATCCGCGTGACCTTACGCCCCGCACGGCGCGGTCCGGGAGGGTGGTCGTCGGATCCTCGTTCGACATCGGTAGCGTGGCGGTCGCGCATGGGTGAGCTCCAGGATCTCGTGGACGGGCTGGCCGAGCGGCTCGGGCGCCCGGTGGCGATCGAGGACCGCCGCTACCGCGTGCTCGCGTACTCCGCGCACGTCGAGCCGCCCGACCGCGTGCGGCTGGCCTCGATCCTGACCCGCGAGGCGCCGACGGAGGTCGCCGACTGGCTCGACGCGCAGGGCCTGCCGCAGGCCGGCGAGCCGGTCCGCCTGCCCGCGGCGCCCGACCTCGGCATGGGGCCGCGCGTCGCGACTCGAGCAGGCGCGCGACGCGCTTGCGGAGGCCCACGCCGCCGCGGACCTGGGCCGCCCCGACGGCGCCGCCGCGCCGCCCATCGGCGCGGCGTTCGTCCGCTGGGAGCGTCTCGGGTCCTACCAGCTGCTCGCGTTGCTCG
>JAABUS010007002.1_pt1 | contig 13230 bp, 14 predicted proteins | sample 5560161 | NCBI WGS metagenome assembly JAABUS01 (sample SAMN10711885, study PRJNA513376) | rock metagenome | isolation source: Antarctica rocks | place: Antarctica: Victoria Land, Trio Nunatak nord | collected 2016-01-04 | reverse complement strand
CCCATCCCCGTTGCTGTGGTATAGGAACTTGAGCTTATCAAATAATCGGTGTATAAATCTACAAAGTTTTCCACAATCCCCTTTTTCAATCCTCTAATTTATCCTTTTTATTGCGTAAGGTGAGTTAAATAATATTCGTTAAAACAAAGTTGTATTGGGATAAATAATTATAAATTTTTGTTTTTCAGGATAATTGATTGATCTGAACAAAAAATATTATGACACTAAGAGCGTGTTTAAATTTCATTTGAAAAAATTTATAATACTTCTTTTATGCCGATAAAATCTGTGTTTATATTTTGTACCGATAAAAGAAGCATGTGGTTTTAGTGTTTTTGACAGGGTAAAAGAAGCATAGAAAATAAATTGAATAAAATTTAAACAGGCAAACGCTGCAAAAACTGCCCGAAACGTTGACCATGTTTTTTTTATCAGGTAAAATTTTGATTATCAAGGTTTTACTTTAAATAAACATAAGTAATCCCATCTCCGCCCCGATCCGCATGTTCATCTTCTACATGGCTAACTTCGGCATATTTTTTTAAATAACCACGGATCAGTTTTCGTAAAATCCCGTCTCCTTTTCCGTGGATAATCTTCAAGCTATTCACACCCATCATGATCGCGCGGTCCAGATATTTTTCAATCTCATACAACGATTCTTCACCGCGTTTGCCGCGTACATCAATCTCCGGGCTAAAACCTGCCGTATCATTCAGCTGCGGATTATAAGATCGCCGGATTTCTTTCGGCACTTCTTTTTTGGCAATTTTCTGCACTTTTTTGCGCTTGGCAACTGTGCGTAAATCACCGATGGCTATGATCACATTATCGCGCGCCAGCTCCAAAACCTGCCCCATCGTTTCAGAATCGCTTAGTTTTACCCAGTCGCCGATTTGTAAATCCGGTGCTTCTTTTACCGGTATAATTTCCGGCTTAACGGTATTTTTTTGCAGTTCTTTGTTCAGGTTTTCACGCAGATTTTTCGTCGTTTCTTTATCGGCCTGGCTGCTTTTGATTTCAGAAATCGTGTTCTCCACCAAACGGTTGGCATCCTGAATAATCGTTTTCGCTTCTTTTTTTGCTTCGCGGATCAGCTCTTTCTTATTTTCTTCCAAAAAGCTTTTCAGTTCTTCATTTTCCCGAAGCAAAACATTCGCTCTCCGCTCCTGCTTCTGTAAATTCAATTTTGTATCCAGCACTTCTTTTTTATCGCGTTCCAGATCGACCAGCAGCGTATCTACTTTTTTCTGGTTCACACCAATTTTGTTTTTGGCTGAAGTGATCACGTGATGCGGCAATCCGATTTTCTGCGCAATTTCAAAAGCGTAAGAACTTCCCGGCTTGCCAACTTCCAGGATGTACATCGGCCGCAGCTGCAAATTATCAAACAACATCGAAGCATTTTCCAAACCGCTGGTATCGCTGGCAAAGAGTTTCAGGTTGGAATAATGCGTGGTGATCACGCCTTTTACCCGTTTTTGGTTAAGCGATTCCAGCACCGCTTCTGCAATCGGGCCGCCAAACTGCGGATCGGTCCCTGTACCAAATTCGTCAATCAGGATCATCGTTTTGCTATCGGCCATCTCCACAAAATATTTCATTTTGGACAGATGCGCGCTGTACGTGCTCAAATCGCTTTCAATCGACTGGTCATCACCAATATCCGAAAAAACCTGCCTGAAAACGCCCACTTCACTTTGCCCTGCCGCCGGGATTAGCAAACCGGCCTGAACCATCAGTTGCAGCAAGCCAACAGTTTTCATACAAACTGATTTTCCGCCGGCATTCGGCCCGGAAACTACGATAATCCTGTCCGTTTCATCAATCCTGATATTTAACGGCACCACACTTTTTTGCTCTTTTTTATAAGATAAAAGAAGCAAAGGATGGCTGGCATTAATCAGGTTGACGCGCATCTCCGGAACTAAAATTGGCATTTCAGCTTCCAAATCCAAAGCAAACAAAGCTTTTGCACGCACAAAATCAAGCTTGGTCAGCAAACCGTGATAGGAAATCAGGATCGGAACATGTGGCCGTAACTCATCCGTAAGCAAAGTCAGGATTTTGATGATTTCCCTTCTCCGGTCAAATTCCAGATCCCGGACTTTGTTGTTCAGCGTAAAAACTTCTTCCGGTTCCATATATACCGTTTGCCCGGAAGAAGATTCGTCATGTATAAAACCTTTCAGTTTGCGCTTATTTTCAGACAATAACGGGATGCACAAACGGCCATCGCGAATAGTCAGCGAGCCGTCTGCCGTCCAGCCGTTATTGCCTGCATTTTTAAAAATCTGCTCAATCGTTTTGCGCGCCGCCTGTTCTGCCTGCGCTATGGCCGAAGTAATATCCTGCAACTCGCGCGAAGCATTTGGCCGGATTTTACCTTTTGGGTCCAACACACGGTCAATTGCTTTTAAAATATTTTTCTCAATTGGCAAATGCTCAAACAACGCTTCCAGGTTCGGGTACAAACCGGCGCGGTCGTTAAAATAACCCAACACCGCAAAAACCGTTGTAATCGATTGCTGCACCCGGAAAAATTCATCTTCGGACAAAAACGCACCTTCCAGCCGTGCTTTTTTTGCCAGTGTTTTTATATCGTGGAAATTGCTGATCGGCAACGCCGTGTCGCTCGTTAAAATACTTTTAAACTCTGCTGTTTGCCGTAAAAACTTCTGTATCTGGTCGAAGTTGTTCATTACCTGGATCTTATCAACCATTTCCTGGCCCATAATGCTGAGGCATTTGGCTTTGATCAGTTGCTTTATCTCGGTAAAACCCAGTTTATCTTCGCTATTTTTGGGGTAGATCATTCAAATTATTTGTGGTTCGCAATTGGTTTTGCAGCGTTTGTTTTGAGGTTTGCTTTTTGGATAGAATCCCGTTTGGCAGCCTGTTTTAGTGAATCAATTTTAAAAGCTTTTTTTACAGAATCTGCATTTCGCCTGCTTTTTCGCATTTCTTCTGCAGCAAGCAATTTGGTGATGGAATCGTTTTTTGCCGTCAGCTGAACTAAAACGGCTTTATAAATTTTCCCCAGTTGCTCTAAATGGACGGCATAATACTGATAGCTTTTCTTGAATTGTACGGAATCAACATGGTGCCGCTGGAAAATTGCGGTATATAAACCATTTCCGCGGTAAGCCAAACTATCCGGCATCTGTGATTTTGTATTCAGATAACCGTCAGCTAAATGTATCTCGACCAAAAGCGGCACAAAACGGTCTTCATCAATCAAATTATCAGGTTTGGGTTCGCTATTGCAGGCGCAGAAACACAACAGCAATAAAGAAAACAGAATATTATAAAATCGCATTGTGTAGTTTTGCACCAATTTTATTCAAATTTAAGGATTAATGAGCATTGCAGATAATATCAACAACTTAAAAAAAGAAATCGGAGATGCTGAAGTGAAGCTGATTGCGGTTTCTAAAACCAAACCTGCAGGAATTTTACTGGAAGCTTACAACGCCGGGCAACGGGTTTTTGGCGAGAACAATGTGCAGGAACTGGTTGAAAAACAGGAACAATTGCCCAAAGATATTGAGTGGCATTTGATCGGGCACCTGCAAACCAATAAAGTAAAATACATTGCTTCTTTTATCAGCTTAATCCATTCGGTAGATAGTATAAAATTGTTGCAGGAGATTGACAGGCAAGCCGCCAAAAATAAACGCGTTATAGATTGTTTGTTGCAGATTTATATTGCAGATGAAGAAACCAAGTTTGGATTAGGTTTTGATGAAGCCATAGAATTACTGCGGTCGGAAGAATTCTCCAACTTGCAACATATACGCATAGTTGGATTAATGGGTATTGCAACAAACACCGAAAACCCAAAGCAATTGAAAGATGAATTTTATGAATTGCATACTTTTTTTGCTGGCCTGAAAACCAGTTTTTTCCGTAAAGAAGATTCGTTTAAAGAACTTTCCATCGGCATGTCTGCCGATTATAAAATTGCTATTGAAGAAGGCAGCACGATGGTCCGGATTGGAAGTTTGATTTTTGGGCAGCGTATCATTTCGCATTGGAAAAATAATTGAAACAGATGAATTTACTGATTAGAGAAGCTGTAAAAAGTGATTGCCCGCGCCTGATGGAACTCATTGCAGAACTGGCTTTGTTTGAAAAAGCACCAGAAGAAGTAACCGTAACCTTAGCAGAATTTGAGGCTGCAGGCTTTGGAAATAACGCAGTTTGGAAAGCTTTTTTGGCCGAAGTTGACGGCTTTGTGGTTGGTTTTGCTTTGTATTATGTGCGCTATTCTACCTGGAAAGGTTGCCGCTTGTATCTCGAAGATTTGATTATTACAGAAGCCTATCGCAGCCACGGGATCGGAACATTGCTGATAAAAACATTGATAAAAGAAGCATTGCAAAAAGGCTTCAGTGGAATGCTTTGGCAGGTACTGGATTGGAACGGACCAGCTATCGGTTTTTACAAAAAACTCAATGCTTCTTTTGATGGAAGTTGGATCAATGTTTCACTTTCTAAAGAACAATTTCAAGATTTTGACTTATCAGACTTGGATTAAACTTCTCTGTAAATCCATTCTAATTTTAACCCGATAAAAACAGTATGCAGGTTTTTAAGTTCGGTGGTGCTTCTGTTAAAGATGCCACATCCATCAAAAATTTAGCTCAGATTGTAAAGCAATTTTCCGCAGAAAAACTGCTGATTGTGGTTTCTGCCATAGGAAAAACTACCAATGCGCTGGAAAAATTAACTTCGGCTTATATAAACCAGTCTGAAAATTCGCAAGAGATTTTTACTGAAATCAAAGCTTATCATTACCAGATTTTAACTGAACTTTTTGAATCTTCGGATCTGATTTTTGATGAAGTAGAAAATACTTTTGTAGAAATTGAATGGATGATTGAGGAAGAGCCGCATGATGATCCGGATTTTATTTATGACCAGATTGTATCTATCGGCGAATTGGTTTCTTCCAGGATTGTAACTGCTTATTTAAATAAAGTTGGCATAAAAAGCCGTTGGTTGGATGCACGCGGATACATTCAAACAGACAATACTTATCGTGAAGGTTTGGTAGATTGGGAAAAAACAAAAAATCAAATTTCCAAAGACCTTCCTGAAATGTTGCAAGTGGAAATTTTAGTTACACAAGGTTTTTTGGGCGGAACTTCGGAAAATTTTACGACAACATTGAGCCGCGAAGGATCAGATTATTCGGCTGCAATTTTTGCTTTCTGTTTAAGTGCAAGTTCGGTTACGATTTGGAAAGATGTAGACGGTGTGTATAATGCTGATCCGAAACGCTTTCAAAACATTGTCAAATTTGATCAGCTTTCCTATGCCGAGGCGATGGAAATGGCTTATTACGGTGCAAGTATCATTCACCCAAAAACAATTTGGCCGCTGCAAAACGCAAACATTCCGCTTTATGTTAAACCGTTTTTGAAGCCAATGGAAGCCGGAACGGTAATTAACCTGGAAGAGTTTCCGATAAAAATTCCGATCATTATTGTAAAACCAAATCAGGTTTTGGTTTCCGTATTTTCTAAAGATCATTCTTTTATCAATGAAAATCATTTGAGTGAAATTTATAAACTACTGGCAGATTCGCATTTCAAAGTTAACCTGGTACAAACTTCGGCTTTGAGTTTTAGTTTTTGCGTTGATTATGATGCAAGTAAGTTTGAAAAGCTGTTGCAAAAACTAAAGCCAGCATTCAATTACAGATACAATACAGAAACTGATTTAATTACCATAAGGCATTATGAAGCTGAATTATTCGCAGGAAAAACAATTTTGCTGGAGCAACTGAGCCGGAACACTGCACAACTTTTAATCAAAACTGAAAATTAAAAAAACGCAATACTGTTTTTACCGGCATAAAAGCAGCACTGCCCAAATGATTTTCATCTACTTCGAAACTTGTAATTTGCCAGCTTTCTGCCGAGCCAATTATTTGTTCGGGATTTTGATGAATGCCGTCCAAACTTGGAACCGATATTAGATCATCTATCAAACCTTTTCCGGTCGCTTTGAGCAAGGCTTCTTTTCGCGTCCATAACTTGTAAAAGCTTTCATGTGGATTTGCAGCTGATTCGATGTGGTTTCTTTCTTCTAAACTAAAACAGAAATCCAGCAAATTTTGATAGGTAAAAGAAGTATTGATTTGTTCTGTATCAACCCCGATCGGATTTATTGAAAAGGCAATCAAAATCCAATCTCCGGAATGGGAAACATTGAAGTGAAGGTTTTTCGCTGATATGTTTTGCAGCAAAAGTTTTTTGTTGTGATCCAACTGAAACCTGATTTCTTTTGGCTCAGTTGCTAAATATCTTCCCAATAAAATTCTTAAAACTGCCCTGCTGATAATACGGCTTTGGCGATCTTTTTCCTGGTGGTAACGTTGGGGTTTTTCTGTTTCCTGCAAATCCAGTAACTTTTGCAAATCGCTTAGATGCGGTACTAAAGTTGTAATATTGATCCGCCAAACATCAATATTTTTTAGATCGAAGTACGCACTTGCAGCAGCATCCGCCCAAATTGCTTTTGTTGTTTGAACGTGTATGTAACTTTCGGCCATGATTTGATTTAAGATTTTGTTCGTTTCAGAAAAAATTTCATCATTTGTATTTGTTTAATCATTTCAAAAAAGATTAAAAAAAATAAACTAATAAATTTATTCATTGTTAAAACAAAAAAACACAAAGCTATGAGTATCAAAAGAGATTTGTTGAAAAAAACAAAAGAGTACGCAGACCAAGCGAAGGAATACGCAAAAGACCATGCTAAAGATTACGCAGAATATGCAAAAGATTATGCAAAGAACAAGGGAAAAGATTATTCTTCTGATGCAAAAAAATATGCAAAAGATAAGGTTGACGGTGGAAATGCCGCATCTGTTGCGATTGCTTTGATTGGTGGAATTGCGATTGGTGCAGCGTTGGGCGTTTTATTTGCGCCGGAAGCCGGAACAGATACCAGGAGCAATTTGGGTACGTCTTTGCAGGAATTTGGAAATACGGTGGCCGATAAAGCGCAACAAGGAAAAGAAGCGATCAGCAACTTGAAAGATAAAGCGGTTGACGCTGTAAAATCTAAATTAGAAGGTGTTGAAGGCGAAGATGCAGATATTGATCATCCGTCATTCAGCTAAAACTGATTAAAAATCCTATTATAAAAGAAGCTGCTTATTGAAAAAATAGGCAGCTTCTTTGTTTTTTTGTCATTTCGACTGAAAGGAGAAATCTTCATCAAAGCTGCAAACTCGTTTGGTTGAAAGAAGATTTCTCCCTTTGGATCGAAATGACAAGTTGGAAAAATCTTTAAAAAAACAAAAGTCCTCAACATTGCTATTAAGGACTTTTTAAAACGGGTGGACGATGGGGCTCGAACCCACGACCCTCGGCACCACAAACCAATACTCTAACCAGCTGAGCTACGCCCACCGTTTTGTTATTACAAAAGTAGAAATCTTTGGGTAAATGTCAAGCGTTTTATGCTGAAAATTTACATGCTGTTTTTATCGCCTTAAAAACAGTATTTTAAAATTTACTTTTGCCCGATATGATTGAAATTTTTACAGACGGTGCTTCCAGCGGAAATCCCGGCCCCGGAGGTTATGGCGCAATACTGAAATCAGGCGTTCACTACAAAGAGCTTTCCGGCGGTTATCGCAAAACTACCAACAACCGCATGGAACTGATGGGCATGATCAAAGCTTTGGAAACCGTAAAAAAGCCCGGACAAGCTATCACCATATATTCTGATTCCAAATACGTAATTGATGCCATCGACAAAAAATGGGTTTTCGGCTGGATCAAAAAAGGCTTCAAAGACAAGAAAAATAAAGATTTGTGGATGCAACTGGTCAGCTTATACCAGCTGCATCAAATTAAATTGGTTTGGGTGAAAGGACATGCCGGACATCCTGAAAACGAGCGTTGCGATGAACTGGCCGTAACAGCAGCAAAACAACCAGCTTTGCCAGCAGATGTATTTTTTGAAGCGGAAACTGCCAAAGAAAAATTATTTTAGCAAAACATAATACTGTTTTTATCGGCATAAAAACAGTGTCATTGAATGTTTACCACACCTTCCATTGATTTTTTGACATAGGCTTTTGTATTTAGTACGTTAAGGTTTTACAATTTCGATGGCTTCTAAATCGTGTATTTTTTTTTCAGAGATACAAAATCTTAGCAAAGTTTGCGTCCTGTGCCATCCTTGTTTGCCTGCTGCCCCGGGGTTTAAATGTAAGCAGTTGATCTTTTTGTCGAACATCACTTTTAAAATATGCGAATGCCCGCAAATGAAAAGCGCAGGAGGATTAACATAAATTTCCGGTTTTACAGTTGCATTGTATTTGCCCGGATAACCGCCGATATGTGTCATCCAAACATCCACTTCTTCACAAACAAAACGCAGGTTTTCCGGGTACACGATCCGCACATCTTTGCCATCGATATTGCCATAAACGCCGCGCAAAGGTTTGAAAGCCGCCAGTTCATCGGCCAAAGCAATATTTCCGAAATCTCCGGCGTGCCAAATTTCATCCACTTCGGCAAAATGTTTAAACACGGCCGGGTCCAAATAGCCGTGCGTATCAGAAATCAATCCGATTTTTTTCATGGTAAAAGAAGCATTACAGGTGATAGTTCATGGATAATGGTTCATAGCTCATGCTGATTGCTGAAAATTGATCGCTATCTGTCAAGCTAAAAAATAGTTAAAAAGTCTTTTAGCAGCGATTGATAAGCCGGACTGTAAATTTTTTGATCTGCATAAATGGTAAATGATCCATGTTTGATTTTGGTTCGATTTAATCCGAAAGAAAGTATATAACGATGCGGAGAATCATTTTTGAAGGAAGAAACTGCAATTTCCCGTTGCAGAAACAATTGGTTTTGCGCCAATTTTTTTACAACCGATGCTGTTTTTACAGGTAAAATTATCCACAAACTTCCATTTGTAGTTAGAAAATCAGTAACAGTTTTGAGCAGGTTTTCAAAAAATTGCGGAATTGCGTGTTTTGCCAGCGTTTTGTTTTCCTTCGGGGAAATTAGCGTATCCAAATAAAAAGGCGGGTTGGAAACAATCAAGTCATATTGCTGATACTGTTTTTGCAACCAAAAATCTACAATATCAGTTTCGTACAAAGTCAGTTGCTCTGCATATTTTGAATTGATGAAATTTTGTTCAGCAGTTTTGGCCGAAGTCGGATCAATTTCAACCGCATCAATCGCAGCATTTGGAAAACGTTGTGCCAGCATCAGCGCAATTACGCCGGTTCCGGTCCCAATATCCAGTATTGTTTTTGGGTTTTCTGTTGAAGCTGTGGCACCAAGCAAAACGCCATCGGTATTGATTTTCATGGCGCAGTTATTTTGATCAACTGAAAATTGCTTGAAGCGGAACATTTTAATTAAGTTTGAAATATTTACGATTGGTTATGCCTGAATTATTCAGACTTTTTGGTATTCGATTTTTTTTCTTTAGCAACGAACATTTACCTGTTCATGTCCATATTCAAAATTCTGATGGTGATGCAAAGTTTGAAATTAGGCCGGTAAAATTAATAGATAACCAAGGCGTGAAAAATAAAGATATAAAACTTGCTGAAAGCATTATTGAAGAAAATGAAGAGCTAATCTTTAAACGTTGGGAAGAATATTTTAAAAAATAAAATTATGGTTTTAATTAAGTCGGTTTGGTTTGACGAAGGCAAAATTTTTGTGGAAATGACTGATGGACGAGTGATGTCAAAACCTGTAAACAGTTATCCTAATTTAAATAAAGGCACCCAAAATCAGTTGTCTGATTATTCGATAGAAGGCAATGGCAGATGGGTCCATTGGAAGGAATTAGATGAGGATTTATCGGCAGAAGGATTTATGATTTCTCAAAACAGCAATTAATTTTAAACTTCATACAACTCCAACGGCAAACCATCCGGATCAGCAAAAAAAGTAAAGCGTTTTCCGGTAAATTCATCTATGCGGACCGGTTCTGTTTCCACGTTTTTAGCCGATAAAAACAGTATTGCTTCCTCCAGATCATTCACCTCAAAAGCTAAATGCCGCAAACCCGCCGCTTCCGGCCGGGAAGGACGCGGCGCAGGATCAGGAAAAGAGAAAAGTTCGATCTGATATTTTCCGGCAACTTTCAAATCTAATTTCCAGGAGTTTCTGGCTTCGCGAAAAACTTCACGTTCTACTTCAAAACCTAAAACTTCCATGTAGAATTTTTTGGAAATTTGATAATCGGAACAAATAATGGCGATGTGATGGATTTGGTTGATTTTCAGCATAACTTAAAACCTCTTTAAATTTATTAACCTTGATTTGAATGCTTCTTTTATGCCTTAAAAAATTGTATTTGTTTTTTGGCTAAAGCCTTTTGCTTATTGTACTTTATCCACGGCCTAAAGTCCGTGGCAATTGGAAATTTAATCATTATCGGTGCTTCATTTGATTTACGACGAGGCCAAATCCTGTATCAGCAATTGCAAAAGTTGCCATAAAAGTTATTCAAGATTGCCACGGCCTTTAGGCCGTGGGTAACGTAAAGTTGAGGCTGGCTTTAGCCAAAATATTTACAAAAACCTCAGCTAATTTTCAATCACCTAAAATATCATGCAACACATGATCATAAACTGCAGATGCTTCTTTTATCGTACCAAAATCAGTATCATCAATTTTTAAATCACCGGAAGTAACCGTTCCTAAAAAGCTGAATTCGGTTTCAGAAGTAGCCATCAGTTCTACCAGTGCTTCCTGTTTTTCCGGTTTTACCGAAACCACTACCCGGCCTTGCGCCTCGCCAAAAAGGAAAGCATCTTTACGGATTTCGGGATCCGTTTCTACTGAAAAACCCAAAGAGTTTGGCAAAGCGGATTCCAATAAAGTAATATATAAACCACCATCGGAAACATCGTGCGCCGAAACCAGCAGTTTTTCGCGGATCAATTGCTTAATAACCTGATGCATCGCATACTCTTTTTCCAGGTCGAAAAACGGTGCCGGAGAAGCAGCAATGTTGTGGAAAGAAGCCAGATATTGTGAAGAAGCAATGTCGTTTTTAGCTTCGCCGATGAGATAAATCAAATCACCTTCGTTTCGAAAATCAGAACGGGTTAAAGTTGAAAGATCATCCATTACGCCCAGCATCCCAATCGTTGGCGTTGGAAAAATTGGGCCTTCATCGCTGGATTGGTTGTAGAAGCTCACATTTCCGCCCGTAACCGGCGTTTGAAATTTGGTACAAGCCGTACTCATGCCTTTGATCGCGCCTACAAATTGCCAGTAAACTTCGGGCACATAAGGGTTGCCAAAATTTAAGCAATTGGTAATGGCAACCGGCTCGCCGCCAGCGCAAGTAATGTTTCTTGCGGCTTCTGCCACGGCAATTTCGCAGCCCACTTCCGGGTCGGCATAAACATATCTCGAATTGCAATCTAAGGTTAAAACGATGGCTTTGTCTGTTCCTTTCACTGCCACAACAGCGGCATCGCAAGGCTGATTGGTAGTTACGGTTGCCGTACCAACCATCGAATCGTATTGATCGGTAACCCAACGTTTGGAGGCAATATTTGGATGGGAAATTAAATGATTTGCAACAGCTTTTAAATCTTCCGGTTCCTCTACCTGATCGATATTAAACATTTTATTTTGAGCAAAATATGCTGGTTCGCGGTATTCCCGTTCGTAAACCGGTGCGCCTCCTCCCAAAACCAAATCATCTGCCGGAACATCGGCTACCATTTCTCCGTTCCGGTAATAAACCAAGCGTTTGGTATCAGTTACTTCGCCAATTTGCACACAGTTTAAATCCCATTTATCAAAAACCGCTTGTACTTCTTTTTCCTGGCCTTTTTCTACCACAATCAGCATCCGTTCCTGCGATTCTGATAAAAGGATTTCAAAAGGCTGCATGTTTTCCTGGCGGGTTGGCACTTTGTCCAGATCGATGACCATGCCGTGCCCGCCTTTGGCTGACATTTCTGAGTTGGAGCAGATAATCCCGGCTGCGCCCATATCCTGCATACCAATTACGGCCCCGGTTTTAATTACTTCCAGCGAAGCTTCCAACAATAATTTTTCCTGAAAAGGATCGCCCACCTGTACGGCTGGCAAATCATTTACAGAATCTTCCGTAATATTTTTAGAGGCAAAAGCAGCACCATGAATCCCATCTTTCCCGGTTGAAGAACCGACAATGTAAACCGGGTTGCCCACACCATAAGAAGTAGCAGAAACCGTTTCGCCGGCTTTTACAATTCCGGCCGAGAAAGCATTTACCAGCGGATTGACCTGATAACATTCATCAAAAAACAATTCACCGCCAACGGTTGGGATACCAAAAGCGTTACCATAATCGCCGATACCTTTTACCACGCCTTTGAGCAGCCATTTGGTGCGGTCGTTTTTCAGATCGCCAAAACGAAGCGAATTTAACTGTGCAATCGGCCTTGCGCCCATCGTAAAAATATCGCGGTTGATACCGCCAACACCGGTTGCCGCGCCCTGATAAGGTTCTAAAGCAGAAGGATGGTTGTGCGATTCAATCTTAAAAGCACAACCGATGCCGTCGCCCAAATCAACTAAACCGGCGTTTTCTTCTCCGGCTTTGGCCAACATCCGCGGGCCGTCTTTCGGGAGCTTTTTTAGCCAGGTAATGGAGTTTTTGTAGGAACAGTGCTCGCTCCACATCACCGAAAAAATAGAAAGTTCGGTAAAGTTGGGCGAGCGGCTTAATATTTCTTTGATACGTTCAAATTCTTCGGGAAGCAGGCCAAGATCTGTGGCAGTTTGTACGGTGGTTAAGTTTTGTGGCTCCAATATGTTTGCTTTTGATGGAAGCGCAAAATTATAAATTTAAAGGGAAGCTGGAGAAGTTTATGTGAATGATCGGTGGTTTACAATGTTGATCTAATTTAGGCGGTAAAAGAAGCATGATTTATGCAAACTGGATGGAATTTCGTATTTTGTATTGTTTTAACTCTTGTCTTTTAAATTTGGTGCTTTGCAATTTGTATTGCTAATTTGGTGTACATGGTTATCAAGCGTATAGTAAAACTCTGATAATTAATTATATCAAAGCATAACAATAGGTTTTTTAGCAAGAGTAAGTTCAACTAAGAAATGCAACAAGAGCTGAATAAATAAACCTGTTGGCATACACCAACAGGTTTAATTAAGGAAAAAACAGACTTTTGCGTTGCAATGAAAAAATCACATTTAACCATGGAAC
>JAABUS010006998.1_pt1 | contig 13239 bp, 8 predicted proteins | sample 5560161 | NCBI WGS metagenome assembly JAABUS01 (sample SAMN10711885, study PRJNA513376) | rock metagenome | isolation source: Antarctica rocks | place: Antarctica: Victoria Land, Trio Nunatak nord | collected 2016-01-04 | reverse complement strand
CGATACGGGCCCCCTCATGACGGCGTTTACCGGCATGGGCCCGCAGACGACCCTGACATCGGGCGGGGGCCTCCCTCCATTCCGCCCGGGGGACAGCAACTCCGTCGCTCTCAACGTGCTGAACCCGGCGATAGCCCGTTATCTCAGCTTCGCTTCGATGGTCGTCCCCTCGAACGACCTGTTCCTGGGCAACCCCGACCCGCTCGCGATCCCCATCTTCGACGCGGCGGGGATTTTCACGGGGCCCAGGACGATCCAGATTTTCGGCAGGATGGTCTGGGACGCCGGGACCGAGGTCAACAACATCGCCAACGGCCCCGCGTTCGTCGTCGGGGTCAACGACATGCTCGGGACCCCGGAGAACGGGACGGTCCATCTCTTCTTCGACGAACCGAACGCGGGGAGCTACCTGGCGAGCATCAACGGCGTCGTGACCCCCGGCGGCACGATCACCCGGCTCTTCGGCCCCAACGACCTCATCGCGACGATCCGGATCAACGCGGTCCCCGAGCCGTCGTCGCTGACGCTCGCCGGGATCGGACTCTGCGGACTGATCCTGGGGGCGGTTCGCCACCACCGAGGACGAACGGCGCGGCCTGACACCTCGGCGGAGTGAAGTCATGCGTCCGGGTGCGGAGAACGGCGAGACCCGGCCCGCGAAGGGCCCCGATCGCCGGTCTGGCCACGCGGGTCCCGTCGAGCTATTCTCAAGGGCGTGGGGGGCCGAACCCGGCGCCCCCAACAGCCCACTTGCCATTCGAGGAGGGTTCGCATGACGTCTCGGATCGGCTCGGTCGCCCTCGCGGGGATCATCGCGTTCTCCGCGGCGAGTGCCCGGGCGCAAGGCGATGGCAAGCCCACGCCCGAGGAGCAGGCCGGACTGAAGGTCGGCTCCTCGGCACCGCGGTTTTCGCTCAAGGACCAGACGGGCAAGGATCGCACGCTGGATGAGCTGCTCGCGAAGGGCAAGGTAGCGCTGGTCTTCTACCGCTCGGTCGTCTGGTGACCGTATTGCCGCAGGCAGCTGGTCCAGCTGCAACGTGACCTGAAGGCGATCGAGGGAGCCGGGATCCAGGTGGTGGGCATCAGCTACGACAACCCGGCGGCGCTCGAGCGGTTCTCGGATCAGGCGAAAATCTCCTTCCCCCTGCTCTCGGACCCGGAGAGCCAGACGATCGAGGCTTACCACATCCGCAACGAGGACGCCAAAGGCAAGGCGGAAGGGATACCCGACCCGGGGACCTTCATCCTGGATCGAGACGGCGTGATCCGCGCGAAGCTCTTCCTCGATGGGTACGTCAACCGCCACTCGACGGAAGCCCTCATCAAGGCCGCGAAGGCCGTCGAGTGACCCGCCCATGCCAGAGACAAGGAGACGGATGATGCGAACGCTTGCCTGCGCCCTGGCGACCTGTGGGATGGTACTCGGCTCGTGCCCGGGGGCATCGGCCCGGCCCTACGCCCCGAAGGTCGGGCAGAGGCATCCGGACTTTACCTTGCCGCGGATCGACGACCGGGGGCCCGTCTCATTGTCCGATTTCCGAGGCAAGAGGGTCCTGCTCATCCAGTTCGCGTCGTGGTGAGCGGGCTGCCGCCAGCACGTGCCGGTCTGGCACGATCAGACGCGCGAGTGGGTAAAGCAGGGACGCCTGGTGCTGCTGGGCGTCACCCAGGAGCAACACGCCGACCGCTGCCGCCTCTTCGCCCTGTGGAAAGGGTTCGACTGGCCGATCCTCCACGACCCGATCAACCTCCTGGAATCGCCGGCCGTCCCGATCGTCGTCGCGATCGACGAGCACGGGATCGTCCGGGCCGTGGGGCCGCGCCCCGAGACGCTCGCTCGCGAATTCCTCGACAAGACCTTCGCCGACGACGCGCCGCCGGGTGCCCCGAGGTCGTCCGGCCCGCCCGACCCGACCTCGCTGCTTCGCGAGGCCCGGGCGAGGCGCGACGCCGACGCCTGGAGGGCGGCCGGAGACGCCCTGACCGTGTGGGGCGGCATGGCACGCCTCGATGAAGCCATCGACGCCTACACCCGGGCCGTTCGGCTTGAGCCCTCGGACAAGAACGCCCGGTTCCGGCTCGGGGTCGCCTACCGGATGCGTCACGAGTCGGCCGGGCGACGGCCCGGTGACTTCCAGGCCGCTGTGGACGCCTGGGGTCACGCCCTCGAACTCGACCCGAACCAGTACATCTGGCGACGTCGGATCGAGCAGTACGGCCCGCTCCTCGCCAAGCCCTACCCCTTCTACGACTGGGTCGAGCGGGCGAGGTCGGAGATCATGGATCGGGGAGAGACGCCCCTGCCGCTCGTGGAGGAGCCCTCCGGGTCGGAACTGGCAGGCCCCGCTCGCGACATCGCGGTCGAGGCAGCGGCTCCCGTCGAGCCGGATCCAAAGGGGCGTATCCACCGGGACTCGCAACGACTCATCGAAGCCGAAGTCGTGGTCATCCCGCGCCGCGTCCGCCCCGGCGAGGCCGCGCGGGTCCACCTCTCCTTCCGCCCCAATGCGGATCACACGGGGCACTGGAACAACGAATCGACCCCACTGCGCGTCTGGGTCGCCGGGGCCGACGGGTGGACGACCGCCACGCGACGGCTGGAGGCGCCTCAAGGCGACCAGCCGGAGTCGGACGAGATCCGCCGCCTCGACTTCGAGGTGAAGGCACCCCGTGCCGTCGCGGGGAAGGCCCGCCTCGCGGCCTATGCCCTCTACAACGTCTGCGAGCAGGCGGGAGGACGCTGCCTCTTCCTCCGTCAGGATTTAACGATCGAGATCGATGTCGCCGAAGAGGGTCGTCCTGAGTGACGCGGCGGGTGCGGTCGAGCAGGACTGTATCGACATGTTGCGAATCTGCTCCTCAGCATCCGCCCCCTGATTGCCCTGCTCTCCCTTCCGGACGTGACGGCCGAGTTTCTCGAACGCGCAGCGGCGTGACGCGCCCCACCAGCCAAAGCCGGTGGCGGACGGTCCGCACGGTGCCCTCTATTCCTTTCGACCTCGGGCCTTGGCGGCCAGGGTCCATTCGCCCGGCGTGATGCGGAACAACGCGTAGGTGCGGTCGAACCGGGTGGCCGGACCGCGTGCCACGGTCTCGACGCGGCCCAACCGGTGCAGACCGGGGAGGTCGCGGTCGCGGCCGATGACGGCGAATGCCTCGCGCGACGGCGCCGGCGGTCTCTCCGCGAGCGACGCGACGCCGAGCCGCCAGCAGGCGGGGCGGTCGAGGTAGTAGAGGCGGACCGCGAGGTCGTGCGGGATGGGGCCGAACGGCGTGGGATACGGGTCCCGGTCCCAATCGTCGTAGAGCAAGGCGAGCGGCTCGCCCGGGCGCAAGAGGTGCGCGGCGTCCTCGTAGAAGGCCCACTCGACCCCGCGGCGGTCGAACCGGGGGCCGAGGGTGGCGAATCCCAGGCCGATGGCCAGGCCGACGCCCGCAAAGCCGATCCAGGCGGCCCGACGGACCCGATCGGGCGACCAGCCGCGTCGCCGGAGCCGCCCGCCGACTTGCAACAGGCCCAGGGCGGCCCAGATCGACCAGGGGGGGAGCGCGTGGATCGCGTAGTGGGCGTTCTTGACCGTCGCCAGCGATAGGAGCACCACCGGCGCGACCGCCCAGGCCCAGAGGAGGCGGTCGCCCCCGCCCCGGCCCCGGCCGCCGAAGGCGCGGACCAGCGACGGGCCTGCTCCCAGCAGGGCCAGCGGGGTCCAGGGCAAGGCCTGCACGAGCAGGGCCGGGCCGTATTGCCACCACGGCCCGCCGGCGAAGTGCTCGGGACGGCTCGCCAGGCGGTCGGTCACGTGCAGCGTCCAGAGCCCGAGGACCGACGGGTGGCGCAGGGCCGTCAGGATCGGCCAGGTCAGAGCGACGATCCCCGCCAGCCCCCACCCCGGCCAGAATCGGAGCCGACGCAACGCCTCGCGGTCGCGGTCCCACGCCACGATCAACACGACCGAGGCCCCGACCATCACGGCGCCGAAGCCGATCCCCTTGGCCAGCGACGTCAGCCCGAGCCCGGCGAAGAACGCCCAGCGCCAGGGGCCCTTGCCCTCCGGCTCGCCCCGAGAGCGGTCGAACGCCACCACCGTCCAGGTGACCAGGCAGGCCAGGAGCATGTCGGCCTCGGCCAGGCGGCCCCGCATCACCGTCCACGACGTGCTCGCCTGGACCAGGCCGGCGAGCCCCCCGGCCGTGGCGCCGAATCTCCGCGCGGCGAGGGTCGCCACCCCCAGCGCCAGGGCCGTGGCGGCCAGCGCCGACGGGGCCCGTGCGGCGGCCTCGCTCACCCCTCCCGCGATCCTCCCCGCCAAGGCCACCAGCCACCAGACCATCGGCGGCTTCTCCAGCCAGGGGCGCCCGCCGATCGTCGGGACCAGGACATCCCCCCGCGCGATCATCTCGCGCGCCCCCTGCGCGACGAACGCCTCGTGGTACGTCAGGCGTCCCGAGCCCCCCAGGCCCAGGCCCAGCGTCCCCGCCGCCATCGCCACGATCCACGCCAGCCGCACACCCCCCAGCCGGGTCTCGGGCATCCTCGGGGCCTCCTGCCTGGACCACCCGATCATCGAATTTGGAGAATCCCGCCTCCTCCGCGAGCGGACATCGTAGATCAAATCACGCAAATCGAGGATGCGAATCGGTCGCGAACCATTCCAGCGTAGGATGCGTCCGAGGATGATTCTTACGCAACTTACGCATGAACTCCTCCCTTCTTCGCAATCCCATCGGCCGACAATCGCGCCCTCGGAGCTGGAATGACCGGGGCTGGACCCTTTCCCTTGGTGACCCAGGGGCTGGCGCCCTGGGCTATGCACTGTCGCCCCTTGCGGGGCTGAAATACACCTGCCGGATCGCCCTAACATGGGGCCTCGGGGCTGGGAATGCGGGCTTCGCCACCCTCCGACCGCCGTGGCGGCCGCGTCGGGCCTCGAGGGAAGAGTTATCCACGGACGGCGGGGGAAAACCTGTTGACAACCCTGTTGCGCCGGGGAGCATGGGAGAGGGTTACCCACAGGGCGGTTCGGGAGTGGCATCGGGTGGGCGCCCCGGCGGCGGGCGCTGCCGGAGGGCGCGACAGGGTTATCGACGGGTTTTCCCCCGCCGTTCAAGGGACGTTGTCCTCGGGTAACTCTTTCGGTATCATGGGTTTGTTCCAGGCTTGATGCCGTTGTCCACGGTGATGGGCTCGCGCTTCGAAGAAGACGACTGTGAAATTACTCTCTTCGAACCGTATAGAAGACGATGCAACCCTGGAGAAGAGGGCGCGGACGCCCTGGAGGGGGTGCGACGTCAATCAGGTTTCACGCGGGGAAGACGCATGAAGGCCTTGTGCAACCGCGAAGGACTGCTCGCCGCGTTTGGGATGGTCGGCGGGGTGGTCCCCTCCCGGAGTCCCAAGCCGATCCTGCAGAACATCTTGCTGGTGGCCGACCCGGACGAAGGGTCGATCGTCATGGCCACGGACCTCGAGGTGGGGGTCCGCTACCGGGTCCTTGGGGTGAAGGTGGACCAGGCGGGCTCGGCCGTCCTGCCGACCTCGCGGATGGGGTCGATCTTGCGGACGAGCACCGACGAGGAGCTGGCCATCGAGACCGAAGGCGACAGCCTGATCGTGCGCGGGCTGCACGCGGAGTTCACGCTGCCGAGCGACGACCCGAACCTCTTCCCCGAGGTCCCCGATTTCGCGGCCTCCAGCTACCACACGGTGGCGGCGGCCGACCTGAAAAGGCTGATCCGCCGGACGATCTTCGCCACCGACGTCGAGAGCACGCGGTACGCGCTCGGCGGGGTCCTGATCGAACTCTCGGACGACTCGATCACGATGGTGGGCACCGACGGCCGTCGCCTGGCGCGGATGTCGGCGCCGGCCGAGGCCGAGAACGGCGCGGTCGCCCCGACCGGGAGCCCGGTCGTCCCGGTCAAGGCCCTGAAGCTCATCGAACGCAACCTCGACGACGACGATCCCCCGGTGCACCTGGCCATCCAGTCGGGGACCGCCGTGCTCGTCCGGACCGAGCGGGCGATCATCTACAGCCGCCTGGTCGAGGGGCGTTTCCCGCGCTATCAGGACGTCTTCCCCGGCAGCGTCGAGGTCAAGATCCCGATGGAGGTCGGCCCGCTCCGCCTGGTCGTCGAGCAGGCCTCGATCGTCACGAGCGAGGAGAGCCGGGGGGTCGACTTCCGGTTCTCCGACGGCCTGCTGAGGCTCTCCAGCCAGGCGGCCGACGTCGGGCGGTCGCACGTCGAGCTCCCCATCGCCTACGAGGGGAAGGAGATCGAGATCACGTTCGACCCCCGCTACCTGACCGACGCGCTCCGGACGCTCGACGAGCAGGCGTCCATCACCGCCGAGCTCATCGACCACAAAAACGCCGCCGTCTTCAAGACCGACGACGGCTATACGTACGTGGTCATGCCCCTGACTCGCGACCGCTAGTGGTCGTGGGCGCCTCGGAGGAGGCCGGGCCCCTTGGACGGCCTCCGGGCGTCGGGCGGACGAAAGTGTGGTGTTTTGTGGCAATGCGTCGACGGCCCGTTGCGATACGCGGGGCCTTCGGTTATCATGGAAGCGCGTTCATCCCCGTGGGCGCGGCGGAACGGAGGGCCCGGCCTTCGGGCGCGGGACGTTCAGCATGTCGAGCCCGGAACGTCGCGGAGCGAGGCCGCTGTCGGATATCCTGGGTGAATTGTTCGCCACCAGGGGTTATGGCCGGCTCCGAGGTCTGAAAGAACTCGAGGACGCCTGGAACGCGGCGGTCGGCGAACCCCAATGCCACCAGACCCGGGTCGGCGAGGTCCGTCGCGGCGTCCTGAACGTGACGGTGGCCCACTCGACGCTCCTGGAGGAGTTGGCCGCCTACCGCAAACCCGCACTCCTGGCCGCGCTCCGGCGCGACGCGTCGGGGACGTCCATTCACGACATCCGGTTCCGCGTCGGCCCGATCCCGATCGATCCCCCCGCCCCGTCGGCCACGCCGACGGACGATGCGAAGGCCCGCCGCCGCCCCCGCGGCCGATCGTGACGCACGTCTGAGGGCGAAGACGCGAGGCGCCCGCGACGGGGGGCGCGACAATCCGAAGGGAACCGGACCGGCGGGGCCGGCCGAGGTCTCGCCCCATTCTCTGGAACAGCCGAGGTGATCCCGCGATGGCCGTGAGCAAGACCGACGTGGCGGCAGTCGAAATCCCCGACCGCGGCCCGATCCATAGCGATGGCGATGCCGATGGCGAGCAGGTCGGCCCGGCGGGCCCCGGGACCTATACGGGGGCCAATATCCGGGTCCTGGAGGGGATCGAGGCGGTCCGGCTGCGTCCCAGCATGTATATCGGCGACACGACCACGCGCGGGCTGCACCACCTGGTCTACGAGGTCGTCGACAATTCGATCGACGAGGCGATGGCCGGCCACTGCCGGAACATCCACGTGACGATCCACGCCGACGGCTCGGCCTCGATCGTCGACGACGGCCGCGGCATCCCGGTCGACGTCCACGCCGAGTCCGGCCTGAACACGCTGGAAGTCGTCCTGACGAAGGTGCACGCCGGCGGCAAGTTCGACCACGACACATACAAGGTCTCGGGGGGCCTGCACGGCGTCGGCGTGACGGTCGTCAATGCGCTCTCGGAATGGCTCGAGGCCGAGGTCCGCCGCGAGGGCCAGGTCTGGAGGCAGGACTTCCGCCAGGGGATCGCCGACGGCCCGGTCCGCGCCACCGGCGCGGCCAAGACCACCGGCACGAAGATCCGCTTCCTCCCCGACGTGTCGATCTTCACCAAGATCGACTTCGATTACGACATCCTCGAGAAGCGGCTCCGCGAGCTGGCCTTCCTCAACAAGGGGATCGCGATCCGCCTGACCGACGAGCGCGGCGACGAGCCCAAGGAGCAGCACTTCTTCTCGTCGGAGGGGCTCTCGGAGTTCGTCGCCTACCTCAACCGGGCGCAGACGGCGCTGCACGCGCCGGTGGTCCTCGCGGGCAAGGACGAGGAGCGCGCGGTCGAGGTCGAGGTCGCCTTGCAGTACAACGAGTCGATCGGCGAGATGGTGGTCTCGTACTGCAACAACATCCACACCGTCGAAGGGGGGACCCACCTGACCGGGTTCCGGACCGCCCTGACGAGGACGCTGAACCTCTACGCCAAGGGGGCCGCGCCGGCCAGGAACAAGGACCTGGCGATCCTCGGCGAGGACTTCAAGGAGGGGCTGACGGCGATCGTCAGCGTGCGCGTGCCCGACCCGAAGTTCGAGGGGCAGACCAAGACCAAGCTGGGCAACGGCGAGGTCGAGGGGATCGTCGCCAAGGTGGTCAACGACAAGCTGGCCGAATTCCTCGAGACCAACCCGGCCGCCGCCAAGAAGGTGATCGCCAAGGCGCTGCTGGCGGCCGAGGCGCGCGAGGCGGCCCGCAAGGCACGCGAGCTCGTCCGGAACCGCAAGGGGGTCCTCTCCGGCGGCGGCCTGCCCGGCAAGCTCATGGACTGCACCACCCACGACCAGGACGCCAGCGAACTCTTCCTGGTCGAGGGAGACTCCGCCGGCGGGACCGCCGAAGGGGGGCGCGACCGGTTCTACCAGGCTATCCTGCCGCTCCGGGGAAAGATCCTCAACGTCGAACGCGCCCGGCTCGACCGCGTCCTGGGCAACGAGGAAGTCCGCAACATCATCACGGCCGTCGGCAACGGCATCGGCGACGAGGAAGACCCCGCCAAGAGGCGCTACGGCAAGATCGTCATGATGAGCGACGCCGACGTCGACGGCTCGCACATCCGGACCCTGCTGATGACCTTCTTCTACCGACAGATGCCCAGGCTCGTGGCCGAAGGGCACCTCTACGTCGCGCAGCCGCCGCTCTACATGATCGCCACCAAGAAAGAACGGCGCTACGTGCAGACCGAGGGCGAGATGCAGGGCCTCCTGATCGAGAACGGCCTGGCCGGCGGCCGGGTCGAGGCGATGGGGGCCCCTCTCTCCGCCGGGGCCGAGCCCGCCGCCACGATCGAAGGCGAGCGGCTCAAGGCGATGCTGGAGATCGCCACGGGGCTCGACCAGGCGTTGCGCGCCTTCGGCCGCCGCAACCTGCCGATCCGCGACTTCCTCGCCCGGGCGCACCCGGCCGTCGACCCCCGGCAGGACCCTCGCGCGGGCCTGCTCCCGCTCTTCCACGTCCAGGAAGGCGAGGACCTCTGGCTGTACACGGCCGAGGAGCTCGAGAGCTACCACCAGGCCCAGGACCCCTCGACCTCGACCTCGACCTCGCCCGCCGGCCCCGAGGCCCGCGAGGTCGACCGCGTGACCGAGCTGCACGAGGTCCGGACCCTGAACAAGTGGCTGACGCGGCTCCGCGACGAGTTCGGCATGAGGGCCGACGTGCTGGCGCCGGTCGAGATCACCGGCGACGAGCCGCCCCCCCGGTTCGTCCTGCACCGCGACGACGAGGCCCATCCCCTGCGCGACCTCCGGGCCCTGACGCCGATGATCCGCCACCTGGGCGAGAAGGGGCTCAAGATTACCCGGTTCAAGGGGCTGGGCGAGATGGACGCCGAGCAGCTCTGGGAGACCACCATGGACCCGACGCGCCGGACGCTCTTGCAGGTCAAGCTCGAGGACGTGGCCGGTGCCAACGACCTGTTCACCACCCTGATGGGCGACGACGTCGAGCCGCGTCGCGATTTCATCGAGAAGCATGCGCTGGAGGTCAAGAACCTCGACGTCTAGAGACGGACGCGTGGGGATCGGGATCGGGCCCGTCCGGAACCGTGGCACCGCCCCCTCTTGCCCTGCTTTTCTCTCATTGACTTTCGGAATCGGAGTCGAAGTCGGAGACGCAGCCCAACGCGGGGCCCCAGGATGGCTGGAGCCCTCGGCAAGGCGAGCCGAGATGGCGGCGGGTTGCGCGGGCATCCGCGATCGCGTGCGCTTGCATGCGGGATCGCGGATGCGGATGACGGTGGGAAGAGGCCCGACCGAGTAGGAAGGGATGATGGGGATCGCCCAGAAAGTCTCGCGGGATTTCAGCGACGCGGTCCGCTCACGGGGCCAGTCGTACTTCGCCAAGGGGCGGGTCGCGATCACCTCGGCCTCGGCCAGCGAGGTCGTGGCGCGGGTCCGGGGGACGGCCAAGTACCGGGTCCGGCTCCGGCTGCGCGGGGGGAGGCTGCACGTGACGTGCTCGTGCCCATACTTCGGGCCGTTCGGCGATCCGTGCAAGCACCTCTGGGCGACGGTCCTGGCGGTCGACGCGCGGAGGCTGCTCTCCGCGGCCCCGGTCCGCCCCCTGAAACTCGTCAGCGATCCGCCGCGTCGCGCCGCATCGGACCCGGGGGCCAGCCCCCAGCCCGGCCCCGGCCTTGACCCTCACCCTCACCCCGGCAGTGTGCCCGGCCCGAACCGCCATCCCAGCCCCGGTCCGCGTGGCCCCGGCCCGCATGCGGCCCATGGACCCGGTCCCCATCCGGCGCATGGCCCGGGCCCGCGTCCGGCGTATGGCCCGGGCCCGCGTCCGGCGCATGGCCCGGGCCCGCGTCCGGCGCATGGCCCGGGCCCCTCCAACGCGTCCCACCTGCCGCACGGACCGGCGGCTCCGCGATCGGGTCGGCCTCGTCCCAAGGATCGACAGACTTCGGGCCGGCCGCCGGTGAGGTCCCAGCCGCATCCGGGACGCGACCCGGCCTTCGTCAAGCAGGCGGCCCGGAACACGAAGGGCCTGCTGGTCTACATTCTCGACGTCCCGGCGACCCTCAACCAGAACCAGGTGGTCATCGACCTGGCCCGCCGCCAGCGACGGCCCGCGGGCGACTGGGGGCCCTTGAAGCCCTGGTGGCATGCGCCTGCCGCCTTGCTGGCCCGGTACGACCCCGAGGACCGCGATCTCCTGGCGCTCCTGGAAGAGGCGAGGGGGACTCCGCCCCCTCTTCCTTCCGCGTCGAATTCCGCCCTGGCCTCGTCGGCGCCCGCCGCGGCGGTGGTCAACGTCAACGTCCACGTCAATGGCTCGGGGGTGGTCGGCACCGGCGGCGAGTCGATGGGGACGCGGCGGTTCGTGCTCCGCAATGAGCAGGCGAGCGTCGTCGAGCGGCTGGCGCGGAGCGGTCGGCTCCGGCTCCGCCGGACCGACGGCGAGGAGGAGCCGCCCGCGGTCCGCTGGGACGACGGGCCGTCCTGGCGGTTCGCGCTCGACGTCCGCCCCGAGCTGGGGGGCAAGCGCTGGGCCTGGCGCGGGTCGCTCCGCCGGGGGGAGGCGCGGATGGACCTGGCCGAGCCGCTCGCGCTGGTCCCCGGCCTGCTGATCCAGGGGGTCGGCCGCGCGGCCCGGTTCGACGACGCGGGCGTGATGCCCTGGATCGTCCGGCTCCGCCACGAGAAGGAGATCGTCTTCGCCGACCCGCAGCAGGACATCATGCTGGGAAAGATCCTGGCCGAGTCCCGCCTGGGCGCCTCGGATCTGGTCGAGACGCTCAAGCTGGAGGAGATCATCGCCGCGCCCCGGCCGTGCCTGACCTTGCGGACCCCCCGGCAGAACTGGGGCCCGAACTCCGACCGGCTCCTGGGCGAGCTCGAGTTCGACTACGGCGGGGCGCTGCTCCCGGCGGGGAGGACCACCCCCCTGGCGGTCTCCACCGAGCTGAACCTGGTCATCCGCCGCGACCCGGCGGCGGAGGCGTCGGCCGACGTCCTGCTCTTCGAGATGGGCTTCCGCGAGGCGAAGGACCCCCGGGTCGAGCCCGGGACGATGGAGCTCCCGCCGAAGCGGATGGCACAGGTGACGCGCGACCTGGTCGGGCTCGGCTGGCGGGTCGAGGCCGAGGGGAAGCTGATCCGACCCGCCGGCGAGTTCAAGCTCGCCGTGACGACGGGGATCGACTGGTTCGAGCTCGGCGGGGGCGTCGACTTCGGCGGCCAGGGGCTCAGCCTCCCCGACCTCCTCGCCGCCGCCCGAAGGGGCGAGACCATGGTGGCCCTGGGCGACGGGTCGATGGGGATGCTCCCCGAGGACTGGCTGAAGAAGTACGGGATGCTGGCCGACCTGGGGACCGCCGAGGACGGCTGCCTCCGCTTCGGCAACGAGCAGGCCGGCCTCCTCGATGCGCTCCTGGCCGCGCAGCCCGAGATCCGCTGCGACGCGGCCTTCACGAAGGTCCGCGAGCGGCTCCACCACTTCGAGGGGATCCAGCCGATCGACGCGCCGGCGGGCTTCCACGGGGAGCTCCGCCCCTATCAGCGCGAGGGCCTCGGCTGGCTCGACTACCTCCAGAAGTTCGACTTCGGCGGCATCCTCGCCGACGACATGGGCCTGGGCAAGACGATCCAGGTGCTGGCGCTCTTGCAGAGCCGCCGCGCGCGTCGGCAGGCCAAGGGGCCCTCGCTGGGCGTCGTCCCCCGCTCGCTGGTCTTCAACTGGATCCAGGAGGCCGCGCGGTTCACCCCCCGCCTGAAGGTGCTCGACTACACCGGCCCGGGCCGCCACGCCCTCCGCGACGACTTCCGCAATTACGACCTCGTCGTGACGACCTACGGGACCCTGCGCACCGACATCATGGAGCTGACCGAGTTCGAGTTCGACTACGTGATCCTCGACGAGGCGCAGGCGATCAAGAACGCCGACAGCCAGGCCGCCAAGGCCGCCCGCCTGCTCCGCGGCAAGCACCGACTGGCGATGAGCGGCACGCCGATCGAGAACCACCTGGGCGAGCTCTGGTCGATCTTCGAGTTCCTCAACCCCGGCATGCTCGGCGCCGGCTCGGTCTTCAAGCGCCACGCCAGCGGCGGCGGCGGGGTCATGGCCGACGCCGACCGCACCCTGCTGGCGAAGGCCTTGCGCCCCTTCATCCTCCGCCGGACCAAGGCGCAAGTCGTCCAGGACCTCCCCGAGAAGACCGAGCTGACCCTCCACTGCGACATGGAGCCGGCGCAACGCAAGACCTACGAGGAGCTGCGCGCCCACTACCGCCAGGCGCTCCTCCGCAAGGAATCGACCGAGCTGAACCGCTCGAAGATCGAGGTCCTCGAGGCGCTCCTGCGGCTCCGCCAGGCCGCGTGCCACCCCGGCCTGATCGACCCCAGCCGCGTCGACGACCCCAGCGCCAAGCTCGACATGCTCCTCCCCCAGCTCGCCGAGGTCGTCGAGGAGGGGCACAAGGCGCTGGTCTTCTCGCAGTTCACCAGCCTGCTGGCGATCGTCCGCTCGCGCCTCGACGCCGAAGGGCTCACGTACGAATACCTCGACGGCCGGACCCGCA
>JAABUS010006996.1_pt1 | contig 13248 bp, 22 predicted proteins | sample 5560161 | NCBI WGS metagenome assembly JAABUS01 (sample SAMN10711885, study PRJNA513376) | rock metagenome | isolation source: Antarctica rocks | place: Antarctica: Victoria Land, Trio Nunatak nord | collected 2016-01-04 | reverse complement strand
ATTCACTTGCTACGGATGACGTTAATCCGCCTCCACTTCCTTCATACGGATCCCACCCCGCTACGAGATAAACAATTCCTCATTACCTTGTTCGTTGGGAAAACAACAGGGAAGCCCGGCTGCGGAGGTATTTGACCTGGATACGTCAATGGACGTCCTCAATCATCTGGCACGATTATTAACCGCCGATGAGCCCAGTACAGTGACATCCAAGTACGGAAGTACATACTTGTAACGCACTGTTGACACCAAGACGCTTGTTGTCGCAGAAGGAGAAGGGGACCTACCTAGACTTCGAGATCGTCGATTACCGTAGACGGGAGAGCTGCGCCTTTTTGACTCGATGCATTACAAGTGCACCACGCCAAAGCATTGACCAAACACCATTGGCCCCGTCAGCCCTGAGCTGGTGATTCCTTCGTCTCCGTCTCCTTCTTTTTTCCATCATCATCAGGTACAAGGTACTTGGGACTCATTCCTTCACTAAAGTACATACTACATGCTTTCAGTACTCTACTTCTTCAAACCCCCCCAAAGTGAACAACCAAAGTGAGAGACCTGACAGCTACGCAATTGCGCGAATCAAACCCGTTATCAAGAAATAGACGTTCCTTATCCCCTGCCGACCCCAAGCCACTCAACCGAGTCAACCCCATTCACACTCGCTGCGCTCTTTCTTTCCCCCGCCCCCCGGTCGCATTCTGAAGCATCACTCCTCAAGCGCACCTCTCTGTCAACCCGCATTCCTTTCAACCTTCACTGCTAATCGCCGCGTCCACGTCGCAACGCCCCTTCACTGCCTCTCGTCGACCAATCACTAGCTGGTAGCTCGAGGTCCGACAGCCCTAGTGTTCACCAAGCTTGCGCGACTTCGAGTGCTAGCAACCTGAAGCTCGAGCAATCCAAACCAACGCGCGCAATACGAACGAAGAGATCGCGATCGCCTTACGAATGCTAAATCAAGTTTGCAGGCTATATCCAACCTGCGAGCTGGTCTGCGAAAGAACTCTGTTATCGGCATCTATCTGGTGAAACTCGAACTCGCACACTCCAACCTCGACGAGGCTCCACAGTCACAACGAGTTGTGCCTACTCGACCAATTGAGAACGTATAACAAGCCACACTTGGGTCTGCTGGGTTTCTCACATGCCTGTCAACCTAGGCGGTTCATCGAAGATTCACAAAGCCACAGAGCCACCAAATCGTTCATACCTCGCCGTTTCCTATCCAGTCACGTCATAATCGTGCCTTGGAGCGTGGTATGGCTGCTGAAGCTTTCATGCTCACCAGTGGGCAGAATCACGCAAACTTCAGGATGCCTTCAAGCCAGGCCATGTCGCCGATGAGCCAGCCTAACCCGTTCGACATGGAACTGCCGGCTCCCAACCCGCCGATAGGGTCAGACAGGATTCATGTGCGCTCCGACACAGACTCGGTCGCTGCCATTCTGATGCGCAAACTCCCTCGGAATACAAGTAACGAAGCCTTGCGCACCATGTTCCTGTTTGCAAAAGATTTCGTGGATGCGGATTTTGTTCCTGCAGAGTTTCCGGATGACAAAGGGTATCTCTCGGCAATCGCACGTTTCCGCAATTCGACTGCGGCTTATGAAGCTCGGGCGCTGCTGGACGGGAAACAGAATTCAGCAAATGAGGCGCCGATGATTGTGGAAGTGTTGCGCCTCTCCCCAGGCGGCGGTCTAGGACTGAGACGGACCACTTTCGATACCGCCGCCAGCAGCGCAACGAATTCAGCCTCATCCACCGGCTCAACTAGCAGTCAAGCAACACGGCACCCATCACGCTTCAACGGGACATTTCAAGCCATGGATCGCATCTCGCCTCCCAGTGACGCATTGGGACTTTCCAACAGTGGTCCGCTGAGTTCCGGTGAATACCCTACTCCCGATATTGCATCGCCTTTTCAAAACTTCTTCTCCCCTCAGTCGCCAATCGGACAGTTGTCTGGGGATCGCCAGCGTGTCTCGGGTAAATCAGTCATTGGTGAAGATGGAGTGGATGACGAGCCTGGGGAGCTATTAAAAGACCCAGTTGCGTATGCAAAAAGCGACATGTCAGGCTCGATAGGCCAGTTGTCCCGGCGCTCAACAAGTTCCCAGTTACCTACTTCTCGATTTGCTGGTTTGTCCCTCAGTACCGGCAATGTGGCATCACCTCCAATGCAAAGTTTTGCCTCTCCAAGGACTGTGGCACCTATGCAAAACCCAGCTCCTGCCATGTCCCCAACTATCATGGGAAATCTTGGACCAAATGCCACTTATCAATTGGCGAATCAGCATTACCAAAGACATAATTATCCTCCAGTAAACCCTGCCGACCAAAATCCGCCTTGTAATACATTGTACGTCGGCAATCTTCCAATCGACACCTCCGAGGATGAACTAAAGGCCATGTTCTCCAAACAACGCGGCTACAAGAGACTGTGTTTCAGAACCAAGCAAAATGGTCCGATGTGTTTCGTCGAATTCGAAGACATTTCCTTTGCAACCAAGGCGCTGAACGAACTTTACGGACATCCATTGCATAACAGCATCAAAGGTGGCATTCGGCTTAGTTTTTCGAAAAACCCTCTTGGCGTACGCACCGGGCAACCTGGGGGAATGGGTCCTCCCACGCCAATGTCTCCCCAAGGTCCCATGGCTGGCATGAGCGGAGTGGGGAGTATGCAAGCCTTTTCGACGGCTAATGGACCTCCTCCTGGCCTGACCGCTCCTCCTGGGTTAACCAACATCAGTGCGGCCGGAGGCCTTGCGAATGGTATGAGCAGTCCGATTCAAGGAGGCATGATGAGCGGTGGATTCGGCATAGGTGGTCTTGGCATGAGCGGCCTTGGAATGTCCAGCGTAAAGGGCCCGCCAGGAGGCATAGCAGTAAGCGCAGCCGGGTCCCCGTGGGCTGACCAGGGTGGACAATATTCTGATTATATGCTTGGACGCTGAGGAGAGAGAGAGAGAGAGAGGGTGATGCGCATGGTTTGTTTATGTCATTTACGTATCGGTTGGCACGGCGCTACGGCGCCGGTCCTTGCTTCATCGGCAGGGGATCTCCTACTTTTTCTTCATCTACAACACGGTTTTCATCAGGTACAGCAGCACTTGCACGGGGACGACGGGGAGATGCGCATGTGGTTCTCTGGGCTATTGTGTATGACCAGGGTCTCGATGGAGGGGAAAAAAACTCGAAATGGGATGGATGGCTTTTGCAAGGCATGCATTTTGCGATGATTCCCCCTTATGCGTACATATTGGTTGTTGTTGTCGATTGATGGCCCCCAGGATTTGCTTTTTGCGCGTTTTCTCTCTGGAGGCGCTTATTTGGGGGGGAGGGGGAACTGGCTTGCACTATGATGGTATGGAGCTTTGTTGCGCATCTTTAGCTGGGCTACAGGGTGTATCATTTCTGACGGCAAGGAGCATATCGAGGCGTTTTATTTGGCAGATGGTGTGGGGCGCTTGGTTTGGCTTTTGCAAAAGGACCCGCTGGGTGGCACCTTTAGATTTACATTTGCATAACTTATCTTGACGAGGGCATGCTACAATAATCTTTTTTTTTTGGCTGTCAACGCTCGGACGACAGTTATGTTCTCGCGGTCACTATATGCTGCCAGCTTTGTGCGTAAACCAACATGTCGTTGTACTACTGCCGTCGCGGTCTCATGGCCGGCACAGAAGATCTCAAAAACCCCCTGCCCAGGAATGAGTCCAGCAACACGACATTGAGACTGGCTGTTGGAGTAAAGGTGTAACGGTCCACTGAAAGCTGACACATCGCGAAGATGTTTGGTATCTATACCAACGCTACAAGGCTTCAAAACCAACGAACGACATGGACAGAATCTCGGTTCCTATTCAAAAAAACCCAAAAAAACAAACATACCCATAGTAACTATATTCGCATACATTGTGTGATGGCTAAAAATGAAAAGATCTCTTCACACCCCCTGTGTCCAATCCATTCATGAAACCCTACGTCGATTGTATCTAGCGAAAAAAGAAGATGGAGGAATTACCCCGAGGATAACCCAAAAAGAACCTCTCTACCTTGGAAATGGTAGAATCACATACAATTGTCTGTGTATACAAGGATATCCAGGTATTTTTTTTCTTTTCATGACATACAAAATCCAAAACCAGTCAGCGGAACAAAGTTGGTGCACGCACTTTTTGGGTAGGGGTTTCTGGAGATAAGCATGTGATGTTTGCTGTTGGTCACTTTCCAGGTAGGGTTTCTCGAGATTACCTTCGAAGGGCTTATCCTGCCATATTGCTGCTGCACGCAATTTCGAGGAGAGGTTCTCGAGATATCCCATGTGATATTGCTGCATCCACTTTCTCGGTAGGGGTTCTTGAGACTTTCATGTGCATTACAGTACATGACCGTGTACGGAATACTTGGAGCCACTATGCGGTCGCGACAAAGTTTTAGGCCTCAGAGATCATCAACAGTGATCGTAATGAAGATCCGCAATGCGTTCCACCTTTGTTTGCGGGCCTGGACAGAGAGATCCTTTCATATCGGGAGCATGTTTAGAAGAAGCTCATGCTGTTTCTACGGTATATGGAATTCAATATCCAGTTAACGGCTGACACGAACATCATCACACCATCTCTTCTGACAGCATACCGTATTCAACATCACTTAAATATATGTAGTAGGTACTCATGGGACAAAAGGAAAATCTCCGAAAAATGTCAATGCACTGCATGAGGCTGAAGCTGCATACTGTACTGCATGCGGCGCTCGGACCTGCTATAATTCTCCGATAAGAGGTAGAGACGGTTCAAGTAGGTTGGGATACCAAAAAAAGAAGATTTGAAAAGAAGTTGTGTATGTAGTTGGTACTGATATATGAAAAGTTCTGGTTTTAGAAGATTCATTCAATCGAGGAGTTCCGTAGCGATAGCCGCACGTGATCCGCCTCGTCACCAACCCATGCTCACAAACAAAACTTCCCGAGTCTCCGTGTTCCTTACGTGATGAAAACCAGACGCGAACCCCCACGAACGGAAACAGCCCCTCTAAGACTAGGAGTGATATGGAAATCGCATCCTGATTATTGTCAAGCTTCTTCAGGTGTATAAGGTAGGTAAGGTACAGTAGTGAATATCAAATTGACCGTCTTACCGACTAGAGTAGAGCCCCAGCACCATTATATTGCAGGCGAACAAATAGGAATAGGAGCTCGACCGGTGCCATGACGATGTGCCCATTCCGGCAGATCTCATGCCAGATCCACACCGTCTTACTCCATCAGGCTTGGCATGCCGAGAGCCCCCAAGAGGACTATGGATTAGTGAGAAATGCACAGATCAACTAATTACTAAGGCTTCTTCATGCTATCTTCACTTCTCTTGAAAGGGGTCAATGCAGCGGTCCGGACTCATATTTGCTTCTTGCGTCCATCTTGGGCCCGAGCACATGAGCTTTAGGTCGTGGACCCCGTTTCTCCATCTTCAGTTGAACTCTTCCTCACTTGAGTGATACTCCATTACTTTCTCGTTGCGTTCCTGAGGCAGCTCTCATCATGGCTCCCCAAACCGGGATCCCGGTTGCAGCAAACGTCTTGGGCACCATCGGCACTGTGTTCTGGTGTGTGCAACTGGTTCCTCAGATATGGTACAATTGGAAAAGGAAGAAGACCGACGGCTTGCCGGCATTGATGATGTTTCTGTGGGCATTGTGTTGGTACTTCTACTGATGGAAGATGTATATATTGGCTAATCTTGAGACTAGGTGCTGTCCCATTCGGAGTATACGCAGTAGTGCAAGTGAGCGACACTTCGACCGCATTAAGCTTGCAGTACTAACACCACAAGAACTTCAACATCCCCATCCAGATACAGCCGCAAATATTCTGTTGCCTTTCCCTGGTCAGCTTCGCACAGATTTTAGTCTACACTCAGTACACTTCTCTCCCTGCCATCTGTAGGAACACCTCTGACTTCTTAACTCAGCAAATGGCCTGCATGGAAAGCCGCATCATTATCCACAGCGCTTGGGGTTGCTTTTGGCGGTGCTGAAGTACTTTTGATTCTTACACTGAGGGTATGTCAGCGGTTCAGGAACGGGAACGAATCGGGCTAACATTAACAAGGGACCGTACAACCGGGGAATTTCGTGGCCCATGATACTCGTCGGTGTCATTGCCGCAGTCCTGCTAGCCGCTGGTATCATTCCCCCATATCCAGAACTTATCAAACGCGGCGGCAGGGTAGTTGGAATCAGTGGGTAATGTGCTATCCCGCGAAAGGACCACATCACTAACGGTTGTAGATTTCGTATTTCTAACCTTGGACTGGCTCGGCGCCTTCTTCTCTCTCATGGCTCTCGTAGCCCAACAAACCTTTGACGTCCTTGGTGGCGTCTTGTACATCTGCTGCATCATGCTCGAAGCCGGCATCTTCCTCTCCCACTTCATCTGGCTCCTACGCACCCGAAAACTGCGCAAACAAGCCAAAGACTCTGGCATTGATTTCGATGACTTACCTGAGGCGCGAAAGTACCAGGTCATAGACCCGGAATCAGGGAGTCCGGTTGAGGAATCGCCTAAGACATTGAACACGAAGGAGAGGAGATTTTGGGGAAGAAGCCGGAAAACAGAGATAGGGTCGCCGAGGTTAGGGCCCGAGAGCCTGGGGAATCAGCAGACGCGGTGAAGGACGTAAAGCATGGAATACATATTAATGGTGGGGTGGAGCAAGATAGGATAGCAAGATGAAGAAACCAATACATAACACAAACTCATCGATGAACAAACTTGATACCTGGAGAATTCGGTGCCGGACAAGGAAGTTCGAAATTGGAAGCGCAGAACTATCGCGCTCGGATTCCGAGTGCCTGTCAAACATGTTCTGTTCATGGATACATACCGTTAATGAAGTGAACCGGCTGGTGCATCACACGCAACCCCAAGCAACTGGACCACTAAACCAAATCCGCCTACAACAATGTCTACATTCTTACTCGGATGCCTTAGCAGCAGAGTACGTAAATGGCCATGGTTGGGGCTCCATTACTTGGTATCGATATACTCCGGAACCGACAGAGTTGATTGGGGGATCTAGCACTGGCGGCCATCCAATTCTCCTACAAGAAACTTGAAGACTCATCCTAGCATTTTTCTTTCCATCTACGTCATGGGTTCCCGAGCCTTAATCTCTCCATCATCATCAGCTCATCTCGTCATAATTGTTCAACTAAGTCACATCTTCCATCTGCAAGTTCGCAAAGCGAACAAACATTGTTTTCTCATGATAGCATTTACAAATCTTCAATTTACAATCCGCAATTCCCACCCACCTCCCTCAGTTCCACAGCCCTTATCTCGCCTTTGGCGCCGCAGACGCCGTTATCATATCCTTTGCCATGCCAGCGGCCAAACCCGTCATCGCTCCTCCGAACGCTAACACCGAGCAGATCTGTCAGAAACATCTTCTCACCAATCCCAACAAAGGCTGGAGCCGAGGAAGAGACCGATGGATCACCTACTTTGAACCGGCGCTCCACCCGGCCCCGCGCCCGACGCTCCTGGAACCGCTTTACCGGGCAAATTGCTCGACCCTGGAGCTGCCCACATGTCAGCGTCCCCGAACAAGGATCGGGGTTTTGTCGCCAGCAAGGTAACTCACCTGGAGCAGCGCCGCGGGCGCCTTTGGCCGCTGCAGTGGTGGATCTCTGCCAGTAATTGGCCGCGCCGTAGATGTCATTGAGGCTCGCGGTATCGCCCTCGAGAATTGTAGCTGGGTCGGTGGTGCCGGGGACTGGAGCCGTTGACGCGGCGGTGGGGGGACGGGGAGCTGGAGCTGTTGGAGCGGCGGTGGAGGGACGGGGAGCTGGAGCTTTGGGAGGGGCGGCAGGGAGACGGGGGGGTGGGAGGGGAGAAGACATGGTGGTGATTTAAGGAGGAGGTGGAACAGAGGGCTGGAAGAGAGGTGTAAAAGTCAGAAGGTACGGGAGAAACGATGGCGGGATAAATATAATGGTATGCACATATTTCGCGATGAACTTTTACTAGAGGCGTGGCGGCGCTGATTTCCAGCGCCGTCGAGTGTCTAAGCTGACGACAGAGCGCCCAAGAGCCGTTCTTATGGTCATGTCCTCAATGATGGATGTCTTAAATGTGTGAGCGTTGTTTTTTGGGGGATAAGGCTAGGGTTGGCTATCTTTGTGCTTTACCTTAGGTGGCTAATGAGAGTCAGTCTTCGTCGGGGCGTTCTTTGTAAATCACAAATGAACGGAGAATCAGCTCGGATTATTGGGGGAATCTTGGTAAGTGCTTATTTGATGAGCAAGCTTCTTGCTTTGGTGCTTGTAAGAGTACTCTAGTCGTTAGTAAGCTTGCTGTCTCTATTGGGCTAGCTCACATCGACCATCAAACGTCTGACCCCTTTCTCTACCTACCTACCTACCTTACCTTACTGTGTTCTAGATACTTCATCTCATTCATACATCATACACCCAGAATACAACCGATAAACGCCACTGCTACATGTAGATCCTTGCAATGCGGTGGCCAGGCTTCACATGCCGGACCGTATGGTTACTCAGCTTTGCCTGATCTAGAGCTAGCAGCATCATTCGTAATACTAACATTCAAGACTATCAATCGAGAGTAAGCAGTAATGAAGATGAGGTCCTTGCCTTCACATAAGAAAACAGTCTCTTACAAGTAACTGCGTTTCTTTGATCTCCATTCTCGAAGTCTGTGAATCAGTTTTTGCATCTCTTACTTCAAGTCGTCCTTTTATAATGGCGGATATTGCAACAAGAGCTTATCAAACACTCACACCAGCGGACTTGGCGCCCGCAGTGTATCCAAGGAGATTCCAAACAGCCATTTTCACTCTCATCAGACATGAATTGTCAGCAATTGACCCAAAAACCAACGCCCCGCCGATTGCTACGGCGGATTTCCAGAATCTGAACGCCATGTTGCTTAATCCGGTCCAGACTCTCTACGCCAATGATGCCAATGAAGCTTTGCATTGGCATCTTGGCCCCCCGGCCCAAGGTGTGACAGTCCTGCAATGGCCTGGAAAGCCCAGCTATCCCATGTTCAACATCTACGACGCTCTCGCCGTTGTGCACACCATCCTAGCCAAGAGATACGGCTTCATTCCCCTCGGCACAAGACGCGACAAGCGCACAGACAGACCAGTCTCATTTGCGCAAATCCCTCGAAAGGACCAACAAGTCCTCGGGCCGGAGCCCCTGATCCAGATCCTCGAAAGCGTCCGCATCTGCTGCAACGCCTTCGCCCTCCCCTACGGCAAGAAAAGCGCCCGCGCCCAAGGCCTCCCCGCCATGGTCGGCTACTCCGTCCCCTGCTCCCCCGACGCAACGATGCCGTACCCGAATTTTGGCGTCGTGGCCGGCGGCAATCCTGACGAGAAAAGGGACATAATCAACGCGCGCAAAGCCTGCTTCAGCACCGCCGTGCAAGGGGTCCCGCAAGCCGCCCCCTGGGTCTGCGGCAACTGTGCCGAGCAAGCCTACTGGCCGCTCCCCAGCGACGAGCAGACAGCGTATGATGGTTTGACGGTGATGATGTTCAAGCGGTTCAGCGACCCGCCGGCGACGGCGGGCGAAGCGGCAATTAATTGCGATAATTGCAAGGCGATGACCGTGCAGCTGGCGGTCGAGGGGTTTATTATACGGGATCTGGGTGCGCTGGGCCGCCCGCCGAAGAATCCGGGGCCGGCGTTGATGGGTCGTCAAGATCCAGTAACGGGTGAGTTTGGGCCATCTGAGCCGCTTCGGATTGGAGGCAACCAAGCTACTCCCGGTGTTGCGCCCGCCGCTGGCTAAGAAGTGAACCGATGTTTGGAATCGAATTCCTGGACATGGGGTGGAGAAATTGACCGTTTCGTAATTAAGCTGTACTTCATCCGACCTATATACAGTATATAGCTTCACACACATCTCAGAAACTCTGATCCCCAGAAAGGAATCCACAAAGCCGCCATGAACCTGCATACGCGCCTCTTACTCACTAGGCATCTCCTTCATTCCTCACAAGTAAGACCGAAAACGCAATAACTCCTGTGAAAAGAGTAAAGAGGGAATATACTCTCAAACAACCGCTCTCTAACTTCACCATTCATTCCCCCCTCACCATTCCCCCCTCCCCCTCCATACCTCCCCCCTCCCCCTCCACCCCTCCTACCTCACCTCTCCTCACCTCACCTCTCCAATCCCCTTGCCCCCCACCCCCCACCCCCCACCCCCCCGTCTAAACCACACCCCACCCCACCACACCACACCACACCACCCTTCCCCCCAACCAAGTCAAAAAAACAAAACAAAAAAAATCAAACCAGCAACGCATACTCGTAATCCCCCCCCCCACACCCAACTCCATCCCTCCCGGGGGGGGATTTTTTTCACTCGTCACTCCCCGTCGTCGTTGTCCGGACATGGGGACTTTTCTCCTAATGCAGAAGAAAGAAAAAAGAAAGAAAGAATGGGAAAATGGAAAAATGGAAAAAAAGAAAAGAGGAAAGAAAAAAAGAAAAAAAGGAAAAAAGGAAAAAAGGGGGGGGGAAACAGGCCATCAACAACTTTTTACGCATATTTATTCAGTTACCCCCCACACCCACCACGCCCCCAACTAACTCAACTAACTCAACTAACTCAACTCAACTCAACTCATCCAAGACAGACCAGACCAGAACAGACCAGACAAAAACAAAACCCCTCTTCCCGTGTTCAACCCCCTCAAAAACCCCGCTTTCCCCTTCCCCCCCCCCTCCCGCCCCTTGGCTTTTCGAAAACCCCCCCCCCTCCCGTCCTTATAATCCTCAACCCCCCCAATATATATTTTCATAGAAAAATAACGCGCACGCCCTACCAAACGCGCAAAGGTTTCGTATTCGTGAGTGACTTGGAGTGGAGTGTGGTATTGTTTCTAGGGAGTGGGGGTTGTGGATGGGGTTTGAGGAGGAGGGGGAGGGGAGGGGAGGGGTGGTGGTGGTGGTGGAGTAGAAGGGGGGTGGTGGTGAGGTTGTGGGTGGTGAGGGGGGAGGGGTGATGGGGGAGGGTGTGGGGAGGGTGTGGGGATGGAAATGGAAATGGAGATGGAGATGGAGATGGAGATGGCGATGGTGATGGTGATGGTGGGGGTGGGGGGCGTTGAGTGTGTGCTTAGATGGGAAATGGAGATGGGGATGGTGGTGGTGGTGGTGGTGGTGATGGAAATGGAAATGGTGGGGGTGAAGGAGGGGGACGTTGAGTGTGTGCTTAGATGGGAGATGGAAATGGAAATGGAAATGGAGACGGAGACGGAGACGGAGACGGAGACGGTCAGAATACTGAAAGGGGTATTTAAAATCCATCAACTTCGACCCCTGCGCAAAGAACCACCTCCATACCAAGCTTTCCCTCCCCTACGCGCCCCCAGCCTTCGGACTCCCCCCACTGCCGCCCCCACCCCTCTTCATCAACCCGGCAAAAAATGACGCCAGCGCCTCATTCTGCGCCTTCCCCTCCCTCTCCGGCGTCGCTGTCCCGTGCTGCGTACTACTCACAGCCGCTCCTTTCTCCGGTGTGCCCGCCCCCTCAGAGGACGACGAGGGCTGCTTCAGCCGCCGGACCATGTCGTCGGCGTCGACTTGGATGCCGCCCATGTTGAATTGTACGGGGCCGATTTGCTCGTTGATGCGGCTTTGGGAAGGGTTGCTGGCGAAGGTGAAGGGGTGTTTTGCGGTAGTTGTCCCCGTGGTGCCGGTGGTGGTGGAGTCGGATTGGGGTTGCGATGCCAAGGCTTTGTCTTCTTCGGCTTTGAGGCGGTCGAGGACGGCGAGTTGGGATGTAAGGAAGTCTTGGGTGCTGAGGGAGGGGATTTCGAGGGTTTGGGTCGTGGCACTGGAGGTGGGGGAGTGGGTTTTGGGGTTTGGGATTGTTTCTTCGTAGATGGGGAGGACGGCACCTTCATGTGCGGGTTCTCGATCGCCGCTTGAGGGGATTTGAGGTGGACGTTGGATGTCGTTGCTCCAACCGCTGCTGACGCCTTCGACGTCAAAACCTTCTCTGAGTACGCGGATTTTGCCCCAGGAATCCCAGTTCTGTGGGACGAGTACTTTGTCTCTGTCGATGACGTTGTGCTTTAGGGACTGCCTTTTTAGAAGGGAGTGGATGCCGAGAGATGAGTGGATGAGGGTTGGAAGGGAGTTGGGGACGGAGGTCGAGGTGTAGATCAGAGAGGCGCCGTCTGTATTTCTGTTATATAATGGGTCCTCAAGCCCAAGGAGGAGGTGGCTTACGCTTCATGAGGATCGTTCGGAGAAACTGCAGAACAAAGTCAAATTCTTCTTCTCGCCAGGAATGCTCTTTTTCGAGCATTTCGATTTTATCGGCCTGTTCAAGAAAATCAGTAGTCTTCGATCTGGCCCTTTCATACGCTTTCTTTGCAGTTCGGAATACGTACGCTATGACAAACCACGCACAATGGAAGTCCCAAAGCCTCATCCCACTCCCCCTGACTCAGGGGTATCGTTATGTTCCCCTCACTACCACTACCTCCACTGCCGTCATACACTGGACCACTCCGTCTTCTTTGCTGCCAGTTCTTCATCGTCCCTTCCATGACATCTTTGGCCTCATCGTTCAGCGATGATATAATTCCTCGCAGGAATATAATCCAATCTCGTATTTGTCGAACCCACAGCCACGGCTCAGCCCAATCTAGTAATATTACAAGGAGTGTTTCTGAAGCCATTCGGGAAGACAATAGAGGCTTAACCAAGGGGGCAAATGATGGCGAAGGTTCGGAGAGAAGGTATAGCGACAAGCGGGCTAGAATATCTGTGGTCTCTTAGTCTCATGCCCTAGGTTCCTCAACCAATTGGGTCCTTATACCTTCGTGGTCCGTATCAAGTACGTCCTGGTAAGTATAACCCAGAGCAAATCTGTTCGCTATTGGAGGCTTCTTCCTATGCCTCTCCGAGGAGCGCTTGGGCGTGTCTGATTCTAATATTTCAAGAAATTCCTTCTGCGTCTCCGGGTTCCCTCCTATATTTCTCTCAGCCCGAAAGTACCCACCGATGTCATCATTGACCAACCCAGCACTATGATATTCTTTTCTGGCAGCTTCTTCCCACTAGCAACGCTATCCAGCATAGATGACCACATGTTCTTTTCGTGCTCTCCATCTTTCTGCGGTCTGTCACTGCTATTGATAACGGACGCCCTGGCCTTGGTGTTGGGTCTTCGACTCATGACTCAACCTGT
>JAABUS010006995.1_pt1 | contig 13251 bp, 13 predicted proteins | sample 5560161 | NCBI WGS metagenome assembly JAABUS01 (sample SAMN10711885, study PRJNA513376) | rock metagenome | isolation source: Antarctica rocks | place: Antarctica: Victoria Land, Trio Nunatak nord | collected 2016-01-04 | reverse complement strand
GGAGAGTGTCGGGTCGCCTACTTCAGGCTGACGCCTGACCGGATCTGCCTGCTGTTCCTGATCGCCTCCCGAGAGAACGTCTCTGCGGAGGCGACACGCCGTCTCCAGGCGATCAGGAACAGCGACGACATCGACTTCTAGCTCGGCATTCCTCCGCACTGGCCGCCTTCAGGAGGACACGCGTTCGACCTTACCCACGAACAGGAAGCTTCCAACATGCTGGATCAGGGGACCATCGCGGCCGTCGCGACCGGGGCTGGGGTCGCCGGGATCGGGGTGATCCGGATCAGCGGTCCTGAGGCGGCCGATGTCGCCGCCCAGGTCTTCCGGGTGGGACGAAGCCAGCGACCCATTGACCTGCGCCAGACCGAGTCGCACCGCCTGATCTACGGCCACGTCGTCGACCCGGCGACCGGAGCGACGCTGGACGAGGTCATGCTCGGCTGGATGGCGGCCCCGCGGACCTTCACCCGTGAGGACACCGTCGAGTTGTCCTGCCACGGCGGCCCGGTCACGCTGGCCGAGGTGCTCCGGGCGGTGCTGGCGGTTGGCGGCCGGGCGGCCGAGCCCGGCGAGTTCACCCTGCGGGCCTTCCTGAACGGCCGGCTCGACCTGACCCAGGCCGAAGCGGTCCTCGCCGTCGTCGGGGCACGCACGGCCGACGGGCTCCGGCTCGCCGTCGACGACCTGTCCGGCGCCCTCGCCCGGCGGCTCCGCCCGGCCCAGACGGCGCTGGTCGAGCTCATGGCGCACCTTGACGCGCTGGCCGACTTCCCCGACGACGAGGTCCCGCCGACCGACATCGCCGACGGGATCGCCCGGGCCATCGCGGCATTGGATGCGGTCCTGGCCGGCGTCCGGGCCGGGCAGCTCTACCGCGAGGGCGCCCGGGTCGCGCTGGTCGGGCGGCCGAACGTCGGCAAGAGCAGCCTGCTCAACGCCCTGCTCCGCAACGATCGGGCGATCGTGACGCCGACCGCTGGCACAACCCGCGACGTCGTCTCCGAGACGGCCAGCCTCGGTGGACTGCCAGTCACCCTGCTCGACACCGCCGGGATCGCCCCATCCGACGACCCGGTCGAGCGCATCGGGATCGAGCGGAGCCGGGGGGTCCTGCGCTCCTCGGCCGCGGCGGTGCTGGTGCTGGACGGCTCCGTAGAGCCCTGCCCGGACGACGTCGCTGTCGCCGAGGCGCTGATCGGCCGGCTGGAACCCGGCGCTGGACCGGCGAACCTGCCGGTCACCGTCGCCATCAACAAGGGCGACCTCGCGGTGTCGGCATCGCAGCGCGAGATCACCGAGCGGTTACCGGGTTGCGCCGTCGTCACCGTCTCGGCGACGACCGGGCTGGGCCTCCCGGACCTCGAGGCCGCGATCGTCGCGTCGCTCGGCGCGGCCGAAGGCGGCGCTCAGCCGTCGCTACTGACCGCCCGGCAGCGGGCCGAGCTGGAGCGGGCCGCTGGGCACCTCGCCGAGGCTGACGCGGCTCGCCTGGCCGGCTACCCACTCGACCTGCTGGCGATCGATGTCCGGGCCGCCCTCCACGCCATCGGCGGCGTCACCGGCGACGCCGTCGACGAGGCCGTCCTGACCGAGATCTTCAGCCGGTTCTGCATCGGGAAGTGACGGAGGTCGAGTGAAATGCGTGCTCGGAAGAAGGGGCAGCGAGAGGTCGACCCGTTGGCCAAACACCAGCCGCTACCGTTGAAGACGGGATAGCCTTGAGATCAGTTCCATTCCGTTTCGGCCGGGCATGTTGGGAGTCGATGATGGTCGCAGTGCGCAAGGAGATCGATATCACCGAGCTGGCTGAGCCGGATCGCCTTTCGCAGGAACTTGGGGAGCATCCGGAGGGACTCCTGGTCCGTGAACGAGGGCAGGTCATCGCGACGATCATCCCGGGGAGGGATCGCGAACTTGACCGGATGAGGTCTGCGATACCGGTGTTTGGCGTCGACGGTTCTCCGCTCCCTGACCGCCGGATGACGTCCGAACAAGTCGACCTCATCAGGACAAACGGACCGATCTTCAGCGATGAGACCTATGAGCAGCTGCTGTGGAATCGGCGCTTCGACCGCGGCCTGGCCGACATTGGCGGTGCAATTGGGCCGATGCCAACGTTCACCTTCACACCGGAGCGGCTCAATCGCATCCTCGACATCATCGGTTCCATCAAGGGGATCGATGTCGACGAGATGCGTCGCATCGTTGATGAGAGTCGCCGGCTAAGTCCCGGCGACCAGGCAGAACCCGACCCGGTGGCGGATGCGACCAGGGCATCATCCTCTGCGACATCGACTGGATGAACCGTTTCCTCTGCGGACGGGATGAAACGCTGAGGATCACTGGACCGATATTCGCTTCCGGGTTGGCAGTTGACGCTAGAATGGATCTCAGGAACCCACTATCAAGTGGGAACGAGAGAAGCAGGTGTTGCATGGTGGCGGAACGCAAGGCAATCGATATCGAGGGCGCGCCAGTTCTCGAGGAGTTGACCCGGGAACTGGAGCGGCATCCTGCTGGGCTCGAACTGCGCCGGGCTGGGCAGGTCGTCGCCACGATTACCGGCATGCATGGGATGCCTCTAAACAATGGGGACGCGCAAGAACTGAGCCGATCCAATCCTGAGCGAGACGCAGTCATTCGTCCAATGACTGAGGATCAGCTCGATGAACTCCTTAGAATAGTCGAGCGAATCGCACCAAACATCGACGCGAACCAGATGCACCGAAACGTCGAGGAGAGCCGGCGGTTGAGCATCAAAGCCCAGCTTCGTAAGGCAGAGATTAAACCGGCCCAGTGATGTAACTCTGTGACTCTGACTGGATGATCGATTTTATTGAAGGTCGCCGGCCAGCAATTCAGTTGCTGGGACCATTGTTCCGGGAGGGGATGGGGATCAGTCTGATCTCAGTTGGTGAGATCTATGACGGCATCCTGCATGGGCGAGACCCGGTGGCAGGGGAGCAGGATTTGAACGATGCCTTGCAGCTCGTCTCGGTCCTGACGCTAGACCTGGATATTGTGCGGCGCTTCGGTGACATACGAGGTCGGCTCCGTTCGATTGGCATGCTCATTCCCGATAATGACTTGCTTATCGCCTCTACAGCTCTTCGCCATGACCTGACGCTTGTTACCCGAAATCGCCGTCACTTCGACCGCATCCCCGGTCTGCGACTGCACGCGCCAGATACTGCTTCATAGACCCCGACTCGAACCGTCCGCTACGAGACGTTACCGCTGCGCCTCGCGGTCCTCATCGGCCCAGCGGCGTTCCCGCCGCAACTGGATCTCGCGGGACAGCTTGTACCGGTCGATCATCCAGCCGATCAGGATCAGGAACCCGGCGATGACCACCAGGATGATGGCCAGCCCCTGCGCGACGGCCCAGCGCTGGTCGGCCGGCGTGCTGACGAGCGAGATGCCCAGCACCAGCGTGAAGGTGATCCAGAGGCCGGCCAGGAACGGGTGCCGGGCCAGCCAGTTGCGGGGACGGTCGGCGTCCGGCGACATCAGCGGCTCCATTCGGGCGAGACGCGGGCGAGACGCGGGCGAGACGCGGGCGAGACGCGGGCGAGACGCGGGCGAGACGCGGGCGAGTAGGTCGTTGGATCGAGTATGCCGCAGCGGACCGGCCAGGCGCAGCGCCCGAAATGCGTCGGTCGGCCCTGCCGTCAGACGTATACTCTGACGATGCGAACCCACGGCGAACCTGACACTTCGGAGGCCCCGCACGAGATGAACCAGACCGCGACCGACCTGCTCGACCACCCCACCATCGCCACGCTGCCCGGTCTCCGGCCCGGCACGACCGAGGTCCGGGTCCGGCTGGCCCCCTCCCCGACCGGCTCCGTCCACATCGGCAACGTCAAAACCGGGCTCTACAACTGGCTGCTCGCCCACGGGCAGGCCAGGCGGCTCGGCCTGGACGGGACGTTCATCCTCCGGATCGAGGACACCGACCGCAACCGCTACGTCGAGGACGCCGCCGAGCAACTGCTCGACATCCTGCGCTGGTTCGGGCTGGAGTGGCAGGAGGGTCCGGACGTCGGCGGGCCGCACGCGCCGTACATCCAGAGCGAGCGCCTGCCGGTCTTCCAGGAGCGGGCCCGGCACCTCGTCGCCATGGGGCATGCCTACCCCTGCTTCTGCACCTCGGAGCGTCTCCAGGCCGTCCGCGAGGCGCAGCAGGCCCGCCACGAGCCGACTGGCTACGACCGGCACTGCCGTGTCCTGACCGCCGACGAGGCCGACGCCCGGATCGCCGCCGGGGAACCGCACGTCATCCGGTTCAAGACCCCGCGCGACGGCGAGACCATCGTCGACGATCTGATCCGGGGACCCATCGAGACGGCCAACGCGACGCTCGAGGACGCGGTCCTGCTCAAGACGGACGGCTACCCGACCTACCACCTCGCCCACATCGTCGACGATCACCTCATGGAGATCACCCATGTCATCCGCGGGGCGGAGTGGATCCCGTCGGCGCCGCTGCATGTGCTGATCTACGCCGCCTTCGGCTGGGAGCTGCCGGCGTTCATCCACGTCCCGCTGATCCACGCGCCGGGCGGCGGCAAGCTGAGCAAGCGGCACGGCGCGACGAAGATGGCCGAGTTCCGCGAGCAGGGCTACCTGCCGGAGGCGTTGATGAACTACCTCGCCCTGCTGGGCTGGAGCTTCGACGCCACGACCGAGATCTTCAGTCCCGAGGATCTGCTGGAGAAGTTCTCGGTCGAGCGGCTCAGCGCCTCGCCCGCGACGTTCGACTACAACAAGCTGCGCTGGACCAACCAGCACTACATCAACCACATCCTGACGCTGGACGACCTGACCGGCCGCGTCATGCCGTTCCTCGCCCGCGCCGGGATGATCGACGCCGAGGCCGCCCGGACCGACCACCCGCGGCACGCCTACATCCGCGAGGTCACGGCGTTGCTCAAGGACCGGCTGGAAACCCTGGCCGACGCGCCGGAGCACATGGCGCCGTTCCTCGTCGACGCGCTGCCGGACTACGACAGCGCCCTGCTCGTCCCGAAGAAGACCGAGCCGGCGGCGGCGCGGCAGGGGCTGGAGGCCGCCCTCGCGCTCCTGCCCGAGGTCGACCTGGCCGACGAGGCGGCGGCCGAGGTCCGGTTTCGGGCGCTGGCCGAGGAGCTCGGCCTGAAGACCGGCCAGCTGTTCATGGCCATCCGCGTCGCCGCGACCGGCCGGACCCAGTCCCCCGGCCTGTTCGGTACGCTCCGGGTGATCGGTTCTGATCGCCTGCGATGCCGCTTCGAGGACGCGATCGCCCGGCTCGACCTACTATCTGCCTGACCGTCACTGGCCGGATCTTCTTCAATGTCATGGCGACTGCCATGCCCTGCAATCCAAAGGGGATATTCATGCCCATGATCGGACTCAGCCGTCGACACCTCATCCTGGCCATGGGCGGTCTCGCCGCCGCCCCGATGCTCGGGTCGCAATCGGCTTCGGCAAGAACGCAGACCGGAACGCCATCTGCTGCCATGCCGAGCCGCGACCAGATCCTTATCTCGGCCGCGGACCTGGCCGGACAGCTCGCCGGGTCCGAGCCACCGATCCTGATCGCGCTGACCGAAGCGGATACCTTCGCCGCCGGGCATATCGCCGGGGCCCAGCAGATCGACTGGCCGGCCCTCGAGCTCGGCGACACCTCCGCCGAGGCGATCGCGGCCTGGGAGGAGACGACCCGGGCGCAGCTCGGCGCGCTCGGCGTCACCCCCAACGCAGCCGTGGTGATCTACGACGGCGGGACGCTCTTCGCCGCCCGGTTGTGGTGGGTGCTGGACTATTTCGGCCACGAGACCAGGCTGATCCTCGACGGCGGGCTGCCGGCCTGGCTAGCCGACGGCCAGCCGGTCGCGATGGCGACCGATGACGCCTCGACCCCGGTGGCCGCGCCCGGCGACTACCCGGACAACGCCGACGAGAACCGGCTGGCGACGCTCGATCAGGTCGTGACGGCGCTCGGGGACCCGGCGGTCGCGATCGTCGACGCCCGGGCGGCCGACGAATTCGCCGCTGGCCACATCCCCGGCGCCGTCAACGTCAACTACCCGCTCAACGCCCAGCCCAACGACCCGAAGACGTATCTGTCCGGCGATGAGCTCGTCGAGCTCTACGCCGGCGCCGGGGTGACGCCCGACCAGCTCGTCATCCCCTATTGCTCGACCGGCGTGCGCTCGGCCGTCACCTACACCGCGCTGCGGATCGCCGGCTTCCCCAACGTCGCCCTCTACACCGGTTCCTGGAACGAGTGGGGGAGCGACCCGGAGACGCCGAAGGAACAGGGGTAGAAATCGTCCCTGATCGAACGCGTGCCCGCTCCATCTTCCTCGGCTCCGCACGACCCCAGAGCGAAATCGCCGGGTTGAGTCCCGCTCCGGCGGGGCTCTCGTGTGCCCACCGCGCCATACCCCGCCCGTTCGCGGCGTTCAGCCGGATCGATGGTCCACCCAATGCGTGTGGTTTTGCTGTCTCACGATCGTGAGCGATGAACGTTGAGTAGGCAAAGGATCAGGGGTAAGTGCCCTGCTCCGGGATGGGAGACGGCAATGGTCGACACATGGCTCTGGGTCGGCGTGTTCGGGATGGCGATCGGTGCGCTTGGTTTCCTGGTCTATGCCCTGGGCAACGGGCATCGAAATAACCGGGAGGAATTCCAGGGGTTACTCACGTTCTTCGTTCCGCTGGTGGCCGCGATCGCCTATCTGGCCATGGCGCTCGGCCAGGCGAGCTTCATGCTTGGCGACCGGGAAATCTTCTGGGGACGGTACGCCGACTGGTCGATCACCACGCCGCTTCTCCTGCTCCACCTCGTGCTGTTGTTGCAGATCCGCCCGATGCTTGCGGTCGGTCTGTTGGTCTCCGACGTGATCATGATCGTGACCGGGTTCGCTGGCGCCCTCGCCGACCGGGACAACGGAGTCAACTACCTCTGGTGGATCGTCAGCACCGGGGCATTCGTCGCCATCCTCGCCATCCTGGCGGCCCAGGTGGGTACCGTTTCGCGGAAGCCGGGAATCGATAGCCGGCGGGTAAGCGTGTCTCGATCCCTGACGGGAATACTGATGGTGCTCTGGATCCTCTATCCGATCCTGTGGCTGATCGGTCAGACTGGCACCGCGGCGATATCCTCAGGAACGGAAGTCGCCCTCTACACGATCCTCGATCTCATCGCCAAGGTCGGCTTCGGCATTGCCGTGGTCGTGGGCGTTCGTTCGATTCCCGAACCCGCGGAGTCCGAGGATCTCTTTCCGAATGCGACCCAGCAGCAGCGCGGTCCGATGCCCGCCGGTGCTCGGGCCCGTTGATCGACTGAGATATTCCCCTTCAAAACAACGGCGGAGGGTCTCGGGACCGTCCGCCGTTGCCGGTTTACATGGTATTCGACCAAAGCGCCGGATCATTCACGTCGTGCTTCTCTCGGTCCTGTGATGCTGCCAAACCTGTCGAGCGCCGAAGCAGCCACGGGTGGTCGTCACCGTACGTCATTGCGATGGCAACCCGGAGCGGGCCGGAGTCGCCCGTAACCTGATGCTCCTGCTGCTGATCCTCTGGGTGATCTACCCGATCGTCTGGCTGTTCGGCACGATCGGCAACGCGGCGCTCAGCACGTCGGCCGAGGCCGGCATCTCCGCCGTCCTGGATCTGGTCGCCAAGGTCGGCTTCGGGATCGTCCTCATCTTCGGTATCCGGTCGCTGCCGCACTCGGCGCACACCGAAGCCTGATCTATGGCACTCGGGCTACACGTTCCAGGTCGCGCTCAGGACGCGGAGCCAGTTGCCATGGGCCAGCTTCGTGATGTCGTTCTGGCCGTAGCCGCGTTCCCGCAGCGCCGCAATCAGGTTCGGCAGACCGGCGGTGTCCCGCATCGCGTCCGGCATCGTCGCGCCGCCGAAGTCCGAGCCGAACCCGACCCGGTCGATCCCGATCCGCTCGACCAGATAGTCGACGTGGTCGACGAGCACGGACGGGGGCGTGTCGCGCTCGTCGTAGCCGTCCGAGCGAGTCGCGCTGACCTCGAAGTTCACCCCGACGAGCCCGTCGGAATCGCCGATCGCGTCGATCTGCCGGTCGGTCAGGTTGCGGGTCAGCGGGCAGATCGCATGGACCGCCGCGTGGGTCGCGACGATCGGCATGTCGGTGATCGCCGCGACGTCCCAGAACCCCCGCTCGTTGAGGTGGGAGACGTCGACCAGGATGCCGAGCCGGTTGCAGGCCAGGATCAGGTCGCGGCCGGCATCGGTCAGACCGGGTCCCGTGTCCGGAGAGGCCGGGAACCGGAACGGCACGCCGGACCCGAAGATGTTCGGCCGGCTCCAGACCGGGCCGAGCGACCGGAGTCCGGCCCGATGGAAGATCTCCAGGGCGTCGAGGTCGGGCCCGATCGCTTCGGCCCCTTCGAGATGGAGGATCGCCGCGAGGGCCGAGTCGTCGAACGCCGCCCGGATGTCCGCGACGGTGCGGACGACCCGGATCTGCCCCTCTGACGCTCGCTCCAGCCGGAACAGGCCCGCCATCATCGCCAGCGTCGCCCGCAGCGCGGTGGCCGGGTCGAGCGCATCGGCGATCGGGACCTCGTAACCGTCGTCGGTGATGACGATGTCCATGCCGCCCGGCGAGCTGGCGAAGACCGCGAAGAATCCCCCGCCGAGGTTGCCCCGCCGTGCCTTCGGGAGGTCGATGGCCGCTTCCGGGATGCCGTCAAGGAAGCGGCGGACATCCGTTGCGGTGAACGGGGCGAGCAGATGCAGGGAGTCGTTGTGCCCATCGAAGACGATCGGCATCGTCTGGTCGTTCACATCGCGCTCCTGTTCAGTTCTGTGGAGGTCCTGACCCAGCCGACAGTCCAGCCACGGGTGATCGTCGCCATACGTCCTCACGATGACGACCCGGAGCCAGGCTCGCTGATCTTCGCCCAGCATCGGCAGGACGGCCGCGAAGTCAGCGTCGTCCTTTTCCCGCCGCGACTTTGCCTTGTAGAAAAGCTGGATCTCCGGCCGGAGGTACGGGACACCGGTGGCGTCGCGGCAGCCGATCTCGCCGATCGGTCTCGTGACCCGAGAGTCCCGGCGAGACCGCCAGACATCGTCGCCCGGATCGGACTCGTCCAGCATCAACTGCAGGCGCCACGGGGCGTCCGGGGCCTCGCGACACCAGATGTCGTGCGACGCCTTCGGCAGTACCTCGCCGACTGGCCAGAAGCGGAGTGTTCCCGGCGGATCGGCCACCCAGCAATCCCAGCCGCCCAGCAGGGCGCGGGCGGCGAGCTGGTCCTGGCGCAGGATCAGGACGTCGATGTCGTCGTGGGGCCGGACGGACTTGCCGACGGCCAGCTCGATCGCGTGGCCGCCGGCGACCCACCACGGGAACCGGGCGGCCCGAAACAGATCGGCGACCGCCGAGACGCCGAGTGGCTCCCATTGGCGCTCGTGTTGCGGGATGTCGCTGACCGCTGGCTCCGGAGGTAACCACATTGAGATTGGCCTTTTCGAGCGCTAAACCACTCGCCGTGAACCGTGTGAAACCGGTACCTCGACGGCAAAGCCAGTCGCTGTCCGGAAATTTGGCATTGGACATAGACGCTTCTCTTACGAATATATCGACCTGGATGTCGAGGGCACTGGGCGGCGTGGGTCTTCGAAACGTGTGAAAAAGCCGGGAGTTGTCGTAGCAGTGGAGTCTGCCACGGTTGCCTGAGCATCACCAGAACGCCAACTTGTTGGAGGCACTGAAGCTGCTCCTCAAGAGGATCTCCCGGCTCAGGTCGGGCGCGATTGACGGAGTCCCGCGAGGAGCAGACCGACCAGGCGGCGAGCATCGTAGCGCGGGTCGTTGCCGGCACCGATGCAGAGGTTGCCGATGCCGCGCATCAGCTCCAAGGCACCGATATCGGGGTTGATCTCGCCGGCTTCCGCTGCCGCCTCAAGCAGTTGAGCGCAGACGGGCACCAGGCGGTCGAGGAAATAGGCGTGCAGCGCGTCGAAGCCGGCGCTGTCGGATTGCTGCGCAGCGGCGAGTCCATGCTTCGTGACCAGCAAATCCATCAAGAGGTAGACCTATTGCGTCAGCGCGACGTGGGGTATGCCGCTACTCGCTGGCAGGACCGAACCGGCCTCGGCGCAGGCCTCGACCTGAGGGCGGCGAAACGCGCCTTGGCCGAGATCTACGACGCCGAGGACAAGGTCGATGCCCACGCCGCTGCGAAGATGTTCGCCGCCGAGTTCGAAGCCAAGTGGCCCAAGGCGGCCGCGAAGATCACCGACGACCTCGACGTGCTGCTCGGCTTCTACGACTACCCCGCCGAGCACTGGGTGCATCTGCGAACTACGAACCCGATCGAGTCGACCTTCGCCACCCTCCGGCAGCGGGTCACCAAGGGTCCCGGCAGCCGAGCCGCCGGGTTGGCGATGGCGTTCAAGCTGATCGAGTCCGCCCAGGCCCGCTGGCGCTGCGTCAACGCATCCCACCTCGTCGCCCGCGTCCGGGCCGGCGCCATCTTCACCAACGGCCGGCTCGTCGAACGACCCGATGACCAGGATCAACGAGGAGGTGATCAGCAAGCCGCGTGAAACACGCCGATCCACAGGTCTTGACTATTCCTCGGTGCTCCGGCACCGCCGTTGTCGTGGTGCTGATGGCTTCAAATCTCTGGTTCCAGCATCGCTAGCCGTTCGCGTACCTTGTCGCTGACGGCGGTCAGCGTCGCCAGTTCTGTCGCGCTGAGATGATCGATGATCACGGAGCGGACGTCGGCTACGTGCTGCGGAGCTGCGGCTTCGATCAGCTCTCTGCCCCGTGAGGTGATGGCGACGACTGCTCCCCGCCGGTCGTCGAGGCACCGCTCGCGCGACACCAGACCCCGAGTCTGCATCCGGCCCAGGTGTTGAGAGAGACGACTCTTCTCCCAGCGCAGTAACCGAGCGAGCTCGAAGGACCGCAACCGCCCCTCGGATGCCTCCGAGAGGTGGGCCAGGACCCGGAAGTCGGCGCTCGAGAGGCCGCACCGGCTGCGCAGTTGCCTGTCAATGAACTCGCTGAGGCCCTCTTGCATCGCCATCAAGCTGCGCCAGGCCCGCTGTTCTCGATCATCCAGCCACTTCACGTCGATCATGCCTGCCAGTCTAACGCCAGGTTGACGTGGGAACCAATCTCGGCGTACGATCTCGGCGTGAGATCTGGTTCACACATCAACCAATGGAGGCTGCATGACCCCGGTGCGTAGCCCGTTGTTTCGCATACGGCCGGTCAGGACGTCATCGGATCCTCGGTAGTCGTCCGCCGCAGGTAAGCCTCATCCACACCCAGCCGACCCAGGCAAGATCCGTTCAGCCCAAGGGAGACCGAAATGAAGATTGAGACGATCGGACGAGGGACGGTCGGCGGAGGGCTAGCTAGCCTCTGGCGGGACGCAGGCCACGAGGTCGACGAGCTCGGTCGTGACGGGGGGGATGCATCGGGCGCGGACGTCGTCCTGATTGCAGTGCCCGGCGCAGAGATCTCGCCCTCTTTGAGCAAGGCGACGGGGCTCGAGGGGACGATCGCGATCGACGCCACGAACATCCTGCCCACCCGTCACGGCGACTTCCCGTCCTACGCCCACGAGGTGCAGTCCTTCACCCACGCCCCCGTCGCCAAGAGCTTCAACATGAACTTCGGGAAGCTGTTCGGCGCAGCGCGGGAGCAGCGGGTGCGGCCGAGCAACTGGTACGTCGCCGACGACGGCGCCCGCGACGTCACTGAGCAGCTCATCCGCGATGCCGGGTACGACCGGGTCAACGTCGGAGACCTCTCGCGAGCCCGCGACTTCGAGAACGCGGTGTGGCTACTGATGGGCATCCAGCCCGTCGGTGGGGTGTTCTATCGGTTCGCCGTGCCCGGCGAGCTCTGATCGAACCGACCCGCTCATACATGGGGGGCCACCGACCTGGATCGACCAGCCAGTCGACGAACGGGCTGCCAACCTCGACGTGTCGGTAACAACCCGAGACGAGTCCGGAACGCCCTTCCTGAAGCGGCGACCGTCGGCGTCGCAAGCACGCATCACTCTGCAACTGAGAGAGAGAAGAGAGATGAAAGCCGCAGTAGTGCTTGGCCCGAACCAGACGCCCATTTACGGCGAGTTCGACGAGCCCACGCCGCAAGACGGCCTGGCAGTCATTCGTGTCGCGGCCTCAGCGCTCTCCAACGCAACGCGAGCGCGGGCTACGGGCAGCCACTACTCGATGACGGGAGGATTCCCTCTCGTGCCCGGTATCGACGGCGTCGGTTGGACCGAGAGCGGCGAGCGAGTCGGGTTCCTGCTGCCGGAAGCGCCCTTCGGTGGCATGGCTGAGAAGACGCTCGTACGCGACGCTCTGTGTATGCCGGTCCCAGACAACCTCAGCGACGTACTCGCTGCGGCGATCATCAATCCGGGGCAGTCACCGATCGGTGCGCTGAGTGTCCGTGCGACTCTGCAGCCCGGCGAAGGCGTCCTCGTCAATGGCGCGACTGGTACGACCGGCCAGATCGCCGTCCAGATCGCCAGGCACCTCGGCGCCGGCCGCGTGGTCGCAACCGGCCGAAACTCCAGCGCGCTAGCCAGGCTGAGTGAGCTTGGGGCCGATGACACCATCGACCTCACCGGCGATGTCGAGGCTGTCCAGGGTGCGCTGGCAGGGCACTTCGCCGATAGCGGGATCACTGTCGTCCTCGACTACCTCTCCGGCCCACCGACCGAGATCGTGTTGGAGGCAATTGCCCGTAGCCACAAGGCGGCGAAGACGATCCAGTACGTCATCGCCGGCACCGCCGCGGGCTCGTCGACCAGCGTGCCGACCAGCGTGCTGGGATCCACTTCGCTCGTGCTGATGGGCTACGGCATCGGGTCAGTGCGTGTGCCTGACATCGTGCGGTCTGCCAGGGAAGCCCTGCGGATCGCCGGGTTGGCAAACCTGCGAATCGACCTGACCGAGTTGCCGCTGGCCCAGGTCGAGGATGCCTGGGCCACCAACCACGACCGCAGCCGCGTCGTCTTCACTATCTGACTTGCCGCTCGAATGGATGAGGAACGTGCGCAGAGTGAAGCCTGCCCCCGGAACTGTTGTTAGCTACCGCGCGCAGACGCGGCGGCTATCGACGACGCACTGACGCATGGGACCGCTCACCTGTCATAGGAGCCGGCTATTGACAACCCGTCTGTCACAAATCTGGTCGCGAGCAATGATTTAGAACCTGTGGTTACC
>JAABUS010006993.1_pt1 | contig 13253 bp, 7 predicted proteins | sample 5560161 | NCBI WGS metagenome assembly JAABUS01 (sample SAMN10711885, study PRJNA513376) | rock metagenome | isolation source: Antarctica rocks | place: Antarctica: Victoria Land, Trio Nunatak nord | collected 2016-01-04 | reverse complement strand
GATTGGGCGCGAAGCCGAGATCATGACGATCCGGCGCCACGTCAACGCCGGGACGAGGTCGCTGACACTGTCCGGACCCGGCGGAGTGGGGAAGACCCGCCTCGCGCTGGCCGTCGCCGCGGCTCTGCGGGAGGACTTCACCGGAGACGTCGTCTTCGTCGATTGCGTCGCGTTCGTCGACGCCTCGCAAATGATTGCTGCCATCGTGCGGGGTCTCCGACTCGAACCGGCGGGTGTCGTGAGCCTTGATGCCCTGGCGAGCACCATCGAGCATCGTCGGGCCCTGCTCATCCTCGACAACGTCGAGCAGGTCGTGGGCGTCGGCGGGCTGGTCACGCGGCTGATCGCCCGCTGCCGCCGATTGATCATCATCGCCACCAGCCGGATCAGGCTCGACGTCCCGGTGGAAGTCGTCGTCGATGTCGCCCCGCTCGCGACCAACCCGGTTCGGCAGCCGACCCAGTCAGCGTCATCTCCTGCCGTCCAGCTGTTCGTCGAACGAGCGCGGACGGCCTACCCCGAGTTCACGCTGACGGCTGGGAACGCCCCCATCGTCGAGGCGATCTGCCGTCGCCTGGACGGCCTGCCGCTGGCGATCGAGCTCGCCGCCGCCCGGATCCCGGTCCTCGCGCCGGCGGCGATGCTGAGCCGGATCGAGCGGCAGTTGTCAGTCATCGATGGCGGGGACCGCAGCCTTCCCGACCGGCACCGCTCGCTGCGGGCGACGCTCGACTGGAGCTACGATCTGCTTGGCCCGGTCGAGCAGTGGCGCTTCCGGCACCTCGGGGTCTTCTCTGGCTCATTCGACCGGGCCGCTGCCCTCGCGATCCTTGTGGAGCGTACGGATGAGCCGGTATCCGCTACTCAGCAGAGCCGGCAGGTCGGACGCTGGCTGGCCTCGCTGGAGCGCCAGAGTCTGCTGGTCCGCGTGAGTTCCGAGTCCTCCCGTGCCGGCCAGCGGTACGACATGCTGGCGACGATCCGGACCCACGCTCAGTCTCTGTCTCGGAATGATCCGGAGCGCGAGGCGATCGCGGAGCGCCACTTCGCCTGGTATCTCCAGATCGCAACTGAGGCCGAGGGGAAGCTCAATGGATCCCAGGCGGCGCGCTGGCTGGAGCGGCTGGACCAGGACATCGCCAACCTGAGGCAGGCGTTGCGGTTCGCGATAGTGGCCGGCCGCGCGGCCGATGGCACTGCCCTGGCCGTCGCGCTCTGGAGGTACTGGGAGAGCCGCGGGCTGTTGCAGGAGGGCGTCGACGCGTTCGATCGCCTGCTCGGTCAGGATAACGTCGATTCCCTCGAATCGGCCCTGCGCGGGACGGCCCTGAATCACCTCGCCAATCTGCTCACCGACCTCGGGCAGTTTCGCCGGGCTGCCGATCTCTATGCCGAGAGCCTCGCGCTACGCCGGTCCGTCGGCGAGTCCGGTCCCGTCGCCGACACGCTGAACAACCTCGGGCTCCTGAGCATGGCCTTTGGTCGCTTCGGGCTGGCCCGGCGACAGTTCGGTGAGGCGCTCGCGATCCGCCGGCTGACGTCCGACCGCTGGGGGGAGGCGCTGGCGATAGCCAACCTCGGCGACGTCGAGGTGTCGGAGGGTCAGGCTGGACTGGCGATCGCGCTCCATGAGCAGGCGCTCGCGATCCGCAGCGAGATCGGCGACGAGCGCGGGATCGCGTTCTCGACCAGTAACCTCGCCGAGGCCAACCGGCTGGCTGGCGACCTCACCCGCGCCGGTCAACTGCTGAATCAGGCGTCGCGGCGGTTCGAGCGGCTCGGCGTGCCGCTCGGCGAGTCACTGGTCCGCCGGACGCAGGGCGACCTCGACAGTGACGACGGGCAGCACCGGCGCGCCCTCGGCCATTACCGCGAGGCCCTGGTCGGGTTCGACCGGATCGGCGACCGCGGCCGGGTCGCCGAAATGCTGGAGCGGATCGGGGCGACTCTGGTCGCGCTGGACGCGAATCGGGACGGTGTCGTCGTGCTCGGCGCGGCGGATCAGATCCGTACCGAGACAGGGCTGGTGCGGACGTCGACCGACGTTCCGCTCTTCGACGAGGCGTCCAAAGTGGGCCGCCGACGCCTCGGGGCAGCAGTGGCCGAGGCGACCCTCGCGATTGGTCGGGTGATGGATTTCCGGTCGGTTCTCGAGATGATCGGTGCCGCTGCCGATGGACTCAGCGGCGGCGAACGGCCGATCCCCGACAGCGGGATGTCGAAACCAACCGGGACGACAGAGCGAGCAGCGGTGATCGCCGGGCTGACAGGTCGGGAGCGGGAGGTTCTGGCGCTGCTGTCCGAGGGTCTGACCAATGCCGAGATCGCCCACCGGCTCTACGTCAGCACCTACACCGTCAGTGCCCGTCTCCGCCGGATCTTCCGTCACCTCGGCGTGACGACCCGCACGGCTGCGATGCAGCGATGGATGAGCGATACAGGCGGTTGATGGCTCAGCAGATCACCCGACCGTGACTTCCAAGCGCCAGAATTGCGGCGCCGTTCCGTAGGGGCGTGGGCTTGCCCATCATCGCCGCCTAATTCATTGTAAGCTCGCCAGACGTGGCCGTTCCCGCTCGGCCGCCGTTCGCTCGTCCCCCAGGAGCCCCGCCATGCTCCCGCTTCGCCCGCCGTCCCGCGCGGCCTCGGTCGCCCGTGCCGCTGGCCGCCGCCCCGTTGACCGCATCGAGGGCGTCCTGCGCGACCTGCTCCCCCGCCTCCTGCCCGATGACGATCCGGCCTCCCGCGGCCGGGGCCGGCCCGCCATCCTGCCCGGCGCCCTGCTGTGGACGGGCCTGCTCGTCGGCATCCTCCACGGCGCCGCCGCCCAGGCCGACCTGCACCGCCAGTTCGCCACCGCCGGGCTGTGGCACTGGCCAAGACTCACCATCTCCGCCGACGCCATCCGCCATCGCCTGCTCCGCCAGGGCCCGACCGTGCTGGCCCGCCTCTTCGCCGACGTCACCGCCGAACTACTCGCCACCACCCCGCCCAACCGGAGCCTGGCCCCCTTCGCCACCGAGGTCGTGGTCATCGACGAGTCCACCCTCGACCCCATCGCCCGCCTGCTCCCCGACCTCCACGGCCTGCGCCGGGGTGATGTCCGCCTGCTGCCGGGCCGGCTGGTTGGCCTGTTCGATGTCCGCCGCCAGCTCTGGCGCCTGATCGCGCTGCGCGACGATCCCCGCCAGAACGAGAAGGTCGCGGCCCGGGATCTGGTCGCGACGCTCGCTCCCGGCACGCTGGTGCTGGCCGACCTCGGGTCCTTCGGCTTCGCCTGGTTCGACGAGTTGACCGACCGGGGCCTGTGGTGGGTGAGCCGGCTGCGGTCCGGCACGTCCTTCGAGGTCATGCACACCCTGGCCCACGAAGGGGAGACGACGGACGAGCTGATCTTTCTGGGTACCCATCGCTCGGATCAGACCGGGCGCCTGGTCCGGCGCGTCGCCTACCGGCACGGCGACCGGGTCCACCAGTACGTGACCAACGTGCTCGACCCGGCGGTGCTGAGCACGGAGGCGGTGGTCGACCTGTCCGGACGGCGCTGGGACATCGAGCTGGCGCTCAAGCTGGTCAAGCGGGAGCTGGGGCTGGCCCACCTGGGCATGGCGCGCTGGGAAGCGGTCCAGACCCAGGTCTGGGGGGCTCAGTGCCATGCAGTTTGTGTACGGACACTCAGGCGTCTCTGGTCGAGGCTGGTGGCTTACGCCTCTCTGCCCACAATGCCCACGCCTGGTCCCCGGTCGTCCGTGGGTGTTGGCGCCGGTCGCTCCCCCCCTGGTCGGGACCAGAGGGGGAGGAAAAACCGTCCGTACACAAACTGCACGGCACTGAGGGTCTGGGGGGGGGGCTGGTGATCGCCCAGATCGCGATGGGGTTGCGGCGCCAGGTGGCGGACCGGGCGGGGGTGGACGACTTCGACGTGGCGCTGGGGCTGCTGCTGCGGGACCTGCCGAAGTGGGTCCAGGCTGGCGTAACGGGCGACGATGTGGTGGGCTGGATCGTTCTGGAGGGACCCCGTCTGGGCTACCTCCGGCCGTCGAGCCGGATCCGGCGGGTGGTGCCGTTGCGGGGCGGGTGGGAACCACCGCCGCCGGACCTGGTCCGGGAGCGGCCGGCGCGTCATGCGGGGCGCAAGTGCGGCCCGAACGGGACAGACCGACGACCCGCCAAGGCGCTTACCCCAAATTAGGCGCCGACGATGTTCCTTGTGGTCGCCCGGCCGCCGCAGCGGCCCGTCCGTAGGGTCATCCGCTCTCGCTTCGCTGGCGATGACCGTCCGCCGTAGCGGACTTCGCCCCAAGGCGAGACTGCGCCGCGCTACCGATATGTTCGCGTCCGGGCATGGCGTTCAGGAGAATTGCCCGAAACGGTTCGTTCGTGGCTCCGATGGAAGATCGGGATGCCGAAGCCAGCTATCGCCCTCCGGGGCGATGGCCGCTGCGGCGGCCGGGAGCCGCAAGCGGACTCCCCTACGAAACGCCGTCGCGTTTTCCAGGGCGACGACGGGCGGTCCTCCCATCGAAAGGACCACCCGTCGTCGTGACCGCTTCCTGCATTACGCGGCCGGCGGTGTGGTCTCGTGGCCCTCGACCGTGCCGCCGGTCGTGGCTGGGTCGGTCTGCGCCGTGTTCGCCGGCTCGGCGTGCGGCCAGCTGGCGTCGGTAATGATGCCGAAGCCGGTGGATGTCGCCTGGGCGTTCAGTGCCGGGATTGCCGAGGCAATCGCCTGCTCGAACCGGGTGATCTCGGCCTCGATCTCGGCGGACAGCTCGGTGACGGCCTCGGCGGCCTGGTCGGTCGGGCGGTAGTCGCCGAGCTGGACGGCGGGACCGACCCCGGCCAGCTGCGCCATCAGCTTGGTCCCGGCGTTGTTGCGATCGCCCCAGCCGGGCCGGAGGTCCGGAACGGCGATCGCCGACTCGATCTCGAGGATCTGCTCGCGCAGCCGGTCGGCGGCGCTGGCGAAGTCGGTGCCGCCTTCCCGGGTCTTCGCCCGCTTGTCCCAGTCCGCGAGCTGGCCGCGCAGGTCGCGCATCCGGTTGAGCGTCTTCGCAGTCCGGTCGAGCTGGGCGTGGATCTTCAGCAGGAGCGCCTCCTGGGCGTCGAGGTCCTCCTGCGTCGCCGGGCGGTTGGACGGCTTGACGACGCGGAACGGCTGCGTCAGCACCGTCTCCCCCGCCTTGAGCGTGACGGTGAAGTCACCGGGAGCGACGAACGGTCCGGAGACGGCCTCGCTGGCCACCGGATCGCTGCCTTCGATCTTCGTGACCGGTGCCCACTGAAGATCCCAGACGAACCGGTTCCAGCCCGCCGCGGCCGGAGCCCGGAGCTCTTTGGCGATCGCCGGGTCGTCGTCAATGCGGCTCGTGTAGCGGCGGACTTCGGTGCCGGCGGCGTTGGCGAAGGTCAGCGTGAGCGGCTTCTCCGGCACCTCGCTCAGGAAGTACGTGATGATAGCGCCCCTGGGTGGGTTCTCGCCGACGTCCAGGAACGTCCGGACCGGCGTGCCGTTCTCGTCGGTCGTGACGGTGAAGGCGCCCGGCGTCCGGCCGACGTAGTTGGTCGTCGTCGCGACGTTCCCGGTCCAGTCGATGCCCGGCAGGATTCGGAGCGTGTCGCGGGGCGGCATCAGGTACGTCGTCGCGCCCGGGACACCGGCGGCGAGCTGCCGGATCGGCGTCAGGTCGTCGAGGATCCAGATCGCCCGGCCGTGGGTGCCGGCGATCAGGTCCGTCCCCTTGACGATCAGGTCGTGGACCGGCGAGACCGGCAGGTTGAGCTGGAGCGGCGACCAGGTCGAGCCGTCGTCGGTCGAGACGTGGACGCCGAGCTCGGTCCCGACGTAGAGCAGCCCCGGTGTCGTCGGGTCGGCCCGGATGACGCGGGTAAACTCGCCGGCCGGGATGCCGTCGTCGATCCGGGTCCAGCTCGCGCCAAAGTCGCGGGTCACGAACAGGTAGGGCTGGTAGTCGTCGGTCTTGTAGCGGGTCGCGGCCACGTAGACGGTCGCCGGGTCGGTCGGAGACGGCTCGATGCCGCTCACCATCGTCCAGTCCTGGAACTGGGGCGGCGTGACGTTCCGCCAGCTGGCGCCGCCGTCCTGGCTGAGGTGGATCAACCCATCGTCCGAGCCAGCCCAGAGAACGCCCCTGGTGTGGGGCGACTCGATCAGCGAGAAGACGGTCGCGTAGGTCTCGGCGCCGAGGGCATCCTTGTTGACGGGACCGCCGGACGGTTCGAGCGTGTGGGGCTCGGCCCGGGTCAGGTCGGGGCTGATCGGCTCCCAGCTCTGGCCCTCGTTGGTCGAGCGGTAGACCCTGTCGCCGCCGATGTAGATCGTGTTGACATCGTGCGGGGAGACGACGATCGGGTAGGTCCAGGCGAAGCGCTGTCTGAGCGCCTTGGAGCCGAGTCCGGTCTTGGACTCCGGCCACGAGGTGATCAGGCGGATCTGGTCCGTCCGGCGGTCGTAGCGCTGAAGGGCGTTGCCGCCGCCCGGCGACGAGCCGATCGCGCCGACGTAGATGATGTCCGGATCGTCCGGCTTGACGACGACGTAGCCGCTCTCGCCGCTGCCCGCGTCGTAGACGTGCTGCCAGGTGATCGAGGAGGTGTTGGTCCAGGCCGGCACCGCCAGGCTGCTGTTGTCCTGCTGGGTGCCGTAGATGCGGTACGGCTCCTCGTCGCTGACGCCAAGGTGATAGAACTGGGCCGTCGGCTGGTTGTAGATCGTGCTGAAGGTGTAGCCGCCATCGACGGAGACGTTGGCCCCACCGTCATTGCCCTGGATCATCCGGAGCGGGTTCTTCGGGTCGATCCAGAGGTCGTGGTTGTCGCCATGCGGCGTGACGATGTCGCTGAAGGTGTGGCCGCCGTCGGTGCTCCGGTAGAAGTCGAGGTTGTTGACGTAGACCGTCTCCGGGTCGACCGGGTCGGCGGTTAGGTGGACGTAGTACCAGGCCCGGCTGATCAGGTTCTGGTTGTCGCTGACCAGCTCCCAGGTGACGCCGTAGTCATCGGAGCGGTAGAGGCCGCCCTCCTTCGTCTGCTCGATCAGCGCCCAGACGCGGCCGGACTTCGCCGGGGAGGCGGCGACGGCGAGCTTGCCCAGCGTTCCCTTCGGCAGCCCCCGGTTGCGGGTGATGTCCTGCCAGGTCTCGCCGCCGTCGAGGCTGCGCCAGAGCCCGCTCTCCGGGCCGCCGCTGCTGATCTGCCAGAAGTTGCGATAGGCCTCCCAGATCGTCGCGTAGAGGATGCGGGGGTTGGACCCGTCGACGGAGAGGTCGACGGCGCCGGCCTTGTCCGAGACGAACAGGACATGTCGCCAAGTCTTGCCGCCGTCCTCGGTCTTGAAGACGCCGCGCTCCGGGTTCGGACCGAAGGCGTGCCCGAAGGCCGCCACCCAGGCGACGTCCGGGTTGGTCGGGTGGACCCGGATCTTGCCGATGTGCCGGGTCTCCTTCAGGCCGACGTGGCTCCAGGTCGTGCCGGCGTCGGTCGACTTGTAGACCCCGTCGCCGTGGGAGACGTCGATCCGGATCGTCGTCTCGCCGGTGCCGGCGTAGATGACGTTGGAGTCCGATGGCGCGACGGCAACGGCGCCCACCGAGGACGTCCTGAAGAAACCGTCCGAGACCGGTTTCCAGTACAGCCCGGCGTCGGTCGTCTTCCAGACGCCGCCAGCGACAGCGCCGAAGTAGAACGTGTTCTGGTCGTGGTAGCTGCCGGCGACGGTGACGACGCGTCCGCCCCGGAATGGTCCGACGGAACGCCATCGGGAGACACCTTCGATGTCCTGCAGTCTGGTCACGAGAGACCCTTTCGATAATGAGGCCGGAGGTCGCCGCGGGTACTCCGCACGGTGGATCCGATGAGCGGTTCACGGTAGGACCAGGTTCCGGTCCGGCGAGCCAATTGACGGAACCCGGCCACGTAGCGTTGGAACCACCGGCCACGAATGAAGACGTCAACACGCGGCACCGTACCGACCCGTGGGAAGCCTGTCAATCGACCTGTTTGGGCCGGTCGGCGCTTCGCGTGACAGCGGCGGTAGTCGACGGGTGATTGCCCAGACCGGAGCAATTGCAGGTCAGGCTGGAGTGCGCCTAACCTCCCTTGTTCGGAGCAGCCGCCGGGCTGGTCATCTCGACGCAGAACTGATGGAGGCCGTCGAGGACGGTGCCGACGGCGGCGACGAACGCGGCGTCATCCTCGTGGAGCGCCCGGAGCCCGAGGCCGACGGCCCGGACACCGACCGACCATGGCGTGAGCTGACGGTCATTCGTCTCGGCTCCGCGCAGGGCGAGCGCCATCGCGGTCAGCGCCGGGTCCGTCAACTCGTAGCGGTAGAGCAGTGAGTCGAATCCGGTTCGCAGTCCGGTGTTGCGCAGCTCGGCCCGCGGATGGTGAAAGGCAGTCGCCCCGCGCTCCTCGGGCGCCGTGATGACGTCAGCCTCGGGTAGGAAGGTGATCGTCGCCTCGGGGTCAATCCGGTTCCGGATCAGCCAGATCATGGCGGCGCGATCGAGTCGGGCTCCGGTTCGGGTGATCCATTCCATGCCTCGTGGCCCTTTCGTGCGGACGATTCGGACAGCCGGGATTTCCGGGGGTGATCGTCCACGCCCGGCTGGGTAGCGTCAACCGGGTCGATGGCGCGGCCGTGCGCGTATGGTCACGCCGAACGAGACGGGAACGCGACCACTTCGCCCGGGATCCCGAGACCGACAGCGCTGCCGACCGGGAGCCGAACGTATGATGAGGCCCGGACGGAGATGAGCGTGCCGTCAGTCAGTGCGACCGAGATGATCTGGTCGGGACCGTGGAACCGACAGGAGACGACGGAGCCTCGAGTGCCCTTGCCCGGATCGTCAGCGACCCGGATCATCTCGGGACGAAGCAGCACATCGACCTCGCCTCTGGCCGGCCGGTGGAGGGTCAGCGTCCCAAGGGCAGTGACGACCCCATCGCCCTGGGCGGTCCCCGGCAGGAACTGGGCGTCTCCGACGAACGCCGCGACCTTCCGGTCGACGGGGTGGTGGTGGACCTCGATGGGTGAGGCGACCTGGCGGAGGCGGCCGTCGATCATGACGCCGACCCGATCGGAGATGCTGAGCGCCTCGTCCTGGTCGTGGGTGACGAGGACCGCCGTCGCGCCAGCGGCCCGCAGGATGGCGCGGATCTCCTCACGGAGCTGGACGCGGAGGGCCTGGTCGAGGTTCGAGAACGGTTCGTCGAGCAGCAGGATCGCCGGGCGAGGAGCGAGGGACCGGGCGACGGCGACGCGTTGCTGCTGGCCACCCGAGATGTCGCTCGGGTAACGCTCTCCGAAGCCATCGAGGCCGACGAGCGCGAGCATCTCCTCGACACGGGCGGCGCGGTCACGCCCCCGGGCAAGCCCGAAGCCGATGTTCCGGGCGACGCTGAGGTGGGGGAAGAGAGCGTACTCCTGGAAGACCGTCCCGACCCGGCGCCGTTCGGGCTCGACGAAGATCCGGTCCCCGGCGACCAGGGCGCCGTCGATCCGGATCGAGCCGCTGTCCGCGCGCTCGAAGCCGGCGATCAGCCGCAGGGTGGTCGTCTTGCCGCAGCCGCTTGGACCGAGCAGGGAGAGTAACTCACCCGGCTGGACATCGAGCGAGACGTCGCTGACGACCGGTGTCCCGTCGAATCGCTTGCTGAGGTTCCGGATCGTCAGGGCTGGCGGCTGGCCGGTACCGGTCTTCGAGGACGATGCCGGCCCGGATGAAGGAGTGATCGCTGCCTGCTGTGCCAAGGTTGTCGGGTCCCGTCGCTTGGTCTTCCGCGGTTCAGTTGATTCATGCCACTCCGCACCGGCCCGTGGGCGCCGCGGGGCTACCGGCTGGACGATCGTCGCGGACGGAGCAGCCGGCCGCCAAGCAGGATCGTCGGCGGGACCGTCAGGAGGATCAGCAGCATCGCCGCCATCGCCGCCCGGCCGTACTGGGCGGCCCCGGTCGCGGTCCAGAGCTCGGTCGCCACGGTCCCGAAGCCGGTCGGGCTCAGGAGCAGCGTGATCGGGAGCTCCTTGAGGACGGTGATGAAGACCAGTAGTGCGCCGGAGGCGATGCCGGGCCAGACGAGGGGCAGCGTGACCTGACGCAGGGTCGCCAGGGGCGACCGGCCGAGCGCCCGCGAGGCGTCCTCGAGCCGGGGGCTGACCTGCATCAGGGCCGACTGGGTCGCCCCGACACTCTGGGCGAGATGGCGGATCGTCATCGCCAGGATCAGCAGGGGCAGTGTCTGGTAGAGGGGCGAGAGGTAGCGGGCGCCGATGAAGACGAACGTCAGGCTGATGACGATCCCCGGGACGGCGAAGCCGAGGTAGGTCAGACGGCTGAGCAGACCAGCCAGTCGAGCGTTCGAGCGGACGGCCAGGATGGCGATCGGCAAGGCCGCGGCGATCGTCGCCAGAGCCGAGAGGCCAGCCAGCGCGACCGAATTGCCGACCGCGCCCGGCAGGTCGCCAAGCCCGTTGGCGACCGATGACCCGGACAGCGCCCACCACATCAGCGTCGCCAGTGGAACGCCCAGGGCAAGCAGGGCGATCAGCGCACACCAGGCGAACGCCAGCCAGCGCCACCGGCCGAGGCGAACGACAGGATGCCGCCGGGCCGCTCCGCCGCCGACGCGGTAGAAGGTGCCCCGGCGCCGGATCCGGAACTCGCCGGACAGCACGACGACCGCCAGGACGATCAGGATGACGCCGAGCGCCGAGGCCAGCGACCGGTCGAAGGCGGACCGGTACTGGGTGTAGATCACGCGGGTGAAGACGTCGAAGCGCATCAGCGTGACGACACCGAAGTCGGACATCGTGTAGAGGACCGCCAGCAGGGACCCCGCGCCAATGGCTGGCCGGAGCTGCGGCAGGGTGCAGCTCAGGAGCGTGCGCCACCGGCCCCGGCCGAGGCTCCGGCTCGCCTCGTCCAGACTCGGATCGAGGCGCAGTATCGCCGCCCGGGCGCTCAGGTAGACGAGGGGATACGTGAACAGGATCAGCGTGATCGCCGCGCCGGGAAATCCGTAGACGCTGGGTAGCCGTTCGACGCCAAGGGGTTCGAGCCAGTTCTGGACCAGCCCCCTCGGTCCAAGGGTTCCGATCACGGCGAGGGCGCCGGCGTAGGAGGGGATGACCAGGGGGAGCGGCGCGATGACCGCCCAGAACCGGCGCAGCGGGAGGTCCGTCCGCGTCGTGAGCCAGGCCAGCGGGACGGCCACCAGGATTCCGCCCAGTCCGACCGCCGTTCCCAGTCGGACCGTGTTCCAGAGGATGAGGGCCGTGCGCTCGCGGACGACGAGGGGCCAGAGGTCGGATCCGGCCTCCAGCGAGCGAAGCAGGAGGTAGCCCGGCGGGACCAGGACCAGTGCCGACGTCGTCAGGGCCAGCAGCCAGAGGATCAGCAGGTACGGCGAGCGGAGGATCTGGACGACCCGTCGAGCGACGGCTGCCTGACGAAGCCCAGTCATCGGATTAGGATCCGTCAGACGGTCGCGTCGGGTCGTCGAGATGGCCAACAGGTCCTCCACGCGGCCGCGCCGGCTAGATCAGGCCGACGTCGGTCAGCAGTGCCAGCGTGCCTTCGAGGTCCGCCAGGTCGCTCAGGTCGATGTCCGGCGCCTGGAGATCCGCCAGCGGGACGAGGGCATCGATCGCCGGGATGCCTGCCGCGAGCGGATACTCGGACGTGACGTCCGAGAAGTAGGTCTGGGCCTCGGCGCCAAGCAGGTAGGCGACGACGGCCTCAGCCTGGGCCTCCTGCCCACTGTTGGCGATAACGCCGACGCCGGCGACGTTGATCAGGGAGCCGAGGTCACCGTTCGCGAAGTAATAGTTCTCGACCGGGATGTCCGGCGTCTCCCGTCGGGCCTCATAGAGATAGTAGTGATTGACGAGCCCGACCGCGATCTCCCGCGACGCAACCGCTGTCAGTTGGGGACCATTGCTCTCGAAGATGACCGCGCCGCTATCGATCATGTCTTCGAGCCACTGGCGGGCAGCGTCCTCACCCCCGGTGATCCGCAGGGCGGTCACGAAGGACTGGAACGACGCATTGGTCGGCGCCCACCCGATCGGTCCACCGAGATCGGCCGACGGCAGATCGAGGATCGAGGCCGGGAGTGTGGTCGGGTCGATCACGTCGGTGTTGTAGACCAGCGTTCGGACGCGCCCTGAAACGCCGACCCATAGTCCCTCGGTCGAGCGGAAGGCCGGTTCGACCAGGTCCAGCGTCGTCGTTGGAAGCGCGGCCAGAACGCCGTCGCCGGCGAGGGCGCCGAGCGCACCGGCATCCTGACCGAAGTACAGCCCAGCGGGTGTGTTCTCACCCTCCTCGAGGATCTGGGCGGCGAGTTCGGCGGTATTGCCGTAGCGCACGTCCAGCGTCACGCCGGTCGCCGCTTCGATGTCCGGAATCAACCCACCGACCAGCTCTTCGTTCCGTCCGCAGTAGACGGTAAGGTTTCCCCCGACTGGCGTAGCGGCGGGGGTGGCTGGCGGCGTGCCATCCTGAGCGCCCACGGAAGACCGCCCGATCAGCAGTCCAGTCCCGGCAGCAGCGGCGCCCGCGGCGATCTGCCGCCGGGTCAACTTCGGTCCGGACGCAATGACATGGCGACCCATCGACAGTCCCTCTCTCTTCTTTGGCGACAAATGTCGGCGCCTGAACGGCTTGCGACCCGTCATCGATTGATCGCGATGAGGTCGGCACGAGGCAGCGGACGCGCGCATGATAGCCCATATCCGATCCAGCCAGTAGGATATAGGCGGAGACGCTGCGGCCATGCCTGAAAGGCCGAACCGGCGACCATGAGGAATTGGTCGCCGGTTCGTTGAGATCGATCGTGGGCGGTCAACGGCCGGTCCCGGCTCAGGCGCGCCGGCGGACGCCGTTGAGCAGGCGGCGGCGGGGCGGTTCGGGCTTGGGCGGTGCCGTGGACGGTTTGCTCCGCTCGGCCTGGCGGCGGAGCTCGCGGAGCCGGCGGGCCAGCCGGAAGCGCTCGCGGCTGAGGTCGCGCTCCACGCGGACGAAGACGGCCTCGCCGGCCTGCTGCTGGAGCCAGAGCTTGTAGGCCCGGGTGTCCTGGAGGCGGGCCAGCTCGTCCTGTTGTCCGTCGATCAGGCGAGCCAGCCGGTCGATCTCGGCCTCGGCCCAGGCGATCTTGTCCTCGATCGTCCGCTCGGCGACGCTCGTCGGGTCGATCTCGCGCGCGAACCGTCGGAGCTGGACGAGGTC
>JAABUS010006992.1_pt1 | contig 13256 bp, 14 predicted proteins | sample 5560161 | NCBI WGS metagenome assembly JAABUS01 (sample SAMN10711885, study PRJNA513376) | rock metagenome | isolation source: Antarctica rocks | place: Antarctica: Victoria Land, Trio Nunatak nord | collected 2016-01-04 | reverse complement strand
TCTCGTGCATCAGGCGGTGGTTCCAGTAGTAGACGAAGTCCCACGCGAGGATGGCTCCGGCCACGGCGAGGGGCCCGCGCCCGAGGTCGCGCACGACCCGCCGGTCCCACAGGCGGCGCCCCGCGGTCCGCGACGCCCACGTCGTGGTGACGGCTGCTCAGCTCGGCTCGCGACCGTTGTACGCCACGAGGCGGTCGATGGGGGTGGCGTAGGGGCCCACGGCCACCGCCTCGGCGAACGGGGCGATGGCGAAGCCGTCGGGCACCTCGCTGGTGTCGACGGCGGCCATCATCCTCTCGAACAGCTCGCTCCGCCCGTCGGCCGGCAGGACGGCCGAGATGGCGGCGAAGGCGGCCGCCACGACGTCGTCGTCCCACGACGGGTGCTGGCCGGTGGCCCGGGCCAGGTCCCAGGTGTGCACGACGACCTCGTTGAGGTAGCCGAGCAGGGCGGCGCCGGCGGGCAGCGTCGCCCACGGGAGCACGACGGTGCGCGCCAGGGCGGCGTCGTCGCGCCACGCCTCTTCAGCGGCGGTGGCCGCGTCCGCCCAGACCTCGTCCCACACCACATCGGCGCCGTCGATGGTCTCGGGCACGGCCATGGCGTCCTCGCCCCGCCCCATCGCCGCCGCCCGGTTGAGCACTCCCACGAGGTGGCCGAGCAGGGCGGTGACGTCGAGCTCGGCGCACGGCGTGGGCAGATCCAGCTGGTCCGGCTCGACGGCGGCGATCGTGGCGGTGGCGACGGCGACGGCTCGCCCGAAGAGGTGGCGTGGGTCGGTGGCGTCCAGCCTGGCGGCTGGGAGGTCCCGTTTGGTCTGCTGGGTTGTGGTCATGGGACCATCTTCTGCCCTGAACCGGCCACCCTCTGTCCGGTTTCGATGACAAGATCTACGCATGCGAGCCGACCGACTCGTCGCCATCCTCCTGCTGCTCCAACGGCGCGGTCACGTGACGGCGGCCGAGGTGGCCACTGAGCTCGAGGTGTCCGAGCGCACCGCGCGCCGCGACCTCGAGGCCCTCGGGGTGGCCGGCCTGCCCGTCTACTCCACGCAGGGCAGGGGCGGCGGTTGGCGCCTGGCCGGCGGTGGACGCACGGACCTGTCGGGCCTGTCAGCGGCGGAAGCCAGGGCCCTGTTCCTCGTCGCCGGACCTTCGTCAGCGGCCACGCCGGACGTCAAGGCCGCTCTCCGCAAGCTCGTTCGGGCCCTGCCCGAGCCGTTCCGCCCCGCCGCCGAGGCGGCGTCGACCTCCATCGTCGTCGATCCGCACGGGTGGGAAGGCGGGCCGGAGAGATCCGCCCCTGCCTTCCTCGACGAGGTGCAGCGCTGCGTCGTGGAAGGGCTGCAGCTCCGCCTGGGCTATCGGGCCAGGGACGGGGCCGAGACGACGCGCCTCGCCAGCCCGCTCGGGCTAGCGGCCAAGGGGCGCTTCTGGTACCTCGTGGCGGACACGGAAGCGGGTCTGCGCACCTTTCGGGTCGACCGGATGGCGAGCGTCGAGGTGACCGGAGAAGCGGTGGTCCGTCCTGACGGCTTCGAACTGGCCAAGGCGTGGCAGCTGATCGCGGACGAGGTCGACCGCAAGCGCACCCCGGCTGCCGCCGTTCTCCGGGTGGCGCCCGACACCCTCCCGTGGCTCCGGTACCGGAGCGGCCGCCGGCTGCGGATCGGCGGTGCCGGCGCCGACGGTCGCATCGCCGTCGAGCTCCGGGGCTACAGCCACCGCTCGCTCGCCGGTGAGCTCGCTGGCCTCGGAGCCGGGGTGGAGGTGGTCGACCCGCCGGACCTGCGCGCGCTCCTCGGCGGCATCGGGGCCGACCTCGTCGCCACCTATGGGCCCCCGCCGGCCCGCCCCGGTCAGGACCGGCCGGCGGCCGGGGCCGGCTCGGCCAGGGCGGCGCGTCGGGCGTAGGCCCAGCCCGGGCCCCGGAACACGAAGCCGAGGCGGTCCCGCCAGGTGGACGAAGTCCGGACGTCGTGGAGCATGTCGGCGTGCTCGTGGGTGGCGATCCGCAGCGGGTTGAACGAGCGGAGGTTCCGGGTGAGGCCGTAGACCACTGGCTCGTCCTCGCGCTCGAAGGTCCCGAACAGACGGTCCCACAGGATCAGGATGCTGCCGTGGTTGCGGTCGAGGTACTGCCGGTTGCTGCCATGGTGCACGCGGTGGTGCGACGGGGTGTTCAGCACCGCCTCGGCGGCGCCGAGCCTTCCGACGGTCTCGGTGTGGACCCAGAACTGGTAGAGGAGGTTGACCCCGCGGGCCGTCTCGATCACCTCGGGGCGGAGGCCGAGCAGGGCCAGCGCGCCGACGGGGAGGAAGGCGCCGAACGCGTCGGCCACGGGCTGGCGCAGCGCGGTCGAGAGGTTGTAGCGCTCGCTCGAGTGGTGCACGACGTGGATGGCCCAGAGCCACCGGCTCTCGTGCATCAGGCGGTGGTTCCAGTAGTAGACGAAGTCCCACGCGAGGATGGCTCCGGCCACGGCGAGGGGCCCGCGCCCGAGGTCGCGCACGACCCGCCGGTCCCACAGGCGGCGCCCCGCGGTGCGCGACGCCCAGGTGGTGGTGAGCGCGACGCCCCCGGCCAAGACCGCGGTCAGCCCGGTCGACCCGTTCACCGTGCGGGCCCATCGGGCGAGACGACGCCGCCGCTCCCGTCCGGGTGTTCTCGGCGTGGCCACCTCGGGCGGGGCGGCCGGCGCCGGCAGCTCACCGGCTCTCGGGAGCGGGCCACCGTCGGTGCGGGCCAAGACGTCGGCCAGGGTGGTGATCGCGGCAGCCCCGAGGGCGGTGCCGACCAGAGCCTTGCCGTAGCGGCCCCGGCCCGGGGTCAGCGGGCCGAGCAGCCGGGGCATCACCATCGGGGCGAGCAGGCTCCCGACGCCCATGGAGAGGCTGGCGATTGTGTCGCGGCGCTCGTAGTCGCCCGCCGTCGGGCCTCGTTCCGCGGCCCGGTGCTTCAGCCACAGGTGCTCAGCACCCATGCCGCCGAAGTACGCGGGGATGGCGATCACGGTCAGGTCCACGGACCGGCAAGCCTTGCCGAACGGGCTGGTCGTGGGCCACTCCTCGCTCGTGGGCGAGGATTGGCGGCGTGACCGCCCCCATGACCGACCGCTACGCGGACTTCCCCGACCTCCGCTTCGACGTCCCCGCGGAGCGGGTTCTGCGCATCACCCTCGACGGCCCGGGCCTCAACGCCGTCGACCACGCCGTGCACCGCCAGCTGGCCGACGTCTGGACCGTCCTCGACCGCGATCCCGGGGTGGACGTCGCCCTCCTCCAGGGAGCCGGAAGGGCCTTCTCCGCCGGCGGGAGCTTCGACCTGCTCGAGGACATGCTGGACGACTACGAGGTGCGCACCCAGGTCCTGCGCGAGGCCCGGGACCTCGTCTTCAACATCCTCGGTTGCTCGACGCCGATCGTGTCGGCCATCCACGGCCCGGCGGTGGGCGCCGGCCTGGTGGCCGGCATCCTGGCCGACATCTCGGTCGTCGCCCGCAGCGCGCGCATCATCGACGGCCACACCCGCCTCGGGGTCACCGCAGGGGACCACGCCGCCATCTGCTGGCCGCTGCTGTGCGGGATGGCCAAGGCGAAGTACCACCTCCTCACCTGCGACACCCTCACCGGCGAGGAGGCGGAGCGGATCGGCCTGGTGTCCCTGTGCGTCGACGACGACGCCGTCCACGACCGCGCCCTGGAGGTGGCCACCTCCTTGGCCGGCGGGTCACGGTCGGCCATCCGTTGGACCAAGCACACCCTCAACCACTGGTACCGGGCGCAGTCGGCCATCTTCGACGCGTCGTTGGCCTATGAGTTCTACGGCTTCGGTGGCCCCGACGCCCGGGAGGGGCTGGCCTCGCACACCGAGAAGCGGGCCCCCCGGTTCGGCGGCCACGCCGAGGAGCAGCCCTGACGGGAGACCCGGGAGGTCCGCAGCCGGCTCCCGGGTGGCTCACAGGCTGGGGGCGCATGGTGGAGGTCGGCCCGAAAGCCGGGCCGGAACCGACCAAGGAGACCATCACCGTGAACCCCGTCCGCAGGACCCTCGCCGGCGCGGAGCTGGCCGCCGACGCCGTGCGCGACGCCAAGGCGGTCGATCCCAGCCGTCCCATCACCATGTCCGTCGACGGAGCGGTGCCCGTGCGGGGCGACGACGAGCGGCTCCGCCAGGTCGTCGCCAACCTCGTCCCTATCGGCTCGGCTCCTAGGAGGTGGCCCCGCCCCGTCTCGCCCGGCCCGGGGCCAGGGGGTAGCCGTAGCGGGCGAGGAGCGGGATGGCCGGGAGGGTGGCCCGGCGGGCATCGGGCCCTGACATGCGGGTGGCCCACTCGTCGTCCGCCTTCACCGGCCGCATGCCCCGGAAGCGGTCGGGGTTGCCCGCCAGCAGGTGCTGACCGCTCGGGGCGCCGACGGCCCTCCCCCCGTAGGTCCCGGCCGGCGGCGGCGCGGCGCCGTCGACGATCTCGGCCACCACCCGCTCGGGGGCGGCGACCACGTCCTCGTAGCGGACCCGGTGCAGGCGGGCGCCGAGGAGGAGCTCGACGGCGAGGTTCCACACCAGCCACATGGTGGAGGCGGCCAGCGGTCCGAACCGCCGCATCGTCTCCTCGCCGTCGCCACCGGCATCCTCGCCCGTGGCCTTGGTGCGACCCCAGGAGAACGCGACCGCGCGCGGATCGCGCACGAGGTGGACGGCCCGAACGCCAGGGGTGCGGCACAGGCGGTCGGCTTCGAAGGGGTGCTTGGAGATGTCGACCAGCGCCGATGCGCCGGTGACCTCGAAGGCGGCGGCGTAGACCCGCTGGTAGCACTCGACGTAGCGCTCCATGGCGGGGTCCCGGCGCCCGAACAGGCGGCGGGCGGCCAGCCGGGGGAAGTACCGCGTCCGCAGGCGCCGGTGCAGGTCCCGCACCTCCTCGGCCTCGGCCGCGGTGATGCCGCTGCGTCGGATGACCTCGGACCACAGGGGGCAGCGGGCCGGCGGCTGGCCACAGCTGCACGGTCGTCCCTCGAGGATGCCGCGGTCCCAGAGGGAGCGGACCTCGCCGAGCGGGACGATCCCCGGCACGGAGCTGAGGAGGTGGGCGAGCAGGGTGCTCCCCGAACGGCCCCAGCCCGCGACGTAGAGGACCGAACCGCCAGCGTGTTCGATCACCGTCTCATCACGCCGTTCCGCCGGCCACTGTCCTCACCACCATCGGCAGGGTAGAGGGTCGCGCCCCACGACCCTGGCGGGCCGCCGGCCGGGCCCATCGGAGGGTCCTTGCATCGCCGCGGCCGGCGCACCACCCTTGGGCGGTGCCGCTCACCGACCGCGACAAGGCCATCCTCGACTTCGAGCGGTCGTGGTGGTCCGAGCCGGGCGTCAAGGAGACGACCATCGCCGAGCGGTTCGAGCTCTCCGGCTCCCGCTACTACCAGCTCCTCGGCGAGCTGGTCGAGGGCGACGAGGCGATGCAGTACGACCCCCTGCTGATCCGTAGGCTGCGGCGGATGCGTGATCTCCGCCGCCGCGCCCGGTACGAGGGCTCCGTGCACGAGCGGCCCGGCCCGTGACCGCTCCCCGCCGAGCCGCCCCCGACCAGGGCGCCATCCGCGGCGGCCTCGTGCTGCTGGCGGCGGTGGTGATCGGCATCGCGCTCCTCTCGAAGAGCACGGGGGTGGTCGCCTCACCGGAGGCGGGCGGGGCCAACCCACAGGGCAGCACGACCACCACGGCCACCACAGCAACCACGGGGTCCCCGAACACCCTCGCTCCCACCAACCCCCCCGGTGGCCAGACGACCCATCCGGCCAAGGACGTGTCCGTGCTCGTGCTCAACGCGTCTGGCCAGCGGGGCGTGGCCGGCACGAACGATGCTCTGGTCAAGGTGGCCGGTTTCACCACCCTGCCGGTCCAGAACGCCCGGTCCGCCGAGCGCACCACCATCTACTTCGCCCCCGGCTACCAGGCCGACGCCGAAGCCGTGAAGCGGGCGGTCAAGGTTCCGGCCGCGCCGGTGGTGGCGGCGCCGGCCGAGCCGCTCGTCCCAGCGGCCGCCCTGGCCAAGGTCGTGGTGCTGCTCGGCACCGACTACAAGGGCTGAGGGGCCCGAGGGTGGATCGGGCCCGGCTGAAGCCCTTCCGCGCCGAGCCACAGGCCTGCGCCGTCCTCACCGACTTCGACGGCACGCTCGCGCCGATCGTCGACGACCCCCTGGCCGCCCGGGCCCTCGACGCCGTCCCCGACCTGCTCGAGCGGCTGGCCCGACGGTTCGGGCTCGTGGCCGTGCTGTCGGGCCGTCCGGCGGCCTTCCTCGAGGGCCTGCTCCCCTCGACGGTCCGGATCAGCGGGCTCTACGGGCTGGAGCAGTCCCACCGGGGGGTCCGTCGCGACCACGACGCCGTCGGCGCCTGGCGGGAGGTGGTGACCGACGTGGTCGCGGCGGCCGACGCCGGCGGTCCCGAGGGCATGCGCGTGGAGCCGAAGGGGATCTCGCTCACCCTGCACTACCGCACCCGGCCCGAGCTCGAGGGGGCGGTGCAGGAATGGGCCCGCCGCCAGGCGGCGCGGTCGGGGCTCGATGCCCGCGCCGCCAGGATGTCGGTGGAGCTGCACCCGCCGGTGGCGGTCGACAAGGGCACCGCGGTGGAGGGGCTGGTGGGTGGGCTGAGCGCCGTCTGCTACCTCGGCGACGACGTGGGCGACCTGCCCGCCTACGACGCCCTCGACCGCCTGGCCGCCGGCGGGGTGCACGCCGTCCGTGTGGCCGTGCGCAGCCCCGAGGCCCCGGCCACGTTGCTGGAACGGGCCGACGAGGTGGTCGACGGGCCCGAGGGCGCCGTTGCCTTCCTCGAGTGCCTCCTCAGCTGAACCCGGTGGTGGCCGCCCGGCGCTGGTCGGCCAGCCAGTCGCCGGGCGTGCGCGCCGTGGCCACCCGCCGGACCGCGGCCGCATGCTCGCCCCGCTCGGGGCCGGGCATGGACAGCGCGCGGTGGAGGGCGTCGGCGGTGCCGCGGACGTCATAGGGGTGGGCCTCGAGGGCGACCTCGCCGAGCTCCTCCCACGCTCCTGCCTCGGGGCTCAGGACGAGCACGCCGTCGCGCTCGTTGACCAGCGGTCCCTCCTTGGCCACCAGGTTCAGGCCGTCCCGAATGGGGTTCACCAGCAGGACGTCGTACCGGCAGAGCGCGGCCACCGACCGGGGGAAGTCGTCGGAGTCGTCATAGAGCACAGGGGTCCACCCGGGCGTGGCCCATCGGAGGTTGAGGTCGCGCACCGCCGCCTCGACCTCGCGGCGGTAGGCGGCGTACGACTCCAAGCCCTCCCGTGACGGGTAGACCGCCGCCCCGAACACGACCGATTCCCGCCACTCCGGGTACCGCTCGAGCATGTCGCCGTACGCGGCGAAGCCGCGCAGGAGGTTCTTGGAAAGCTCGATGCGGTCCACCCGGGCGATCAGCCGGCGGGCACCGAGCTCGCCGTCGAGGGCCTCGAGGGCCCGGCGGCAGGGCCCGGAGCGGGCCACCGCGCACAGATCTTCGGGGTCCGGGGCCAGGGACGACACGAACGTGGGCGGGCAGCGGCCGAGCACCTCGTCGCAGTCGGCCATGAACGCCTCGGCCCAGCGGGAGGTGTGGAACCCGCAGGCCGAGTGGGCGGCCATCGCCTCGAGCATCTCCCGGCGGACCGCCGGCGGAAGGACCCGCATGCTGTCGGGCCCGGCAAAGGGGGTGTGGCTGAAGTGCACCAGGCGCAGGTCAGGCCGCCGGTCGGCCAGGGCCGCGGCCAGGAGGGTGAGGTGGTAGTCCTGCACGAGCACCACCGCGTCGGCGGGGGCGGCCTCGGCCACGGCGTCGGCGAAGCGCTGGTTGATCCGGCGGTAGGCCTCCCACGCCGACCACCACGTCTGGTCGAAGACCGGTTGGCGGGCCAGGTCGTACAGCTCGTGGTGGACGAACCAGAGGGTGGCGTTGCACACCACGTCGTACGCGGCCCGGTGGTCATCGGGGTCGAGGTGCAGCAGGCGGACCCGGAGGCCGTCACCTTCGACCACGGCGTCGGCGGCCGCGTCGCGGTCACCGTCGGACAGGGCGGCGGCGATCCAGAGGGTGTCGGTGCCGGAGACGAGGGGCGCCAACCCCGACACCAGGCCACCGGCGCCCCGGCGGGCGACGAGGAGGCCGTCGTCGTCACGGCCGAACGAGAGCGGCCCCCGGTGGGAGACGATCACCACCGGCCGGTCGGCCGGCCCGGCTGCGGCCATCGCGTCACGCTAGGGCAGCGACGCTCGGGAACTGGTCGGCCCCGCCGCCGGGTAGAGCACCGGGCATGGACGCCCCGGAGGCCCTGCGCAACGTGCACGGCGGCTGGGTCGACGGGCTGGCCCGTGCCGGCCTCGTGGCCAGGGGCGTGGTGTACGTGATCGTCGGGCTGATCGCCCTGCAGCTCGCGTTCGGGGAGCACGACCGGTCCGCGGACGCCCGCGGCGCCATCGCCACCCTCTCGGACCAGCCGTTCGGCACGGTGCTCCTCGTCCTCGTGGCCGCCGGCCTCGCCTGCTACACGGCGGCGTGCGCGCTCGGCGCGCTGCGGGGCTACGGCGGGAAGAAGGCCGGAGAGAGCGACACCAAGGACCGCCTCTCCGACGCCGGCCGGGCGGTGGTCAACGGCGGTCTCACCGTGGCCGCCGTGTCGGTGCTGGCCGGGTCGGGCTCCGGCGGTGGCGGCGACAGCAAGGAGAAGCAGCTCACGGCGCGCGTGCTGGAGTGGCCGTTCGGCAAGGCGCTCGTCGTGATCGTCGGCCTGGTGATCATCGGTTTTGGAGCCGTGCAGGTGCGCAAGGCGCTGAAGCGCAGCTTCACCAAGGGGTTGGACTTCGGGCGTCTGCCACCCGGCCTGGGTCGCCGGGCCGAGGGGCTCGGCGTGCCCGGCTACCTCGCCCGGGGCGCGGTCGACGCCGTCGTCGGGGTGTTCCTGGTCCAAGCCGCGCTGCACTACGACCCCGACGAGGCGGTCGGCATCGACGGGGCCCTCGCCCGCCTGGCCCGCTCCGGACCCGGGCCGGTCATCCTCGTCCTCCTGGCCGCCGGCCTGGTCGCGTTCGGGCTCTGGTCGATGGTCGAGGGCTGGGCCCGGCGTTCGACCGGCTAGCTCGCCCTGGAGGGGCGAAGCAACGAACGAGCCGATCTAATGACGCCGTGCGCGTCATCGCCGCTCCCGACAAGTTCCGTGGCACGGCCACGGCCGCCGAGGTGGCGGGCGCGGTGGCGCGGGCGGCGGCGGTCGCGGGATGGACCTGCGACGAGGTGCCGATGGCGGACGGGGGAGAGGGCACCCTCGAGGTGCTCGGCGGGGCCAACCGCACCGCGCTCGTGACCGGCCCGCTGGGTGACCCCGTGGAGGCCGGGTGGCGGCTCCACCGGGCGACGGCGGTGGTGGAGATGGCCGGCGCGTCGGGCCTCTCGCTCGTGGGCGGCGCCGAGGGCAACGACCCGGTGGCGGCGGCCACCTCGGGAACGGGCGAGCTCATCGCCGCCGCCGTCGACGCCGGCGCCCGCCGGGTCATCGTGGGGGTGGGCGGCTCGGCCACGACCGACGGGGGGCTCGGGGCGTTGCGGGCGCTGTACCCACCCCAACGACTGCGGGGCATCGAGCTGGTGGTGGCCTGCGATGTGAGGACCGCGTTCGTCGACGCCGCCGAGGTCTTCGCTCCCCAGAAGGGAGCCACCCCCGCCCAGGTGGAGCTGCTGCGCCGGCGGCTCGAGCGCCTGGCCCAGGTGTACCGCGAGGACTACGGCATCGACGTCACCGGCCTGCCGGGGTCCGGTGCCGCCGGAGGCCTGGCCGGGGGCCTCGCCGCGCTGGGCGCCGACCTGGTGGCGGGCTTCGACCTGGTGGCCGATGAGCTCGAGCTCTACGGCCACATCGAGGGCGCCGACCTGGTCATCACCGGCGAGGGCTTCCTCGACGAGCAGTCCTTCGACGGCAAGGTCGTGGGCGGGGTCGCCCAGCTCGCCGCCGAGGCCGGGGTCCCGGTCCTGGCCGTGGCCGGCGAGGTGTTCGACGCCGTCGACGGACGGGTCCCGGTGGTCTCACTCGTCGAGCGCTTCGGCGCCGATCGGTCGCGGACCCACGCCGTCGGCTGCATCGAGGCGGTCGTCGCCGAGCACCTCGCCGACGTCGGCCGGTAGGAGCCGAGCCGACCCCCTACGCTTCGACGGTGGACGACCTCGCCTCCCTCGACGCCACCGCCCAGGCCGAGCTCGTGCGCTCCGGCCAGGCCAGCCCGGTCGAGCTGGTGGACGCGGCCGTCGACCGCATCGAGCGGCTCAACCCCGAGCTCAACGCCGTGCTCCACGAGCGGTTCGACCAGGCCCGCGCCGAGGCCGCCGGCGACCTGCCCGACGGGCCCTTTCGAGGCGTGCCGTTCCTGCTGAAGGACCTCGACGGCACCTCGGCCGGCGACCCCTACCACGCCGGCACCCGCTTCCTCCGCGACCACGGCTACGTGGCCGGCCACGACACCTGGCTGACCGCTCGGTTCCGGGCGGCGGGCCTGGTGGTGCTCGGGCGGACGAACACGCCCGAGCTCGGGCTCGTGCCCAGCACCGAGCCCGAGGCCGCCGGCCCGACCCGCAACCCGTGGGACACGAGCCGGTCGGCGGGCGGCTCGAGCGGCGGGTCGGCGGCGGCGGTCGCCGCCGGGCTCGTCCCCCTCGCGCACGCCGGTGACGGCGGTGGCTCGATCCGCATCCCGGCCAGCGCCTGCGGGCTGGTGGGCCTGAAGCCGACGCGGGGCCGGTCGTCGATGGGCCCCGACGTGGGTGAGGCGTGGGGCGGCCTGGTCACCCGCCTGGTTGTCAGTCGGTCCGTCCGCGACACCGCCACCGCCCTCGACGCCGTCGCCGGCTCGGCTCCCGGCGATCCCTACTTCGCGCCGCCCCCGGCCCGGCCGTACGTCGACGAGCTGGGCACAGACCCCGGCCGGCTGCGCATCGGCACCACCACCGTGGCCAGCGGTGTCGACACCGCCCCCGAGTGCGTGGCCGCGGTGGAGGCCACCGCTGCCCTCCTCGAGTCCCTCGGCCACGAAGTCGAGGCCTCGGCACCGAAGGCGCTCGCCGAAGACACGACCGCCCCGTTCATCACCTGCTTCGGGGTCTGGACCGCCGCCGATCTCGCCCACCTCGGGGATCTGGTGGGCGAGCCCGTCACCGCCGACGGCGTGGAGCCGGGCACCTGGGCGGTGGCCGAGATGGGCCGCACGGTCAGCGGGGCCGACTACGTCCGCGCCCTCGAGGCGCTCCACGCCATCGGCCGCCGCTTCGCCACCTGGTGGGCCGACGCCGACGAGGGGGGCGACGGCTTCGACCTCCTCCTCACGCCGACCATCCCCGAGCTTCCACCGGTCCTTGGCCAGTTCGGCGCCACCGCCGACAACCCCTTGCAGGGCCTCTTCCGCTCCGCCGCCATCGTGCCGTTCACGGCGCCGTTCAACATCACCGGCCAGCCGGCCATCTCCCTGCCCCTCCACACCGCCGAGGGCCTGCCCGTGGGCGTGCAGCTGGTGGCGGCCACCGGTCGCGAGGACCAGCTCATCGCGGTGGCGTCCCAGCTCGAGGCGGCCCGCCCCTGGGCCGAACGCCGCCCCCCCGTGCACGCGTAACCTCGCCCCGTGGAGGAGCGGATCCGCACGATCGGGCGGGCGGCCTGGTGGCTGATCGGCATCACCGGCGTCCTCGTCATCCTCGGCCTCGTGGCCTACGAGCTGCGGGTGGTGTTCCCGCCGCTCGTCCTGGCCGGCATCATCGTCTTCCTCCTGAACCCGATCGTCACGTGGCTCCACGGCCGCCGGGTGCCCCGGGTCGTGGGCACGGCCATCACCTACCTGGCCTTCTTCGCGGTGATCGGCCTGCTCGGCCTGTTGCTGTCGCCGCTCGTCTCCCAGCAGTTCGACGAGCTTTCCGAGAAGTTCCCCGAGGTGCGCACCGACATCGAGGACACCATCGACGAGTACCACGAGAAGTCGGTGGAGAACGACTGGATCGTGAAGATCCCCACCGTCCGGGAGATCGAGGACGAGGCCGGCGGGGGCGACAGCCGGCTCTCTGACCAGGTCACCACGCTCCGCAAGCTCGGCGCCCGGGTCTTCCACGTGGGCCTGATCTTCCTGCTCGGCCCGATCGTGGCCTTCTACCTGCTCATCGACCTCCCCTCCATCCGCCGGTCCTGCGAGGCGCTCATCCCGGAGCGGTCCAAGCCCCGCGTGATGCACCTGGCCCACCGGCTCAACCTGGTGGTGGGCGGGTTCTTCCGGGGCCAGCTGGCGGTGGCGTTCGTGGTGGGCGTGATGGTCTCCATCGGGTTGGCCGCCATCGGCCTGCCCCTGTGGCTGATCGTGGGCATGATCGCCGGGCTGTTCAACATCGTGCCGCTCATCGGCCCCTACATCGGTGCCGTTCCCGGCATCGTGATCGCCCTCACCACCAAGGACCTCAAGGCGGCCGTGGGCGTCGCGGTGGTGATGGTCGTCGCCCAGCAGATCGACAACCACCTGATCACCCCTACGGTGATGCGCCGGGCCGTCCAGCTCCACCCGGCGGCGGTGGTCATGTCCCTCCTCGCCTTCGGCACCCTCGGAGGCTTCTTCGGCCTGCTGCTGGCCGTCCCCCTAACCGCCGCCGCCAAGGTCATCTACGGCCACCTCTGGCGGCGCTACGTGATGGGCGTGAGCGTGCCCGGCCTCGACGAGCCCGACGCGCCCCCGCCCGAAGAAGCCGGGCCCGCCGATACCATCTCGGCCACCCCGGTCGCCTGAAGGGATCCCCATGACCGTCACCGTCCGCGTGCCCACCACCCTGCGCACCCTCACCGCCGGCGCATCGGAGGTGTCGGTCGACGGCTCCACCGTCGGTGAGGTGCTCGACGGCCTCGAGGGCGCCCACCCCGGCTTCAAGTCGCGCCTGTTCGACGACGACGGCAACCTGCGGCGCTTCGTGAACGTGTTCGTGGCCGACGACGACGTCCGCTTCCTCGACGGCCTGTCCACCCCGGTGCCCGACGGGGAGACGGTCGCCATCATCCCCGCCGTCGCCGGCGGCCAGCCCTAGGAGACTGCGCCGGCGCGGTTGCGACCTGCGCCTGAAGGTGGTTTGCTGTTAGCACTCACACATCGAGAGTGCTAACCGCTCACCACAAGGGGACAGGGATGGCCAAGATCATCGCCTTCGAGGAAGAGGCCCGCCGGGCCCTCGAGTCCGGCATGAACC
>JAABUS010006991.1_pt1 | contig 13257 bp, 10 predicted proteins | sample 5560161 | NCBI WGS metagenome assembly JAABUS01 (sample SAMN10711885, study PRJNA513376) | rock metagenome | isolation source: Antarctica rocks | place: Antarctica: Victoria Land, Trio Nunatak nord | collected 2016-01-04 | reverse complement strand
AGTCATGGTGTGCCGTCCGACCACGAGGTCCCGGAAGCCGGGGGCAGCGGCCTCGATCTGATCCTCGATCACCTGGGTCATGTCCACAGTGGATCTTGCAGGCACATGGCAGTAGGCCCAGAAAACGTGCTGGCCGGTGGGAGCACGGCTCGGATCGGCCACGGTGGGCTGCACCGCCAACACGTACGGGTGCTCGGGGTGGCGACCGGAAGCGACATCCGCTTCGGAGGTAGCGATCTGCTCGAAGGTTCCACCGAGGTGGACTGTGCCCGCCCGCGCGACGTCTGGATTTGCCCACGGCATCGGCCCGGAGAGGGCATAGTCCACTTTGCAGACACCGGACCCATACCGGAAGCGGCGCAAGGCTTTCCGGTACGCACCGGGCAGTGCATCGAGACCAGCCATGCGTAGAAAGCTGTCCGGAGCAACATCGAGCAGTGTCGCCCGGGCCGGCGGCAGCTCGTCGAGACTGCACACCTCGTGACTGGTGATGACTTCGCCACCGGCGGCCTGCAGGGCGGCGACCATCGCATTGCTCAGTTCCTGGGATCCGCCAGCCACGACCGGCCAGCCCACGGCATGGGCCAGTAGGGCGAGCACCATGCCCAGACCACCGGTCACCGGTCGGTCCAGCCGCATCTTGCTGTGCGCTGCGCACCCGGCAAGCAGTGCACGGGCCTGCTCGCCATCGAAGCGGCCGGCCAGGGATTGAGCGCTGCGCAGTCCGTACCGGGTGAAGTGCGCGACGGCTGGCAAACCCGAGGTGGGCAGACGCCGAAATGTGCCCAGAAGCGTCGTCAGCAGGCGAGGCGCGTCGGCGACGAGCGGGGCGAGCAACTGCTCGTACGAGGGTCCGTCGGCTCCGAGCGAGGCGGCTGTGCGGGCAAGGTCCCGGTGCACGAGGACTGCTCGACCACCATCGAGCGGATGGGCGAAGGGCAGCTCGGCGTGCAGGAGGCCGACGCCGTGTGCGGCCAGGTCGAACTCGGTGAAGAACGGGGAGATCGCCAGCATCGGATGTCCCGTCGAGCAGACATCGTGGCCGAACCCGGGCTCGGTCAGGGCCGCGGTCCTGGCTCCGCCTCCCCAGGTCTCGGCCCGCTCGTAAACCCGGACGGACAGTCCAGCAGCGGCCAGCCGCAGGGCCGCGGCCAGCCCGTTGGGCCCAGCGCCGACCACGACCGCGTCGAGACCGGTCTGCCGACCGCTCATCCGGGCATCAGAGCTCCTCGACCAGTGCATCAGCGGCTGTGTAGGGGTCGATCTCACCGGCAACCACCCGCTCGGCGAGCGTCCCGAGGGCCGCCGAACCGTGTACGTCGTCCATCCGTTCGCGCAAGGTCGCTACGGCGATCGCTTCGATCTCGCCTGCGGCCCTGGCCCGCTGACGTCGGACGCGTTCTCCGGAGTGGTCCAGCCAGTGCCGGTGCTTATCCAATGCATTGACCACGTCGCCGATCCCTTCGCCTCTCGAGGCAACCGTCGACAGGATCGGTGGCCGCCAGGCACCGGCATCGGAGTGCCTACCGCCCAAGGACAGCATGTAGCGCAGGTCGCGCACGGTCTGTTGCGCCCCATCGCGATCAGCCTTGTTGACGACGTAGAGGTCCGCCACTTCCAGGATGCCGGCTTTGGCGGCCTGGATGCCGTCGCCCATTCCGGGGGCCAGCAGGACCATCGTGGAGTCGGCAAGCTGGGCGATCTCGACCTCGGCCTGGCCCACCCCCACGGTCTCGATCAGCACGACGTCGCAGCCGGCAGCGTCCAGGACGCGTAGTGCCTGAGGCGTGGCCCAGGCCAATCCGCCGAGATGCCCGCGAGTGGCCATGGAGCGGATGAAGACATCCGGATCCAGGGCGTGTTCCTGCATCCGGACCCGGTCTCCGAGCAACGCGCCGCCGGAGAACGGTGACGACGGGTCGACGGCCAGCACCCCTACTCGCTTACCGGCCGTGCGGAATGCCGTGACCAACTCGGTCGTGGTCGTGGATTTTCCGACCCCAGGGGACCCCGTGAGTCCGATGATCTGTGCGTGTCCGGCATGGCCGACAAGGGCGGCGGCCACCTCTCGCAGTTTGGGACTGGCGTCTTCGACGAGGGAGATCAGCCGCGCGACGGCCCGAGCCTGGCCCTCTCGAGCGCGGGTGACCAGCTCGATGACATCGGCATCGCGCCGGGAGTTGTGCCGTCGCTGGTACGGAGTCTCGGTCTCCTGGAGGCTCACCCGCGGGCGGGGACCCTGACGATCAGGGCATCGCCCTGACCGCCGCCGCCACACAGCGCGGCGGCGCCGACCCCACCGCCGCGACGGCCGAGTTCCAGGGCCAGGTGCAGCACCAGGCGAGCACCGCTCATCCCGATCGGATGGCCGAGCGCGATCGCTCCGCCGTTCACGTTGACCTTGTTCTCGTCCAGACCGAGCTTGCGGGTCGAGACGATCCCGACGGCGGCGAAGGCCTCGTTGATCTCGACCAGGTCCAGGGCGGTCGGCTCGATGCCCTCCTTGGCGCAGGCCACCCGGATCGCGTTGGCCGGCTGCTCGTGCAGCGAGGTATCCGGCCCGGCGACCACACCGTGGGCGCCGATCTCCGCGATCGGGGTGAGGCCCAACTCGGCGGCCTTGGCCGCCGACATCACAACGACCGCGCAGGCGCCATCGGAGATCTGTGAGGCCGAGCCGGCCGTGATCGAGCCCTCCTTGGCGAAGGCCGGACGCAGCTTGGACAGGCTGTCCGTGGTCGTGTCGGACCGGATGCCCTCGTCGGCGCTGAACTCGATCGGGTCTCCCTTGCGCTGCGGAATCTCGATCGGCACGATCTCGTCGTCGTACAGGCCGTTCTTGGCCGCGAGCGCCGACTTCTGGTGACTGGCCGCAGCGAAGGCGTCCTGCTCCTCGCGGGTCAGGTTGTAGCGGTCGGCGTAGGACTCGGTGGATGCGCCCATCGCGACCTGGTCGAAGGCGCAGAACAGCCCGTCGTAGGCCATCGAGTCCACCAGCGTCGCGTCGCCGTACTTGGTCCCCTCACGGGACTTCGGCAACAGGTGCGGCGCATTGGTCATCGATTCCATCCCGCCGGCGACGACGATCTCGAACTCTCCCGCCCGGATCAGCTGGTCGGCCAGCGCGATGGCGTCGAGACCGGAGAGGCAGACCTTGTTGACGGTCAGCGCCGGAATCGTCATGGGGATGCCGCCCTTGAACGCGGCCTGGCGGGCGGTGATCTGGCCGGCGCCTGCCTGCAGGACCTGGCCCATGATCACGTACTCGACCTGCTCACCTGAGATTCCGGCTCGGTGCAGTGCCCCCTTGATGGCGACACCGCCGAGCTCAGCTCCGGAGAAGCCCTTCAGCGAACCGAGCAGCCGACCCATCGGCGTACGGGCGCCCCCGACGATGACCGAACCCGACATGACCAGTCCTCTCCAGGAATTGCCGGCCGTGGCTGGTGGTGACACGGCCGATACGGCTGAGCGGCACCAAGTCTACCGATGCAGTCGTGGCAGGAGCAGGCGTGCAGAATCGCACTCGTGTTCACCCATCTCGATCACGTCGGCATCGCTGTAGCCGATCTCGACGAGGCGCTGGCCTTCTACGCCGAGACCTTCGATCTCCGTTCGGTGCACGAGGAGGTCAACGAGGAGCAGGGTGTCAGGGAGGCCATGCTGGCCATCGGCGACTCGGGCGGCTGGATCCAGCTACTCGCCCCGTTGGGTCCGGATTCCCCGATCGCAAAGTTCCTCGATCGGAACGGTCCGGGCATCCAACAGCTGGCCTACCGGGTGAGCGATCTCGACGAGGTGTGCGCCACGTTGCGTGAACGCGGCCTGCGGCTGCTCTACGAAACGCCGAAACGCGGTACGGCGGACTCGAGGGTCAACTTCATCCACCCGAAGGATGCCGGTGGCGTGCTCGTCGAACTCGTCGAGCCAGCTCCCGACGCCCCCACCAACTCGACTCAGGGGACCCCTGCGACGAACCTATCGTCGTAATCTTCCCCTCATGGCCGATGCGTAGTGTCGGACACGTGCCCCGCCCCCTTGCTGAGCTGATCGATCCGGGTTGGGCCGCCGCTCTGGAGCCGGTGGCCGGGGTGGTCACCGAGATGGGGTCGTTTCTACGCTCGGAAGTCGCCGCCGGACGCTCCTATCTGCCGACCGGTGAGCACATCCTGCGGGCCTTCGAGCGCCCGCTGGCTGACGTACGGGTCCTGATTGTCGGCCAGGACCCGTACCCCACGCCGGGTCACGCGGTCGGGCTCTCGTTTTCGGTCGCCCGCGAGGTACGGCCGATCCCGCGCAGCCTGCAGAACATCTATCGCGAACTCTCCGCCGACCTCGGCGTCGAGCCGGCGGCGCACGGCGACCTGTCTGCGTGGGCCGATCGCGGGGTGCTGCTGCTCAACAGGTGCCTGACCGTGCAGCCAGGTGTTTCCGGGGCGCACCGGGGCAAGGGCTGGGAGGCGGTGACCGACCGGGCCATCGACGTCCTCGTAACCAGAGACGCGCCGTTGGTCGCCATCCTGTGGGGCAAGGACGCGCAGACGCTTCGCCCGCGCCTTCGCACCGTCCCAGTGGTGGCCAGCGTTCATCCGAGCCCCATGTCTGCCGACCGGGGGTTTTTCGGCTCCCGACCGTTCAGCCAGGTCAATAAATTGCTGGCCCACCAGGGCGCCACCCCGATCGACTGGAGTCTCACGTGACAAGGACTGCGCTGGTGACTGGGGCGAGCGGGTACGTCGGGGGGCGACTGGTTCCCGAGCTGGTTGCGGCCGGTTGGTCGGTGCGAGCCATGGCGCGCAAGGCATCCCGGCTGCGTGACTATCCGTGGGCCGAGGATGTCGAGGTGGTGGAAGGCGACGTCCTCGACCGGGAAAGCCTCCGTCCCGTCCTGCGGGGTGTCGACGTCGCCTACTACCTCGTCCACGCGATCGGCTCCGGATCGGACTTCGAGGCCACCGATCGCCGCGCAGCCGAGAACTTCGCCACCGAAGCTCGCGAGGCCGGCGTGCACCGAATCGTGTATCTGGGCGGGCTCACCCCCGAGGGCGAAGAGCTCTCGCCCCATCTGCGCAGCCGCGAAGAGGTAGGAAAGATCCTGCTGGCCAGCAGCGTTCCCACCGCTGTGCTTCAGGCCGCGATCGTCCTGGGCAGTGGGAGCGCGAGCTTCGAGATGCTCCGGCACCTGACCGAGCGGCTTCCGGTGATGGTGACGCCGAAATGGGTCGACGTGCAGATCCAGCCGATCGCGATCCGAGACGTCCTTCGTTACCTCGTCGGAGCCGCCGACCTGCCAGCCGAGGTCAACCGCACCTTCGACATCGGGGGCTCGGACGTGGTGACCTATCGGGACATGATGTTGGGCTACGCCCGGGTAGCCGGGCTGCCGCGGCGCCGGATCTTGCGGGTACCCGTCCTCAGCCCGACACTGTCGGCACACTGGGTCGGGCTGATCACCCCTGTTCCGGGAAGTCTGGCCAAGCCGCTGGTCGAGAGTCTCAAGAACACAGTCGTGGCTCGCGAGCACGACATAGCGGACTACGTCCCGGATCCGGCTGAGGGGCTGCTCGGCTTCGAGGAGGCCATCCGCCGGGCTCTGGCTCAGATCCGGGACGCCGACGTCACGACGCACTGGTCCAACGCCTCGGTCGCCGGAGCTTCCAGCGACCCGCTGCCGACCGATCCCGAGTGGGCGCGCGGGGATCTCTACGTCGACGACCGCAGCAGCGTGGTGGACGCGCCGTCCGAGGCGCTGTGGGCAGTTATCGAAGGCATCGGCGGCACAACCGGTTGGTATTCGTGGAACCTCGCATGGCGCGTACGCGGCATCCTCGACCGGCTCTGGGGCGGACCAGGCCTCCGTCGCGGGCGGCGCAGCCCGTACGACCTCCAGATCGGCGACGTCGTGGACTGGTGGCGGGTCGAGGAGATCGTGGACGGCGAGCTGCTCCGGTTACGCGCGGAGATGCGGGTTCCCGGCCGGGCCTGGCTCGACCTGGGCATCGAGAACGATGGGGAGGGACGGACGGTGTTTCGCCAGCGCGCGATCTATGCCCCGCGCGGGCTCCTCGGCCGCGCGTACTGGTGGGCGGTGTGGCCCTTCCACGGGTTCGTCTTCGGGGGCATGCAGCGCAACATCGCCGCCCGAGCCGAACAGGTCGCCCGCGACGGGTCTGCACCCCGCTGGAACCCATCCGGCCACCGCCCCGCCTGACACGCCAAACTCTGCGGTTATGCGCATAACCGTGGCGATCGGGCCCAATTTGCAACGGTTATGCGCATAACCGCACGATCGAGGGCCGGCGATGTAGGTCAGCGCAGCGCAGGGGCTACCTCGCGCTCGAAGAGTTCGATCCCGCTCCGGTCGTAGGCCGCCTCGGCGAAGTAGCAGATCGCGTAGGTCATGCCCATTTCCTGCGCCGAGCTCAACGCCTCGATGATCTGGTCCGGAGTTCCGACGGCCGGACCGGAGCGCGCCTGCTCGACCGCGGTGTCAGCCCGCTCGGCACCGACGATCGGGCGGTAATGATCCCCGAACCACCTCAAGCGCTGGTCCACCTCTGCCTGATCGGCTCCGATGACCACGTTGTAGTTGGCACTGCGGGTGATCTCCGAGAAGTCCCTGCCGAGGTCCTGGCAATGCCCCTCGAGCACTGAGGACTTGTGCGCGAACGCGTCCGGTGTGCCGTCGAAGTTCGTGTACGCCGCGTGCTGAGCGGCGATCCGTAGGGTTTTCCTCTCCCCGCCCCCCGCGATCCAGAGCGGAGGGCCGCCGTCCTGCAACGGCAGCGGGCGGCAGATCGCCCGGTCGACCTGGTAGTGCTCGCCGTCCAGAGTCGCGGCGCCGGTCTCCCAGAGTTGGCGCATGATCTGGACGCCTTCGTCCAGCATGCCAAGCCGGATCCCCGCACGCGGGAAACCGTAACCGTAAGCGCGCCACTCGTTTTCATACCAGCCAGCCCCGATGCCCATCTCGACGCGCCCGCCGCTGATCACGTCCGCGGTCGCGGCGACCTTGGCGAGATAAGCCGGATTCCGGTACGCCATGCAGGTGCACATCTGCCCCAGTCGCACCCGCGAAGTGCTGGCCGCCAGCGCCGCCATCAGGGTCCAGGCTTCGTGGGTGGACTCGTCGGTCGGTTTCGGGATCGTGTGGAAGTGGTCGTAGACCCAGACCGACTCCCAGGTGTCACCGGTGTCAGCGTGCTCGGCCACCGAGTGCATGGTCGACCACTGCTCGGCGATGTCGATGCCGGCGAGGTCGAGTCGCCAGCCCTGCGGGATGAACAGTCCGAAGCGCATGCCACCAACCTACGACGGGCCGATAGCCGGGGTTGACTACCCTCCGGTAACCCGGCACTGGAGGATCCATCCGTGAAGCAGATCACCGAGGCGATCCTGGCCGACTCGCTGTCCGATGTCGGCGAGCTGCCCGTTCCCGAGTCCTACCGCGCGGTCGTCGTACGCGAGGAGGACCAGGAGCTCTTCGCGGGCATGGCGACCCGCGACAAGGATCCCCGGCGATCTCTGCACGTCCAGGACGTGGCGACCCCCGAACTCGGGCCGGGTGAGGCCCTGGTCGCGGTCATGGCCAGCGCGATCAACTACAACACCGTCTGGACCTCGATCTTCGAGCCGGTCTCGACCTTCGGTTTTCTCAAGCGGTACGGCAAGCTGTCGCCGCTCACCAAGCGCCACGACCTGCCCTATCACGTCGTGGGTTCCGACCTTGCTGGCGTCGTCGTACGAGTCGGCGTCGGGGTCAACAGCTGGAAGCCCGGCGACGAGGTGGTCGCCCACTGCCTGTCGGTCGAGCTCGAGGACTCGGCCGGCCACGACGACACGATGCTCGATCCGCAACAGCGGATCTGGGGTTTCGAGACCAACTTCGGCGGGCTTGCCGATCTGGCTCTGGTCAAGTCCAACCAGCTGATGCCCAAGGCCAAGCACCTGACCTGGGAGGAGGCAGCCTGCCCCGGCCTGGTCAACTCCACGGCCTACCGGCAGCTGGTGGGAAAGCACGGCGCCGCGATGAAGCAGGGCGACATCGTGCTGATCTGGGGTGCCTCCGGCGGGCTGGGGTCATACGCGACCCAGCTCGCGCTCAACGGAGGCGGCATCCCGGTCTGCGTGGTCAGCAGTCCGGACAAGGCGGCCATCGTCGGGCAGCTCGGCGCCGAACTGGTCATCGACCGCAGCGCCGAGGGCTACCAGTTCTGGAAGGACGAGCACACCCAGGACCCCAAGGAGTGGCAGCGCCTCGGTGCCAAGATCCGCGAGCTGACCGGGGGGGAGGATCCCGACATCGTCTTCGAGCACCCCGGCCGGGAGACCTTCGGCGCGTCGGTCTACGTGACCCGTCGAGGCGGCACGATCGTCACCTGCGCCTCGACCAGTGGGTTTCTGCATACCTACGACAACCGCTACCTCTGGATGAACCTCAAGCGGATCGTCGGCTCGCACTTCGCCAACTACCGCGAGGCTTGGGAGGCCAACCGGCTCATCGCCCGGGGCGCCATCCATCCGACGCTGTCGAACGCGTACGACCTCGAGCGCGTCGGTCAGGCGGCTTACGACGTACACCGCAACCTGCACCAGGGAAAGGTCGGGGTCCGGTGTCTCGCACCGAAGGACGGATTAGGCGTACGAGATCACGAGCTTCGCGAACGTCTCGGCAGCCAGCTGCATCGGTTCCGTAACACCTGAAGCCGTGGCTGGGCCCGCATGACAACATTGGCCCATGGATCGCGACAACCAACCAGACATCTTTCCGTCCGACGGCGCCGCGCACAGCTTTGACGTGGTGATCCGCGGATACGACCGGGCGCAGGTCCACGACGCCGTCGACCGCTTGGACGGGGAACTGCGGGTTGCGCTGGCCGACAAGGACGCCTCGGCGGCGCACGCCGCCGAACTGGCCAGTCACCTGGCGAGCATCCAGGCCGAGGTAGAGGCCATGCGCGAGACAGCGCAGACAGCGGCTGCCCCCAACTTCGATTCGATGGGCGCCCGCATCTCGCACATGCTCAAACTGGCCGAGGAGGAGGCCAACGACATCCGGCGCATCGCGGCCGACGACAAATCCCGGTCTCAGGCCGAGGTCAAGGCCTCGGCCGATGAAGCCGCCGGGCTGCGCAAAACGGCCAAGGACGAAGTCCAGCGGATGACCGTGGAGGCCCAGGACGAGGCGCGCCGGGTCACGGAGGAGACCAAGGCCGCCGCAGCGGCGACCGTTGCCGATGCGCAGAAACAGGCCGACGACCTCAACGAACGCGCTCGCGCGTCTGCTGAGCAGGCCGAGGCGCATAGCAAGGCTCGCCTGGCCAAGATCGAAGAAGACTTCCAACTCGCTCAGAAGGCCCGTCGGGCCGAGGCTGCCCGGGTGGAGCAGGAACGAGACCGGGCCTCCCGCCGCGACGCCCAGAACCGGATCGAGCAGGCGCAGCGCAAGTCCGACGACATGGTCTCTGCTGCGGAGCGTCGGGTCACCGGCCTCGACGCCCAGCGCGCCGAATTGCACGCCAGGCTGAGCAAGGTCCGCGACATCCTCGGGGGCCTGCCCGACATCGGCACCACCACGGTCATCGAGGCGAATCCGGTTCAGCACACCTCGGGCTCGGCCGGTCCAGCACCGGTGGGCTCGGGATCGGCCGGCTCGCGATCGGCCAGCTCGGAATCATCCGGATCGAAGGCAACCTCAGGCTCGAACTCCAACGGAGCGCCCGAGCCCAAGGTCGGTAGGGACGCGGGTACGGCGGAGCAGGGCGGCAGGCAGGCCAACGCCCCCCAGACCGAACCGGCCCCGGCCGGATCAGCCGAGGCCGCCGAGGTCCCGACCGACGTGCAGAAGACCCCGCCACCGCCGCCCGCGGCGACCAGTTCGAACTGGCCGGTCAACGCCCCCACACAGGCAATCCACATCCCCCGTCAGGGCTGATCCAGCGGCTAGCCCCCCGGATAGAAGGCGGGCAGCGGGGCGGCGGCAGGGTTGAGGCGGGCCACGATCTCGTCGAGCACCCGCTCGGTGTGACCGACGAAGAGGTGCTTGGCGCCGGCCACGGCCACCACCTCGGCTTGCGGGATCGCCTGGAAACGCTCGCGAGCTGCTTTGGGTGTGAGGTAGTCGTCCAGCTCGGGAACTATGGCGATCACCGGCTTACCCGACCCTGCCCACTGCTCCAGATCCGCAGCGGTGGAATACCGCAGCGGCGGGGAGATCAGGATCGCGCCGCAGATCCCCGGATCGCAACCGTGCTTGAGCGCCAGGTCGGTGCCGAACGACCAGCCGACCAGCCAAGGGTCGGGCAACGCGTTGAACTCCGCGTACTCGATCGCCGCGGCCACATCGAAGCGCTCCTGCACTGCGGCCGAGAACTCGCCGGTCGATCGGCCGTGCTCGCTCTGCGTGCCTCGGGTGTTGAACCGCAGGACCGCGAGGTCGGCAAGCTCCGGTAGCCGGTTGGCCGCCTTGCGGAACAGATGGCTGTCCATCATGCCGCCGTGGGTCGGCAGCGGGTGTAGGCAGATCATCGTCGAAACGGCTGGCCGGCCCTGGGGCAACGCGAGTTCGGCGACGAGTTCGTGGCCGTCGGCGGTCGCCAGGACGATCGCCTCACGGACAGAGGGCAGGACAGTGTTCCCCCGGATCCGGGCCGGCTCCTGGGTCACCAGCGGCTCCGTCCGGGGTTGCGCTGGCTCCGCGAACGCCAGCACGTACGGTGCCAGTGCCGGCGGTCCAGCGCTTCCGGATCAGCGCTGGGCCAGACCACCAGATGTGGGGTGGCGGGCCGGATCTCGTGATCACATCCTGGGCAACGATAGGTCTTGGTGGTCCCCGCGCCGCTGATCGTACGGACGATCCAGTCCCCGTCGCCTGCCGTCTCCACCTGGTCGATGCGGCGGCCGGGAGGACCGCCGTCGGCTGCCGGCGAGGCCTCGCGGCGGGGTCGCGATCGGCGTGGCATCAGTTCGTGTAGTCGCGGAAGCCCTTGCCGGTTTTGCGGCCCAGGTAGCCGGCCGTGACCAGATGCTCCAGCAGAGTGGCCGGGGCGAACCCCGGTTCGCGGAACTCGAGATAGAGCGTCCGCTGGATCGCGAGCGACACATCGAGACCGACGACGTCGAGCAGCTCGAACGGGCCCATCGGGTAACCACAGCCGACCTTCATCGCCGAGTCGATGTCCTCGGAAGTGGCGTAGTGAGCCTGGAGCATCTTCACCGCGTCGTTGAGGTACGGGAAGAGCAGTGCGTTGACGATGAACCCGGCCCGGTCGGCGCAGGTCACCGGATGTTTGCCCAGTGCGGTGCAGACCTCTTGCACGGTCGGCACGATGTCGGCAGCGGTGGAGATCGTCGGGACGATCTCCACCAGCTTCATCACGGCGGCCGGATTGAAGAAATGCAGGCCGACGACGTCCTGCGGTCGCTCGCTGGCCTTGGCGCACTCGACGACCGGAAGGCTGGACGTGGTCGTGGCAAGGATGGCACCGGGCTTCGCGATCTCGCCCAGGTTGGCGAAGAGAACCTGCTTGACGCTGAGATCCTCGATCACCGCCTCCACGATCAGGTCTGCAGACCGGAGGTCGTCAAGCTCGGTCGTACCGGTGATTCTGGCGACTGCGGCGTCGCGCTCGGCCTGCTCGAGGCGCCCACGACCGACCGCCTTGTCCAGGGACTTTGTCAGTGCACCGAGCACACGGTCGATTTTGTCCTTGCTCCGCGAGACGAACGTGACGTCGTAGCCGGCCTTGGCGAAGACCTCGATGATGCCGGTGGCCATCGTCCCAGAACCGACCACACCGACCTGCGCCACGGCCCTGGTCTGCACGTCATGGGCTGAGGCGCTCGGGGTCTGCGCGTCATCAACCACCTCCGGGCTGTCGCGCTCGGCGTAGGTGTAAAAGCCGCGACCGGACTTCCGGCCGAGCAGACCCGCGGTCACCATCTGCTTGATCAACGGCACCGGCGCATGCAGCCGATCGCGGGACTGCCGGTACATCGTGTCGAGGATCTCGTAGGCGGTGTCGATGCCGATCAGATCCATCAGGGCCAGTGGGCCCATCGGCAGTCCGCAGCCCAGCCGCATCGCTGCATCGATGTCTTCCCTTGTCGCGTACTGCGTTTCCAACATCGACACCGCGTGGTTGAGATAGCCGAACAGCAGCGCGTTGGCGATGAAGCCCGCCTTGTCCCCGATCGTGACGTCAGTCTTGCCAAGCCGCGCGGCAAGAGCCTCCACGTCCTCGATGACGGCGGGATCGGTCACGACGGTGCGGATGACCTCGACCAGTTTCATCACCGGGGCCGGGTTGAAGAAATGCAGCCCGATGACCTTGCTCGGACGCCCAGTCGCGACCGAGATCTCGGTGACCGACAGGGACGAGGTGTTGGTGGCCAGGATCGTGTCCGGCGGGCAGATCGCATCGAGCTTCGAGAAGACCTGGGCCTTGAGGTCGAGATGCTCGGGGACCGCCTCGACCACCAGTTCGGCCTCGGCCAGGTCCTCGAGCTCGGTGCTGAAGGTTATCCGTCCCAACAGATCGCTCCGGTCGGCCTCGTCGAGCTTGCCGCGCTCGACCGCCCGCGATGTGGAGCCTTCGACGTGTGCTCGCCCCCGGCTCAGGGCCGCATCGTCGACCTCGACGCCGATCACGTCCAGGCCGGAGCGGGCGAAGACCTCGACGATGCCGGCGCCCATCGTGCCGAGTCCGACGACCCCGACCCTGGCCAGTTCCCGTGCCACCTTTTGAGGCTCCTCGCTCGTGTCCGCTATCTCGGTCGAGTTCTCAGTCTTTCAGCCGGGGCGCCGCCCGGCCACGGCGCCCATAGCGCAGCCGTACGGCCGACAGCAGCGTCCGGGTCAGAAGCGCGCTGCGCCCGAAGGACTGCAGGATCAAGGGGCCGGGAACTTGCTGGTCCACGATGGCATGCGGCCAGGCGAACTCGCGCAACCCGTCCGCGCCATGGATCCGGCCGAAGCCCGAGGCGCCGACGCCGCCGAACGGTAGGGACGGGATGACCGCGAAGGTGATCACCGAGTTGATGCTGGTCATCCCCGCCCGGAGCCGGCCCGCTATCTCCGTCCCGCGGCGCCGGGAGAAGACTGCGCTGGACAAGCCGTAAGCCGTGCCGTCGGCGAGCTCGATCGCCTCGTCTGCGTCGCGCACCCGAGACACGGTGAGCGTCGGCCCGAACGTCTCGTCGGTGACCGCCGGGCGATCCTCGGGGGTGTTGACCAGGATGGTCGGGTCGACATACGGC
>JAABUS010006990.1_pt1 | contig 13262 bp, 13 predicted proteins | sample 5560161 | NCBI WGS metagenome assembly JAABUS01 (sample SAMN10711885, study PRJNA513376) | rock metagenome | isolation source: Antarctica rocks | place: Antarctica: Victoria Land, Trio Nunatak nord | collected 2016-01-04 | reverse complement strand
CCTGCCGCTCCTCCTCGCTGGGCGGACGCACGAACAGCGGAGCTTGCATGAGCCCGAGGATACCGCATGGACCAGCAACTCGTCGGAGACAGCACTAGGTCGGTAGGTCGAGTTGTTCGACGAAGGCGTGCAGCAGTGTCAGGGCTTCATCAAACGAGACGAATCTGAGCCGCGTTGTCGTCGCCAATTCGTCGTAGTCGGCGTGGGCACGGTTCACAACGTCTGGATCGTGGAAGGCGGCGCGGGAGACCGGAACCGCCCGTGCCTCGGCTTTCCGCAACAAGAACGTTGCGACACGCTGGCGATCGAGAGCAGCGCGTTCTTGGAGGATGACAGCGATGTCGAGCAGATCCTGCATACGTCGCCGATTTCTGATCGGCTGCTGGAGGAGTGCCCGCAGCTTCTCGGCGACGATGTCTTCGATCGTGGCAACGCGCAACTAGAGCGACGGGCCGAGTGGGACCAGCCGGGCGTCGCAGATCGGCTCGTTGAGGCTCATGTCGAGATCGACCACGTTCGAGCTCGTCTCGCCATGCGCCATGCGCTGTCGCAGACGGTCCTCATCCGCCAGCGCATAACCGATCCTGGTTTCATAGGTGACGAAACTTTTGTCCGAACCGCGAGGGTTGGGCCGGACCCTGTGGATCGCGTAGGCGGTGCCAAGGCGTGTGGTGGCCACGCTCAAGCCTTGAGCGAGCAGGCGGCTCATCGTGTCGGGGTGTAGGTTCGACAACTCGCTCATGGGATCGATTGAGAAGTCAAGGTCGAGCGTGCTGCGATTTGGCTGCCAGACGAAGTCGAGGGCATTACCACCCTTGAAGACCAAACCCTCCGTGAGGGGGCGTACGCTGGCCACGGCGAAAAGAACCCCGTACTGGGCAAACCGAATGCGCGCTTCGCCGAGAGGGGCACCGCTTGCCCGCGCCCAGTCACTGAGGTCGGCGAGCGTCTGTGGATAGCCATGAATCATGGCATGGTCTGACGAAGCACCTCAACAGGGGCATTGAGCGAGAGATTCCAACGCTCGCTGTACAGCGGGGCATAGGGAGCAGCCCCGACCAATCGGCTCGATCCACCACGACGCGCCTGACCGCGCCACGCCTCAACCAGTGGATGGGCCAAGGCGAGCTCGTCGAGGATGAAGCCGGTCCGCTGGCGCAGAACGCCGACGTTGAAGCGATCGACGTAATCGACGAGCAGATCGAGGTCGAGAGTGTCACGGGCGCGGACCCACGCCCGCAAGACGTTCTCCGCACCGCCACAGAGCTCTGGGGCCTGAAGCCCATCGAGCAACGTTCGCTCCCGGTTGGTGACGCGGATCGGGTAGCCTCGAGGCTGGTACACGGTCAATCCGAAGAAGTGTTCCGGCTTGATCTTGCTCCAGTGGACGGGACGTTCGAGAACAGAGGGTATTAAGCGACCTCGGACAAGAGGCACGCCTGGCCAATCGTCCGGCTCGGTGCCCAGCGGCAGTTGGTCGCCCGTCCCATCGCGAGGGGCGATGGCGGTGACTCCCTTTGGGAGATCGTTGGTGAGACCATGGAAGAGAAGAGCCGAGAGGTGACTGAGCGCGGCATATGGATGCGCGTCCATCAGGACCTCGTCTTCGGCAAGGTGACCCATCCGAGCGTAGGGGACGATCACCTCGTAGATATGGCTCAGGCCCCGGATGGAAGTGACCTCTCCGCGCCCTTGCATCTGTCGGAACAGAGGGTAGAGGTCAGTTGGCTCGGCCGGAAGATGGGACCAGCGCCGCTCGACGGGACGAAGGCGAAATGTAGCGCGACGGAGGAGGATTAACGCCCGCCATTCGGAGAGAACCCGCCGGTGTTGGTCCGCGAGTTGTTCAAGGATTGCCAAGGAGGCGGATTTTTTCATATATAGTCTGCAATCCTATAATGGCGTCCTAAGGACGCCATTATAGGATTGCAGTCAAGTTTATACGAGCGCCACATGTCAACAATCTTTGTTGCAAGTGCTTGTCTTCCTGCGCGCAACAGCCTGAGGTCTTGGATCCTTGTCTTGCGCTTCCCGAACCGTGTCGCGCCTCGCCGTCTTCGCCCCCGTCGGCAACAGAAGCCGTCGTTGCAGCGACGCCAGCCGGCAGGTCGATGTCAACCGAGGCGCCATGTCTCTCAGCCACGATCCAGCAGTTCCAGCACCGGCGCGAAGGCTTCGATCCCGCGGAGCGTGGCCGGCTCGAGCCAGAGCTGGACGTGCGAGATGCCGGCATCGGCGTAGGCGAGCAGACCGGCGGCTATCTCCGCCGGGGTGCCGGTGAGGGGCGGGCCGGTCATCGTCGAGGGGGTGTGCGGGCCGACCTCGACCAGCACCGCCGCGGTCCGCGCCAGGGTCGCCGGGTCGCGACCGGCCGCGACACAGGCGGCATCGACCGCCGCCCGCAGCGGCAGCAGGTTGTCGACGAGGTTGCCGGTCTCGCTGAACCAGACGTTCCAGAGATCGGCGTGGCGCGCCGTCAGAGTGAGCATGCGCGGACCGGTGGTGCCGATCAGGATCGGAGGGCCCTGGGGGCGGGGACCGCGCGGCCGCAGCTCGCAGTCGCGAGCCTGGTAGTACGTTCCCTCGAAATCGACCCGACCGTGGCGGAGGAGACCGGTGATGATTGTCAGGGCCTCCGCGAAGCGATCGACGCGGTGGTCGAAGGCGTAGCCGAAGGCGCGGTACTCCGGTTGGTTCCAGCCCGCGCCGAGGCCGAGGATGAGGCGGCCGTTGCTGATCTCGTCGACGGTGTCGGCCATCTTGGCAAGGAGAGCGGGGTTGCGGAAACCGGTGCAGATGACGAGCGGGCCGATCTCGGCGCGCTGGGTGACGGCGGCTACGGCCGCCAAGAGGGACCAGCCCTCCCACGGTCCCTGCGGCTCCTGCCCCTCCTCCCGGTGGAGGAGATGATCAGTCACCCAGAGGGAGTCGAATCCGACGTCCTCGGCGAGGCGCGCCATCGCCGCGACGTCGGTCCAACGGGGGGAGCGCCCGTCCATCTGGCGCTCGGTGTCGGGAAGCAAGAGCCCGATCTTGAGCGGGCGCGTCCGAGATGCGGTCATGACAAACTCCTTGGTTGTCTGCAGTCTATCGTGACCCGGGCGGCCCGTTCGAGGCAGAGACCTGCCATGACCGACAACGCCTCCGACGTTGGCACGTTTGGACATGGAAGGTCTCGCACCACGCCCAACGAGGGCGATGCTTCCAGCTCCAACGGGACCACCTCGCGAGCCGCTCATCGTTACCCCGGTCGGCGTCCGCGATCCAAAGGCGCGGCGTGGCGCGAGTCGGAGCGACGCGGCGAGGCCGGGCGACGATAAGCGCCGCCGCCTTCGCGACCGGGGCGACTCGCGGTCGTGGCGGCCGACCCACCCGGAGTTTCCCTCAGGCAGCGACGCGCGAAGGCCGCCGCTCATAGGCGGATGCTGCCGCTCTTGGTTGAGAACGGCGCACACTCCCGGTTGGAACCACCGCCGGCGCCATTCAGGCCGGGGCGATCCGGGCCGCCCTACCCTCGCGAGAGCGGGGCCGTGGCGGCGCTACGCTGCCGGAAAATGGTGCGCCATGACGCGCCAGGGGTCACATGGCGACCGCGCGACCGGGGCACCTCGTCGACGTGTTCCCGGACGATCAGGACAGGACAATCCGCGGCCCGCGTCACAGCGGTCGGCACCGCTCGATTCGAGAGCCGCGCCCACCACCCGCGGCGGGCCGGCCCGCCGATGACGATCAGGTCGGCGTCGATCTCTCGCGCCACGCGGACGATCTCCTCCGACGGCACGCCGGACCCCACCATCGGTTCCACCCGCACCGCCCGCTGTCGCAACTCGGCGGACACGCGCCAGGCGCCCTCTCGCGCGGCGTGGACGGCCGCCGCGTGGAGCGCCTCGGCGGCGGCGGGCGGGACGACTCCGACCAGGCTCCAGAGGCAAAAGGCGGGGGACCGGTTGGGGGGTGGAGCGACGGCGAGGACCGTGACCCGGCGAAGAGCGGCCGTGTCGACGAGACCGCGGAGGGTTCGCGCGGCGACGGCGGTGGCCAAGGGATCATCGGTGGCGATCAGGACGTGGAGCATCGGCAGCGCTGCCATGGCTGGCTCCTTCGCGAGCAACGGCGAGAGCGCTCGGTCACAGCGGCGGGCCGAGCGCATTCGACCCGATCAGTTGGATAGAGTTTATCAGGGAAAATTGATTTGACGGGGACGACCGAGTAAGCCAACGACGCTCTCTCCCGGACAGTTTCATTTTGGACCGTTGGCGGCGGATTTGGCGGCCGGTCACCCCACCACCAGCCGCGTGCGATCGGCCGATGCTGGCGCGCCGCGCCGCGCCGCGGCCGCTTCTCGCCGCTGGCGGTTTGCCTGCTTTCGCTGAAGGCATGCCAGGAAGCAAACGGTCTGCGAAAGGGGGAGGGACGAGGGGGTGGGGGTCACTGCCGGCCGAAGGCGGGTGCGTCGGCAGGGCGGTTATGGGCCGTGGCGGTGGGGGTGTGGTCACGGCGGTCACACGACCGGGGATGAATCCCCGGGCTGACCCCACGAAGCCCCTCCGGGTCTGAGTTCGCGCTCCCGGACCGGTTCTGGTGGGGTCGTGGGAGGCGGTGGTGGTGGCCGGTCACCCACGTCGTGGCGCCAGCGCCTCGCCGGTAATCGGCGACCGGAAGCTAACGCGCAAACTGGCCGGGAGAGAGGCCAACGACGGGAGGAGATGGCGATCCTCTTGGAGGGCTGCTCCGCCGAGGAATTGACCGCCCTCGGGCGCAGTCTCGGTCTCCTGGAACGGGTACTGGCGACGCAAGCTGGAGGGAGATCTGGTCAGGGGGTGTCAGGACGTCGTGGTCAGGATGGTCGACGGATCGAAGCGGTCGAGGACGCAACAACCGGCGGCGGTGCCGGATGTCCGTGATGCCGATGCTGATGCAGATCGGGAGAGGGCACGTCGCTCTCTTCAGCGGCTGCCCGTCCGCGTAGGGTGGACCCTACCCGGTCCGGTGATGCGTAGGCGCCGGCGCTCGTATACGATGCCAGGGCAGGTGGCCTCGCGTGATCCCCAGCCGAAGGAGGAAGCATGTCGTCCCCGATTCCCCCGCCTTCTGGCATGGTCCGCGCCGGGCGCCCCAGCGAACAGATCCGCCGCGAAGTCCTGGGGTGGCCGGGAGTCGAAGAAGCGCCGCACCGGTTCGGCGGCGTCGAGTTTCGCCTTGGCAAGCGGGAGTTAGGCCACCTCCATGGCGACCACCTGGCCGACCTCCCCTTCCCGGTCCGGGTCCGGGAGGAGTTGGTGCGGGAGGGACGAGCCAGCCGGCATCACGTCCTTCCCGACAGCGGTTGGGTCAGTTACCCGATCCGGAGTGAGGCCGATGTGCCCGGCGCGATCGCCCTCTTCCGCCTCGCCTATGAGCGGGCAACGGCCGCCGCGGCCAGTCACGCCCACGCAACGAAGTAAGCCCACGGCTGGCGTGCGAGAAGACGACGGGATCGCCGCCAGCCTCCCTACCGAGACCACGTAGAATTGGGGCACGGCTCACCGATGAATGAGCCTTCGGAGAGCGGTCGACACAGGCCGGTGGTATCCCGGGCGGGACGGCCCGGCAGGAGCAGGCGATGGCACGGCAGGTCACCGATCCTCCCGTCACCGACGAGCGGCGCGTCGCTATGACCTACGAGGAGTGGTTAGCGTGGCCAGCCGGTGAGCATACGCTCTCCGAGTGGGTCGACGGCGAGGTGACGATCTTCATGCCGCCGAGCGAACGTCATCAGTATATTGCCGGTTTTCTCTTCGTCCTCACATCGTGGTACGCACGTGCCCTCAATCTCGGCGAAGTCATCATCGCGCCGTTCGAGATGCGCCTCTCTCCCCGATCCTCCCGCGAGCCGGATCTCCTCTTCGTCGCCCGCGAACATGCCAACCGGCTGACCGGGAAGCGCCTGGAAGGGCCGGCCGATCTCATCGTCGAGATCATCTCCGAGGGGAGCGTCACCCGCGACCAACGGGAGAAGATGACCGAGTACGAGGCGGCGGGCGTGCGGGAATACTGGCTCGTCGACGCCCGGCCCGGTCATGAGGAAACCCGGTTCTTCCAGCGAACCGCCACCGGCGCCTTCGCGGCCATTCCGCCCGACGCCGGCGGGCGCTACCACGCGGCGGCGCTACCCGGCTTCTGGTTCCGTCCCGAGTGGCTCTGGCTCGATCCGCGACCCGATCCGGTGATGCTGCTCCCCACCATCGCGCCCGACGCCTGGCAACGAGCGTTGGCGACGGTCCGACCCAGCTAGCCCGCAGCTCGCGATCCGCCCGTTTCTGGCGCCGAACCTGGCCTCATCAGGAGTCACACGCGATGACCGATCCCCAGACCGCCCGCGACCGGATCGCCTTCTTGCGGGGTCTACGCAACATCCGGCAATATCGCTCCGACCCGATTCCGCAGCCCATCGTCGACGACATCCTCGACGTTGCCCGCTGGTCCGGCAGTGCCCGCAACCTCCAACCGTGGGAGTTCGTCGTCGTCCGCGACCGGGAGACGCTACGGACGATGGGCGCCGCCGACGGCTACGTCGCCCACCTGACCGGCGCGCCGCTGGCGATCGTGTTGGTGATGCACGGCGTCCCCACCCAGCTAACCCAGGAGACGTGGGATGAGGGCCGCCTGGCCGAGCGGATCATGCTCGCCGCCGACGCCCACGGCGTCGGCTCCTCGATCGGCTGGTTCCTGCCAGCGGGGTCGGCCGTCGTTCGCGATCTCCTTGGCATCCCAGAGGGGAGAACGGTGCGCACCGCCATTTCCCTCGGCTACCCGGCCGCGACGGCCGACCCGAGCGCGCCCAAGCCGGGCCAGGGACGAAAACGTCTCAACGAGTTGGTCCATCAGGAGCGCTACGGTTAGGGTCACCCGCATTGGGCTCGCGGTACCAAGACGGAACGTCGCGATCACCTCCGCGAAGCGACCCGACCAGCCATTGCGGCGTCCGATGGGGGCGGCATGTCAGGCGGCGGTGACCATAGCAGCGACGTCGCAGACCAACCCGACCGCCTCGGCGCCGTTTAGCAGAGGAAGGGGTGTCTCCTGCCCGAACGGGCAGGAGTCTCCCTCACCGTATCGTGGGTACTCACTCCACGCCCATGATCTATGCTAGCTTCATCCTCGACGCGGGTAGCAGCCTCTCCGTGCCTTCGCGACCCGGAACCGCGTGTTGCGTCGCCTGAGGGAACGATCTTCCTATTAAAGGATCTTGAATCTATGGACCGACCGGACCGATCGGATCGACCGGCCCTCCTGACTGTCGACGATGACCCGGACGTGCTGCGGGCGATCGAGCGCGACCTGCGCCGCCACTATGGCCGGGAATACCGCGTCCTCCGCGCCGACTCCGCCCAGGCCGCGCTCGGCGCGATCGACGAGCTGCGCCGCCGCGACGAGCCGGTCGCCCTCCTCCTCGCCGATCAACGCATGCCGCGCATGAACGGCGTCGAGTTTCTCGAACAGGCGATGACCCGCGTTCCGGACGCGAAGCGTGTCCTGCTGACGGCCTACGCCGATACCGAGGCGGCGATCCGGGCCATCAATACCGTCAAGCTCGATCACTACCTGCTCAAACCGTGGGACCCGCCGGAGGAACAGCTTTACCCGGTCCTGGACGACCTGCTGGACGATTGGAAGGCCGGTTTCCGCCCACCCTATCGCGGTCTGCGGGTGCTGGGTCACCGCTGGTTGCCAGCGTCGCACGAGGTGCGGGAGTTCCTGGCCCGCAACCAGGTCCCCTACCGCTGGCTCGACGTCGAGACTGACCCCGAGGCCCAACGCCTGATCGAGGCGGAGGGCGCAGAGGGAGCGCACCTCCCGCTCCTGATCTTCGCCGACGGCACCCGGCTCGAAGCGCCCTCCCTTCGCGACGTTGCGGAGAAGGTCGGCCTCACGACCCAGGCCAAGCGCCCTTTCTACGATCTGATCATCGCCGGTGGCGGACCGGCTGGTCTCGCCGCCGCCGTCTATGGCGCCTCCGAGGGGTTGCACACCGTCCTGATCGAGCGCGAGGCCCCCGGCGGGCAGGCGGGCCAGAGCTCCCGGATCGAGAACTATCTCGGATTCCCGGTCGGACTCAGCGGGGCCGATCTGACCCGGCGGGCCGTCGCCCAGGCGACCCGCTTCGGCGTCGAGATCGTCACGCCGCAGGAAGTCTGCGGCGTCCGCCTGGAAGACGCCTACCGCCACGTCACCCTCGCCGACGGCACCGAGATCAGTTGTCACGCGCTGATCATTGCCACCGGGGTCTCCTATCGCCGTCTGGAAGCTCCTGGAATCGAGCGGTTGACGGGGGCGGGGTGTACTACGGCGCGGCGATGACCGAGGCGATCTCCTGTCAGGACGAGGACGTCTACATCGTCGGCGGCGCCAACTCGGCCGGCCAGGCCGCGATGTACTTCGCCCGCTACGCCCGGCGGGTGACGATGATCGTCCGCGCCGCCGACCTCGCCGCCGGGATGTCCCACTATCTGGTCGAGCAGATCGCTGGCACCCCGAACATCGACGTCCGCACCAACGCCAGTATCGCCGAGGCCCACGGCGAGGTGAGCCTCGATGCCCTGACGATCGCTGACGCCGCCACCGGCCAGAGCGAGCGCGTTCCCGCCAGCGCCCTCTTTATCTTCATCGGCGCCCAACCGCGGACCGACTGGCTCGCCGGGATCGTCGCGCGGGACAGTCGCGGCTTCGTGCTCGCCGGCCCCGATCTGCCGCGCGACGACAACGGCCGCGTCATCGGCTGGCCGGTCGACCGCGATCCTTACCTGCTCGAAACCAGCGTGCCCGGCATCTTCGTCGCCGGCGACGTCCGCCACGCCTCGGTCAAGCGGGTCGCCTCGGGTGTCGGTGAGGGCGCGATCGCCGTCTCGTTCGTCCACCAGTACCTGAGCCAGACAAAGGTGTGACAGCCCGGTCATGTTGTCGATGGCTGATGTCGGGACGCAGCGATGCGGTGTGGAAAATTCTGACCGTGGTTTGTGGACGCGGGAAAGCGATCGCCAGCGGCGCGGGGCAGATCGAGCGTAGCGGGCAAGCGGTCGCCGCGGGCAAGTGGCGCGGGGCTAAAGACCGCGCTAAACCGACGAAGCCCCGCTGGGGCTGAGAACGGCGTGAGGGTGATGAATCAGGGTGATGCGTCAGGGACGCGGGGACAGGGAACGATGCCGTACACCAACGTCGTCCGGAGTGGCGAAACAGTCACGTGGCAAGCCGAATACGGCGTCCTCTCCTGTATCGAGACGGCGCTGTTCCACGTCGTCACCTCCATCGAGAACCAGGAAAGCCGGCACGCCGCCGGCCATCGCTGGGATGCCTTCAGCACGTCCACGTCCGATCGGGTCCAGCCGGCTGGAGCCGGCGTCGCGGGTTCAGCGCGCGGCTAAGGTGCGCGTAGCCTCAGGCCGCAATCAGGGATCACTCATGTCGCTCGATGTCCTCCGCGCCATCCCCCTCTTCGCCGGTCTTGGCGACGACGATCTCGCCTGGGTTGGCGCCGCCGGGCGGGAGATCGACCTGGCCGCCGGTGACCCGCTCTTTGTCGAGGGTCAAACGGACGTCGCCTTCTGCGTCCTGCTCGCGGGGGAGTTGCAGGTCACAAAACGGATCGGCGCCGAGGAGGCCGTCCTCGCCAGCCATCTGCCGGGCGCGTTCACCGGTGAGGTGCCGCTCCTGACCGGCACCCCGTACGTCGCCACCGTTCGTGCCGTCGTCGCCAGCCAGGTTCTCCGCTTCGAGCCGGAGGCGTTTCTCCAGATGCTCGCGACCTGTCGCGAGATCGCGACGACCGTCCTCCGCGCCGTCGCCCAACGCGTCCAAATGATCGACTCTACTCTGCAGCAGCACGAGAAGCTGGCCGCCTTGGGGAAACTCTCGGCCGGTCTCGCCCACGAGCTGAACAACCCGGCCGCCGCCGCCCGTCGCGCCGCCGACCAGCTCGGCCAGGCCGTCGACGCCGCCCAGGGGCTGGCGCTGAACCTTTGCCGTCAAGGTCTCTCGCCCGAGCAGCTGGCGCTCCTGACCGATCTCCGACCCGCGCCCGGCGACGCCGGTTCGCCGCTCGACCCGCTGGCCCGCAGCGACGGTGAGGATGCCCTCGCGCTCTGGCTGGAAGACCATGGCGTCGCCGATGCCTGGGACCTCGCTCCGACCCTCACAGCCGCCGATCTCGACGCTGACCGGCTCGGCCCGATCGCCGAACGGCTGCCACCCGCCGCCTTCGCGGCCGCCGTGGCCTGGCTGGGCGCGACGGCGACGGCCGCCAGTCTGGTCGACGAGGTGAAACAAGGCACGGCGCGCATCTCCAATCTCGTCACCGCCGTCAAGCGCTACTCCTACATGGACCAGGCACCGAGCCAGGAGGTCGATCTTCACGAGGGGTTGGAGAGCACGTTGACGATGCTCGGCGACGCGCTGCGGGGAATCACGGTCGTCCGCGACTATGACCACGGTCTGCCCCAGATCGGCGCCTATGGGAGCGAGCTAAATCAAGTCTGGACCAACCTCCTCGACAACGCCGCCAGCGCGATCAAGAGTGGGAGTGGTGCCGGCGAAATCCGCATTCGCACCGCGCGCGAGCACGCTCGCGTCCTGGTCGAGATCGCCGACAACGGCCCCGGTATTCCAGCCGAGATCCGCGACCATATCTTCGAGCCGTTCTTCACCACCAAAGGGGTTGGCGAGGGGACCGGGCTCGGCCTCGACATCGTGCGGCGGATCATCGTCGGCCAGCACCACGGCGATATTCGCGTCCTCTCCACGCCCGGTGATACCCGCTTCCAGGTTCGCCTGCCATTGGGCGATCCATCACCGCCGGGCGAGGCAACGAGGTCGGCCGGTGGCTAGGCCCATTCACCACCAGCCAAGCAAGCCCGGCTGGGTGGCGCGGCCGCCGCGCGTCGTCACTGTCGTGCCGATGGCGACGATCGGCCGCATCGGGTCCAAGATCGTCCGCGCAGCTGTAAGGCCAGCATCGGCACCTGCCACCATGCCGGCGTTTCGGCTTGGCGTCGACGGGGTTCCCACCAAAGGCTCGACCGCCGAATGAACGCCTTTGGCTCCGTATTCCCCGCTCCCGCCACCGATCGCCGCCAATCGACAGAGAGGTAGGAATGGTCACGACCGCAAAGGCGCCCTGCGACGAAGGGGTCATCGAAGCCGGGTCCGCCGGCGCCGTGCCGACGAACGCCGGTCGCTGGGTGCTGGCGGCGACGATCCTCGGCTCCAGCATGGCCTTCATCGACGGCACCGTCGTCAACGTCGCCCTGCCCACCCTCCAGCGCGACCTCAACGCTACCTCCGCTGGGGTGCAGTGGGTGGTTCAGGGCTACGCGCTCTTCCTGGCCGCGCTGATTCTGGTTGGCGGTTCGCTCGGCGACCACTTCGGCCGGCGCCGGATCTTCACCCTCGGCGTGACGCTCTTCACCCTCGCCTCGGTTGGCTGCGGGTTCGCCCCGAGTGTCGGCGCGTTGATCGGCTTCCGGGCGATTCAAGGCGTCGGTGGCGCCCTGCTGGTCCCTGGTAGCCTGGCGATCATCAGCGCCGCCTTCCCCAACGGCGAGGAGCGCGGCCGGGCGATCGGCACCTGGTCGGGATTCACCTCGATCACCTCCGCTGCCGGTCCTGTGATTGGCGGCTGGCTGATCGAAAACGCATCGTGGCGCTGGGTCTTCTTTCTCAACGTCCCGCTGGCGGCGATCGTTCTCACGCTCTGCTTCTGGCACGTCCCCGAGAGCCGCGACCCCGACGCCACCGGCGGCGCCCTCGGTCTCGATTGGGGGGGCGCCTTCTTCGCCACCGCCGGTCTCGGCGCGCTGGTCTATGGCTTGACCGAGGCGCCCAGCTTCGGCTGGGGCCACCCAGCGGTCCTCGCCAGCCTGGCGCTCGGCGTCGTCGCGTTGACCGCGTTCCTCGTCGTCGAGGCGCGGGGCCGGGCGCCGATGATGCCGCTCGGGCTCTTCCGCTCGCGGACCTTCAGCGGCGCCAATGCCCTAACGCTCCTGCTCTACGGCGCGCTCGGCGGCACCCTCTATTTCTTCCCCTTCAACTTGATCCAGGTCCAGGGGTACGGCTCGACCGCAGCCGGCGCCTCCCTGCTGCCGATGATCCTGATCCTATTCGGGTTGTCGCGGTGGGCCGGCGGTCTGATCGGCCGCTTCGGCGCCAAGCTGCCCCTGGTCATCGGCCCCAGCATCGCCGCGCTCGGCTTCGCGCTCTTCGCCCGGCCGGGGGTGGGAGGCAGCTACTGGACGACCTTCTTTCCCGCGGTCGTCGTGCTCGGTATCGGCATGTCGGTCACGGTCGCCCCGCTGACGACCGCCGTAATGGGCGCCGTCGAGGATCGCCATGCCGGGCTCGCCTCCGGGATCAACAACGCCGTCTCCCGCAGCGCCGGGCTGCTCGCGATCGCCGTCTTCGGGATCGTGGTCGCCAACACCTTCGGCCACGAGCTCGACGACCGTCTCGCGACGCTCGATCTGCCCCCCGCCGCCGAGAGCGCGATTGCCGGCCAGCGCGACCTCCTCGCCGGCGCGGAGGCTCCCGCTCGTCTGGATGCGCCGGCCCGAGCCAAGGTCGCGGGCGCTATCGACGAGTCGTTCGTCGCCGGCTTCCGGTTGGTCATGCTCCTCGGTGCCGCCCTCGCCCTGGCCAGCGCCGTGATTGCCTGGCTCCTGATCGCGGGCAAGACCCCGGCGGTAGCGAGCCCGCCTGGCCGCGACCGACCGGCGCCGAGCGCGGCGGCGGTGGACGGGAGGTGACGATGGCGGCGATCATGGTCCGCTCCGGGGAGGCAAGGGCGCCACCACGGAGACCTGGTCCACAAAGCTTGAAACGCTCATTCTCAATCGTTCCTACGGAGTAATTTTATGTCGACTACCTGCGCCCACACCGATCAAATCCGGGACGTCACGCCGAGCGCCCAGGGCTGCGAAGACTGCCTAAAGATGGGGGACACCTGGGTTCACCTGCGCGAGTGTCTGATCTGCGGCCACGTTGGCTGCTGCGACTCCTCCAAGAACACGCACGCCACCAAGCACTTCCACGCCACCCAGCATCCGATCATCCAATCGTTCGAGCCAGGAGAGGACTGGCGCTGGTGCTACGTCGACGAGACGTTTGTCTAAGAGCCTGTCTGAGAAGGGGAAGTTTGGTAGGATAGAAGGAGTGTAGCCGAGGGAAAGGACCCCGCGCCATGCCCCGCCATCGTTATCCCTCCGACCTCACCGATGCCCAGTGGCTCCACCTCG
>JAABUS010006989.1_pt1 | contig 13264 bp, 12 predicted proteins | sample 5560161 | NCBI WGS metagenome assembly JAABUS01 (sample SAMN10711885, study PRJNA513376) | rock metagenome | isolation source: Antarctica rocks | place: Antarctica: Victoria Land, Trio Nunatak nord | collected 2016-01-04 | reverse complement strand
CGGTTCGCTGCCGACCTCTCCTCCGCGGGCGGGGCCGGTCTCATCACCCCCGACCTCATCCCCGACGAGGCGGCCGAGTGGGTCGACGTGGCCGACCGCCACCGGCTGGACAAGGTGTTCCTCGTCGCACCCTCCTCGACCCCGCACCGGCTGGCCCTGACCAGCGATGCGTGCCGGGGCTTCGTCTACGCCGCGGCCGTGATGGGCGTCACCGGTGCCAGGGACTCAACGAGCGGCGTCGCCCCCGACCTCGTTCGGCGGGTGCGCGACGTCACCGACAAGCCGGTCGGCGTGGGGTTGGGCGTGTCCAACGGGGCACAGGCCGCAGAGGTTGCGGCGTACGGCGACGCGGTCATCGTCGGCAGTGCGTTCGTCCGCTGCGCGCTCGACGCCGCCGACGAGTCGTCCGCCCGATCGGCGATCGCCGCTCTGACCACCGACTTGTCGCACGGCGTTCGCGGGAAGCGCTGAGGCGGGCGGCTGGGTGGGGGTGACGCGAACGATGGGCCGGGCGCTGGCGCTGCGGGTCCGGCTCTTGGTGCCGGTGTGCCTGAGCGCAGCGTTGGCCGGCTGCGGACCCGCCGAGCGGGCCGACGACGCGGCCACCAGCGCTGAGGCGGGCGTGGTCGTCTCGGAGATCGGCCCGCACTCGACGTACCGAGGAGCTGAGCTCGCAACGCCGTACGCGATGCCCCACGTCACGCTCACGGCCTCCGATGGTCGCGCCTTCGACCTGGTCCGGGACACGACCCGCCCGGTCACGGTGGTGTTCTTCGGCTACACCCACTGCGACGACGAGTGCCCGATTGTGATGAGTGACCTGACCGCCGCGATCGCGCACCTGCCCCCGCATGTGCGCGACCAGACTCAGCTCCTCTTCATCACCACCGACCCCGGCCGCGACAACCCGCAGACGCTGCGCACCTACCTCGACCGATACAGCGACAGCTTCGTTGGGCTCACCGGCGCTCGGGCTCAGATCGTTTCGGCTGCGCAGAGCATGGGGGTGCCGATCGGGGCTTCCGAACGGCTGCCCGGTGGTGGGTACGACGTCGGCCACGGCGTCCAGGTGATCGGCTTCCGCGAGGACTCGGCGCCCGTCGTCTGGACCCAGGGCACTCCGGTCGAGGACCTGGTTGCAGACATCACGACCCTGGCCGGGCTTTGACCGCCAGCAGCTGCGCTGCGGGGTAGGTTGGTGCCGCCATGACCCTCGCATTCCTTCCGAGTCCTGACCAGGGTGTGTGGTATCTCGGTCCGTTCCCGGTCCGCGGCTATGCGCTCTGCATCATCCTCGGCGTAATCGCCGCGGTCTGGCTGGGCGAGCGACGATGGGTGGCTCGCGGCGGTCAGCCCGGCACGGTCGGCGACATCGCCGTCTGGGCTGTCCCGTTCGGCCTGGTGGGCGGCCGGTTGTATCACGTGCTCACCGATCCCCAGCTGTACTTCGCCGAGGGCAAGGACCCGGTCGCCGCCCTCTACGTCTGGCGTGGGGGTCTCGGCATCTGGGGGGCGGTCGCACTCGGCGCGCTCGGCGCCTACATCGGCTGCCGGCGGCGAGGGGTCAAGTTCAGGGCGTTCGCCGACGCGGTGGCGCCCGGGATCGTGCTTGCCCAAGCCATCGGCAGGTGGGGCAACTGGTTCAACCAGGAGCTGTTCGGCAAGCCGACGACGTTGCCGTGGGGGCTGGAGATCGATCCGGCACACCGGGGCGACCTGCAGCAGTACGAGACCTTCCACCCCACCTTTCTCTACGAGTCTCTATGGGACCTCGGCGTCGCCGGGCTCGTCATCTGGGCGGATCGCCGCTTCCGGCTCGGGTACGGCCGGGCGTTCGCCGCGTACGTCATGGCCTACACGGCCGGTCGCGTGTGGATCGAGTATCTGCGCGTCGACCCGGTCAACGACATCTTCGGCGTGCGGCTCAACGTCTGGACGTCGATCATCGTCTTCCTGGCCGCCGCGGCGTACTTCGTCGTGACGACCAGGCGGCACCCGGGACGGGAGACCGACGTCCAGCCTGAGCCCGCCGCTGATGGACCCGCAGATGCGGTGCTTGCCGACGAGCACTCCGAGCCGGCTGACGCTGACGCCTCACCCGACGACGCAGGCCAGGCAGCACCAGACGACGAATCACCCGACGCTGCTGCTCCGCACCGATCCAAGCCGCTGCGCACGTGAAGGAGCCTCGGGCGGGCAGCCCGACCGGGCACGACCCAGCCGGCGTCTCGACCAGTGGCGACGACGTCGGCCATAAGCACGCCAACGTCGCCAGCGGCTGGCTGCGGCCTGCGGTGTTCGGCGCCATGGACGGTCTGGTGTCGAACTTTGCGCTGATCGCGGGCGTCGTGGGCGGCACGGGAGGCGACCACTCCTCCGAGGTAGTTCTAGCAGGTTTCGCTGGCCTGGCCGCCGGTGCCTTCTCGATGGCGGCGGGGGAGTACACCTCGGTCGCCAGCCAGACGGAGTACATCAACAAGGAGATCGAGGTGGAGCGCCGCGAGATCCGCGACAACTCGCGAGCCGAGCAGGGCGAGCTGGCTCAGATGTACGTCGACCGGGGCATCGACCCGACACTCGCTGCTGCCGTCGCCGAGCAGGTGCACGAAGATCCCGAGCTAGCGCTGGCTGTTCACACTCGAGAGGAGCTGGGCGTTGACCCCGACAATCTGCCGTCGCCGGTGGTGGCTGCCGTGTCGTCCTTCATCTCGTTTGCGATCGGTGCCCTGCTGCCCGTGCTGCCTTATCTGTTGGGTGCGACCAACCTGCTGCCGGCGGTGCTTGTCAGCCTGACCGCGCTGTTCGCCTGCGGTGCGGTCGTGTCGTCCATCACCACTCGAACCTGGTGGTACGGCGGCCTGCGCCAGCTCGTGCTGGGCGGCGCCGCGGCTGGTCTGACGTTCGTCGTCGGCAACTTGGTGGGCACGGCAATCGGCTGACCGGAGATCTCGCAGACCTCAACGCGCCCTGGTGGCGGGACGAGTCTTGACCTGCAACCGGTCCAGCAGGCCACGCGTCGTCGCCGCGATGGCGTCAACGGCGTCTTCGAAGGCCTCGGCGTTGTGTGCGGCCGGTGACCGGAACCCGCTCACCTTGCGAACGTACTGCAACGCCGCCGCATGCATGTCCTCGTCCGTCACGTCCTCGGTGTAGGGGGGGCGCAAGGTCTTGATACTGCGGCACATGACGCCAGCGTACGGCGTGCAGGTTGCACGTTGGCGCCACCGAGCGCGGGTAGGCTCGGCTGAGTGCGAAGAGCAAAGATCGTCTGCACGCTCGGGCCGGCGACCTCCACGTTGGAAGACATCCGCAAGCTCGTCGACGCGGGGATGAACGTGGCTCGGCTGAACCTTAGTCATGGTGACCAGAGCGACCACGAGGCGCTCTACCGAAGCGTCCGCGAGGCCTCCGACGCCACCGGTCGAGCCGTTGGCGTTCTCGTCGATCTTCAGGGCCCAAAGATCCGGCTCCGGCGGTTCGCCGAGGGACTTGTCGATGTGTCGCGAGGCGACGAGTTCGTCATCACGACCCGAGACGTCGATGGCACTCGAGAGATCTGCTCGACCACGTACGCCGGCCTGCCGCTCGACGTGCACACCGGCGACACCATCTTGATCGATGACGGGCGAGTTCGGCTCCGGGCCACCCGGGTGTCCGCCACCGACGTGGTGACCACTGTCGAGGTCGGCGGCCCGCTCAGCAACAACAAGGGCATCAATCTCCCAGGGGTGGCGGTGAGCGTCCCCGCGCTGGGTGACAAGGACATCGATGATCTCCGTTGGGCACTGCACCTGCGGGCGGACATGGTGGCCCTGTCGTTCGTGAGGTCCGCCGCCGACGCCGACGACGTCCGCAAGGTCATGGACGAAGAAGGCGTCGTGCTGCCGGTGATAGCCAAGATCGAGAAGCCGCAGGCCATCGACGCGATCGAGGAGATCCTCGAGGCTTTCGACGGCGTCATGGTCGCCCGCGGGGATCTTGGCGTCGAGATGCCGCTGGAGGAGGTGCCTCTCCTGCAGAAGCAGGTGACCGAGAGCGCTCGGCGTTCAGCCAAGCCGGTAGTCGTGGCGACTCAGATGCTCGAGTCGATGATCTTGGCTCCCCGGCCCACCCGCGCCGAGGCGTCCGACGTCGCCAACGCCGTCCTCGACGGCGCCGATGCGGTGATGCTCTCTGGAGAGACCAGCGTCGGCAGGTACCCGGTCGAGTCGGTGGAGACGATGGCGCGGATCATCGAGTCCACGGAAGACCACGGTCTTTCTCGGATGGCCGCCGCACTGTCGCTGCCGACCCGCACCCGAGGCGGCGTCATCGCGAAGGCGGCCGTGCAGGTGGCGGAGGAGCTGAAGGCCAGATACTTGATAGCTTTCACGCAGTCTGGCGACACCGCCCGCCGGCTGGCTCGGTATCGTTCAGCTGTGCCGGTCCTCGCGTTCACGCCCGAGCCGGCGGTGCGCTCTCAACTGGCGCTAGCCTGGGGTATCGAGACCTTCCTCGTCGGCTGGCTCGAGCACACCGACGAGATGGCTATGCAGGTCGACAAGTCGCTGCTCGACATCTTGCGGTGCGAGGAGGGTGAAACGGTGGTGATCGTCGCCGGTAGCCCGCCGGGCATTCCCGGTTCCACCAACGCGCTGCGGGTGCACCGCATGGGTGACGCGAAGAACGGTGTGGCTCCCGCCTACCGTGCCGCGACGATCGTCGGCTCATGACCGACAGTCGCTTGCTTTGTCGTCGGCGCGTCGCTGCGACCTCGGTCGTGCTCGTAGGCGCACTGGCCGCCTGTGGCGGCCCGCCGGTCAGCTCGCGGGGCGAGCAGCAAGCAGCCCGCCGTGAGCCTGCCACGGCGGCGGAACAACTCCAACAGCAGCAACCGGCCAGCCAGCCGGCTGGCGCGCGAGAGCCGACTGCGCGAACGCCGGTGGAGGCCGACTCCGGGGTCGACCCGATCCGCCACCGGCTTGCGTCAATGTCGCTGCGGGACAAGGTGCGGCAGCTCATCGTCGTTGGCTTCCCAGGTACGTCGGCGCCAACCGCGGCGATCCGCAATCTGCACCCTGGCGGGCTGATCTACTTCAGGGCGAACCTCCAGTCGAGGGACCAGATCCGAACTTTGTCTCATCAGGCGCAGCGGCTGTCCCGGCAGATCGGGCAGCCGCTGCTCACCATGACCGACCAGGAGGGCGGCGTCGTCACCCGGATACCGGGCACGGAGGACGTCCCGGGTGGCGCGGAGTTCGCCGGAAACGCGCGGTGGGCCAGACGTAACGCGCACAGCACCGGCGACTTGCTGCACCGGCTGGGCATCAACGTCGACCTGGCCCCGATCGCCGACGTCAACACCGCGGGCAGTGGCGGGATAATCGGTTACCGGTCCTTCTCGTCTGACCCCACCGTGGCGGCCCGCCTGGTGCGGGCACAGGTATGCGGCTACCACGCGGGGGGCGTCGCGCCCGCGGCCAAGCACTTTCCCGGCCACGGTTCGACAACAACCGACAGTCACGCCTCGACAGCCATGATCGACGAGAGCGCTTCGACGTGGCGGCGGCTCGACCGGCCCCCGTTCGACGCGGCTGTACGCAGCTCCGCCGATGTCGTCATGGTCGGGCATCTGGCATTTCCCGCGATTGACTCCACCGGCCGACCGGCCACCATCTCAGGGTCGCTTGTGCGGGGCCTGCTGCGTCAGCGGCTCGGCTTTGACGGCGTGGTCATCACCGATGCGCTCAACATGGGAGGCATCACCTCATGGGGGAGCAGTCGGCAGATCGCGGTCCGAGCAATCGGCGCAGGAGTGGACCTGCTGCTGATGCCGCCCGAGCCTGCTGTGGCCGTGCGCGGAGTGCTCAAGGCGGTGCACGACGGACGGTTGACCGAGGCGCGAGTCAACGTCTCGGTCGAGCGCATCCTGCGGCTCAAGCAGCGTCTCGGCCTCTACGCTGCCGCATCGAGCCTGCCGACCTGCTGACCGGCCTTGAAGCCGGGCTGCTGCGGCACGGCCTGCACAGTGCCCTGGGTGGGACTCGAACCCACACTGTACGGATTTTGAGACCGCTTTCTCTACCGATTGGAATACCAGGGCCGGGTCATACGGTATCGCGGCGTCGATGTCACGAAATGACAACGACGCACGATTGCTCCTCACCTTGGTGTGACGCGGCTGCGTAATCGCGCTAGGTTGCACTTCAACTGCTACTTGGCCGCAGCCCCTGCGGTCGTTCTGCCACCTTTGACAAACGGAGGGTCCATGATCCGCCTCACCTTCTTAGCGCGACTGGCAGCGGTGTCCGCCACCGCTACCCTTGTGCTCGCCTCGTGCGGCCAAGCAACCGACAGCAACGCAGGTGAGACGCCTGCGCCTGACACAGCTGACACCACCACAGCTGACACCAACACCGCGACCAGCCCCACCGACGAGACAGCGTCGAGCGACGCACCGGAGCCGACCGGTGACGGCGTTCTCCACATCGGCACGTTCCTGCCACAGACTGGTGACCTGGCCTACCTCGGCCCGCCGGAGTTCGCGGGGGTCGACTTGGCGATCAAGGAAATCAACGAGGCTGGTGGAGTCCTTGGCAAGCCTGTCGAGCAGACCAAGGGCGATTCGGGCGACCTCACCCCTGACATCGGTGGCGAGCAGGTAGACAAACTGCTCAACGCAGGCTCCGACGTCATCCTCGGCGCCGCCTCCTCGAGCGTCTCCCTGAGCGTCATCGACAAGGTCATCGGTGCAGACAAAGTCATGTTCTCACCGGCGAACACGTCGCCCGCGTTTGACACCTACGACGACAAGGATCTGTACTTCCGGACCTCACCCTCGGACGTCTTCCAAGGTGAGGTGCTCGCCAACCTGATGGTCGAGGACGACTACAACAACGTCGCCATCCTGGCCCGCCAGGACTCCTACGGTGAGGGTCTGGCAAACAGGCTCCAAGAGGTCCTCAAGGAGAAGGGTGCCACTATCGCGTCGTACGAGCTTTACAGCGCAGACGCCACCAACTACACCGCCGAGGTCAACAAGATCGCGGCCTCGAACCCTGACGCAATCGCGCTCATCGCTTTCGAGGAGACAACCAAGATCGTGCCGCAGCTGATCGCCAAGGGCGTCGGCCCGCAGGACGTCGGAATGTACTTCGTGGACGGCAACACCGCGGACTACGGCGACCAGGACTTTGACCTCGAGGGCGTCAAGGCTACGTTCCCCGCAGCCGCGGAGGTTCCGACCGAGTTCAACAAGAAGCTCGATGACATCTGGGCTCCGAAGAAGTTGAAGGACTACACCTACGGGGCGCAGTCCTACGATGCGGTCATGCTGACCGCCCTCGCTGCCGAGGCAGCCGGAGACGACGATGCGCTGGCGCTCTCGAAGGAGCTCATCAACGTCTCCCTCGACGGTACGGCGTGCACGACATACGCCGACTGCCTGGCGCTGGTGCAAGATGGTGAAGACATCGACTACGACGGCATCTCGGGACCGGTAGACCTCAACGACACCGGAAGTGTCGGCAAGGCCACCATCGGTATCCAGCTGTACGGCGCTGACAACAACTACAAGCAGATCGATTCAGTGTCGGGCATCATCGAGTAGCCACCAGCCCGACTGAGTCACGTCGAGGGCCCAACCCCCGCAAGGGGAGTTGGGCCCTTGGCGTTGGAGCGGCTCAGGCTTTGGCGAGGGTCCCGAGGTAGAGCTCGATCACCTTCGGGTCGCTCATCAGGTCTTTGCCGCTTGCCGTGTAGGCGTTGCGCCCCTGGTCGAGCACGTAGCCGCGGCCGCAGATCTGCAGGCACCGTCGGGCGTTCTGCTCCACCATGATGACCGACACGCCGGCCCGGTTGATCCGACGGGTCTGTACGAAGACCTCGTCCTGCATGACAGGGGAAAGCCCCGCAGAGGGCTCGTCAAGGAGCAGAACCGACGGCTCCATCATGAGTGCTCGGCCCATCGCCACCATCTGCCGCTCACCGCCCGACAGGGACCCGGCACGTTGGTGGCGCCGGTCGGCGAGGGTGGGGAACAGCGACGCGACGAACTCGAACTGCTTCCGGAAGCTCTTGGGTTGTTGGTAGCTTCCCATCTCGAGGTTTTCCTCGATGGTGAGCGAAGGGAACACGTTGTTGGACTGGGGCACGAAGCCGATGCCGGCCGACACCAGCACGTCGGCCCGCTCGTTCGTGACATCCTGGCCCTTGAGCTTGACAGTCCCGGAGCTTACCTTCACCAGGCCGAAGAGCGCCTTGAGCAGTGTCGACTTGCCGGCACCGTTCGGTCCGATGATGCCGACGAGCTCGCCCGCCTGGCAGTAGACGTCGGCTCCGTTGAGGATGTCGACGCCAGGCAGGTAGCCCGCGGTGAGGTCGTCGGCCCGCAACACCGCGCCCTCAGCCGCCTTGAGATGCCTCGCGCGCTCGGTCGCGGTGTTCTCAGCCATGACTGCCCTCCTCCTCGGGCGCCATGATCTCTTCCCTTGCGGCGGCGAGGATGGCCGCCTCATCCTCCTCGCTCAGTTCGGTGTCGTGGTGGGCTCCGAGATATGCGTCGATCACCCGCTGGTCAGACATCACCGCTTCAGGGGGACCCTCTGAGATGATCCGTCCCTGAGCCATCACGATCACCCAGTCGGAGATGTCGCGCACCATGTCCATGTCGTGCTCGACGAAGAGAACAGTCATGCCGTCCTCGCGCAGCGACTTCACATGGCCGAGCAACGACTGCTTGAGCGCCGGGTTGACCCCCGCCATCGGCTCGTCGAGCATCACCAGCTCAGGCTCCACCATCAAAGCCCGCGCCATCTCAAGCAGCTTGCGCTGCCCCCCGGACAACGAGCCCGCGAAGTCCTCCTTCTTGGTGTCGAGCTTGAAGCGGCGAAGCAGGTCCATCGCCCGCTCGGTGTTTCGCCTCTCCTGGCCACGCCACAGCGGCGCGAGCATGGCTTGCCAGAGGCTTTCTCCGGACTGACCGGTGGCACCGATGCGCATGTTCTCCAAGACGGTCAGTCTCGCCAGCACCTTCGTCAGCTGAAACGTCCTGACCATGCCGAGGCGGGCGACCTTGTAAGCTGGCACGCCCTTGAGCCCCTTGCCGCCGAAGGACCACGTCCCCGCATCGGGCGCGTCGAAGCCGGTCAGCAGGTTGAAGAACGTGGTCTTCCCGGCTCCGTTCGGGCCGATAAGGGCGGTGATGACGCCGCGCTGGATCTCGACGTGCGCGACGTCGACTGCTGTGAGCCCACCGAATCGACGGACGATGCCCTCGGCGACCACGATGGGGTCGGGTTTCGCCGCGCCCGGCTTGTGCTCCACGCCGCTGAGGGCCGCTCGTGCATCCACCGACTGATCGGTGCGCTTGACGCTGACTGCGGTGGTGTCGCCGGACCCAATTGTGTCAGCGGGCATCGATCGCCAGCTCCCTTCGATCTCCGAAAATCCCTTGCGGTCGATAGATCATCAGCAGCATGAGCGCCAACCCCAAGAAAATCAGCCGGACCAGGCTGGCTTGGGTCTGCGTCATGATCGAGGCGGGGATCAGGGGGTCTGCCCCCTTCGTGGCCGCGCTGAAGAACAGGTCCAGAAAGGTCAACATGAACCAGAAGATGATCGACCCGACGACGGGCCCCAGCACGCGTGCAGCCCCGCCAACGAGGAGCACCGCATAGGCGAAGAACGTGACGTCGGTCGCGAAACCGGCCGGAGAGATCGCCGCGTTCTTGAGGGCGGTCATGAAGCCGGCCAGAGCCCCGAAGAGGCCACCTATCACCAGTGACTGCATCTTGTAGGAGTATACGTTCTTGCCGAGGCTGCGGACGGCGTCCTCGTCTTCACGTATTGACTTCAAGACGCGTCCCCAGGGGCTGCGCATCAGCAGGAAGACGATAAGACAGCTGACCGCCACCAACGTCCACCCCACGACGACGACCCAGAAGTCGTAGGGCCTCCACATGACCACACCCTCGATGCCCATGGGTTTGGCGAAGGGGTTCACGTCAGCGAACTCTGCGTTGAAGGACTGCAGCCCGTCGAGCCCGCCGAAGTACTCGAGCAGGCTGACGGAGCCCACCACCTGCCGGATGATCTCGGCGGCAGCGATCGTGACGATCGCGAGGTAGTCGGCTCGCAGCCGTAGGGTCGGGATTCCAAGCAGCAGCGCGAGCACCACGGTCAGCAACAAGCCCACGCCGACACCGAGCCAGAAGGACAAGCCCCAGGTGGCGACGACTGAGGCCAGCGAATAGCCGGCCACGGCCATGAAGCCGGCCTGCCCGAAGTTGAGGAGCCCGGTGTAGCCGAAGTGGACGTTCAGGCCGATGGCCGCCAGACAGTAGACGATCGCCGTCGGTCCGAGGCCCTGCTGAAGGGACGAGCTAAACATGTCCTGCCAATCCATGGCGATTCCTTCCTCAGCCGACTCGCTCAGCCCGGCCGAGCAGGCCCTGCGGACGGAAAAGCAGCACGACGATGAGCACCACCAGAGCACCTACGAACTTGAGCTCGGCCGGAATCACGAGCGTCGAGACCTCGATGAAGATCCCGATGACGAAGCTCCCGAACAAGGCCCCCCAGACCGTGCCCAGCCCACCCAGGGTCACTGCGGCGAAAACCAGCAGCAGGATCTTGAACCCGATCTGATAGTCGAAACCCTGGGTGAGGCCCAGGAGCACACCTGACAAGCCGGCAAGGGCAGCGCCACCGACCCACACGACCGAGATAACACGCTCGACGTGGATCCCAGACGACGCCGCCAATGCCGGGTTGTCAGCAACCGCGCGCATGGCCTTGCCGGTTCGGGTCCGTTGCAGCGCCAAGGTCGCGAGAAGGAGGACGACGGTGGACAACGCGATCACGACCAGGTCCTTGGGTGTGATCGAGATCGGGCCGATCTCATAAGGAGCGGGGCTTGAGAACTGTGAGTAGTTCTTACTGTCCCCACCGGCAAAGTACTGATAGATGTTCCGCAGAAAGATCGACAACCCGATGCTGATGATCATCATCGCGATCAGTCCAGTGCCTCGCTTGCGAAGCGGTGCCCACAAGGCACGGTCCTGCACCCAACCGAAGAGGCCGGAGACCAGGAACGCCACGATGGCCGCGACGACGACGGTGATGTCGGTACCGCCGAGGCGGATCTCACCGGGAAGCCTGTCGACCGCGAAGGCGGCGAGCGCACCGAAGGTGATGAGCTCACCGTGAGCGAAGTTGGTGAGACCCGTCGTGCCGAAGATCATCGACAGCCCTAGCGACGCCATTGCCAGCAGCAGCGAGAAGACGATGCCACCGACGAGCAGCTGGAGGGCCTGCGTCGCCTTGCCAGTCTCAGCCTCGACCTCTCCGATCGGAAACGTGACCGAGATGTCAGCTTCGAGGTTGGTGCTCACTTTGAGCGCAAGCTGATCGGGGTTCCTAAGCGCGGAACCTTCGGGCAGGCTAGCCTCGTCGATCTTGATCACGTAGGGCTTGCCGAGGTTGTCAAGGGTGGTTCCGGGCAGCTCGACGTCGAAGACGCCGGTGCTGTCGGTGGTGTCTTCCCCGACGACGCTGCCCTCCTCGTCTTCCACTTTGACTGCCACGCCCTCGACAGGTTTCGGCGGGTCGATCATGCAACCGATGATGTGGATCGTTGCGTCATCTCGAGGGGGAGGTTTCTCGCAGCCTTGGGGTGCTGCCGGCCGGCTTGCAGGGCTGCCCGGAACAGACGCCTGTGCCGCTCCCACTGTCGCCAGCATCACGACCACAACGCCGAGGAATACGGCAGCCAGAGCGGTGAGTCGCACTCGCACGGATGGCTCCTGTCGCGTCTGCTGAGGCAGCGGGGACTTCCAGGCCTCGGACTGTAGCGCGTTTCCCCACCACCGTCAGCAGTCCGGTGCGGGCCGCGACCAGGCGACCCAGTGCGCTCCGCCTGGCAGGTCAGCGAATCGTCATGACGAGCTGGGTGAGGACAGGAGCCACGAGCAGCGCCGGAAGCAGGTCACCGACGGGTATGCGCTTGACTTGCAACAACCGCAGCGCTACGCCCACGAGCAGCAGCCCCCCTGTCGCGGTCAAAGCAGCGACATGCGACGGCGGCAACACCTGACCCAGCACTGACCCCACGAGCGTGAGCGTCCCCTGCACCACGCCGACCGTGAGCGCCGAGGCGGCAACGCCCCAGCCGAACGACGACGCGAACGCGATCGCGGCGAACCCATCGAGGGTGGCTTTGAGGATTAACTGGTCAGCGCCGTTGCCGAGCCCGTCTGACAGCGAGCCCAAGATGGTCAGCGGTCCCACGCAGAACAGCAGCGAGGCGGCCAGGAAGCCTTCGATGAAGCGGCGACGCTCGACCGAGTCAGACGATCTTGCCATTCGCAGCTGCAGCCAGCCGCCGAAGCGTTCCAGTCCTGCTTCGACCTGCAGCAGGGATCCAGCAAGGCCCCCGATCAGCAGGGACCCGAGGACGATCAGCACGGGGGCAGAGGTCCCGACTGCCGTCTCGAGGGAGGCATCGGTGACGGCGAGGGCAGAGAGGGCGGCGACCAACAACGTGACAAGCCCGAGGGCGTCGGTGACGACGTCGCGGGTGCGTTGCGGCAGGCGATGTCCGAGGAGAACGCCGAGCCCGGAACCGACGAGCACGGTCGCGACGTTGACGACCGTGCCGGCTCCGCGAAACACTGCCGCCAGCCTCCTTCCGAGGTAACTGCTCCACTACCGAGGGTAAAATGTCTGGCTGGGCTGGTCTTCGGTGAAAGGACCGTCGTAGGGTGACGGTGCACCTCGGAATTGGAGCCTAACGACTTCGACCCGAAGCCGACGAGAAGTGAGGGCACATGAGCAGAGCCGCCGTGGTCGTCCGGGACGCAGTGCCCGAGGACGCCGACGCCTTGCGCGCGATCTGGACCGACTTCACGTCCGAACCCGACCGGCGTACCCCTGACGCCTCCCCGACGGAGCGGGTGCAGCGGGCAGTTCATCGCCTGCAGGCAGACCCGTGTGAACGGCTGGTCGTGGCGCTCGTCGACGAGGTGCCGGTCGGGGTGGCCCATCTCCGGCGGGCCGCGATCTCGCCGATCCACGACGAGGACGCCGTCTATGTGGGCTATCTGCACGTCTTGTCGGGGCATCGCCGGCGCGGGGTGGGCAAGTCGCTGCTCGAGACGGCCGCCGACTGGGCTGACGAGAAGGACACCACCCACGTCATGGCGTCAGTCGCCGCGGGTGCCCGCGACTCCAACCGCTTCCTGGCTCGGCTCGGACTGACGCAGGTCGCCGTCGTGCGAGCCACCAC